>ERZ809074.313-NODE-313-length-80151-cov-51.433792_pt1 | contig 80151 bp, 67 predicted proteins | sample MGYA00520795_ERZ809074 | MGnify/ENA primary metagenome ERZ809074 (study PRJEB31570, sample SAMEA3212989) | Homo sapiens | biome: human-gut; feature: human gut; material: fecal | place: Sweden | collected 2011 ...
ACATCCAGCGGATGTACCGCCGCCTGAAAACGGAGGGGCGCATCCACGAACATCCCGAGATGGGGCATCAGCTCTCCGACTCCATGGTGCGCCACATTCACTCCACCCTCCACGCCGCGCTGAAGGACGCGGTGCAGGCGCATGTCATTCCCAGGAACCCCACCGAGGGGACAACGTCGCCCAAGCCCAACTACAAGCCCAAGCGTATCCTCACCCGTGCGGAGCTGGACGACTTCCTTACAGTGGTGGAGCAGGACGAGCTGTGGCGGGACTTCTTCCATACGGAGCTGATGACCGGCCTGCGCCGCGGCGAGATCTGTGGTCTGCAATGGAGCGACTTCGATGGGGACGCCGGTACGCTGAAGGTGTGCCGCACTCTCCACAGCCAGCGGAAAGGCGAGTATACCGTCGGTGAGACAAAGACCAATCAGGGTATGCGTACCATCATCCTGCCGCACAGCGTGACGGAAATCCTACGGCGGCGAAAAGTGGATGCCATCAGCCAATGGATATTCCCGGATCCGGTGAAGCCGGAAGATCCCGTCGATCCCAATGCGGCTTATCGCCACATGAAGACGCTGCTCCAGCGGGCAGGACTCCCCAGCATCCGCTTCCACGATCTGCGCCACACCTTCGCCACCCACGCCCTCACCAGCGGCGTGGATGCCAAAACGCTGTCCGGAATCCTGGGTCACACCAATGCGTCCTTCACGCTGGACACCTACACCCATGTCACCTCGGATATGCAAAAGCAGGCTTGCGGCATCGTAGGCGGCTTCATGGAAGATATCTTCGGAAAGGAGTTGAAACCGTGGCAAGAAAACGAAAAGCCGGAGACGGAACAGTAAGGCAGCGCAAGGACGGTCGGTGGGAGGGGCGCATCGTCATCGGCTACGATGATAACGGCTACCCCAAGACGAAAAATGTTCTCGCTAAAACGAAGAAGGAGTGCCTTGAAAAACTCCAAAAGCTCAAGGAGGATTGCGGCGGGCTGAAGCCGGAGAAGGTGCGGTCTGAGATGCCCTTCGGGGACTGGTTGACATACTGGTACGAAAATCACTCTAAGCCAAAAATTCGTCCCACTACGCAGGAGACTTACGAGAGCCGCATCCGTCTGCACATCATCCCGGAGATCGGGGACATTCCGTTGAACAAGCTGACGCAGAATGACCTGCAACAGTTCTATGGCCGACTCAAGAAAAGTGGCCGGAAGCGGTTCACCGACAAGTATGGCGAAGGGCTGTCCGACCGGATGGTGCGCATGTGCCACGCCACCTGCCGCTCCGCATTGGAAAAAGCGGTGCAGGATGGACTGATCCGTGTGAACCCGGCCATCGGCTGCAAGCTGCCGCCGAAGAAGGCGCGGGAGATGCAGGTGCTGACACGGGAGGAGCTGCAGCGATTCCTCATTCAGGCGAAGTTTGAGGGCTACTACGAAGTGTTCCTTCTGGACTTAGCCACCGGCCTGCGCCGGGGCGAGCTGATGGCGCTGCAATGGGATGACCTGAACTTCAAAACCGGCATACTGAATGTGAACAAGCAGGTCTACGATGTGCGGGGCCAGCTTCAAATCAGCACGCCAAAGACGAAGAACTCTGTCCGCAAGATTGTCCTGCCGCCTGCGGTGGTTGAGGTGCTGCGGGAGTATAAAAAGACGGTGAATTCCCGCTGGATGTTTCCGTCTCCTGTGAAGGAGGACTGCCCCATTACGCCAGGCGTGGTGCGACGCAGACTGCAGCTCATCCTGGAACACGCAGGGTGCAAGCATGTGCGCTTCCACGATCTGCGCCATACATTCGCAACCTTGGCGTTGGAGAACGGCATGGATGTAAAAACGCTCTCCGCTATGCTGGGCCATGTGTCAGCGGCTACCACGCTGGACATCTACACCCATATCACCGACGATATGCGGCTAACGGCTGCCGCCAACATCGACCGCGGCATTGGCAAGGCAGCGCCGCAGGAAGATGCTTCAGAGCCAGGGCAGGAAACTGCCCCGGCCCAGGCGGAAAAGCCGAGAATGACCGACTTCAAGCCCTACGTGGGCCGCAAGCGCAGGTCTGGCACCGGCTGCGTCAGTCAGATTAACAACCATCTCTTTGAAGGACGCTATTCTCCAAAATGGCCCGACGGTAAAAAGCACGCTCGAAATGTCTATGCTCACACCCGCGAGGAGTGTGAAGAGAAACTGAAGGTGTTGATCGTGGAGATGAAGGCAGAGATTGCGGAAGCGAAGCGGCTGAACGCAGAGGGAACACTGCCACGGCAGGGGCCGGAGAAAGGTAAGAAGAAAGGCGGGAAGAAAGCGAAGAAGTCTAAGAAAGAGAACAAATAAAAAGAATCACCGACATGGGTGCCGAGTAATTGGTACCCATGTCGGCGATTTTAACGCGCTGCGTTTGACTGTCTGTGAATGTAACGCCAAAATACAACGATAAAAATCAGGGCCAGGACTTTCTGCGAGACATTAGAATATGTTAAATTTCTTATAAATTAAAAAGTAAAATTCTCAAAGTAAATCCATTCCGCTATCCTCATAAACGCGCCAATATTTGAAACTCAGAAGTCTTATTTTCGACGTAAATAACTTTTGCCTGCGAAAATATCGAAAATGCTCTTGACATGTCGTTCCAAGGGTGTTATCTTATTACCATAAACTATTTCTACGAGAGGAGCATGCAGTATGGCGGAACGAGAAAAGAGTGCGCTGTATCCAGGGGCTACTTGGGCCGAGTGCATCGAGCTTATCAAAAAGATTAGCTCGTTTAATTTGAAGGCAGTTTCCTATCAAGAACTGGCGAAGAAATACGGCCTTTCGAGCACAACGACAAAATCCTTTACAGCCAAGATTGGTGCGGCGAAACAATTTGGTTTGGTCACTACAGCTCAGGGCAACACCATTCAACTTACGGATGCAAGCAAGCAGTTATTGTACCCAACAGGCGAATCTGTACGAGGCGTTGAGCTCACCTGCTTTGCTCAAGCGCCACTGTATTCAAAGCTTATCAGCAAATATGATGGCATGGCCTTACCTGCGCAGGAACTGTTGGCTAATATTCTTATGAACGAATACCGCATCACTCGATCAGTTAAGGATTCTGCAGCCAAATGCTTTCTTGAAAGCGCTGAGCAGTTGGAGCTAATCAAGGGTGGTATCCTGTGTTACACTGATGCAGAAAACGAGCCCGAAGAACCCACAGCCAAGCAGCCTGTCACTGAAGAAACCGATATTCCAACGCAGGTCATTGCACCACCCACACCTTCTGCCGCTGCACAAGTAGTGCAGGTTCCCGTTCCCGGTGAGGCTGACTACATCACACAAGCAATTCCTTTTACTTCCGGAAAAATCGCCCGCTTTATTATTCCTGTTGATGCAACAGAGGACGATTTGTTGCTCCTGCACGATATGTTTGATGTGCTTCTTAAACGCAAGTTTAAGCTCGACATCTAAACAAAAAGCAGACCACCCATAGGTGATCTGCCTCTTGAAAACCTGTGCGCCAACACAGATTCCTCCGACATGTATGCCGGGGTGCATAGTCTAACACGTTAAAAATGTACCATACATCGTCGAGAATTTCAAGAGGAACCTTCTAAAAAGGAGGTGACCGCCCTATGGATAACGAATATGTACTGATTTATACTCCGTACATCACCCGCAAGGGCGTGCGCATCTGGGCCTCTCAGTACGGACTCAAGGTGTTCTGCCTGCGGATTCCTCGCGAGAAGTATCGCGGTTAACTTTAACAAGGACCTGTTCCGGCACGGGTTCTTGCTTTCGTAATCAATAGCGTATCTATGCCGTCGGCAACTTCAAAAGCCAAAAGGAGATAAGTACCATGAAAGCAAAACAAAGAGCAGCCGTTGCCGAGATTATTATGGCTCTCACCAATGATGGCCGGATCAAAAACGTGTACAGCTATGAATTGGCAACATACATTTCTCTCTCAGGGACAGCTGAAAAAAGCCATGTGAACGCTTATGACTATTCTCGTTCCTGCCACATTACGGGGAACAGCAATAATGGTAAACAATATAGCCTGTACGACTACGGGACTTCTTGCCATATCAGCCTAACCGTAAACGGGAAAACCGCTACGGGATATGACTACGGAAGCGGGTACCACTTTTCATGTTCTGTTAGCAATAGGTCTGCAAGCATTTATGACTATGAAACCGGACAGCACTATAACTACTCCTGCTAACAGGCGAGCAAATTGAATCTTTTGGCGCAAGAATAGTCATTCAAATTCTGCGCCGCAATAGACAAAGAATAAGAAAAATCCCTCTGAAATCAACGATTTCAGAGGGATTTTGGTCCGAGTGGAGCGATTCGAACGCTCGGCCCCGTGAACCCAAATCACGTGCGCTACCAACTGCGCTACACCCGGATATTCATTTTTCTGCCATTATACCACGGCAAGCGGTAAAAATAAAGATTTTTCTGTCTGTGGTCATTTATGTGGTCAAAGCCGCTTTTGTGCCGCTTTCGGCAATCGGGGAAAATCCAGCAAACGCAGGTGTTGCAAGGCTTTGCGGCGTTTTTCCTTACCCTGTCCCGGATACCGCCACGGCACTCCCAAACCACCCGCGATACCAACTTCGCTATACCCGGATATTCACTTTTCTGCCATGATACCACGGCCGGGGAGAAAGCGAAAGCTTGCTCCGTATACGGTCGAGCACCATGAGAGGCACCGGAACGATACCCGTCTATCCTACCATGGTGCGGCGGAAAAAGCAACAGCGAGGCGCAGATTTTCTGCGCCTCGCTGCGATCTGCCTGCTTTATCTGTCTGTCCGGTCAGCTTGGCGGCACCAGCGGCAGCGTCACATCCGCCCGGAACAGGTCTGCGTCGATGGACAGCCGGAACGTGCCGCCCATCAGCTGCACAAGGCTCCGCGCAATGGAAAGCCCCAGCCCGCTGCCCTCCGTGTGGCGGGAGGTATCCCCCCGCACAAAGCGCTCCATCAGTTCGTCGGGGGAGATGTTCAGCTCGGCGCGGGATACATTCTTGAAGCTCATGGTCATCTGCCCGTCTGCCGTGATACCGGACACATAGACCCGCGTCTCCGGCATGGCGTATTTGCAGATGTTGGACACCAGATTGTCCATGACCCGGCTGAGCAGCTTGCTGTCGGCCAGCACCACGGGCCGTCCCGCCGGCGGCTGGGTCACCAGCGTCAGATGGCAGTCCGCCAGCCGATCCTGATACTCACCGGTGATCTGGCTGAACAGCACGCTCACATCCGTGGGCTGCAGATCCACCGGCAGCGCGCCGGAGGACGCCTTGGACGCTTCCACCAGATCCTCCGTCAGCTTTTTCAGCCGCTTGCTCTGCCGGTCCAGCACGGTGATATACTCCCGGGCGGCGGGGGAGGAGATGTCCTCCTTTTTCAGCAGATCCACATAGTTGACGATGGATGTCAGCGGCGTCTTGATGTCGTGGGACACGTTGGTGATCAGTTCGGTTTTCATCCGCTCGGCGCGCATCTGCTCCTGCACGGCGCTCTCCATGCCGCTTTGCAGCCGGTTCATGGCCTGCCCGTACCGCCGGAAGGCGCCGAACAGCCGCTTGGTGTCCACCGGCGTGGACAGGTCGCCCTCCGACAGCTGCTTGCCGTTTTTCTCCAGCGTCCGCAGGTTCAGGGCGATGGCCAGCACCGCCAGAATTTCCAAAACCTTGACCACCAAAAACAGTGGGTCACGGCTGGGACTTACATACAATATAAACTCCAGAAAAGCCAGCGCCGCCGTGACCAGCGCCGTTTTCCACACCAGCGGGATGCCGGTAACGATGCGCCGCAGCCACAGGGTCACGCCTCGCAGGATGCGCCACAGCAGCCGCAGCACCCGGGCGGTCAGGGAGCCGCGGATGACGGTGCCGGCCTTGCACTGGGCGGCAAAGACGCACAGGAACAGCAGCGTGACCGGTATCAGCGCTGCACAGAAAAGGACCCGCCCCCACTCCGAATAGAAGGTGTCCCATCCGATGAAGAAGGCGCTTAGCAGCGCGATGATCCACACGTCGGCGGGGATCTTGTCCAGCCATGTCAGGTGGATGCCCTCGTGATTCTGCCAATGTCCGGCGGATGCCATGGAGAAGCAGAAGCAGAACAGCGTCAGCAGGCCGCACAGCACCGTGAGGAAGATAGCCAGCCCGGTATGGGCCAGCAGCCACGAGCAGACCAGATAGGAGTAGCTGGGGGCTTGTCCGCTTTTCTCCAGCAGGGTGGCGGTGATGGCGACCTGAATGGCGGAGAGGCCCGTGCTCTCCGACAGGTGATAGACATACAGCTCCTGCGTGTCGTACAGCAGCTTGTCGCTCTCCGTCAGGTCGAAGTTGGCCAGATACGTCTCGCCGGTATCCGGGTCGGACACGACAAGCTGGCAGGAGGAGAGCTCCCGGGAGAACGCGTCGGCAAACAGCCGGGGCAGCTCCGACAAAAGCTGCTGGGCGGCCTCCGGGTCATATTCACCGGTGGTGTAGGCCTCATCGTTGACAAAGTAATACGACCTGTCCAGCAGTCCCGCGCTGTCCAGCTGGGCGCAGAGGTAGTCGTTAGCCGTGCTGAGGCTGTCGTAGCACTGCTCCTGATACAGGGTCTGCCGCAGGTACGCGCCGTCGTCCAGAAAGACGCCGTAGCTGACCAGCACGCCGATGCCGACGCCGCCCAGCGCAGTGAGCGCGGCAAACACCAGCGTCAGCGCAAAGGCGGCGGCCTTCGCCCACATTTTTCCCAACCAGCTTTTCACTTGCTGCCCTCCATTTTATAGCCCTTACCCCAGACCACCTTGATGTACCGGGGCTCGGACGGATTGATCTCGATCTTTTCCCGCAGGTGCCGGATGTGGACGGCGATGGCGCCGGCGGCGTTAAGCGGCACGTCGTCCCACACCCGGCGGTAGATCTCGCTGGGGGAGAACACGGTGCCTGCGTTCTGCATGAGAAAGCGCAGAATGTCGTACTCCTTGGGGGTCAGTGCGGCGTTTTCACCGTCCACGGTGACGGTCTTGGCATTGTCGTCCAGCCGGATGCCGCCGATGACCAGCGTGCTGGGCTGCATCGTGCCGCCGCCCAGCTGCAAATACCGCCGCAGCTGGGAGCGCACCCGCGCCAGCAGCTCCACCGGGTTGAAGGGCTTGGTGATATAGTCGTCCGCGCCTACGTTCAGGCCCAGTACCTTGTCGGTGTCCTCGCTCTTGGCAGTCAGCAGGATCACCGGCACATTGCTGGTCTGCCGCAGCTGAGCCATGGCGGTGAGACCGTCCATCACCGGCATCATGATATCCATGAGAATGAGATGCACGTCCTCCCGTGCGGCGACGGACAAGGCCTCCTTGCCGTTATACGCCTTCAGGACACGGTAGCCCTCCGCCGTCAGGTAGATCTCCAGCGCCGAAACGATATCCCGCTCATCATCACAGACCAGAATGGTATACATATGCCGCGCCCTCCTTTTCATACTCCAAACATCATACGGGAAAAAGGGGCGCGGCACAATAGGGGAAGTATTAGTTTTTCATTAAGTTTACGCTCTGCATCGGCAGCCGGGCGGGCGCACCGTGACGGATGGGCTTCCACTCCACCTTCATGAACAGGGCGGCGAAGGAGATGGGGATGTAGGTGAACATGAACAGGGGAAAGCTGAAGGTGTACATCACCTTCTGCCACGCCGGGGCGTGGATCTGCCGCCACTCGGTGGCGGTGGTGATGCCGCCGATGACCAGCAGCGTCAGGTAGATGCCGCCCAGACACTCCAGCAGGGAGCGCATGGCGAACCACAGCCCCGCGCCCTCGGCAAGGCCGATGGCCGCCAGCGTCACGTTGGCGAGGATGCTGATGCACGTCAGAACAAAAGCGGGCATGATGGCCATGGCCATATCGAAGCAGCTCCAGCTGCCCTTGGCTGCGCCCTTCAGCAGCCGGCCGCCGTAGTACCAGAACACCTGAATGTAGCCCTTGGCCCAGCGCAGGCGCTGGCGGCAGGACTGCCGGAAACTGGTGGGCTGCTCGTCGTACAGCACCGCGTCCTCACAGATGGCGATGATCTCGCCGTCGGTGATGTGGCGGACAGAGAACTCGATATCCTCCGTCAGCAGGTAGAACCGCCAGCCGCCGGTCTTGTCCAGAATGCGCTGGGAGAACAGGAAGCCCGTCCCGCCCACGGCGGCGCTGGAGCCCAGCCGCATCCGTGCACCGTTGAGGTAGCGGCTCTCCCGCAGGAACCACAGGCCGTAGCCGGCGCTGATCCAGTTGTCGGCGTAGTTCTTGCTGTTGCGGTAGCTGGTGACGATCTCGTAGCCGTTGGAGAACACGGCGTTCATCTTCTCAATGTAGTCCGGGGCGAGGATGTTGTCGGCGTCGAACACGAAGTAGCCGTCAAAGCCGTCGGGATAGTCGGCCTTGATGTGCTGGGTCAGGAAATCCAGGGCGTAGCCCTTGCCCACGTTGACATGGTTGAACCGCTCGTACACCACGGCCCCGTGCCGCCGTGCGATGGCGGCGGTGTCGTCGGTGCAGTTGTCCGCCGCCACAAAGACGGTGAGCAGGGCGGGGTCGTACGTCTGCTGCCGGAGACTGTCCAGCAGCCCGCCGATGACGGCAGACTCATTCCGCGCCGCGATGAGCACGGCGTAGCGGTGGGGTGACGGCGGGCAGGGGAGGGGGCGCTGCTTCTTGGCCAGCACCAGCGGGATATATAGGAACTGATAGGCGTAGCAGATAAAAAACAGTGCGGAGATCAGCGCGTTCACAGTGCGCAGGGCTGTTTCCATACAGAACACTTCCTTTCTTTCTCTGTGTCCTCCATGGTAGAGAAAAAGCCCTTAAGAAACAAGAAAGCGGCGGATTAAGAATCCATTAAGAGGAGAGGAAGACGCGCTCTGCGTCTCCCTCTCCTCGTTCAGAACTGTTCTTTTCGCCCATTCAGCACCGCGATACCCGCCATGCTGCCCAGAGCCAGCGCCGCATACAGCGCCACAGCGCCGTCGCCCGTCTTGGGGGAGGGGCGGGGTGGCTCCTCCGGCGCAGGACGGGAGCGGTAGCGGTTGGCAAAGACGATGGCGTCGTACTTGTCGCCCTCCAGCGCCGGGTCGCCATACACCGCCGCGGTGCAGCGGCCATCCGCCGCAACGGTCACGGCGATATGATACGTCCGGTCATCGTATGCGCCGCGGGACAGCTGCCCCGGCTCCTGACGGAGCGTGTAGAGGTGCTTGCCCTCCCGGTCGGCGGGGATGGACAGCGTGACCGTGCCGCCGCCGGAGACGGTGCAGGTGTACACGCCGTCCCGTCCGCCCGTCGGCAGAGGCGCGTTGTCGGACGCCGCCCGCAGCGTCAGGGTGAACGTCTCCGGCACGGCGGGGGCGTCGCCGCTGACCGTGATACGCACCGGCAGCTCTGCCGCAGCTGCCGCCATAGCCGGGGTGACGCACAGAGCCGTCAGCAGCGCCAGCAGCACCGCTGCGGCCGGTATCCTTCTGGTCATGGCGCCGTCAGCTCCGGTGGATGCGCCGCCGCAGGAACAGCATCGCGCCGCCCGCCGCCAGGAGCAGCAGCACCACATAGGGGGCGCTGTCCAGCAGCACACCGGTATCCACCGTGCCGCCCTTGGTGTTGGTGAACGCGGCGGTGACGGTATCGGCGGCGATGGTGCCGCTGTCGCCGGTCTTGGCGGTGGTATAGCCCTCGGCGGTGTAGTCGGCCTCCGTGACGGTGTAGGTCATGCCGTAGGGCAGGTTGGTCAGGGAGGCGGTCTCACCGTGCTTGAGCGTGAAGGACACGGTGCATACGCCGTTGTCATCCCAGTCGGGGGCGAAGTCCCGCTGCTCCACACCGGCCACGGTCAGGCCGATGGTGCTGTTCGTGCACAGGTCCGCCTGCTTGGTCAGGGTCACCGTGAAGCGGAAGTCCTTGGTGCGGTCACCCAGATGACCCGCCACGGTCTTGGTCACGTCCAGCGTACCGGCGGAGTAGGTGTTGGCGATGTGCGCCTGCTTGTCGCCGTCCTCCGTACCCAGATGGATGGCGGCCACGCGGACCATGCCGTCCTCCGCCTGCAGCACCGTGACCTTCAGGAACAGGGGCTGGGTGTTGTAGGTGACGCCCGCTGTGCGCGCGGTATCCTCGACGATCTCGGTGATCTTGTAGGTGTAGATACCCACGGTGGTATAGGTGGGCAGAGGCAGCACCGCCTCGTTGACGCCGCCGTCCGCCGTGGCCTCCCCCTCGGCAAAGCCGATGTCGAAGGTGTAGGGCTGGGCGGAGGTACCGGGGCCGAACATGGGCATGGTGGCCAGCGTCTCGGTGGAGTCGGTGACGCCCACGGCCTCCAGCCGGAAGTGGAACGTCTCAGCGGGGCTGACGGTGCCGTCGTTGACCAACTGGTACAGCTTGGCGATGGGTACCTCGGTGATGTCCTCATAGACGGCGTCGCCCACTGTGACGGCGGGCCGTACCTCGGCGGCCAGCGCCGCGGTGGTCAGCCCCAGTGCCAGTACCAGCGCCAGCAGCAGGGAAAAGCATTTTTTCATACGTAGTCCTCCTTGAATAGTAGTGTGTGTTTTGCCGCTGTATCAAAACCGCGTTTCGCGGTGCAGCACAGAGCTTACAGGGTATGCCTCCGCCGCCGGAGCAGCGCCAGCGCGCCGCAGGCTCCGGCCAGAAGGAATACCGGCAGCACGGTGGGGGCGGGCAGCCCCATGTCCGGCACGGCGTGCTTGGTGTTGACGAATTGCAGCGAGGCCGCGCCTGTCAACTCCACCGCGCCGCTGTCACCGCCGCGGCTGCTGTTGGTGACGGCGTAGCCGTCGTGGGCCGTCTCCGTCACCGTCACCACCGCGCCATAGGGCAGACCGGTGAAGGTCAGGCTCTCCCCGTGGCGCAGGGAGAACACCGCCTGCCCGTTCTCTACGGTATAGCCCGTACCGGCGGGGAAGGGGACGGCTGCGCCGTCCAGTGTCATGGCGGCGGTAAAGGGGAACGACTTGGCGCGGTCGCCCAGCTCGCCGCGTACCGTCTTGCTGACGGTCAGCGTCTGCCGCGTCCGGTTTACAAAGGACAGCGCCGTACCGTCCCATGTGCCGCCGTTGACAGTGATACGCGCCGCGCTGTCCGTGCCGTTGGGCAGCACCGTGAGGCGGTAGACCTCGCCGCCCTGCCAATAGCCGCCGGCGTCCGCCTCCCGGATGCGGTAGTAGTGGGGCGCGGTGTCGCCGGCGGTGAAGCCCAGCACCACCCGGCCGCCGCCGGGAGCGTCGCCCGTCACAGAGATAGCCGTCCCCGGAAGCTGCCGCAGCATCTTACCCCGGCTGTCCGTTTCCTCCAGCAGGAAGCGGAACGTCTCGGACTGCCCCGCCGCGCCGCCCAGCAGCGTCTTGGTCAGGAGAATCTCCACGGCGTAATCGTAGGTGGCGTTGGTCACGGTGACCGCCACGCTGCCGCCTACCGGCACTTCTCCGGCGGCTGCGGCGGGTGCGGTCTGCCCCTCCGCCGTGACGGAGGCGGCATAGCTGGCGCGGAAGCCCTCCGGCGGCGTCTCTGATACCGCGTAGGCCGTGCCTGCCAGCAGCCCGGTGAACACCGCTGTCTCACCATGGGTCAGCGGCACAATGCCCACCGTCTCCACGCTGCGGCGCTGCCCGTTCACCGTGTAGGGCGTCCCCGCCGGGACGGGGCTGCCGCCCAGCGATACGGCGATGTCAAACGGCTGCCCGTCGGGGCAGACGGAGCCCTCCGCTACCCGCTTTGTCACCCGCAGCTCGCCTAACTCATTGGTGTCCACCACGTTGCGGTACGTTACCAGCTGCGTCTCGGCGGCGGTGAGGGTATCGGTGCGGTAGCCAGTGAAGTCCGTAGAGACGGAGGGGGTGGCGGCGGTGCCGGTGCCGCTGCCCACGGTGTACTGCACCTGCTCATACTGGCCGGTGAGCCCGGAGGGCATCGTCTCCTCCACCACATAGGCGTATTGTCCGCCGCCCAGCGCCATCATGTCGGTAAACTGCGCCATCTGCCCCGCCTTCAGGGTGAAGTATCCGCCGTCCGTAACCGTGCCGCTGCCCACGGCGGAGGCGCCCTCCAGCACCTGATACGCTGTGCCTGCCGGGACATACAGCGTTCCGTCGGGGCGCAGCACACGGAAGCGGTAATCCAGCGCACCGGAGAGGTAGCCGTTCAGCGCCTCGCCGCCGCCGGACAACTCCTTGGCGACTGTCAGGGAGTTGCTGGGCAGCGTGGGCATATTGAAGCGCAGATAGCAGTAGGACACGCAGCCGCCCCGCTCCAGATAGAAGAACTTCAGGGTGTGCTTGGTGTAGTCGCTGAAGGTGCTGCCGTTGAAGGCGCCGCCCACCCCGGCTGCGGCGAATTTTGCCGCCAGCGTGGTGTCCGTATACTGCTCGCCCGCCGGGCCGATGACGTCCTCCCGGGGATGGCGCACCGCGCCGGTGGCGAAGTTGACGGAGCCGCTGTTGGCGGCGTGGGTGCCGCCGATGTCCAGCACCAGCACGTCGTCGATGTACACGAAGACGTCGTCGTCACCCAGAAACTGGAACACCATATCCTCGCCGCCGATCTGTCCGCCGGCGGGCATATAGAAGTCAAATTCCATGGTCATGCCGAACCACAGATCCACCGCGCCGTCCGGCAGCCGGTAGGTGGGCAGGGCGTTGCCCGTGGGCAGTTCCTCCGCACCCTCCGCCGTGTTGAAGGGGAAAAAGTTGCCGTTGAACGCCTGTGTATAGTCCTGCTCCGCCGTTTTGCCGTTGGGGGTCACATACTTGGTGTAGTGGGGACGCAGCAGATAGTTCCCCAATTGGAATCGTCCGTCGGCAGCGTCGTAGCTGGCGGCGTTTTGCAGGGAGTCATAGTAGAGATACCCCTCGCCGTCCCGCTGGAACAGGCCGGTGCTGCCGCCGCGCCCCACGGCGTAGATGGCCTTACCGGTCACCGCCATGCCCGGATCAAAGAGGTATTGCAGGCTGCCGCTGCGGTCCTCCGCCGTGGGGCCGCTGACGCCCAGCACCTTGGGCCAGCCGTTTTCCAGCGTAGGAGCCATCACCGGCCGATCATCGCTTTTTTGCAGCGTGCCGTCCTTGGAATTCTGCCCGGCACTGTTGCAGAATGTCAGCACCCGCCCGCCACAGCTGTTCAGAGAGCCGTCGTAGTCGAACAGGTGCATGGTCACGTTGTCCTGTACGCCCCGGGGCGCGGCGCGCCGCAGTCTCATCAGCGTGTCAGCACCTACGGCGTAGGTGCTGTCCTCCGCCACGGCGTAGGTGTCTCCGGCGGCGTACACGGCCCCTGCCGGCAGCAGTGCGGCGCACAGCGCCAGCGCCAGCAGGCCGCCCAGCAGCCGCCCTGCGATCCTTTTGTATTCGTTCATGCTCCATCCTCCTGCCTGTGTCAGTGCGGCAAGGTCTTTGCCTTTCGCGGAGGATTATAGCATCCGTTTCCGGCGGAAACGGTCGGAGGCGGCCTTTTGCCAAAAACGGCAAAAACCCCTATTTCCGGCGGCTGCCGCCGGAAATAGGGGTCGGTTCGTTTTCTTTTTTAGCGGAGCTGCCCGGCCAGCCAGCCGGAGGACCACGCCCACTGCAAATTGAAGCCGCCGCAGTCGCCGTCTACGTCCAGTACCTCGCCGCAGGCATATAGCCCCGGCACCAGACGGCTCTGCATGGTCTGAGGGACGAACTCGCCGGTCTGCAAGCCGCCCGCCGTTACCTGCGCCTGATCGAAGCCGCAGGTGCCGGTGATGGGCAGGGTGAAGCCCGTGGCCTGCGCGGCGATGCGGCGCAGGTCATCGTCGGTAAGGTCAGCTGCCGGCTGGTTGGTAAAGCCGGCGGCCTTGCAGAGCATCTGCCCCAATCGGGTGTGGCAGGAGCCTACCAACAGGGTGGACGCCTCGTGAGCGGCCATGGTCTGCCGCCGCCGGTGCAGCCAGTGCAGCACCTCCTCAGGCTCCCAGTCGGGGAAGAAGCTCAGCACGCAGCACAGCCCCTCGCCGCCGGTGGACACGGCGCGGGAGAGGTCGAAGATGGCAGGGCCGCTGACGCCGTACTCGGTGAACAGCACCTCGCCGCGGTTCTCTGCCACCACCGCACTGCCTCGCCGGATGGCGATGCCGCACTCGGCCTTGATGCCCTTCAGCGCACGGGGATAGGTGGGGTCGGTCTTGATCTGGACAAGGGAGGGATAGAGCGGCGTCCTGTGGTGTCCCAGACTCTTGGCAAGCTGATAGCCGTCCATGACGCCGCCCACCTTGCTGCCGGCGCAGCCGCCGGCTGCCAGAATGAGCTTTTCGGCGTGGAAGGTGTCCGTCTCCGTCCGCACGGTGAAGCCGCCGGACGTCCGTTTCACGGAGGAGACCGTCTGACCGGTGACGACCTCGATGCCGGGACGCTCCAGCGCGTAGCGCAGCACATCCAGCACGCTGCCCGCCATGTTGCTCATGGGATAGACGCGCCCGCTGTCCTCGGCGACCGTCAGAAGACCCAGCGAGGCGAAAAATTGCAGCGTTGCGCCCACGTCGAAGGCGTCCAGCGCGTAGGCGCAGAATCCGTCGCCGCCGTGATAGCGGGCGGGAGAGGCGTTGTGGTTCGTCAGGTTGCACCGCCCGTTGCCGGTGGCCAGCAGCTTGCGCCCCACCCGGCTCTGCCGCTCCAGCAGCGTGACGCGGCAGCCGTTTTCCGCGGCGGCCAGCGCCGCCATCATGCCGCTGGCGCCGCCGCCGATGATGATGACATCCCGGCTCATTTCTGCGCCTCCAGCCTCCGGCGGGTGAGATAGCCCTCCAGCATCAGCGCCGCCGCCACCGCGTCCACCGTCTTTTTCCGCTTTTTGGCGTTCTGCCCGTTCTGAAACAGGATGTTGTGGGCGTCGATGGTGGTGCGCCGCTCGTCCCAGAGGATCACCTCCAGCCCCGTCTCCTGCCGCAGCAGCTCCCCGAAGGCGGCGCACTTCTCCGCCCGGGGGCCCTCGGAGCCGTCCATGTTCCGGGGATAGCCCAGCACCAGCAGCTTCACATCATGCTCGGCGATGAGCCGCCGGACGCCGGAGAGCACCTCCTCCTGCTTGCGGCTGTGGAGCACGTCGGAGTACCCCGCCAGCGTCTCGGTATAGTCTGAAATGGCGATGCCGGTGTGGGCGTCGCCGTAGTCGATGGCCATGATCTTCATGCAAATGCACCTGCACTTTCTGTTCAATGATGGTATCATACACAAAAATGCCGCCGCCTGCAACCGGAAAAGCTGTAAAACCCCCGAAAAAGCAGTATTTTTTGTAAAAAATCAGTTGACCTCACGAAAAAACCGTGCTATACTGAGCATTACCTGTGAGTGGGTGTTTTCTTTTTGCGCGCTTTTTCGCTTCGGGGGCGCGAAGAGACGACAGCCGGCAGGGAGGCAAAAGGGCGTCCCCACAGGGGAGCCTAATCTAATAAGGAGGTGCCGTTAATGCGCGTGAAGATCACCCTGAGATGCAACGAGTGCAAGCAGAGAAACTACAACACGATGAAGAACAAGAAGAATACCCCCGACAAGCTTGAGCTGAACAAGTATTGCCCCTTCTGCAGAAAGCACACGGTCCACACTGAGACCAAGTAATCGGAAGGAGAGTCGTTATGGCTGAAGAAAAGAAGGTCAAGAAGGACCACGGCAAGTGGTTCCGCGAAATGAGAAGCGAGCTGAAGAAGGTCGTATGGCCTGACGGCAAGACCACCATGAAGAACACAGGCACCGTGATCCTGTGCTCCCTGCTGGTGGGCGCCTGCATCTGGATCTTTGATGCGGTGAGCCTTCTGGCGGTGGACGCACTGATCGGCCTGTTCGCCTGAGGAAACGGAAATGGCTGATAACGCGAAGTGGTATGTGGCACATACCTATTCCGGTTATGAGAACGCGGTGAAGATCGCCATTGAAAAGGCTGTGGTGAATCGGAGCATGGAGGACATGGTCCTCCAGATCGAGATCCCCATGGAGACCGTCACCGAGATCACCGAATCCGGTGTCGCCAAGGAGATCCAGCGTAAGATATTCCCCGGCTATGTTCTCATTAAAATGGTCATGACCGACGACACATGGCACCTGATCCGCAATATCCGCGGCGTCACGGGCTTTGTGGGCGAAGCCAACAAGGCGATCCCCCTGACGGAGGACGAGGTAGCCGCTCTGGGCATGGAGAAGCGCGAGATCGTCGTGCTGTACCATGTGGGCGACACCGTCCGTATCACCGAAGGTCCTCTTGCCAGCTTTACCGGCACGGTGGAGGAGATCGAGCCGGACAAGAACCGTGTCCGCGTCGTCGTCTCTATGTTCGGCCGTGAGACACCGGTGGATCTGGAGCTGGATCAGGTGGAGGTCAGCAGCAACTGAGTACGGCGAAGCCGTACAGGCCGGAGCAGTACGACTCCGGCGCAAGTGGGAGAGATGCACGCCATCTCGCCAAGAGCGGTTCCGGTATGGGCCGGCCGCTACCACATCTTATTGAAGGAGGTGCCTACAAATGGCACAGAAAGTAGTTGGATACGTCAAACTGCAGATCCCCGCGGGCAAAGCAACTCCCGCACCCCCCGTTGGCCCCGCTCTGGGCCAGCACGGCATCAACATTGCCGCGTTTACCAAGGAGTTTAACGAGCGCACCAAGAACGACATGGGCCTGATCATCCCCGTGGTCATCACCGTCTATGCCGACCGCTCTTTCAGCTTCATCACCAAGACCCCTCCCGCTGCCGTTCTGATCAAGAAGGAGTGCAACATTGAGTCCGGTTCCGGCGTTCCCAACAAGGAAAAGGTCGCTACCATCTCCAAGGCCTCCATCCAGAAGATCGCTGAGCTGAAGATGCGCGACCTGAACGCCGCGTCTCTTGAGGCAGCCATGAGCATGATCGCCGGTACCGCCCGCTCCATGGGCGTTGTCGTCGGCGAGTAAGGAGGGTGTAACGATGTTTAGAGGTAAGAAGTATCAGGAAAGCGCCAAGCAGATCGATAAGGCCACGCTGTATGATCCCAAGGAGGGTCTGGAGCTGATCTGCAAGACTGCCAGCGCTAAGTTCGATGAGACCGTCGAGCTCCACGTCAAGCTGGGTGTTGACTCCCGTCACGCCGACCAGCAGGTCCGCGGCGCCATCGTGCTGCCCAACGGTACCGGTAAGTCCGTCCGCGTGCTGGTGTTCGCCAAGGGCGACAAGGCCGAGGCTGCCAAGGCCGCCGGCGCCGACTATGTGGGCGAGATGGATCTGGTCGAGAAGATCCAGAAGGAGAATTGGTTCGACTTCGACGTCGTCGTCGCCACCCCCGACATGATGGGTGTCGTCGGCCGTCTGGGTAAGGTGCTGGGCCCCAAGGGTCTGATGCCCTCCCCCAAGTCCGGCACCGTGACCCCCGACGCCGCCAAGGCCGTGCAGGAGGCGAAGGCCGGTAAGGTCGAGTACCGTCTGGACAAGACCAACATCATCCACTGCCCCATCGGCAAGGTTTCCTTCGGTGCTGACAAGCTGTTTGAGAACTACTCCGCTCTCATCGGCGCCATCATCAAGGCCAAGCCCGCCGCTGCCAAGGGCCAGTATATCAAGTCCTGCGTGGCTGCTTCCACCATGGGCCCCGGCGTGAAGATGAACGCCAACAAGCAGCTGTAAAAAAGCTGGAAAAACCGTTATCTTAGGCTTGACAAGCTGTGAAGCCTTGGATATAATATTGGTTGCGTTCCAAAGACAGCAGGTGGCGTAAGCCGTAAATCCTGCCGAGGATGGCACATCGTTATGATTGCTTTACCGTCCTCATGTCCTTTGGCATGGGGACGGTTTCCTTTTTATCGAACGCACCGACAATTCTGACGGAGGTGAAAACAAAGAATGCCCAACGCAAAGGTTCTGTCTGAAAAGCAGGCGATCGTGGCGGCGCTGACCGAAAAGCTGCAGAACGCAGCCGCCGGCGTCATCGTTGATTACAAGGGCATCACCGTGGCAGAGGATACCGCTCTGCGCGCTGAGTGCCGCAACAACAACGTGGAATACGCTGTCATCAAGAACACCCTGCTGCGTTTCGCTTTCAACAACTGCGGTATGAGCGAACTGGATGAGCAGCTCAACGGTACCACTTCTCTGGCTATCTGTGCTGATGATCCCGTCGCCCCCGCACGCGTGATCGCGGATTACGCCAAGAAGCTGAAGGATAAGTTCGAGATCAAGGGCGGCTTCATGGACGGCAAGGTCGTCTCCATGGAGACTGTCAATGCTCTGGCTTCCATCCCCGCGCTGCCCGTGCTGCAGGCACAGGTCCTGGGTACCATGCTGGCTCCCATTTCTGGCCTGGCTTGCGTGCTGAAGCAGATCGCCGAGAAGAACGGCGCTGCTGCCGAGTAAATCGGCTCCCTGACCCCCGCGGGCGGCAGGCCCGCACACACTTTACAAAAATCTCACAAATAGGAGGCTATCACAATGTCTGAGAAGATTACTGCTATGATCGAAGAGATCAAGGGTTTGACCGTTCTGGAGCTGTCCGAGCTGGTACACGCTCTGGAGGAGGAGTTCGGCGTTTCCGCCGCCGCCATGGCTGCTCCCGCTGCCGGCGCTGCTGCTCCCGCTGCTGAGGAGAAGACCGAGTTCGACGTGGTCCTGACCGGCTTTGACGCCGCTCAGAAGATCAAGGTCATCAAGGTCGTCCGCGAGATCTGCGGTCTGGGTCTGGCTGAGGCCAAGGCTGCTGTCGAGGGCGCTCCCCACACCCTGAAGGAGGCTCTGTCCAAGGACGACGCCGAGGCCATGAAGAAGCAGGTCGAAGAGGTCGGCGGCAAGGTCGAGCTAAAGTAAGTTTCTTACACAGTGAAAAAAGAGAGACGCAACGCGTCTCTCTTTTTTTGTCCATCGCGGTCATTGTCCCGATTTCGGGACACATCCTCTGATAAGCTGGGTACAACGAAACAAAGAGCCGTGCGCCCCTGACGGGGACGCGGCCAGACAGAGGAGGGGATCGTATGACTGCTATTTCCGTGATCTGCACCATGTGCGGCGCCGCCGCACTGTCCAAGGGCATCCTGAAGGCAATTGAGTACATTGGGCGCTGAATGTCCGTTGACAACCGCTTTCTCGTTCTATATAATATTTTTCATAAAAAAATATGACATACGCGGAAATAAACGTTCCATATGTAATATGCTATATTAGAGCGAGAAAGGAAATCGTCTATGGATATTTTTGAGAAATGTTATGCGCCCTCGCTGGCCGGTGAGCTGAAGGAGAAGGGGGTGTACCCCTACTTCCACGCACTCCAGTCCCGGCAGGACGTGGAGGTGATGATGGAGGGCAAGCGCCGCATCATGCTGGGCTCCAACAACTATCTGGGCCTGACCACCGATCCGGTGGTGGTGGAGGCGGGCATCAAGGCACTGGAGCAGTACGGCACCGGCTGCTCCGGCTCCCGGTTCCTCAACGGCACGCTGGAGATGCATCTGGAGCTGGAGGACGCGCTGGCCAAGTTCCTGCGTAAGCCCGGCGTGGTCACCTTCGGCACCGGCTTCCAGTCCAACGTGGGCATCATCTCCGCGCTGGTGGGACGCCACGACTATGTGATCTGCGACCGGGAGAACCACGCCAGCATCTACGCCGGGTGCCAGATGTCCTACGGCAAGATGCTGCGCTATCGCCACAGCGACATGGCGGAGCTGGAGAAGTGCCTCCAGCGCGTGCCGGAGACGGCGGGCGCACTGATCGTCACCGACGGCGTATTCTCCATGGGCGGCGACATTGCCAAGCTGCCGGAGATCTGCGCGCTGGCGGAGAAGTACGGCGCACGGGTGATGGTGGATGATGCCCACGGCTTGGGCGTGCTGGGCGAGGGCGGCCGCGGTACCGCCAGCTACTTCGGTCTGGAGGACAAGGTGGACGTGTACATGGGTACGTTCTCCAAGTCACTGGCGTCACTGGGCGGCTACATGGCCGCATCCACGGAGGTGGCGGAGTATGTGCGCCACGCCTCCCGGCCCTTCATCTTCTCGGCGTCTATCCCGCCGGCCAACTGCGCCACGGCGCTGGCGGCGCTGCACGAGCTGGAGCGGCGTCCGGAGCTGCCGGAGCGTCTGCGCCAGCTGAGTATCTACGCCCGGAAGGGCATGACGGCGCGGGGGCTGACCATCCGTCCCTCGGCGCTGGAGGCGCCTACGCCCATCATCCCTATCTACACCTACGAGACGTACCGCACCCTGCGTGTGGCGGCGGATATCTACGACCGGGGCGTGTATGTGAATCCCACGCTGCCGCCGGCCACGCCGGAGGGCGAGGCGCTGCTGCGTACCAGCTACATGGCCACCCATACGGAGGCGCTGCTGGACGAGGCTATGGATATTATCGGTGAGGTGATGGCCCATGAATAACCGCGTTGCCATCGTCACCGGCGGTACCTCCGGCATCGGGCGCGCCACGGCGCTGGCACTGAAGGAAGCAGGCTGCACGGTGTACGAGCTGTCCCGCCGCGCACAGGGCGTGGAGGGACTGCACCACATCGCCGCCGATGTGACGAAGGAGGAGACCATCCGCGCCGCCGTGGCGGAGATCATGGCGCGGGAGGGACGCATCGACATTCTGGTGAACAACGCCGGCTTCGGCATCTCCGGCGCGGTGGAGTTCACCGACACGGCGGACGCCAAGGCGCTGTTCGACGTGAACTTCTTCGGTATGGTCAGCATGAACCGCGTGGTGGTACCCATCATGCGCGAGGCGGGGCATGGCCGCATCGTGAACCTCAGCTCCGTGGCGGCGCCGGTACCGATCCCGTTCCAGACCTATTACTCCGCCACCAAGGCGGCGGTGAACGCCTACACCATGGCGCTGGCCAATGAGCTGCGTCCCTTCGGCGTGACGGTATGTGCTGTGATGCCCGGTGACATCCACACCGGCTTCACGGCGGCCCGCCGGAAGATCGGGGAGGGGGACGACATCTATCAGGGACGCATCGGCCGCTCCGTGGCCCGGATGGAGCACGATGAGGAGACGGGCATGGACCCCGCCAAGGCCGGCGGCTACATCGCCAAGGTAGCCCTGCGGGAGGGGAACCGCCACCCGTTGTACGCCATCCGCTTCGACTATAAATTCTTCGTGTTCCTGACGAAGGTGCTGCCGGCACGTTTCTTGAACTGGCTCATCTATCAGCTCTACGGGAAATAAACAAAAGCATCGCACTCCAACGGAGTGCGATGCTTTTTTGCGGTATAAGAAGCGGTGTGGCTTACGGGATCATGCCCGTGCCGTCGATCAGGTCGCGGATCACCACGCTGCCCATCAGCAGTCCGGCGGTGGCCGGTACCCACGCCACGCTGGCGGGGACGGAACGCCGTCCGGGAGGGGGCGTCTCCAGCTGCTGGGTCTCGGCGGGCTGCTCCGGACTGAACACCACCTTCAGATGGTGGATGTCCCGGGCCCGCAGCTCCTTGCGCATGACGCGGGCCAGCGGGCAGCCGGAGGTCTTGGAGATATCCGCCACCTGCAGCAGCGTGGGGTCCAGCTTGTTGCCGGTGCCAAGTGCCGTCAGGATGGGGATACGCCGCAGACGAGCCTGCTCGATCAGATCCAGCTTGCAGCTGACCAGATCAATGGCGTCCACGATGTAGTCGTAGTGGGCGGTGAAGAACTCGTCGCGGTGGGCGGCGTCGTAGGTGGCGCAGATGGGGTGTACCCGCAGGTCGGGGTTGATGTCCAGACAGCGGCGGGCTGCCGCCTCAGCCTTGTACTGCCCCACGGTGGAGTGCAGCGCGTACAGCTGTCGGTTGATATTGGTCAGCGACAGCGTATCCTGATCCACCAGCGTCAACTCGCCCACACCGCTGCGGGCCAGACACTCGGCGGCATAACTGCCCACGCCGCCCAGACCGAATACGATCACATGGCAGCGGGAGAGCTTGTCCAGCGCGTCAGCGCCCAGCAGCATCTGTGTGCGCAGAAACGCCTCGTTCATGGTGTCAGCCGACGTCCTTCATGCCGTCCAGCTCCTGAGCGTTGGCCTGCTCGATCAGAGACTCCGTCCAGGCGTTGTAATCCTCGCTGGCCTTGTGCTTCTCCACGGCCACCTGCCACGCGGGCACATCCTGCCCCACGAAGTACATGACGTGGTAGCCGGTGTAGCTTCCCTCGTTATAGACAATGCCGGTGTCGCCGGTTTTACGGGCGGGATCGAAGCACCAGTCGTTGAACTCGGCGACCATCTGGCCCTTGGTGATCTTGGTGTACAGGCCGCCCTTGGTGTTGGAGCCGCCGTCCTCGCTGAGCTCGTTGGCCAGCGCGGCGAAGGCATCCTCCGTGCCGCTGGTCGACTGCCACTGTGCCAGCGCGTCCTCGGCCTTGGCCTTGGCACCGTCCTTCAGCGCCTGCAGATCGGCGTCATAGGTCTCGGAGTCCTTATCCAGAGAGGAGCTGTCCACGAGGAACAGGATGTGGCGCACGTCCACGGTGTTGTACTCCTCACGGCCGATGGAGCGGAAGACCACCACATAGCTGTTGGGGTCATCCTCCACAACGGCGCCCTCGCCGGCGGTGCGGGCGCTGTCGAACACCCATGCGCTCATGGCGGAGCCATTGTTGGAGCCGGCGTCCACGCTGCCGTAGGTGCCCAGATCCTTGAAGTCTTCAGAGATCTCGGCCAGGCTCTCGCCGTTCTGATAGCGCTCCAGCGCAGCCTTGGCAGCAGCGGCGGCAGCGTTCTTGGCGGCGGCGGACTCCTCCTCCGTAGGCTGGACGGTGTTGCCGTCGGCATCGGTGGTGGAGGGGGCGCTGCCCTTGAAGTAGATATACTCATAGGAGGCCACATCGAAGGTGGCGGGATGCTCCTGATAATCAGCCTCCAGCTCGTCGACGGTGTAGGTCAGGCTCTCCTCGTAGTGCTGCATATAGTGGGAGGCGACCTCATCGGCGGTCAGCATCTCCTCAAACAGACTGGGGGTCATGCCCTGCCCGTAAGCCAGCTTCAGATAGGACTTGAGGGAGTAGCCCTCGGGCTTGAGGGACTCCTTCAGGCTGCTGATGGTCTCCTGTACCTCGGCCTTTATCGCGTCATCAGCGCCCATGCCGTTGGCCTCAGCCGCCTTGACGACCATGGCGCGGAGGGACAGCTGCTTGACGGCGTACTCCTTCAGGAACTGATCCCAGGTGACGTCGCCCTCGTCGGTGACCTGCAGCAGCATTTTGGCGGTGTCGTTCATGACCTGCTGGGTCAGGGGCTTGGAGTTATCCAGACCGTAGTAGCCAGCCTTTGCGATGCTGTTTGCCAGACCGCGGTAGTAGTAGTTCACCTGTGCCACGGTATAATTCTGACCGTCGATGGTAACGGCGTCGGGGTCGCGGTACAGGACGCCGGACTTCACCACCAGCAGCAAAGCGGCCACCACCACGAAAACCACGGCGATGGTACCATACAGACGGTTGGCCTTGCGCTGCTTGGCCTTCTCCTCCGCCTCGCGGATGGCCTTGGGGTCCTTGATGCCCTGACTGGCCAGCTCCTGGCGGTTCTTCTTTTCTCTTGATGCGCTCATTTGTTTCATTCCTCTCAAAAACGGGCATAATACGCCCTTGGTGATAAAATGCCTGATTATTATACCGGATATTAGACGGTTCTGCAAGGGGAAACTGCCGGGAATTTATGAATCTTCCGGAAAGAAACGGACGCCTTACCGGAAAATGACCCAGTTCGTGGGGGAAAAGCGGGAAAAGCGCCCCTCCGCCGAAAGGCGGAGGGGCGCTCAGCGATGGGCAGCGGCCGCGTTATAACCTGCACAACTCGCAGGTGGGTCGTCTCCAACTGACTTTACTGCTTCCAACTTCCAGCCGCACGATGCAGCCGGGAGGCCTGCAAACCATCTGTTGATCCGACGTCCCCTATAACCAATGTCAGGATAAAAAAAGACCGCTGCCCATCGCTGAGGGCGGACGCGGCGTACCGTGTCCGCCGGACTCTGCGTATCGTGCCGCTGTGCCGCCTGTCAGGTGCAGGCGGGAGCGAACGGTGAAAAGCGGCTGCTTCTCAGTCCTCGCCGTCCTCGTCGTCCATCAGCTGCTCCATGAACAGGTCGTAGACACGATCCAGCTCCTCGTCGCTGTCCAGCGTGCTCAGCAGCTCCTCGCCGTTCTCCGTGATGGACTTCAGGATGACCAGACCGAATTCCTCCGCCTTGGCCTCATCCTCGTCCTCGTCTACCGTGGGGAAAAATGCCATATACGTCTGGCCGTCCACCTCAATGGCGTCCACGTATTCCAATTCGATCTCGTTGCCGTCCTCATCGGTCAGGGTGATGAGATTGGGGCCGAATTCCTCGCTCATGGGAGATCCTCCTTCGTTGTGGTGCCCCTGCCGGGGTGAGTACACTATAACGGTTTCGGCGGAAAAATGCAAGTGCAAATGACGAGATATTTCCGGCGCGGACGGACTGAAAATGCCGCAAAACGGGGAAAATGAATGGGTTTAATATTGTATGGGTATAATTTTTTCCGTAATTGGCAGGGTTTGAGGAGTTGACAGCTATGGTAAAATAACTTCTATAGTGGGTTTTTATGGAATTCCCTTGGGGAAGCTCCGATTTCCTGCTGAATAACAGAGAAAGGAAGGTGCCCTGTGATGAAAAAACGCAGACAGGCAGCCGATCGGACCGATCGGACGCAGCAGAGCGCCAGACAGATAGAGAACAACGGGCAGGAGCGCAGACGGCCCCGCCGCCGCGGCTGGGGTACAGCCGGTCGTGTCATCGGGACGATCCTGCTGGTCTTTGTACTGACTGCCGCTATCTTTGCCGGTATTTTTTCCGCCTACATCAACAGCAGTATGCGAGGCCGTGTAGAGGTCTATCTGGACGAATTTGAGACGAAGGTCTCCACGGAGCTGTACTATCAGGAGCCGTCCAGCGGCGAGTGGACCATGTACCACACGCTGTTCCTCGACTCGGAGAACCGCATCTGGGTCGATCTGGAGCAGATCCCCAAGGATCTGCAAAAAGCCGTGATCGCCATTGAGGACAAGCGGTTCTACAAACACAAGGGCGTGGACTGGCACGGCACGGCGCGCGCCATCTTCAGCACCATCTTCGGCGGCAGCGTGCAGGGCGGCTCGACCATCACCCAGCAGCTGGTGAAGAACGTGACCGGCGACAACCAGAACACGGTGAAGCGCAAGGTGATGGAGATTTACCGGGCGCAGGAGCTGGAGAAGCGCTACGAAAAGGACGAGATCCTGGAGGCATACCTCAACGAGGTGTACTTCGGGTACAGCTGCTACGGCGTGGTGACGGCGTCTCTGAAGTATTTCAACAAGGACGTGTCGGAGCTGTCGTTGGCGGAGTGCGCCAGTCTGGTCGCCATTACCAACAACCCCTCGCTGTACGATCCGCTGCAGACCGATTGGGGTCTGGAGAACAACCGCACCCGGCAGCTTCTGGTGCTGGGCGCCATGCTGGAGCAGGGCAAGATCGATCAGGCCGCCTACGACGCCGCCAAGGAGGAGAACGTGGTGTTCTCCAACGGCTACACCATTCTGGGCGGCCGCGTGGACGTGGACACCGACAAGAAGGATGACACCGATACCGACGGCGGCGATGAGCAGCCGGAGGAGGAGACAAAGACCGCCACATCCAGCCAGTCCTACTTCACGGACGCGGTCATTGAGGACGTGGCCGCCGCGCTGGTGGAGAAGTACGGCCTGACGGATTCCACCAACCCCGTGACCGGCAAGGTGACCACGGCCTTCGACCAGGGTGTCAACATGGTCTACGGCAAGGGCTATAAGATCTACACCACCCAGAACCCCGACTATCAGAAGATCGCGGAGGAGGTCTGCACGGATACCTCCAACCTGCCCTATACCAGCACCTATACCAATTCCTACGGCGATAAGGAGACGGAGCAGCTGCAGGTGGGCATGACCATCGTGGATCCCTACACCGGCTATGTGGTGGCCATGGTGGGCGGCGCCGGCGTCAAGCAGTATGACCGCGGCTGGAACTGGGCCACGTCCGCACGGCAGTGCGGCTCCGCCATCAAGCCCATCTCCGTATACGCACCGGCGCTGGACGACGGCACCATCAACGGCGCCTCCAGCATCGACGACTATCCGGTGATGGTGCTCAACGGCAGCGTCTATCCCAAGAACGCCAACGGCCGCTATATGGGGCTGACGCCGCTGCACACGGCCATCGCCCGCTCCACCAACACCTGTGCCGTCCGGGTGGTGCAGGAGTACGGCACCAGCCGCTCCTACGACTTCATGACCAACAAGCTGGGCTTCACTACCCTGACGTCTCAGGACGCCCAGCAGGTGGGCAACATGGGTCTGGGCGGCCTTGACCGGGGCGTGACCACGGAGGAGATGGCGGCGGCCTTCGCAGCCTTCGCCAACGAGGGCATCTACACCGCGCCCCGCACCTTCGTCCGGGTGGAGGACGCCGACGGCAACGTGATCCTGGAGAACGAGGCCAAGTCCTCCGTGGCCATGAAGGACACCACCGCCGCACTGATGAACAGCCTCCTGCAGGAGGTTGTCACCGCCGGTACCGGCGGCGAGGGCCGGATCAGCGGTATGCACGTGGCCGGTAAGACCGGTACCACCAACAACGATCAGGACCGGTATTTCGTGGGCTATACGCCGTATTACAGCTGCGCCGTGTGGGTGGGCTACGTCCACAACCAGCGCATCGTTGCCAGCGGCAACCCGGCGGCGTCCATGTGGCAGAAGGTCATGAGCCGCATTCATGCGGATCTGCCGGACAAGGATTTCTTCAGCTGCTCCGGTCTGACCTACGTGAAGGTCTGCGCCGACAGCGGTTTGCTGGCAACGGACAGCTGCGCCGAGGACTGCCGCGGCAGCCGCGTCTACTCGGCGCTGGTGGCGGCGGACAACGCGCCGTCGGCCTACTGCAATATGCACACCAGCCCGATCTATACCGTTAACTTCGTCGAAGAAGACGGCACCATCACCACTGCCAGCGGCTCCATGCTGGACTATACCCGTCCGCGGCTGGAGGGCTTCGAGGACATCGAGGCAGAGGACGATTTTATGCTGACCGGCACCAGCTGGGGCGGCTTCTTCGGCGATGATGACGACGATGCCGATGAGCCGGACGACACCGGCGGTACCGGCGGTACCGGCGGGGAGGACGGCGATATCCACACCAGCTGGTGGGGATGACCGGCCTCCGCCCCGAGCGATAAAGCCATGAAACAACAAGAGAGCGCCCCGACCTTGCGGCCGGGGCGCTCTCTTTATGCGTGCGGGATGTATACGGGTTATTCGGCGGACTTCCGGGCGGCCTCGCGGCCCATGCGGAACGCCTGCAGGTTCAGCTCCTTGACCTTGGCAGGCACCGTCTCGGCGACGATCTGCTCCCAGTCGATATCCGGGCAGCCCAGCGCGTCGCACATGGCGCCGAACAGCACCACGTTCATGCACTTGGGATTACCCAGCGCCAGCGCGATGTCGCTGGCGGGTACGGCGATGGTCTTGAAATTCCGGGCCATGGCCTCGATGCAGCCGGCGGGATAGACCTCGGCGCCGGAGGCGATGGTGGTGGACTTGATGGCGTAGTCATTGATGACGGCCACGCCGTCGGGCTTCAGGAACTCCGCGTAGCGGACAGCCTCCATCCGCTCCAGCGCCACCATGATGTCGGCCTCACCCTTGCCGAACACGGGGCCGTAGACCTTCTTGCCCCAGCGGACCTGCGTGGACACGCTGCCGCCGCGCTGGGCCATGCCGTGTACCTCGCTCTGCTTGACGTCATAGCCGGCCTTCATAAAGCCGTTGGACATGATCTTGGAGATCAGGATGGCGCCCTGACCGCCCACACCTACCAACAGGCAGCTTTTCACATCGTTCATGTTACTTCTCCTCCTTTTCGATGGCGTCAAACGGGCAGGCCTGGGCGCAGACGGTGCAGCCCACGCACTGGGTTCGGTCGATGAACGCCTTGCCGTTCTCCATGGAGATGGCGGGGCAGCCCACCTTCAGGCAGCTCTTGCAGCTCTTGCACTTGTCGGGGTTGACCACGCACATACCGGTGTCGTGCTTCACCCGCTTGATGAGCAGGCAGGGACGGCGTGTGACGATGGCGGGGTGTTTGCCCTCGTTGAGGGCGGCCACCGCGTCGTCCACGGTCTTCTTCATGGCGGTCAGATCCTGGGGATCCACGGTGAAGATGGGGGCGTAGCCGTAGGCCTCGAACACCTTCTCCACGCTGATCATGGGGGCCTCCTCGCCCATCAGGGTGTAGCCGGAGCCGGGGTTATCCTGATGGCCGGTCATGCCGGTGATGCGGTTATCCAGCACGCAGGGGATCATACGGCCGTTGTTGTAGATGATCTCGGCGGCGCCGGTCATGCCGCTGTGGAAGAAGGTGGAGTCGCCCATGACGCCGAACACCACCTTATCGGTGACGCCCTCCCGCTGGAAGGACTTGGCCATGCCCATGCCGGCGGAGAAGCCGCCGCCCATGCAGATGCACACGTCCATGCAGTTCAGCGGCGGCGCAAAGCCCAGCGTGTAGCAGCCGATATCACCGGTGACCACATAGTTCTTGTTCTTGGACAGGGTGTAGAAGAAACCGCGGTGGGGGCAGCCGGGACACAGGGCGGGAGGACGCTTGGCCACCTGCACGTCGGGGATGGTCTTATAGTCGGGCTTGATGCCCAGCACACGCTCCCGCAGAAGCTGGGTGTTCAGCTCGTACAGCCTGCCGGTCAGCTCCTTGCCGATGCAGTCGATGCCGGCGGCCTTGATCTCGTCCTCCATGAAGGGATCCAGCTCCTCAATGACGTACAGCTTCTCCACCTTCCCGGCGAAGCTGCGGATCAGCTCCATGGGCAGGGGATAGGTCAGACCCAGCTTCAGGAAGGATGTACCCTCGGGGAACACCTCCTTGGCGTACTGGTAGCTGATGGAGGCGGTGATGACGCCTACCTTGCCGTCGCCCAGCTCCACCTTGTTCAGGCCGTTCTCCAGTGCGCGGGTGCAGCCGTACTCCGCCAGTTTCACCAGACGCTCCTCCACGATGGGGTGGTTCAGGTAGGCGTTGGCGGGGGCGCAGATGTACTTGCGGGTGTTCCGGGCGTAGGCGGGGGCGGTGTGCTCCACACGCTCGCCGAACTCCACCAGCCCCTTGCTGTGACAGACGCGGGTGGTGGTGCGGTACAGCACCGGGGTGTCGAACTCCTCGGAGATCTCGCAGGCCAGCCGGACGAAATCCTTGCACTCCTGGGCGTCGCTGGGCTCCACCATGGCGATCTTGGCGGCCCGGGCATAGTGGCGGTTGTCCTGCTCATTCTGGGAGGAGTGGCAGGAGGGGTCGTCGGCGGTGACAACGACATAGGCGCCGTTGACGCCCATGTAGCCGGCGGTGAACAGGGGGTCGGCGGCCACGTTCAGACCTACCATCTTCATGGTGCAGAAGGAGCGGGAGCCGGCCACGGACGCGCCGTAGGCCACCTCGGTGGCCACCTTCTCGTTGGGCGCCCACTCGCAGTAGACGTCCTTGCCGTACTGGGGCAGGTTTTCCAGAATTTCCGTGCTGGGCGTTCCGGGGTAAGCGGAACAGACCTTGATACCGGCTTCGTAGACGCCGCGTGCGGTGGCCTCGTTACCGGACATCAGATGTTTCATAGCTTTTTCCACCTTTCTTTTTTCTCGCTGCCTGACTATATTGCCATGTACTTCTAAACGGATTTAATACTGCGCGGCCTTCTGCTGCCCGTGAAGCACGCGCAGCGCGCCCTCGGCCAGTGCGCGCATCTCCTCCTCACCGGGCAGGCGGATCACCTTGGCGATCTTGCCCACATAGGCGGTGATGTCGTCGCAGAACGTTTCGCCAAAGGCCATGCCGCCGGTGTAGACGATGGCGTCCACATCGAAATGCAGCACGGCGGCCATGGCGCCGATGTCCTTGGCCAGCTGGTAGACCAGCGCCTGATAGGCCTCGGCGGCCTTGGCGTCGCCCTCCGCCATTCTGGCGCAGACCACGCGGAAGTCGGTGGTACCCACATAGGAGAGCATACCGGCCCGGCGGCCCAGCGTCTTTTTCACCTCGTCCTTGGTCTTGCCGCTGAAGCAGTAGTCGATAAGCTGATTCACCGGCAGGCCGCCGGCGCGGTCCATGCCCATGGAGCCCTCGTCCTTTACGTTGCACACATCCACCACGCGGCCGTGCCGGTGGGCGCCTACGCTGACGCCGCCGCCCAGATGGCACACGATGAGGTTTACGTCCTCGTAGGCCTTGCCCAGCTCCTGCGCGGCCTTGCGGCCGATGGACTTGTGGTTCAGGGCGTGGAACTGGCACAGGCGGCGGAATTCGGCAAAGCCGGTGTAGTGGGCCACCTCAGTCATCTCGTCCACGCAGACCGGATCCACAAAGAAGGCGGGGATGCCCACCATATCGCCCAGCTTCTTGGCCAGATACGCGCCCAGATTGGACGGATGCTCGCCGTAGGGCGCCGTCTCTACGTCGTGCATGACCTTGTCGTTGACGGCGTAGGTGCCGGAGGGGATGGGGCGATACAGGCCGCCGCGGCCGCACACCGCGTCAAAATCCTCCAGCTTGTAGCCGGCAGCGGTGATGGCGTCCAGAATGGCGGCCTTGCGGTAGTCCGCCTGATCGATGACGCGGTCGAACTGGTTCAGCTCCTCGGCGGAGTGGTCAAGCCCCAGCTTGTAGAGCTGCTGGTCCTCGTCGAACACCGCGATCTTCGTGCTGGTAGCGCCGGGGTTGATAACTAAGATCTTCATCGGTTCTCTCCTTTTTTCGTATTTGGCATCGGGAAATTGTAAAATTTCACCGAATCATTTAATGAGCTATTCACATTATGGCACCGGCGGCTGCCGATGTCAACGGCGATCTGGGGATTTCCGAAAAGTTGGCATATCGCACAAAAAAGGACTGCCGGTGCTGGGCAAAACAGCACTTGCAGTCCTTTTGTTTTCAGTTCTCCGGCTGACGCCAGCCGTCCAGCAGGGCGGCAGCCATCCGGCGGCCGCGGGTCACCAGATCAAAGCCCTTCTCGTAGATACGCCACTCGAACAGCATACCGCGGTGGAGCGCCACCAGCTCGGCCACCAGCTCCTGCCCGTCCCGCTGGGGGGAGATGCTGCCCTCCTGCTGACAGGCGGCGGTCAGCTCCCGCAGGACGCGGAAGTACACGCGCGTTTCGTTGTCCCGCAAAATGGCCTGCTCCGGGTACTTCAAACCGTGGATGAAGCTGCGGTACAGGGAGGGGTCCTTGCTGCTGATATCCAGCGCACGCCCCACAAAATCCAGCAGCTTGCTGCGGGCGGAAACGGTGGTATCGGACAGATACTCCCGCTCCAGCACCTCGTACTGGGCGTCCACGCTGCTGGTGATGTGTATGATCAACTCGTCCTTACTCTTAAAGTAATGGTAGATGTTGCCTACGGAGCAGCCGGCGGCCTGCGCGATCTGCTCCACAGACACATTTTCAAAGCCGTCCCTGTCAAACAGGTCCAGCGCCACATATTGGATGCGGGAGCGCATCTCCAATGCCTGTCGTTTGCGGGCGGTCAGCGGTTTTTCCATAGCAGCTCCTTTGGCGTAGTTTTTTCTTTATCATAGCAAGTTTTTGGCGGCAGGTCAAGGCGGGCGCGGGCGGGTTTGCGGGGCGTTTTCGTTAAAGAAAAAATTATCAAAAAAGGGGGTTGACATTTCCGGGAAGTCGAGCTATAATCTCACTTGTTCGTGACGCGCGAGTGGTGGAATTGGCAGACTCGCTAGATTCAGGTTCTAGTGCTCATTACGGGCGTGCGGGTTCAAGTCCCGCCTCGCGCACCAACAGGAAAACCCTTGAAGCCGCAAGGCTTCGAGGGTTTTTCTTTTCCGCGCCGCACGCGTTCCCAGCGCGTCTCCGGTGTGAAAGAATTGTTCAAAGCAAGGAAGGCTTACCGCCTGCAGAGCGCAGGCGGTAAGCCTTTCGTGCTTGTATCGTGCGCCGATGCGGTCATGCAGACGGGCGCGGACGGCGGCTCACTCCGCCGCTGCAAAGCCGTTCGGATTTTTAAGCTGCCAGTTCCACGCATCGCGGCACATATCCTCCAGCGACCGCGTGGCACTCCAGCCCAGCAATTCCCGTGCCTTCTCCGCCGAGGCGTAGCACACCGGAACATCTCCCGCCCGCCGCTGGGTGATCCGGAAGGGGATGTGTACGCCGGTGGCGCTTTCAAACGCGGCGACCATCTCCAGCACGCTGTGTCCCATACCCGTCCCCAGATTGAACACCTCCACGCCGCTGTGGGAGGCGCAGAACGGGAGGGCGGCCACATGGCCAGCGGCCAGATCCATAATATGGATATAGTCCCGGATGCAGGTGCCGTCCGGCGTGTCGTAGTCGGCGCCAAAGACCGAAAGCTGCTGGCGCTTGCCTGCCGCCACCTGTGTGATATACGGCATCAGGTTGTTCGGTATGCCGGCGGGCGCCTCTCCGATCAGGCCGCTGGGGTGCGCGCCCACCGGATTGAAATAGCGGAAGAATACTGCGGAGAACGCCGCATCCGCCGCCGCGTAGTCCCGTATGATCTGCTCGATCATATACTTCGTCCAGCCGTAGGGGTTGGCGATACCGCCGGTGGGACACGCCTCCGTAAGCGGCAGCGTGACCGGGTCACCGTACACCGTTGCGGAGGAGCTGAAAATCAGGCTTCTGATGCGGTACCTGCTCATGACCTCCAGAAGCGTGAGCGCACCGTCCAGGTTGCCTCTGTAATACTTGAGCGGCTGCTGTACAGACTCGCCCACCGCCTTATAGCCCGCGAAGTGCATGACCGCGTCAACGGTATGCCTCTCAAAAATCTGCCCCAGCGCCGCGGCGTCCCGGATATCGATCCCGTAGGTCGCCACGCGCCTTCCAGTGATCCGCTCAATGCGGGCGGGTACCTCCGGGGAGCTGTTGCAGAAATTGTCCGCGATGATCACGTCATATCCGGACCGGAGCAATTCGACGGCGACATGGCTGCCGATATATCCCGCTCCGCCGGTCAGTAAAATCGTCATGCTCTGCCCACTTTCTTCGAGAAAAATTTGCGTCTTCGTGCGGCACAGTGCCTGCGGCATGGGCATCCAAAGCGCCTTGCACCGCGCAGACATCACACCGGCGGCAGGGGATAGGATCCGGCCTTGCCGCAGGATACCGCATTTGTGTAATAATACAAAAGTATAGCACACGCCACGGCAAAATGCAATTACCTTGCTGAAAATGCGAGGGAAAACACGGAGAGTTTGTGCGAGTATGCTCGATTCTTCGGCGAAAATAACTTGCACTATAGTGGATTATGTGGTATAATAAAAGCAAAATTTTGAGGTTTTTTGCCGCACGGATTTGGCAACTCCGTGAAGAGACCCCCACCATCGCCTGCGGAGGACGGCGGAAGGGCTTCGGCCGCCGCAGCTTTGACCGGCAAAGGCATATTTTTAGCTCTCAAGAAAGGATCACCCCACACATGAAAAAAGAAGACGCAAATCCCAAAATCGATCTGCTGTCGCTCCTGAAGGCCATGTGGAAGAGCCTGTGGCTGATCGTGGCGGCAACGGTGCTGTGCGGTGCTGCCGCATTCACGATCACGCGGTTCTGCATTACGCCGCTTTATAAGGCCAGCGTGATGATGTATGTAAACAACAGCTCTCTGTCCGTGGGCAGCACCAAGGTGAGCATCAGCTCCTCAGACCTGTCTGCTGCCCAGAGTTTGGTGGACACCTATCTGGTGATCCTGAATACCCGCACCACGCTGGACGAGGTGCGGGACAAAACCGGCGTCTCTTACACATACGAGGAATTGTCGGAGATGATCTCCGCTTCCGCTGTCAACTCCACGGAGGTCTTTAAGATCGAGGTCACCAGTCCCGACCCCAAGGAGGCGCGGGACATCGGCAACGTGATCGCACAGGTGCTGCAAAAGCGCATTGCCGCCATCGTGGAGGGCAGCTCCGTCCGCGTGGTGGATAAGGCGGTGACACCGACGGAGAAGGCGTCCCCCAGCATTACACGAAATACGGCGGTGGGTATGCTGCTGGGCCTCATCGCCAGCTGCGGCTATATCGCCGTGCGGACCATCCTCGATGACCGCATCCACGACGAGGACTGCCTGATGCAGATGTACGAGAGCATCCCGGTACTGGCGCTCGTTCCTGAGCTGACCACCACGGAGTCCGATGGCTATGGGTACTATCAGGCGTCGGACGGGAAGAGAAAAGGAGCGTCCGCATGAAATTTGTCGGTAAACGGGAAGCGCCCATGACGCTGTCCAAGCAGCGGAAGCTGCTGGGAAACCATTTGAATTTTGCGGCGGCGGAGGCCTACAAGCTGCTGCGGACGAACCTGATGTTCGCACTGCCGAACAACAACGAGTGCCGTGTGATCGGTATCACCAGCGCACTGCGCGGTGAGGGAAAGAGCACCACCAGCGTGAACCTGGCCTACACCATCGCCCAGACCGGCGAGCGCGTGCTGATGATCGAGGCGGATATGCGCCTGCCCAACGTGGCGCAGCGTCTGGCGCTGCGGCCCACACTGGGACTTTCCGACCTGCTGGCGGGGCTTTGCACCCGCGAGGAGGCCATACAGGAGAGCGGTATGCTGGACAACCTGCGGATCATCGCGGCGGGCAGCATCCCTCCCAACCCTATGGAGCTGCTGGGCTCTGAGCAGATGACGCAGCAGCTGGCGGAGCTGAAGAAGGAGTTCGACTTCATCATCTTCGACCTGCCGCCTGTCAATGCTGTGGCGGACGGTCTGGTCATCTCCCGGCTGGTACAGGGCATGGTGGTGGTTGTTCGTCAGGATTACGGTGACCGCAGTTCTCTGTCGGTGGCGGTACGGCGTCTGCAATATCTGAATGTGAAGATCCTGGGCTTTGTCATGACGTACAGCCACGCGGAAAAGAAGGCATACAAGTACCGTAAGTATGGCTACGGCTATGGCTATGGCTACTACGGCAAAAAAGGGAAGAGCAGTGCGGCCGACACCAACGACGATGATTGATTTCCACACACATATTCTGCCGGGCATAGACGACGGCAGCCGCAGCGCGGACGAGAGCATCCAAATGCTGCGCGCCATGCCGGAGGTCACCCACGTGGTGGCCACACCGCATTTCTATGCATGGGAGAACACGCCGGAGAGGTTCCTGCGGCGGCGTACCGCCGCATGGGAGCAGCTGCGGGAACGGCTGGACGACACGGCGCCCGACATACGGCTGGGCGCGGAGGTCTGCTATTTTGAGGGCATCTGCCGCAGTGATGAGCTGCACAGCCTCTGCATCGAGGGAACCAACGTGCTGCTTCTGGAGATGCCCTTTGAGAAGTGGAGCAGCCGGGCGCTCCATGACCTGCTGGAGCTGGGACACCGGGCGGAGCTGCGGGTGGTGCTGGCCCACGCCGAGCGCTACGAGAGCTTTTACCACAAGCGGGACTGGCAGCACGTTGCGGACAGCCCTATCATGATCCAGTGCAACGCCGCTTTCTTCCTGCGGCTGCGGACAAGGCGCGAGGCACTGCGGCTGGTGAAGGACGGACGCATCCAGCTGCTGGGCTCGGATTGCCACGGCGCAGAGCACCGTGCGCCCAATCTGGACGAGGCGGCGCAGGTGATCCGGAAGAATCTGGGCGAAGATGCCCTGTGCGAGATAGACCGTCAGGCGCTGCGGCTGCTGGACGGCAAGGGAGCGGAGTGACCGTGAAAAAATATATGCTGATCATCGGCGGCTTTGCCATTGTCGCCGCCATATACCTGCTGCTGACCTTCCGTCCATGGCACAAGGAGCCGCCCAAGCCCGTGCTGCCGGATGTAAGCGAGCCGATACAGGAGGTGGAGCCGGAAAAATATGTCAGCCCCATTGACTTCACGGCACTGCAGGAGAAGAACCCGGATATCTTCGGCTGGCTGGATATCCCCGGCACGGATACCAGTTATCCGCTGCTCCAGTCGCAGGAGGATGACAATTTCTATATGCGGCACGATGCCTACGGGAACTATGACAGCGCAGGGTCGCTGTTCTGCGAGCATCGGTACAACAGGAACGACATGACCGACCCCGCAACGGTGATCTACGGTCACCGCCAGAACGACGGCTCCATGTTTGGCGCGCTGCAGCAGACCTTCTCCAATCCAGAGAGCTTTGCATCGCACAGGACCATCGTGGTATACCTGCCGGATCGTGAGCTGCACTATCAGGTGCGGGCGGCGCTGCCCTATGACAACCGCCACATCCTGTACCAGTATGATTTTCACGATACCCAGTCGTACAGCAATTTCCTGTACAGCATCTACAATGCACGGGCACTGGGGATCAACTATGCGGACGAGACCATCGAGACAGACGACACACTGCTGATCCTGTCCACCTGCCTGAAGGGGAACCGCAAAAACCGTTTTCTCGTGGTGGCCGTCTTGGAGCAAACCGTTCCGGAGACGAGCACTGCCGAATAATAAAAAACTATTATATTTTAGGAGGATGTAAGTATGAAAAAGATCATGAGTTTGCTGCTGGCGCTGCTGCTGGCTGCCGCGCTGACCGTCTCCGCCTTTGCACAGGGCTTTACCAACAGCGCCGGTCAGGAGGGTGAGGATCCCGTGATTCCTAACCCCGGTAGCACCATCCCCGGCGGTACGGTACCCACCTCCCCTCAGACGGGTGAGGCAGACGCAGTGTGGGTCATCGCTGGCATCGCCGGCCTGGCAGCAGGCACCTGCATCGTGGTGAAGAAGCGCTCCACAGCCTGCTGAGCGCGGTGGACAGAAACAAAAGGAAGAAGTCGTTGCTGCGTGCGGCGGCCGTGTTATGCGTGGCCGCCGCGACGACAGCGGCGCTGCTCTATGTCGGGAAATGGGAGAAAATGGGAAATTCTGCGGACGTGCCGGATGAGACGGACGACGATCGGCCGGAGTATTACTACAACGGTGCGTGGTATACGCAGAACACGGAGCTGGAGACGCTGCTGATCGCGGGTATCGATAAATACAGCGATCAGCTGGCGGAGACGCTGGAGCTGGGCAAGGAGCTGGGCACCAACATCAATACACAGCAGTCCGACTTCCTGATGCTGCTGGTTCTGGACAGAGAGCGGAATGTCTGCAAGGTGCTGCCGCTGAACCGCGACACCATGACCCAGATCAATGCAATGGGTATGGCGGGCGAGTCTATCGGCTCATTCACCGGACAGCTGGCGCTGGCTCACACCTACGGCAGCGGCGGCGTGGACAGCGGCTACAACACCGTACAGGCTGTCTCCGATCTGCTGTACGGCGTGGAGATCGACCACTTCGTCACCCTGACGATGGATGCGGTGGCGGTGCTGAACGATCTGGTGGGCGGCGTGACGGTGCTGGTGGAGGATGACTTCTCCGAAGTCACGGACCGGCTGCCGCAGGGGCAGGAGGTACATCTGACGGGCGATCTGGCCCTGACCTTTGTGCGTACCCGCCGCTGGGTGGCGGATCAGACGAACCTCAACCGTATGGCGCGGCAGAAAATCTATCTGGAGGCGCTGTACGAAAAATTGAAGGCGGAGCCGGCAGAAGCATTTTCGGCCAAGGCGCTGCTGGAGCTGTCGCCCTATCTGGTCAGCGACTGCTCGGCAACGACGCTGGCGCAGCTGTATCAGGAGGTATTGGACAGTCAACTGACGGTGCTGGATACACCGGAGGGTGAGGTCGTCCGAGGAGAGAAATTCATGGAGTTCTATCCGGACGAGCAGAAGCTGCAGCGCTTGGCGCTGGATCTGCTCTTTACACCGGTCGAAACGACCGCCGACTGAGTGCTCGGCGGGAAAAAGGGGGGGAACTGGGGATGGTATTGAATAAGCAGGTTTGTGAACGGGCGGCGGCAGAGCGGCTCGATGCTGCTGTCGAGATACGATCCGAAATAGCTCCGCTCGTGTCTGTGATCATGCCAGCGTACAACTCTGAGAGATTCATTGAGCAGGCAGTCCGATCCGTACGGATGCAGACGATGCAGCGCTGGGAGATGATTATCGTGGATGATTGCTCAACAGACAAAACTGCAGAGCAGATCAAGCGACTTGCAGCCGAGGATCCGCGGATCATCCCGGTTTACAGCGAGAGCAATCACGGCGCGGCGGAAAGCCGAAATATCGCGCTGCGCCAATGCCGCGGCGAGTTTGTCGCGCTGCTGGATGCAGATGACGTATGGCACCCGCAGAAGCTGGAGAGAGAGCTGGAAAGAGCGCGGGAGACGGACGCGGATCTTGTTTACTCGTCTTATGCTATGATCGACGAACAGGGAACGCGTTGTTTTTCCGATTTTATCGTGGAAGAGTCCACCGATCTGCAGTCGATGCTGAACTGCAACACCATCGGCTGCTCGACTGTGCTGATGAAGGCGAAGGTGCTGGAGAAGCGTCCCTTTGTCACCGATTTCTACCATGAGGACTACGTCATGTGGTTGTCGCTGCTACAGGCCGGATGCAAGGCGGTAGGCGTGCGGGATATCCTGGTGGACTACCGGGTGACACGCGGCTCGCGGTCATTTAACAAGCTGAAAAGCGCCAAAAACCGCTGGAGGGTCTACCGCGATTACCTGAGGCTGCCCCTCATCCCCAGCATGAAGGCGATGGCGTGCTACACATTCAATGGATTGAAGAAATACCGATGATGCCCAAAACGGAGACGAGCGCACTGCGCGCACACCAGTTGGCCCTGCTGCAAATGCTGCACGAGATCGACCGCGTGTGCAAAAAACACCATATTACATATACACTATTTGCCGGTACGGCGCTGGGTGCCGTGCGGCATGGCGGATTCATCCCGTGGGATGACGATCTGGACGTGATCATGCTGCGGCCGGACTACGAGCGCTTTCTGGCGCTGGCGCCCGCCGAGCTGGATGGCGCGGTCTACTACCTGCAGCGGGAGTTTTCGGAGCATTGGCCCATGTTTTTCTCAAAGCTCCGGAAAAACGGTACCGCCTGCATCGAGCGCTATATCCCTCGCGACCCGCTGGCGCATCAGGGCATATACATCGACATATTCCCCTGCGACGCGCTCTCGGACGCCCCGGCCAAGCGGAAGCGCCAGTTCTGGGCGTCCAAGATGGTGATCGCGCGGGGACTCGACCGGCGCGGCTACCGGACAGACAGCCTGCAAAAGAAGCTGGCGATGCAGGTCAGCCGCTGTCTGCCGACAAAGGCGCTGTGGGCCTACGCCGTGAACCGGGAGGACACCGACTCGCAGATGGTACACTCCTTCTTCGGCGCCTCATCCCGCTACGAAAAAAGCATCTATCCCCGCAGTTGGTTCACGGAAACGGTACAGCTCCCCTTCGAGGACGGGGAATTTCCCGTATCCGCCCACTACGATGCGCTGCTCACCACGCTGTACGGCGACTACATGACGCCGACGCCGGTGGAGGAGCGCGGGCAGAAGGTTCACGCGGAGCTCGTGGATCTGGAACGTTCCTACACGGAGTATGCAGGCGTGCAGAAGCAAATGCACTTCAAGGAATACACGCGCAGCATCCGTTGACGGATAAAAAACCGGCAAAATTGTCAATGCTTTGCAAAAAGGAGAAGGGGAAAAATGAGCAAGTTGAGAAAATGGACGAGCTTTGTTCTGTGCGTACTGCTGGTCGGCGCGCTGCTGGTCGGCTGCGGCGACGACACAAAGCAGAACGACCAGCCCAACAAGCCGGGTACGACGCAGGGTACGGAGGATCCCTCCGGCCAGCAGAATACACCGGCTGATCCCGCGAAAAAGCTGGAGCTCGAGACGCCGGTCGGTACGCTGACCTTCCCGGAGGAATGGGCAGGCGACGTGCAGACGAAGGACACCTCCGCGGACGGCACCTATGCCATGAGCTTCTATGGCACGGTCAACGGAGCGGATGTGCTGCTGTTCGAGATCGCCATCGGCGCGGCGGAGGGCGGCTATCAGCTGGGCAGCGCACCGGACGCGGACGGCAATATGCAGTCGGTCTGGCTGAACATCAGCGAGATCAAGGCGGAGCCGGATTGGTCGGAGGCGGACACGGCCCGCATCAACACCCTGCAGGAGTGCGTGAATGATTTGATCTATCAACTCCAGCAGGTGGACGGCTTCCAGCCGGCGAACTGACCAAGGGCGATGAGTGTCAGGAGAAAGCTTGGCGCGCTGCTCTATCACACGGTGGCGAAGCGTCTTCCGGTATCGTACAGCTCCCTGCATCTGGGTCAGACGGCGCTGCGGCGCTTCTGCGGCAAATTGATGCTGGCGAAATGCGGGAAAGAGGTCAATATCGAGAAGAATGCCATTTTCAGCGAGAAGGTCACACTGGGCGACCGTTCCGGCATCGGGATCAATGCCAAGATATACGGCACCTGCCACATCGGGGATCACGTTATGATGGGCGCGGATGTAACGATCATCACACGGAACCACGAGTTCGCCAGAACGGATATCCCCATGATGGAACAGGGCTTCCGTCCCGAGGAGCCGGTCTTCATCGGCAACGATGTGTGGATCGGGGATCGTGTGATGATCATGCCCGGCGTACATATCGGGGACGGATGTATCATCGGGGGGGGGACAGTTGTAACCAAGGACATTCCGGCGTATACCATTGCCGCCGGCGTACCCGCCCGGGTACTGCGGACGCGGCAGAACACATGAGACAAGTGCAGGAAAGCGGGTGATCGTGATGAACGATAAAATAACGCTGCTGGCGGTGCTCACCGTCGGCACGGCATTCACCTTCCTCTGGCTGATGCTCTGTAAGGAGCGGCTTCGCATCAAATGGTACGCCGCACTGCCCATCGCGGTGCTGCACACGATCTGTGGTGTGCTGTGCGTGAAGGTCTTTGCCGTTGTCGAGGTGGGGTTCGACATGAGCAAAGCGGGCAATATGAGCCTGTTCGGCGGCATATTTATCCTCCCCCTGTTCTACTACCTGGGCGCGAAGCTGACCAGGCGAAAACCGGCGGAGGTATTCGACGTATTCACCATCTGCATGATCTTCACACTGATGTGCGCCCGCTTCAACTGCATTCTCAGCGGCTGCTGCGCGGGCAAGGTCATACCGGGACTGTCCATCCGCTGGCCCACCCGCGAGCTGGAGATCCTGTTTTATATCATCCTGCTGTTCTGGCTGGGCAGACCCGTCCGCCAGAGCAAGCGCGTGGGGATGATCTACCCCCTGTACATGATCGCGTATGGCGCGTTCCGCTTCCTGACCGAGTGGCTGCGAACCTACGAGACAACGGCGCTGCTGCACCGCGGCCATGTCTGGGCGCTTATTACTCTGGCACTGGGCTTGAGTATTTACTATACACAACGAGAGAAAATCCAAAAAAGAGGAGGAAAACAAAGAAGATGAAGCAAGTTTTCAAACGTTTCCTGTCATTGGCGCTTGCCATGCTGATGGTGCTGACACTGCTGCCCGCCATGACCACCACGGCGTGGGCGGCGACCAGCGGCACCGTGACCGGTCTGGCTGACGAGAACATCGGCCTGAGCTACTCCGGCGACGCAGATGATGCTTGGTCGGCCAATGGTACGAGCATTATCGGCGCAGCTACCAGCACGGGTGGAACATGCAGCGATACATCCTATAAATCCACACTGACAATTACAAATAAGAAGTCGACAACAGCAACCCTTTCCTTTGACTATACCATTGAGCAGAACAGCGGAGAAATTCAGGTGGATGGTACAAAGGTTTCTTCGGGTGCCAGTTTTACCAAGGAACTGGCGGCAAGCGAGAGCGTTAAAGTATACATCAAGTCCGGCAGCACCAGTGCTGCCACTAAGATCACCCTTACCAACGTGGTTCTGGTAAGCGATGTCAAAGCAACTGCGACTTTCGTGCCTGCTGAAAACGGTACTTATACAGTAGACAGAAACCGCATTACCGAGGAATATAGCAACACGCAAAGCTCCATGACCCCTTATAAGGTAGTGGCGACTCCGGCGGATGGTTATCAGTTCTTGGGCTGGTATAACCTGACCACAGGCAAATGCATCGCGACTGCGGCAACCACCGCCCTGAATATCGAAAGTGACTGCACCGTTACGGCGAAGTTTGTGAGCAAGTCTCTGGCGCTTTTTGAGACTGGCGGTCAGCGGTTTGCAGACCTGAACGAAGCGGTTGCTTACGCACGGGCAAACGGCCAGTCCAAGATTACCTTGGCTACTGATGGCTCCATCAGCGGTACTTATACTATTCCGGCGGGAATCACACTTCTGATCCCCTTCGACGCGGCAGGGACACTGTATACGGATGCTCCTGCGGCAATTCGCACAGCCCCAGCTTCGAAGCCGTTCCGAGCGCTGACGATGAGCGATGGCACGTCCATTACCGTCAATGGTGCCATCAGCCTGGGCGGCAGATATTATGCTGCTGGCGGTGGTGAGCAGGGACGTCCCGTTGGTGATTATGGATACATCAAAATGGCGGATAACAGCTCCATTACAGTCAAGAACGGTGGTAAACTCTATGCATGGGGCTTTATCTCCGGCAGCGGCTCTGTTTTGGCGGAATCTGGCGCTACGGTGTACGAATTCTATCAGATTGCAGACTTCCGCGGCGGCACCGCGTCTTCCGACATGGGCCATGGGGTGTTCCCATTTTCGCAGTACTTCGTACAAAACATCGAAGTTCCCTTGACGTTGAATGCCGGCGCCAACGAACAGGTTTATAGCGGCGTTTATGCAATGAGCACCACATATACTACTGCTATTAATTTCATTGGTGACACCGGTATGTTCAAAGTGGAATCCGGTAGCTTTACTAAGGATTACGATGAAAAGGCAGATCGTCTTGTATTCACAGTAAACGGCGAGGCGGCATTGAACACGTTGTCGCTAAAGCTTGCGGGCATGAGTGTCAACTCTGCAAGCTATGTGCTGCCCATCACCAATAACGTCACCATCAATATCCAGTCCGGAAATGTGACCATCAATCAGGACGCGGCTCTGCTGGCGGGCGTTGAGGTCAACATTGCCGAAGGCGCTGGCCTGACAGTTGCAAACGGAAAGAATATCTATTTCTATGACAGCGATGAGTGGAACTCCGACAACTTTGTCTGGGGCCCCTGCAAGTTTAAGTCCGTGGCCTATGCGCCGGGTAAGGCATACAACCGCTCCAATAACGACTTGGTTGATGCGAAGATGGATGTGAACGGCAGCGTAACGGCTATTGGCGCCATCTACACCACCAAGGGCGGTGCAAATATCTGCTCCAGCAACGGCACCGGCAAGTACATTCAGCAGGGCGCACCCGGCACGGCGACCGCAACCTATCAGTATAATGCAAATGGCAATAGTGCGGTGACCATCCCCATCACCGCCGCCAAGCTGCACAACGCCGACGGTACCTATACGGAAACTGCGACCGCCAAGGCTGGCGACACCATCAACTATGTCAACGGCGTCTGGGGCGGCACGCCTTGCGCACACGAGAATACGGAGCTCCGTAAAGCCAAGGACGCCACCTGCACTGAGGATGGCTACACCGGCGATACCTACTGCAAGGATTGTAACGAAAAGATCGCAGACGGCAAGACCATCCCCGCCAAGGGACATACCGAGGTCATCGACCCGGCAGTCGAGCCTACCTGCACCAAACCCGGCAAGACCGAGGGCAAGCACTGCTCCGTCTGCAACGCGGTCATCGTTGCACAGGAGGAACTCCCCGCCAAGGGCCACACCGAGGTCATTGACCCGGCCGTCGAGCCTACCTGCACGGAACCCGGCAAGACCGAAGGCAAGCACTGCTCCGTCTGCAACGCAATCATCGTTGCGCAGACTGAGATCCCTGCGAACGGCCACACCGAAGTCATTGACCCGGCGGTTGAGGCGACCTGCACCGAACCCGGCAAGACCGAAGGCAAGCACTGCTCCGTCTGCAACGCAATCATCGTTGCGCAGACTGAGATCCCTGCGAACGGCCACACCGAGGTCATCGACCCGGCGGTTGAGGCGACCTGTACGACGCCCGGCAAGACCGAGGGTAAGCATTGCTCCGTCTGCAATGAAATTCTGGTAGCACAGACTGAGATTCCCGCCAAGGACCACAGTTGGGATGAGGGCAAGATCACGACCTCTCCTACCTGTGAGAACGCCGGTGTCAAGACCTATACCTGCACAGTTTGCAATGCAACCAAGACCAAAATAATCGACGCGACTGGGCATACCCCTGTTGATGTTGCGGAACAGCCCGCTACCTGCACCGAGGCCGGTCATACGGCCGGTACGAAGTGCTCTGTCTGCGGCGCGATCATCTCCGGTATGGAAGAGATCCCCGCAACGGGCCACACCGAAGTAATCGATCCGGCAGTTGCACCTACCTGCACCGAGCCCGGCAAGACCGAAGGCAAGCACTGCTCTGTCTGCAACGAGATTCTTGTTGCACAGACAGTGATCCCCGCAACGGGCCACAAAGAAGTAATCGATGCAGCAAAGGCTCCGACCTGCACCGAGACTGGCCTGACCGAGGGCAAGCACTGCTCCGTCTGCAACGAGATTCTTGTTGCACAGACAGTGATCCACGCAACGGGCCACAAAGAAGTAATCGATGCAGCAAAGGCTCCGACCTGCACGGAGACTGGCCTGACCGAGGGCAAGCACTGCTCCGTCTGTAACGAAGTCCTCGTTGCACAGACTGCGATTCCCGCCAAGGGTCACACCGAAGTCATTGACGCAGCAAAGGCTCCGACCTGCACCGAGCCTGGCCTGACGGAAGGCAAGCATTGCTCTGTCTGCAACGAAGTCATTGTTAAACAGGAAGTGATTCCGGCTACCGGCCACAAGCCGGAGATTCGCAATGCGGTCGAAGCGACGCTTACGACACCCGGTTACACCGGCGACACCTACTGCTCTGTCTGCAATGAACTGCTGAAACAAGGCACGGAAATTCCTAAGACCGGCGCACATATCACTTGGGTGATCGATGGCAAGGTCGCAGCAGAGAAAGATTATCTGAAGGGCACCATGCCTTCCTTCGAGGGCAGCACAGATAAGGCTCCTGACGAGAACTACCGCTACACCTTCACCGGCTGGAGCCCGGAGGTTGTGGTTGCTGAAGAGGATGCCACTTATACGGCACAGTACTCTGCAACTGCCCGTGTGTTCTACACCATCACCTTCAATGCCAACGGCGGCGAAGGCAATATGGAGCCTCAGCGCTTTGAGGTTGGTGTGGACACTGCCCTGAATGCCAACGCCTTCACCCGTGAGAACTACAAGTTCACCGGCTGGAACACTGCCGCAGATGGCAGCGGAGCCACCTATGCCGATGAGGGCGCGATCCTTGAACTGACCGGAGATATGACGCTGTATGCACAGTGGCAGTTCTGGAACGGCTGGTTTACGGATGTGAACGGCAAGCAGTACTACAAGGACGGCGAACTGCAGAAGACTGGTTGGACAGTCATTGACGGCAATACCTACTATCTGGACACCGAAACCGGCTATGCGGCTACCAGAATCACGACGCTGGTCCCCGATGGAGCAACGGAAGAAGCCCGCTGCGTCTTTGACGCTGAGGGCGTATTCCAGAGCGGCGTTACCGGCGTCTATGATGTCGGAAATGATACCTATTGGCTCAACAGCGGCATCATCGAGGAGTATGCCGGCCTGAAGCGGGTGGTCAAGGAGAACGGCGAGGTCAACTATTATTACTTCGGCGAGGATGGTACGGCTGTTAAGAACGGCAACTACAAGGTGGAGAAGAAGAGCAACGACCTGCTTCTGCCGTGCTATCAGTATCACTTCGACGCCAACGGCATTATCGAGCACGATGCGGATACCAGTAAGAACAGCATTGCCAAGGAGACGGGCTCCGACAAGGAGTTCTACTTCATCGACGGCGTCAAGGTCGGCGAGGGCTTGCTCTGCATCGGTGGGGAGTACTACTATGCCAAAACCTCTACCGGTGAGATCGTCAAGGATCAGAGATATTGGATCTCCAAGACCAATGATCTCCCTGTTGCTGCTGGTATGTACCATTTCGATGCCGATGGTGTGATGCAGATCGCCGGCTTCGTTGAAGTGAATGATGATACGTATTACTACGCGAACTGCGAGTTGGTCAAGGGATTCACGAAGATCGGTGACGACTACTACTTCTTCAACGCCGGCAGCGGCAAGATGTACAAGAATGCCGATATGTGGGTTCCTGCCAATGACTACGGCATTGCCGGCGGTATGTACCACTTCGGTGCCAACGGCAAGATGATCGTTCCCGATCTGGAGAACGGTGTCAGGAAGATCGTTGAAGTGAACGGCAAGCTGTACTTTACCATTGACGGCGCCCGTATGTACAGCGGTCTGTATGAGTTGGAAGGTGCGTATTATTACGCCCTCTCTAACGGTCAATTAGTGGTAGACGACGTGGCCTATATTGATGCAAAGCCGTTGAAGGACGGCGAAGGCTGGTACGGCTTTGACGCAGGCGGCAAGCTGATCATGACCGGCTTTGTGGAAGGCGGCGACGGATTTACCTACTACTACAACAGTGGTATCCGCGCCAAGGGGTTCACGAAGATCGGTAACGACTACTACATTTTCAACACCTACAGCGGGAAGATGTATAAGAGTGCTGATATGTGGGTTCCTGCCAATGACTACGGCGTTGAGGGCGGTATGCACCACTTCAATGCCGACGGCAAGATGAGCAACCAGTGAACTGACCCGAGTCCTCAGGTCTCGGCAAAGGATGCTGAACCGCGCATGCAGTCCCTTACAGGGGACTGCATGTGCGGTTCAGCCGGACACAAAGAGACGCGGAAATAATGAGAGAAAGGGATGGCTTATGAACAGAGCGAGAAGATCAAAGCTGCTGGCGCTGGTCATGGCAGCGGTCATGCTGCTCAGTCTGCTTCCAATCTCCGCCTTTGCGGAGGAGCTGACAGACGAAGGCAGCACGGCAGGTACGACGGCAGGCATAACTGCCGAACAGACGGGGAAAGAACCTGCGGCGCCTCAGGAGGGCGAGCAGAACAAGGTGGAGCCTGCGGTGCCTCAGGAGGGCGAGCAGGACAAGGTGGAGCCTGCGGCGCCTCAGGAGGGCGAGCAGGACAAGGTGGAGCCCGCGGCCCCGCAGGAGGGCGAGCAGCAGGAGGGGGACTCCTCTCCGGCGGACGGCGCGGAGGGGGATCCGGCAGAATCTGCTCCGGAACCGATTACGGCATACAAGGATTTTATCGATTCACTGACAACACTTGAAGCATACGCAAGCGCCTATGTGCGGGAGCATCCCGAAGAGGAAGCCGTGGCGCTTGTGATCAACTATATCCGCTGCGGCGTTGAGAAGTATACCTCCGGTACATGGACGACGTTCTGCGGCCAGGAGAAGACGGCGTTTACCAGCTATGTGGCGGAAAAGGACGCAGAGAACAACACCAGCGCCGGCCGCCTCCGCAGCTTGGGCGAGTTTATACTGCCTAACGGCAATACCGTGGAATTTGCCCATATGTTCGGCGCTATGGATATGTCGTATCACACCAAGATCCAGAGCACGGCGGATCTGGGAAGCTGGGCCGGCGACATTTGCGATCTGGTGCAGCTGACCACCAATGGCGGCGTTACCGGCACGGTGGAGGAGATGGCGGAGGAGATCCGCACCAAAAATGACAAGTACTTCCTCCATGACGTGCCGGACGTACATTCCTTCGGCATTCTGGACCTGTACGGCGACCTGGATGCGTTCTATATCCTGAAGAAGCTGGATGGCAGCACGACCATCAGCGCCATCATGAAGAGCTACTATACCCAGAACCTGACAGATGAGATCCGGGTCAAGTTCTTCTTGGAGAATCGCTTTAATGGCGTGTCCACAAAGGAGGACATCCGTGCGGCGATCTATGACACCTACTGTGGCAATGAGGGTATTCGCACACTGGAGCGCAGCTATGTACCGGAAGGCGTAAATCCCGAGCTGCGGCAGGCCTGCTGCTACGCGTTTGCGGATTATCTGTACCTTACGGCAGGCGAGCAGATGACGAACCCCTACTACCAGGTCTTCTCCAGCAAGACCTCCATGCTGGCGCCCGGCGTCACGCAGGAGATCAAGATGGCGCAGACGCAGGACGATCGGCAGATCGTGTACTATATCGCCACAGCGGACGTCTCCCGCGATGATGTGGATGTCTATGCGAACTACGGCGACAACGACGGCTCGCAGATCAAGATGGTCCGCGTGACGGATCAGATGAAGGCGGCGGAGAAGAACCACTCCGACCCCACCGACCCGCGCTACATCCCCAATTACAGTGCCGTGGTGGGTATCAACGGCGACTTCTACAATATGAGCAACGGCTGGCCCTCCGGTGCCCTTGTGATGGAGGGTAAGGTGTATAACGGTGTGGGCAGCGAGAATTTCTTCGGCATCCTCAAGGACGGAACGCCGATCATTGGCGGCAGCGCGGAATGGAATGCCCACCAGGGCGAGATCGTAGAGGCGATCGGCGCCAATATTTGGCTGGTCAAGGACGGTAAGATCGCCATTACCAACACCTCGAACTACTATACCCAGCGCGCACCTCGCAGCTGCGTGGGCATCACCTATGACGGACGTGTTGTCCTGATGGCGCTGGATGGCCGGCAGGATCCCTTCTCCGCAGGCGGCAGCAACATTGAGATCGCACAGATCATGCTGGATGCCGGCTGTGTCTCGGCGGTCAATCTGGACGGCGGCGGCTCTACGACCTTTGCAACAAAGGCGGAGGGCTCTGATGAGATCACCGTGACCAACCGCCCGTCTGACGGCTACGAGCGCTCTGTCAGCTCGTCTCTGATGGTTGTGTCTACTGCCAAGCCCTCCAACGTGTTTGACCATGCTGTCATCGCTGCGGACTACGATTATCTGACCGTCGGGACGGAGCTGGAGATGCGGGTTTCCGGCGTTACGGCGACCGGCGGCGCCATCGCCCTGCCGGAGGGCACCAAGCTGACAGTATCCGATGAAAGCATTGGCACGCTGCAGGACAACGTGTTTACCGCAGCGGGGCTGGGCGACGTGCAGATCAAGCTGGAGGCTGCGGACGGCAGCGTGCTGGGTACCAAGACCTTGCACGTTGTGGAGGCAACGGAGCTGAGATTCACCAGAGACACGGTGAACATGATCTACGGTGAACCGACGGAGCTGCCTCTGGAGGCCTCCTACAACGGGAATCTGGTCAAGATCAACCCCGCGGATGTGACGTTTGGCTATCTGAAGATCACGCTGACCTCCATCGGTGAGCTGGAGGGCGGAAGCGTCAACACCACCAAGACGGAGCTTGTGTTTGACTATCCCGAGGCTGGTTCTGCCTCCGGCTTTGCCTTTACGCCCAACGCGGAAGGCAAGCTGCGCACACTGACGATCGGTGCGGTGCTTAAGACCAAGCTTCCTGCATTCCAGCAAACGATCAATGCGGAGTTTGCTAAGGCCTACCAGGCGGCTAAGGCAAACGGCGCCTCCGATGAGGAAGCTGCGATCCAAGCCCAGACCATCGCCATCAACAAGGCGCTGGAGGTGGCGGCGAAGACCACAGCGTATTTCTACCGCAATGACGAGGTGGACTTTGATTTCAACCATGCCACCGGCGGCAGCGGCCTGCTGGCATGGAACCGCAGTGCATCCAACGCAAACTATAAGGCGGAGGATACCACGTATTATCTGATCGATTCCAATGCAGGAACGGAGATCTCCTACACCTTTGCCGTGGATATGTCCAAGGTGGCCATCCCTGAAAAGCTGACGGCGCTGCTGTATATGCTGCCCGGCGGCGATCAGGAGGGCCGGACTGCGTGGGACTTCCTGCTCCAGCTTGCAGAGCGTATCAGCCCGCTGACCACAGTTACCATCACGCTGACTGCGCCGGAGGGCGTCACGATCGACAAAACCGGTCTGCGTCTGGCAAACGAGTACTTCAGTTTGACCTCCGCAGAGGTTGAGAACAACAAGCTGACAGTGGTCTGCAACTTCATCCGCCAGAATGAGGCGATCAACCCGGCGACGGCCAACCCCCTCTGCGTGCTCAGCGGCTTGAAGCTGATCCCGACGGACACGGCGGCTTGGGATGAAGACGGCAAGCTCACCTGCTCGGTCAGCGGCGATCTGGCGTATGACATCTATGCACACTTCCATGTGCTCAAGTCGATGGCACAGCGTGAGGATTTCCAGCAGCAATACGGTCTGTATCCCTACGACAACAGTGAAAACCTGAGCGGGGACTACGGCGCCCATTTCTTCAGCACGATCACTGATTTCACGGATACCTTCTCCCTGAAGCAGAACAGCAAGGACGGCTGGATCAAGGAGGATGGATGCTGGCGCTACTACCGGAACGGTGCTGCGCTGACCGGCGTGCAGAAGCTGCCCAGCTACACCGCCGGGGAAGCCGGTGAATTCTGGTATGACCTCGGCACAGACGGGATCGCCGACGAGAAGCTGACGGGCCTGTTTGAAAAGGACGGCAAGCATTACTTTGCACGCTTCGGAACGCTGGCTTCCGGCTGGCAGTCGATCGTGGCCGAGGATGGCGAGTCGTACTTCTACTATTTTGACCCCACCACCTTTATCATGTATACGGGCGTCCAGACGATCAAGGGCCTGACGTATACCTTCAACGAGCAGGGACAGCTGGTAAGAGGCGCGTTCCGCACCACCGAGGAAGGAACCAAATACTTCGTCGCGGGCGAATCTGTGTTCCGCCGTTTCGTGACGCTGGAGGAGGGTACCTATTGGCTGGATGTCAAGGGCTATGTGGCGTACGGCAATGCACCTACCGTGACGGATAACGTGATGGACATTACGTGGTACCACTTCGATGAGAAGACCGGTCTGCTGACGGGTCTGTGCAACGGTTTCCTGGACTACCGCGGCGAGAAGTACTGGTGCAATGAGAACGGAAAGGTGTACTACGGCCTGATCAACGTGGATGACGGTATTATCTTTACGGGCACATGGGGTCTGGTGTACACCTCCAGAAGCTGCTATGTCGATAAGGACACCAACCAGTACGGGTGTGAACTGGAGACAGGCAGATACTGGTGCGACGCGAACGGCTATATCCTCAAGGACGGCTTTGCGGACATTGACGGGAGCACCTACTACTTCACCGACTACGTCCACACTAAGGGCTTCACGAAGATCGGTAACGACTACTACATTTTCAATGCCGGAAACGGCAAGATGTATAGGGATGCCACCATGTGGGTCGGTGCCAATAACTACGGTGTGGAGCCAGGTATGCATTACTTCGATGCAGACGGTAAGATGTTCGTCCCGGATCTGGAGCATGGCGTCAAGAAGATCGTTAATGAGAACGGCGAGCTGTACTTCACCATTGACGGCGTGAAGATGACCGGTGGGCTGTATGAGCTGGACGGCGAGTACTACTACGCTCAGAACAACGGCGCGTTGGCTGTCAACAAGTCTGCCTATGTGGATACCAAGCTGCTGGACGGTACCGGCTGGTACGGCTTTGATGAAGAGGGTAAGCTGCTCATGACAGGCTTTGTGACCGGCGGCGGAGCTACCTACTACTATGCAGATGGTGTCCGCACTAAGGGCTTCACGAAGATCGACAACGCCTACTATATCTTCAATATCAACAGCGGCAAGATGTATAAGGATGCCACCATGTGGGTCGGCGCCAATAACTACGGTGTGGAGCCGGGTATGCATTACTTCGATGCAGACGGCAAGATGTTCGTTCCGGATCTGGAGCATGGCGTCAAGAAGATCGTTAATGAGAACGGCGAGCTGTACTTCACCATTGACGGCGTGAAGATGACCGGTGGGCTGTATGAGCTGGACGGCGAGTACTACTACGCTCAGAACAACGGCGCGTTGGCTGTCAACAAGTCTGCCTATGTGGATACCAAGCTGCTGGACGGTACCGGCTGGTACGGCTTTGATGAAGAGGGTAAGCTGCTCATGACAGGCTTTGTGACCGGCGGCGGAGCTACCTACTACTATGCAGATGGTGTCCGCACTAAGGGCTTCACGAAGATCGACAACGCCTACTATATCTTCAATATCAACAGCGGCAAGATGTATAAGGATGCCACCATGTGGGTCGGTGCCAATAACTACGGTGTGGAGCCGGGGATGCACCACTTCAATGCAGACGGCAAGATGGCAGTCTGAGCAAACGCCGTATAGCGGCATAAGCAACATTTGAACAGTGCGGGGCTTCACGGTGCCCGTGAAGCCCCGCACAAATTGTATGGTATGAGAATGGAAACTTTAGTTGTGGCAGTCGACCAGCGTGACTACTCGCTGGCAGAGAGAATGAATCTGCAGACGGATACATTGGTCGGCAACCAAGGCCAACGCACCTCCAGAGAAGAAATTTTCTTGCGAAATGTAAAAGTGACCTATTTGAATACGGTTGAGCGCGGAGTGGGCCGGAACCGGAACACGGTTTTGCAGAATGCGACCGCGGATATATGCGTATTGGCTGATGACGATATGACATTTGTAGATGGCTACCCGCAGATCGTGGAAAGAGCGCTTGAGGAATGTCCGAAGGCCGATGTGCTGATCTTCAACCTGATCGAGAAACGGCCTCGACGCTATATAAATACGAAAATAAAACGGATCCACAGGTATAACTATGCGAAATACGGCGCGGCGCGACTGGTGATCCGGCGTCAGCGAATCATGGCCGCGGGGATCACCTTCAGCACCCTGTTTGGCGGAGGAGCGCGCTATGGATCCGGTGAAGATACCATTTTTTTGAAGGAATGCTTAGATAAGGGGCTGCGGCTGTACGCCGTTCCCTATGCAATCGCTGAGATAGATCAAGATGCCGCATCCAGCTGGTTTACAGGGTATACCGAGAAGTACTTTTATGATAAGGGCGCGCTGTATGCCAGTCTGTATCCGCGGATATGGAGGATGATCGCGGTAAGATTCCTGCTTCGGCACAGCAACACCTATAAGAACCACATGCCCTTTGGGGCAGCCCTGAGGAGTATGCTGCGGGGCGGAACGGATTTCCCGGCGGAGAGAAAGAGGTATGGCGAATGCGGTTCAGCATAGTTGTTCCCGTGTACAATAAGTAAGAAGATCACCGATAGCGGTATTCATGTAACAGGAGACGCAGACAGATCCATGAATGAGCAGGAAAAGAAGTCAAGACGGAATATTGTTACCACACTGATCAGCCAGCTTGTTGCGACAGCCTGCGGGATCGTTGTACCCCGCATATTGATCGGCTCCTTCGGCTCGGAGGCCTATGGCATCTCTGTCTCTATCGCACAATTTCTGTCCTACATCATGCTGCTGGAGGGCGGTATTGGAGAGTTAGCCAGAGCGGAGCTATACGGCCCTCTGGCCCGCAAGGATCAAAGAGAAATCAGCACGGTTTACCACGCGGTGCGGCGTTTTTTCTACTATGTCGCCGCGTTCTTCCTTATATACAGTCTGGTGCTGGGCGTGTTCTACTACGACATTGCCCGAGTCACAGTTTTCTCAAGGCCCTATGTCTTCGGTCTCGTCCTAGTCATCGGACTGACGACGCTGGCCAAATATATGGGCGGACTGGCGAATCTGACATTGCTCGCCGCCGACCAGAAGATTTATGTCAACAACGTGATCACGATCGGCATCACGCTTATCAATACGCTGACGATCGTTATCCTGACGAGAAACGCGTGTGACCTGATCTGGGTAAAGCTGGGTAGCAGCCTGATTTTTGTCGTTCGCCCGCTGCTGTATGCCGTCTATGTCAAAAAGCACTATCACCTCCCCAAGGTAGGAAAAGACAAGGAGGTCCTTGCGCAGAAATGGACAGGAATAGCTCGGCACATCGCATATTTCTTGCACAGAAATACGGATGTTGTCCTGCTGACGCTGTTCGCAAACGCTCGGCTGGTCGCGGTATATGCCGTATACAGTATGGTCGTCAGCAGTATCCGGGCGATCGCGGAGGCCTCGGCGGGCGGTATGGAGGCAGCCTTTGGCGCGCTGATCGCAAAGGGGCAGATAGAGGCGCTTCGAAAGGCGTATTACCGTTATAAGGTGCTGCTCACTGCGGTTACGACGGCCTTGTTCTGCTGCACGGGAATTCTGATCGTGCCGTTTGTACGGCTCTATACAATTGGTATAACGGATGCGGATTATATACAGCCTGCATTTGCGGTCATCCTGCTGACGGCAGAGGCTGTCAATTGTCTGATCCTGCCGTGTGCCAGCCTGCCCATTGCAGCAAACCACATCCGGCAGACGAAATGGGGCGCGTATGGCGAGGCGGCGATCAACATTCTCCTGTCCTGCCTGCTGATCCAATGGGATCCGCTGATGGGCGTTGCGCTGGGAACCCTGATCGCGACGCTTTTCCGGGGCGTGTTTTATATGATCTACGCATCAAGACACATCCTCCGTGTGCCGGCATATAGGAGCATACTGGTGCTTTTGGGCGCCCTGTTACTGCTGGAGGCCGGGATTGTAGGGGGGGATCACCTGATCGCTCATGTGGAGATCGGGAACTACCTCCAGTGGATACTCTGGGGCGCAGTTACGTTTGCCGCTGTTTCTGTGCCCATAGGCGCCGCTGCGTATTTTGGCATGAAACGGCGTTCCTGAGGGCTTCGCAGCAGAGAGCGGAGAGAACGACATCGGTTGAGGGAGCTTGAACGGCAGATGAAACATGTGCTGATCGTCAATAACAATATGCATATCGGCGGCGTGCAAAAGGCGCTGGTCAACCTGCTGCATGAAATACACGGCGACTATGAGGTCACGCTGCTGCTGTTCTATGCGGGTGGTGAGTTGTGCGTAGAGATCCCTGAGGATGTACAGGTGATCACAGCGAGGTCACCATTTCGGTATTGGGGCATGACGAGGCACGATGCCGTCGGCTTGAAGGACAGGCTGGCGCGCACCTTCTGGGCGGCGGCGACCCGCCTGCTGGGGCGGGGGGCCGTGCTGCGTCTGGCGTATCCGCTGCAAAAGAAGCTGGGCGACTATGACGCCGCAGTATCCTATCTGCACAGCGGGCCGCTCCGCACGTTCTACGGCGGGTGCAATGAGTTTGTCCTGCGCTGTGTGAGGGCGAAAAGGAAGGTCACCTTCCTGCATTGTGATTTTGAAAAAATACACGCCGCGTCTCCGTATAATATGCGGATATATCAGCAGTTTGACGGGATCGCGGCCTGTTCATCCGGGTGCAGGGATTCGTTCCTGCGAGCCTTTCCCCAACTGGCGGATAAGACGACGGTGACGCGAAACTGCCAGAATTATCCGCAGGTGCGGCGTCTGGCGCAGAACGCGCCGGTCACACTGCCCACGGGCAGGCTGAACATTGTTACGGTGGCTCGGTTCGGGAAAGAAAAAGGGATCCTGCGGGCGATCCAGGCTGTCGCGGCGCTCGGTGAAAAAGCCAACGCGCTCCACTACTATCTGATTGGGGATGGGGCGGAGTATGCGCTGGCGGAGGAGCAGATCGCAGCGCTGGGACTGACGGAGACGATCACCCTGCTGGGCGAGCTTGCAGTCCCATACGGCTATATGCAGGCGGCGGATGTGCTGCTGATCCCTTCGTTCTCCGAGGCTGCGCCGATGGTGATCGGGGAGGCCGCCTGTTTGGGGACGCCTATTTTGACCACGGAGACCTCGTCGGCCCGTGAAATGGTAGAGCAGCCCGGCTTGGGCTGGGTATGTGAAAATACAGTGGAGGGGATTCAAACCGGACTCGAAGAGCTGTTGTCCCGGCCGGAGGCCCTTCAGGAGAAGCGCGCGCATATGCAGGCATTGGCATTCGACAATACCTGTGCGCGGAAACAATTTGCGGAGTTGATAGAGCAAGATGCAGACAGATAGAATTTCCAATAGGCAAGGCGCAGAACCAAGCGTTCAAAAGCGCGGTCACGCGGGGTGGATGCTGGCGAGCTGCGTGGCCATCTCGGTCGTGCTCTGTTATGGGCAGATCAGCAACAGCAAGGCTGTGATCGGCCTTTGCCTTCTGGCGTTTTTGGGAGTTGTCGTCTTGGCGTGCAGAAAAAATGCCGTGCTGGCGGTCTTGCTGTACTTCCTGCCCTGGAGCCCTCTGCTGCGGCTGGATAATACGAGTTTCTCCTTTTTTACCATTGCGCTGCTGCTGGTATGCCTCCTATACTGCGTGAAGAGCCGCCTGTCGTTTAATACGTATCAGTCGGTGCTTGCGTTTTTTCTGGTACTTCTGACGGTGACAGCGAAGCTGCTGCAGGGAAATCCGATTCAGAACAACTATCTGGCTTTCGTACTGATGCTGTTCCTGTTGCCCGGAGTAGTGGAGGGCAGCCGCATGGGATCCTTCAAAGAGGTCACGTTGTTTTTTGCGGTGGGTATCATCGCGGCGGCGCTGATCGCGCAGCAGACAGCCGGCCTTCCGAACATATCAAAATATATCAACGTACACGCCTATTTAAGCATCACGCGCCGCTCCGGCTTTTATGGCGACCCCAACTTTTACGCGGCGCATATCACGGCGTGCATGGCGGGCGTACAGCTTTTGCTGAGCCGCGAGGAAAAGCGCACACACCAGCTGGCCCAACTGCTTGTATTGGTTCTGCTGCTCTATTGCGGAATGCTCTCCGCCTCCAAGTCCTTTGTGGTCGTTACGGCGGGGCTGTTTCTTGTGTGGGTGCCAATTTTGCTGGAAAAGGGGCATTGGTCCAGTAAATTCCGGCTGCTGGCCGGCGTATTGTGTGCGGGGGCAGTGGTTCTGTCGTCCTCGGCATTTGAGCCGCTTTTTGAGATCATAGCCGAGCGATTTTCCTATTCGGCCAATATCTCGCAGCTGACAACAAAGCGTACAGATCTGTGGATGGATTATCTGAATGAGTTCGCGCACAATATACCGCTGACGCTGCTGGGGCAGGGCTACACATCCGTTGCGCTGCACGGCTGGGCCTCCCACAATACGATCATACAAAGCGTGTTTCAGTTTGGACTGCTGGGTGTTCCGCTGCTTACTGCGTGGGTCGTCCTGACATTGAAGGATGTGCAGCGAAAACTGGGGGACAGCCGCCCCAAGTGGACCTATACGCTGCTCATGCTCGTCGGCGTTGTGATGCCATGGTTTGCACTGGATATCCTGTTTTTTGACGAGTTTTTCCTTTTACCGATCTATGTGGTCTTGGGGAGCAATTACGCAAAAGAACCATGACGCCGTGCGGCCGTCGGCGAACCGGGCGGGGGGTGGCGCGATGCAAAACTTTCGGGAAGCTTTTCCGGCTGCCTCTTGACAAACAGGGGTATTTTGTTATAATAACGGAGGTTCCGTTCGCGAGCGTGCTGGAATCGGCAGACAGGCAAGCTTGAGGTGCTTGTGTCCGTAAGGTCGTGTGGGTTCAAGTCCCATCGCTCGCACCAGCAAAAAAGAGACATCCAAAAGGATGTCTCTTTTTTGCTGGTGCGGCACTTTTGCTGTGCAAAAGTGGTCGCCTGCGGGCGGGTGATTGAACGTGAGGGGGGAACCCGGCAAAGGTTCCCCCCTCACACGCTCCCTTCCTTGCGGTATGCGGGGGAGAAATAACAAAACCTGTGGTATTGACAGAATAAAAGACCGCCAACGGCGGTCTTTTATTTTTGGGTTCCGCGACGACATGCCGCTCCATCCCAGGAGGATTGGACATACTCGGCGGGAGAGACTTCCGCCTGCACCAAGGTTTTGCCTGCGTCAAAACACTTGTAACGCGCCACTGGGCGCGATGGGCCACGCCTTTGCGCGAGTTTGCGAGGACAGGGTAGGGGCTGATCCTTTTTGCTGAACCATTCTTGACTTGGTAAAATGTTCTGTTGCAGTACCATAGATAATAGAGATGGTAGCAAGCGTACGCATCACGCCTCAAGGCGCAGATGTGACCGGACAACGTATGGAAGGTGTTACGGCAGCGAGATGGTCCGTTTAAATGGATAAAAAGCGGAATAACCTTGGAGTGTAGTTGTTGATTTTATGAGGTATATATACTATACTACGATCTAAAGATATCCCGATATTTGTGAGGGAAGACAATGGTAGTCGCATTCTTTCCAGAAGCGTATTTCAGCGATAAAAGCGGGGGGAGCATATGATAACTTCAAAAAATAAGCTAAATCATTATTTGTTGCAAGATGCGCTTGCAACGGGCAGAACTTCCACTAAAGCGCATTTATTTGGCGATGAAATATGGAAATGGCAACGATGCTTGCGCAAGCTGGAATATTATACAAATACGGGGAGCAGAGTCCTAGCATTGGTATATCGATTCCGCTTTCACCGCCTTTCAATAAAGCTGGGTTACGAGATCCCGCTGAATGTCTGTGAGGAGGGGCTTTCCTTACCACATCGGGGACCAATTGTGGTTGGCCATCGTGCAGGAATCGGGAAATTTTGTAGGATACACGAGGGAGTGACCATAGGAGCCACAAATGGATCCGACAAATGCGCTGTGATAGGAAATAATGTGTTTATTGCGTCGGGCGCGAAAATAATAGGAGATATTTCCATTGCATCTGATGTCGCGATAGGAGCTAATGCAGTGGTGACGAAAAGCATTAGCGAGTCCGGCACTACATGGGGGGGAATACCTGCCAAGAAAATAAGTGACAATGACTCACATAGCAATCTTCGCTTTGCATACAAAGAAGATCCATCGGGAAAAACGGAAGCAAATGATGAATGCCATTGATGGAAAGGGAATATCAAAAAAGAGACATCCTTTTGGATGTCTCTTTTTGTTTGGTTGCGGGGGGCGGCGCTTTGTGCTATACTGCCCGTACAGGATGTCCGCATCCTATAGTGCAGAGAGAAAGCGAGGACGGTGCCGCTTGAAGGGGAATACCAGACAACTGCTGTCGATGATCTTCGTTTTCACGGTCATCGCCGTGGCCTACGCCTGCCGGATGCTGGGCAAATTCGATATCGGCGGCGTGTATACCAACTATTTTCGTTCCGCGCTGTACCTGCTGCTTTTCGCGTGGTGGGGCTTTACCCTCGACCGGCGCATCATACAGAAGCGGGTGCTGCACTGCCTGCGCCTGACGGCGCTGCTGATGCTCCTGTGGCTGGTTCTGCGGACGCTGAAATACCATGTGGTGACCGGCGTGACGGCGGCGCGGTATGTGTGGTATCTCTACTACCTGCCGATGCTGTTTCTCCCACTGCTGGGGGTGTATGTTGCCCTGCTGCTGGGAAAGCCGGAGGAATACCGCCTGCCCGGACGGGCGAGGCTGCTGGCCATCATCCCCACCGTGCTGCTTCTGCTTGTGATCACCAACGACCTGCACCAGTGGGCCTTTGCCTTTAAGGACGGCGTACCCGGAAGGCCGGTCAGCAGCGCCTTTACCCACAGGCTGCTGTACTTCGTCTGCCTTGTGTGGATGGTGGCGTGCATCACCTTTTCACTGGTGCGGCTGTTTCGCAAGAGCCGCATTCCGGGCGGCGCACGAAAGAGACTGACGCCGTTTGTACTGGGCTGCGTCACGCTGCTGTACGGGCTGCTCTATCTGTCGGGTCTGCCGGCTGTCCGGTGGTGGTTCGGGGATATGAACGTGATGCTCTGCCTGCTGTACGCCGCCCTCTACGAAAGCTGCATCCGCTGCCGGATGATCCCGTCCAACACGGGGTATGCGGAGCTGTTCGAGGCGTCGACGCTGGCGGCCTGCATCGCAGACCCCGACGGACAGATCATCCTGCGCTCCCGCGCCGCAGGGGAGGACATGGTCTGCCCCCGGGAGGGGCAGCGGCTCATCCGCCCCGACGGGATGCGGATCTCCTCGGCACCCATCGGCGGCGGCTATGTGGTCTGGCAGGACAACGTGCGCCCGCTGCTGGAGCTGCACACCAAGCTGAATGAGAACAAAGCGGAGCTGGAGAGCAACCGGAAAAAATTGCAGGACGCCTACCTCGTGCAGAAAAAGCTCCACGAGCTGACGGAGAAGAACCGCATATACGACGCGCTGGAGGCCAAGCACAGCCGCCAGATCGCCCGGATCCGGCAGCTCCTTACCCAATGCGAGGGCGCTGCGCCCGCCGAATTGCGGAGCCTGCTGAAGCGGATCCTGCTGCTGGGCACCTACATCAAGCGCAGCGCCAACCTGTATTTTCTCAGCAGCGAGTATGAGCGCCTGCCCCAGCAGGAGGTGCGCCTGACCATAGACGAGGCGGTGCGCGCCTTGACCGCCTGCGGCACGGAGTGCGGTGTGGTCTACCGCACGACGGCGCCCATGTGCGCCGGGGAGGTGGTGCGGCTCTTTGAACTGCTGGCGGCTGTGGCGGAGGCGACGGCGGACGACCTGCGCTCCCTGTTCATCTCCGTTTCCGACAGCGAGATGGATCTGTCGGTGGAGTGCGCCGCGCCGCTGTCGGCGCTGGCGTCGCCGGAGGTGACGGTACAGCAGGAGGACGGGCTGTGGCTCATCCGCACGGCGATAGGAGGACGGGACGATGATGTATAAGCTGAAACGCTTCCGGTTCAATGCCATCAAGGAGAGCTTTGACCAGCTCCCCACCGCCGTATGCTTTTTTGACCGCGACGGCGGCGTCGTGCTGTGCAACCGGCAGATGTACCGGCTGAGCCAGCAGCTGCTGCGCAGCGACCTGCAATACATGGGGGAGCTGGAGGAGGCGCTGGCCGCGCCGCCGGAAGGCGTGACGCCGCTTGAGAAGATGGAGAACACCTACCGCTTTCCGGACGGAACGGTGTGGAAATTTGAAAAGTCCGGCGTGACGGATCGGTACGGCACGTCCTACATCCAGCTTACCGCCGCGGATGTGACGGCGCTGCACTGGGCGCTGCTCCAGCTGGCGGAGGATAACCGGGCGCTGGAGCGGGACGCGGAGCGAATGCGCCGCCTCTCCGAGAATGTGGAGGCGGTGGCACGGGAGAAGGAGCAGCTTGCCGCCAAATCCGCCATGCACGACAGTCTGGCCGCCTGTATCACCGTGACGAAGCAGTATCTCGCCGGCGATCTCCACGGCGTCGACGGGGAGGCGGTGCTGCGGGAGTGGGAGAAGAGCATCTCCTTCCGGGAGGCGCTGCGCCTGCCGGCCAAGGAGACGCTGTACGAAAACGCAAGGAGCAGCGGCGTGACCGTCAGGGTGCGGGGGCCGGAGCCGGTGGGCGCGGCGGCGGAGCTGCTGTATGCGGCCATGCAGGTCTGCCTGAGCAACGCCGTGCAGTACGCGCAGGCCACGGAGCTGACCGCCCACATCTGGGAGGACGGGGACAGGTACAACATCCTGCTGCGCAACAACGGCAAGCCGCCGGAAAAGCCCGTTGCGGAGGGCGGCGGGCTGTCCAATCTGCGGCGGCGGATCGAACGGGCGGGCGGCACGATGACCGTGCAGAGCCTGCCGGTGTTCGCGCTGGTGATCGGCCTGCCAAATCAGGGAAAATCTGGAGGGGAAGCGGATGGCTGTCAGAAATATATTGGTGGTTGAAGATCAGGCGCTGGCCAGAATGTACCTGTGCGCCTGCGCGGAAAAGTGCGCGGACTGCCGGGTGGCGGGCGCGCTGAATCGCGCCGACGCGGCGCTGAGCCGGTGCGGAGACGGGCAGATCGACCTGATTTTGATGGACATCTGCACCGAAAACGACTCGGACGGTCTGACCGCCGCCGAGGCCATCAAGAAGGCGTATCCCCACATCAAGATCGTGATGGTGACCTCCATGCTGGAGGGGCGCTTTCTGGAGCGGGCGAGACGGATCGGCGCCGACAGCTTCTGGTACAAGGATTCCCCCGCCGGCGACCTTGTGGGCGTCATCGAGGGTACCCTGTCCGGCAAGCACTTCTGGCCGGACGGTGCACCGTCGGTGCGGCTGGGCAACGCCCTGTCCTGCGATTTGTCCGATCAGGAGCTGGAGACGCTGCGCCTGCTCTGCGAGGGGCAGACCAACGCGGAGATCGCCGCCCAGATGAACGTGGCGGAATCCACGGTGCGCACCTACATCAGCCGGATGCTGGAAAAGACCGGCTATCCCAACCGCAACCGGCTGATGGTGGCGGCAGTGGGTAAACGGCTGGTGGTGCCGGGCAGCCAGCTTGCGCCGGTGGAGGAAAACTGAATGAACATACAGAGCGCCGCATAGAGCGGCGCTCTTTTCCGTCCTGCCCGCGCCGGAGAAACGGCAGCGGCACACTACAACTCGGTGGAAACGGAAAACACTCGCGAAAAATCGAGAGATGCGGCCTGATATGTCCTCATTTTTGAGGACAGACAGGGCCGCGCTTTTTTGCTACAATGGGCATAAAGCTGAAAGTATACCGGAGTGGAATATATTCGATGAATATACAAGAAAGGAATGAGGGCGGTTCGATGCGTAAAATTGTGATCGATATGCAGAATTATCTGTTTGCAGACGCCGTAGCCAGCGCTTTTAAGAATTCAGAATATGATATCGACGTGATCCGCGCGGAGTCCCCGCAGGACACGGTGGAGCTGTGTCAGGTGTATGAGCCCTTCGTCCTTGTCATGGAGGTCACGGGCTACACACCGTGGAGGCTCAGCGAGCGGCTGAAGCTGCGCGACCGGGTGCGGGAGCTGTGCCCCGACTGCAAGATCGCGCTGATGGTGGACTCCAACACCGAGCGGCAGGCCGCCAAGGACATCCGGGACGCCAAGAAAAACGGGCTGATCGACCAGTTTTTCTACGGCTCCATGACCGCCGAGTATCTGATGGATCAGATCTACGCCATGTGACGGAGACAGCGCGGCCAAACCATAACGGGAATAACCCCAACACGGGAGATTCAACAGGGAACCATAGAAACCATCAAGACCATAGGAACCTGCCGGGCGACCGGCACCGACTGAAAGGAGAAATGGATCATGGCGAACAAGTGTGGAATTTGCGGAGCGGACATCAACCTGATGCAGACCCAGAAGCTGGCGGACGGCAACTGCATCTGCCGCAAGAATTGCAGAAGCCGGGGCTTCAAGGTGTACGACTATGTGCATGGCAACCTGCCCGGCGTGAAGGCGCATCTGGCGCAGGTGGAGCGGGGGACGAAGCTGTGGGAGCACTACTTTGTGCCGCGGCTGAAGACCAAGGATAAGACCCAGAAGCTGACGCGCTTCGGCGCGCACCTGTATGTGGCGGAGGATATCGGGCTGGTGGCCTTTACGCAGGTGGACTACAAGATCCTGATATTCGGCAAGACCACCCGGGCCTGCGTGTACCGCATCGCCGATCTGCGGAACTATAAGTATGAGGAGCAGATGGTGAAGAACGGCGATAAGACGGAAAAGAAGTCCACCGTGCGGCTGGTGTTCATCAACACCGAGGGCATGAACGCCTTCAACCTTGAGGTGAACAACTTCAAGGAGTATGAAAAGCTCAGCAAGTATTTCGACACGCTGTTCGGCGTGCAGAAGACGCTGGGCAACGCCGCCAACACGTGGAAGCAGCAGATGACCGCCATCAAGGACGTGGCCTCGGGTCTCAGCGCCGCTATGCGGGGCGAGGAGGATGCCGGGGAGAAGGCGGCCGCCGCCATCAACTCGCTGGACGCGGCGGTCTACGGCGACCGCACCGAGTGGATCCGCCGGGCAGACGCGGCTCTTGCCGCGTTTAACGGATAAATATTAGTTAGGAGGCAGAAATCATGAAAAAGCAGTGGCTCAGCATTGTACTGGTGCTCTGTATGGTGCTGTGTCTGGCGCCCGCCACGGCGCGAGCGGAGGAGACGGGTACGCTGAAGATCACCGTGGATATAAGTGGGGTGTATGAAGGGGACAATGTAGGAGACAAGACATTTAGCTTTGAGATTCTCCGCAAATACGCTGTTTATGGCCACTATAAATATGTGGACATTACCATTAAGCCGGGCGAGACAGAGCACACAGTGGATGTGCCAGTCGAGGAAGGAAAATATGTCGTAAAGCAAACCAGTTATGCTACAATAGACAAATATGATTGGGAGAATGCGTCCCATCAGCCCGGCAACATAATTGAAAGCAACGAGCAGGAAGTGTTTGCAGGCAAGACGAAGTCGGTTACCGTACATAACTTTTACAAAATAGCGGTAACAAAGGAGATCACGGAGCTGCCGATCAAGATCAACGGATATGCGCTGAATGCAAAGGTGGGCGACATCAAGGCTACAACAGACCAGATGCGCGTTGCTATCAAAAATTTCACCATTCAGCAGCGCAATGCAAGCGGCGGCTGGGATGATCTGGCATCTGACGCCACGATTCAGGAAAATATCCAGTATGCGGTAGAAATCTTTGTTAACGCAAAACCGGAGTATACCTACACCGGGCTTACAAAGGATAAGGTGACCGTAAACGGGGAAGAGGCAAGCGTCTTTGAGAATCCATCGACTCAACCTGGCGGCGATATGCGGGTATTCCACGAGCTTGAGGTGCTGAAGGTCGTCAAGAAGGTGGATCACATTGAGATCACAACACCGCCCACCAAGACCGAGTACAAGGCCGGTGAGGATTTTGACCCGACGGGCATGGTGGTCACTGCGCATTATACCGACGGCACCACGGCTGACCTCTCCAGAGACAAGTACGTGATCTTCTATGGTGACAAGCTTGCTCTGGGACGGGCATCTGTAACGATCCAGTATAACGATGGCAGCGGCAATAGCGGTATCTATGTCGACCTGCCTATCACCGTGAAGCCGTATGAGGGAAATCATAAGCATACCTACGATAATTCGTGGTATTCGGATGCGAAGAGCCACTGGCATTGGTGTAGCGATAAGGAGTGCCCGGATCCGAGCAACAGCACAAAGGACCTGGCGCCCCATACCTTTGAGTGGAAGGTAGACAAGGAGGCCACCACGACCCAGACCGGATTGAAGCACGAGGAGTGTAACGTCTGCCACTTTAAGCGCAGCAAGAATACGGTGATCCCCGTGCTGCCCGGCAGCGGCACGACCACGCCCGGCGGCACGACCACGCCCGGTACGACGATTCCCGGCACGACCGGCGGTACGGCGGGCGCAGCCAAATCCCCCAAGACCGGCGATGCGGGCATCGCCCTGTATGCGGGGCTGTCTCTGCTGACGCTGAGCGGCGGCGGATGGGTCGCCGGCAAAAAACGCAGAGAAGGGAAGAAATAACCAAAAGGGTACGGAGGGCGGCGGGACACCATGTCCCTGCCGCCCTGCCGAAGCAGGTGAGACACGATCATGAAAAAAAGAAGTATCATTCTATGTCTGTTGGTAATGCTGCTGCTGCCGGTCACGGGCTGCGGGCAGAAAAAGGACGCGGAGCCGCTGACCGTGACGCTGTGGCACGTCTACGGCGGCGAGGTGGACTCCCCGCTGAACGGTCTGATCGAGGAGTTCAACAGCACCGTCGGGGCCCAGCAGAACATCCGCGTGAAGGTGGAGCTGGTCAGCAACAGCGGCAGCATCCATAAGAGCGTGCTGGCGGCGGCCAACAACGACCCGGGCGCACCGTCGCTGCCGGATATGTTCGTATCGTACCCCAAAACGGTGCTGGCGCTGCCGGATCAGGAGATCCTGGTGGACTACCGGGACTACTTCAGCGAGGAGGAGCTGGCGGCCTTCATCCCCGCCTTTGCGGAGGAGGGGATGATCGGCGGGCGGCAGGTGATCCTGCCCATCGCCAAGTCCACCGAGGTGCTGTTCGTCAACCGGACACTGTTTGACCGCTGGGCGGCACAGTCCGGCGCCAGCTACGACGATCTGACCACATGGGAGCGGCTGTATGCGCTGGCGGAGCAGTACGCCGCAGACACAGGCAAGAACTTCTTTGTCCATGATTATCACTTCAACTATTTTCAGGTGGGCGTAACGTCCTTGGGGGAGACGTTTTTCCGGGACGATGGTGTGGACTTCGGTCCGGCCTTTGAGCGGGCGTGGGAACCCTACGCACGTGCGGCGCTGCAGGGGGGTATGTGGCTGCACGACGGGTATGCCACAGAGCCGCTCCGCACCGGCGATACCATCGTCTCCGTGGCGTCCTCCGCCAGCGTGCTCTACTACGCCAACACGGTGACCTACCCGGACAATACCTCGGAGCGGGTGACGATCGAATCCATGCCCTGCCCCACCTTCGAGGGCGGGGAGAAGCTGGTGCTGCAGCGGGGCGTGGGGATGTGTACGCGGCGCTCCACCCCGGAGCGGGAGCGGGCGTGCATCACCTTCCTCAAGTGGCTGACGGAGCCGGAGAAGAATGTGGAATTTGTCACCAGCCTCGGCTATATGCCGGTGACGCAGGAGGCCTTCGACCAATACCTGCCCGCCGCCGTGGAGAAGCTCAGCAATCCGATGTATATCTCGCTGTATGAGACATATCTCAAGACGCAGGAGGCGTATACCTTCTACTATGCGCCCCAGCTTGAGAACTATCTGGAGCTGGAGACGCGGTTTGAGAATCTGGCGCGGCTGAAGCTGCTGGCGGGACGCACCCAGTATCTGGAGGGGGCCGGTACGCTGGATGAGTTGGTTTGGGACACACTGGACAGCTTTAAGCTGGATTACGGTACATGAGAGAGGGAAAGCACATGCGGTCGATCAGGGAAATGCTCCATAAGACGGGTCATGCCGCCGCCCCCAGCATGGGGATGCGGCTGCTGCTGTACTGGTTTGCCATGGCGCTGCTGCTGGTGGCGACCATCCTGTCGATCCTCATGGCCACCGGTGTGCTGTCCCACGCCTCCCGGCAGCTGGCGGGGGTACTGGATATCCAGCAGCGGAACACCTACGCCGCGCTGGATGCGCAGATGAATACGCTGACGGCGCAGGGAATGGCCATGTCGGAAAAGCTGGGCAAGGAGCTGGACGCCTTCCTCGCGGTCAAGGGTATCTCCTTTGACGAGCTGAACAACGACCCGGTCGCCATCGCGGAGCTGGAAAAGCGGCTGTACCCGCCGCTGAGCAGTACGCTGAGCGCCGCCTCGTGCAGCGGGACCTTCTTCTGCCTGCACGCCACCGCCAACACATCCCTGCCCAACGCGGACGATCTGCGGGCAGGTATGTATCTGCGGTATTCCGGGCTCCAGCCCACGGTGGCCTCGGAGCAGGACATCATCTGCTTCCGGGGCGCTACGGAGGCGGCGCGGGGCTTGCAGCTCCAGATGCACAACCGCTGGAACCCGGAGCTGAACGCCGCGCTGATCCCCGGCAGTCAAAAGGTCTCCGCCTATCAGGGGCAGCGGCTGGCAGACGGCTGCCTGTGGACGAAGCGCACGGAGCTGCTGGATACATGGGAGCAGGTCACGCTGCTGTGCGTACCTATTCTGGACGGCAGCGGCGTGGTGCGGGGGTTCTGCGGCATGGAGGTCAGCGATCTCTATTTCAGCCTCTCCCACGGCACGGTGTCCAGCACCTTCGGCAAGATGCTGACGTTGGTGGCGCCGGTGGACGGCGATAAGCTGTCCCTGTCGGGGGCCATGCTGGGGGCCACAGATGGGTCACGGTTGACGGCCGACGGCACTCTGCATATCAGTGAGGGAAAATACTACACGACCTACACCAACGGCAAGGAGACGTATCTGGGCCGGCACCAACTGCTGGATGCCGGCACATGGGACGATGTACCGCTGGCAGCGGTGACGCTGCTGCCGGACGATGCCTTCCGCAGCTATGAACGGGGGGCGCGTGGTGCGTGGTTCTTGGGGGCGGTGCTCTTTTTGCTGATGATGCTGGCGGCGGCTACTATGCTGTCCCGCAGCTTTGTAAAGCCGATCAATAAAAGTCTGGCAGCGGTCAGAGGCGGCGCGGCGGAGATGGTGGCCTCCGGTATCCCGGAGATCGACGAGCTGCTGGCCGCCATCCGTGAGCGGCCGGCGGGGACGCTGCCGCCGGAGGTGGAGGCACGACTGCAGGGCTTTGCCCGGCGCGCCGAAACGCTGACCGGCACGGAGCGCACCATTCTGCAATACTACATGGACGGGCATACCGTCAAGGACATACCGGAGCTGGCCAGCATCAGCGCCAGCACGGTCAAGACGCATAACCGCAATCTTTACCGGAAGCTGGGGGTAGCTTCCTTTGACGAATTAAAGGTTTATATCGAGCTATTTGCCGGCTGCGGCCGCAGCAGCGAGCTGCTGAGCAGATAGGAAAAGCAATGGACAGAGTACACAAACCGAGGGGGGCGGGGTTGTGTATTCTGTCTAAGCCCTAGGGTGATTTTTCCGGTAACGGGCAAATATCACCCCTGGGGTAATAGACATTTTCCGAGAAAACTGATAAAAAAGATATAGATACGGATGTAGAGAAAGTCAGAACTGCGACGTGGAGGAACAGGAGGGAGCAGCAATGCGCCGCATCATCAGAGCGTGTATGGAGGATATATCCTCCGCGGAGGTTTTCCAGTTTTCACTGCGCTGCGCCGTGTGCGGTTCCCTTTGGAAAAGCCAGCCTGTATGGTTTTCCAAGGCGGGAAGGCAGCCGGAGAGCGAGGGTAAGCGCGTGATCTTCCGAACACTGTACCAGCGGGAAAAGGAGGAGGCGTGCAGGCGGGCCGCCACAGAGGCACTGGAGCATTTCAGCCTGTGTCCCATCTGCAAGCGGTTGGTGTGCGACCACTGCTTCCTGATGGGGGAGGATATCGACCTGTGCATGGATTGCGCCGCATTTTTGCAGGAGAGAGGTGAGCCGGTGGCGGCAGTATCTGCAAAGCCGGCGGAGACAGATCATCAGAGAGAATGCATATGAGATGCCGGCTTTTAATAGGAGGTGTACTGTTGGTCATGATGCTCTTCGGAACGACAGGCTGCGGTAAGCCGGATGATCGGGAGTTCGGCCATATGGTGGACGGTCCCGGCATGATGTATACGCCGGAGGATCAGAGCCCCTTTGCGGGGACATGGCAGAGCCGGAACGGCAGCATCGTCATGGAGGTGGAGAGCAGCGACCCGTTTGAGAGCTCCCACATACAGGTGCTGGTGGACGGCGAGCCGGATTTTCAGGCCGATATGTGGGTGTACAAAACCGGGACGGTAAAGTTGACGCAGGAGCAGAAGAGCGTTCTCATGACGGGAACCTTCGAAAATCTGACGTTCAGCCATACGGAAAACGCCTTCCGTATCCGGTACAGCGACGGCAGCGGCCATAGATGGCTGACGAGGGAGGGCGCTGCGTGCGGCGAGGAGGACGTGATCTTCTCCGACCAGCCGAAAACGCCGCCGTCCGCAGCGTGGAGCTGTCCCGCCTGCCGGACAGAAAACGAGGGCAATTTCTGCACCAACTGCGGTGCAGAAAAGCCGCTGCTGTGCAGCCGCTGCGGCTGGCAGCCGGAGGAGGGGCACAGCTCTGTGTACTGCCCCGCGTGCGGTAACCGCCTCAAATGAGACGCACCGATATATGTGACAACAAGAGCAGAAAATATGAAAAAATGGGAGGAACGCGATGAGAAGTATGAAGAAGCTGACGGCACTGCTGCTGGCGCTGGTGATGGCGCTGACGCTGGTGGCCTGCGGAGGCAAGGGAAACGGCGGCAGCAAGGTCAACCCCGCCGTAGGCAAGTACATGGGCGAGGAGGTCCTCTCCTTTGATGAGTGGATATCCATGGACGAGGTGTACGATCTGGGCGACAACTACATCGAGCTGAAGCCCGATGGCACGGGCTGCTTCATGCTGGACGGCGACCCGACGACCATCAAGTGGAAGCTGACGCAGGATGGCGCCCTGACGCTGGACAGAGACGGATCGATCTGCAACTGCACGCTGAAGGACGGCCTGATCACGGTGAATGACTACTTCGGCTTTGACCTGCAATTGACCTTCCGGAAGAGCGGCGGCAGTACCGGCGGGAACACCGGCGCGGAGGAAATGTCTTTGGATGACTTCGCCGCGGTGTACGGCGGCGACTGGCACGGCATGGCGGGTCTCACCGACGCCACCGGCGACTTTGAGGCGCTGAACGACACCGCCCATGAGATCCTGGCGCGGCTGGTGTTCGATGGGAACGGCGGCTGCGAGGTATGGCTTGCCATGTATCTGGAGGGCGAGAACGACTTCAACTTTGCGGACACCTATGCGCGTGTGGTACCGGATGACGATAGCGGTCTGGAGCTGCGCGGTATGTTCATGGGCGGCGAGATGCAGGACGGCATCCTGTCTGTGGACGAGACCGGCGCGCTGTATGTGAGCTGTGAGGTGGACTCCGATCTGGTGGACGGCTCCATCAGTCTGCTGGCCAACCTGCGGCATCTGGACGACGAGAACTGGACGGACGACGATTTTATCCCCATGCCGGAGAGTGCGGTGGAGTATTATCGCGGCAAGACCTTTATGGAGATCGCCGATACCTTTGAGATCGACACCAGCCTGATCCCCGATGACGGCAGCGGCGGAAGCGTTATCACCCCCGTGGGCGGCGGCGACAACGGCGGCCTGCCGGAGAACTATCCCTACGAGCGCACCACCGCCAACGGACTGGGCGAGTACGGCAAGTCCAATCCCGATGCCACCGGTCTGGCGGATCTGCCCACCATGCAGAAGGTACGGCAGGAGCTGTGGGATATGGGCTCCTCCGAGTCCTCGAAATTGACCTATGACGACATCAAGGCCATGCTGGGCGGCGAGGACGGCATCCCCCATACCGGCATGGACGAGAAGAGCTGGAACAGTGAAAAGCACGCCTACGGCTGGTTCAACGGCGAGGGTGACTACTATGTGCTGTACTTCGTGGTGCGTGACGGCGACGAGTACTACACGGCCGCCACCTTCTCCAGCAGCGTGAGAGGCGACAGCTGACGAACGGTGCGGAAATTAGAGAAAGGAAGGCAGAGATATGCAAGTAACGTTAAACGCGCTGCCCGCTTCGCTGGCGGAATTCCGGAACCTGTCCCTGCGGACACCGGAGGAGGTAGTAGCGGGCTTCCTGTGCGCCCTGCACCTGTATGTGAAGAACCCCAACGAGGGCGTGGAGGCCATGAACCTCCTGCGCGGCCCCCGGCCCATGACCCCCTATGACAGCCAGTTCCTGCGGGATCGTCTGCGGGGCAAGGAGTACCTGCCGCTGGCATACTTTGCCGGCGCCACGCCCCAGAACAGCTACGTTCCCACGCAGCCCTATGTGGTGGATGTACGGCCTGACCCCCGTCCGCAGGACATTGAACCGGGCTATCTGCGGCTGTTCATCGCCACACCCGGCGCGGATTCTCCCCGGCCCATCAAGCTGCGGCAGAAGCCCTCCACCGGAGAGTGGTTCCTGTGGGAGTACTCCAGTCCACTCAGCGGCATCCGCATCCCGGCCGCCCAGGATCCATGGGCCTGAGCCGTGAAGCGGCGGTGGATCGCGCTGGCGCTTCTTCTGACGCTGGCGGTGAGCCTGACGGCCTGTCAGGTGGAGTTCATCCCCTACGGCCAGCCGACGAATAACGGCGGCACCACGATAGACACACCGCCCCGTCCCGGCGGCGACACCGACCCGGTGGACGTGAACGACCCGGCGGGCGGCGAGGAAGACCCCTCCGGCGGCAACACGGACTACACCATGGAGAAGTACCGGCGGTATCTGGAGGGTGAGTGGGTCGGCGTCGAGGCCGAGGTCGAGGGCGATCGGTATAAGCTGGCGGACGAGGAGATGTCCGTGACGCTGACGTTCATGAGCGCTGACGGCGTGACCGAGGACGGACACGGCACATGGAGCATGGGCGCGTGGTACAAATACGCCAACAGATATGGCGACCAGGAAAATCTGGACGGCCTGCGCGTGGTGTTCCACAAGGGTCCCATGTACGCCGGCTGCGGCAATGACGAGTGGTACGCGGAGCTGGTCGGCGGCCCGGAGAACACGACGTACACCGTGACCGTGATCGACAACAACTATCTGGAGATGCACCGCCATGTGGAGGATTCGTATGTGGTATGGGTCGTCTACTGCGAGCGGGCGGACGGACAATGGATCGATGAATAACAGGGGCCTATGAGCCCTGCGGACAAATCACAAACACAGAAAAGGAGAAGAATATGGGACTTATCAAAGCAGCAATGGGCGCCGCGGGCGGCGTGATGGCAGATCAGTGGAAGGAATTCTTTTACTGCGACGCGATTCCTGAAAACGTGCTGGCGGTCAAGGGCCAGAAGAAGACGAGCAAGCGCTCCAGCAACACCAAGGGCGACGACAACGTGATCAGCAACGGCAGCGTCATCGCGGTGGCGGACGGCCAGTGTATGCTGATCGTGGATCAGGGAAAGATCGTGGATATGTGCGCGGTGGCCGGCGAGTATACATACGATATGTCCTCGGAGCCGTCCATTTTCACCGGCGATCTGGGTGACGGCATCAAGAATGTGTTCAACAACATGGTCAACCGCTTCACCTTCGGCGGTGAGGCGCCCAAGGATCAGCGGATCTACTACTTCAACACGAAGGAGCTGATCGGGAACAAGTACGGCACGCCGTCTCCCGTCCCGTTCCGGGTGGTGGATCAGCGCGCCGGCATCGACATCGACGTGGGCATCCGCTGCTTCGGCGAGTACAGCTACCACATCAGCAACCCCATGCTGTTCTACACCAACGTGTGCGGCAACGTCAGTGAGGCGTACACCCGTGACCGTCTGGACAGCCAGCTGAAGACGGAGCTGCTGACGGCCTTGCAGCCGGCGTTTGCCCGGATCGGCGAGGACGGCATCCGGTACTCCCAGCTGCCGGGCCACACGCTGGAGCTGGCGGACGCGCTGAACGAGGTGCTGAGCAAGAAGTGGCGTGACCTGCGCGGTATCGAGATCGTGTCCTTCGGCGTGTCCAGCGTGACGGCGGACGAGGAAGACGAGAAGATGCTCAAGGAGCTGCAGCGGAACGCGGCGTTCATGGATCCGACCCGTGCGGCGGCACATCTGGTGGGCAGCCAGGGCGACGCCATGAAGATGGCGGCCAACAACCAGGGCGGCGCGGCCATGGCGTTCATGGGCATGAATATGGCGGGGCAGGCCGGCGGCATGAACGCCGGGAACCTGTTTGCCATGGGACAGCAGCAGGCGGCGCAGCAGGCGGCTGCACAGCCTGCACCGGCGGCTCCCGCAGGGTGGACGTGCGCCTGCGGCCACGCCGGGAACACCGGAAAGTTCTGCGCGGAGTGCGGCCAGCCCAAGCCCGCGCCTGCCGGTGAGTGGAAGTGCGCCTGCGGCGCGGTGAACACCGGCAAGTTCTGCGCCGAGTGCGGCCAGCCCAAGCCCGCCTCCGACGAGTGGACCTGCGCCTGCGGCACGGTGAACAAGGGCAAGTTCTGCGCCAACTGCGGCACTCCCCGGCCGTAAGGGAACGCACCTCCGGTGGATATGCTCCGACGGAGGGCGGGTAAGAGAATACCCTGCGGCAACAGCGACAATTCCCCCTCTGCAACAACATACAGCCATCGGTCAAGGGGGCACTGCCCCTTTGACCGGCGGCGCCGTTAGGAAAGGAGAATGTCATGAACGACTACTACGATTATTACGATTATTACGGCTATAGCAGCACCCCTGCCGCCGTTTCGATCGTTCCCACCATCATCTCACTGGTGCTGTGCGTGTTCGTGCTGGTGTGTATGTGGATCATCTTCCGGAAGGCCAACAAGCCCGGCTGGGCGGCCATCGTCCCCTTCTACAACCTGTATGTGATGTTTGAGATCACGTGGGGCAGCGGCTGGCGCTTCCTGCTGATGCTGATCCCCATCTACAACATCATTCTGAGCATCCAGACCCAGATCCGACTGGCCAAGGCGTTCGGCAAGGGCGGCGGTTTTGCGGCGGGACTGATCTTCCTGCCCTATATCTTCATCCCCATCCTCGCCTTCAGCGGCGCATCGTATCAGGGCATCCCCGTCAAGGCGGCTCCCTATCAGCCCAACCAGCCGGCCAACCCCTACCAGAACAATCCTTACCAGAATAACCCGTATCAGAACAACCCCTACGGCGGCGCTCCGCAGGGCGGCTATCAGCAGCAGCCGTATCAGCAGCCCCCGCAGGGCGGCTATCAGCAGCAGCCGTACCAGCAGCCCCAGTACACGGCGCCGCAGCAGCCCCAGCCCCAGTATACGGCGCCCCAGCCGGAGCCCCAGCCTCAGCCTCAGTACACCGCGCCCCAGCCGGAGCCCCAGCCCCAGCCAGAGGCGCGCCCGGCGGCGTTCTGCCCGAATTGCGGCGCAAAGAACAACGGCGAGAAATTCTGCCCGAATTGCGGCGTGCCGCTGCTGTAACAGCTCTCCCGCCTGCACGAAGCAGGTATGAACAAAACTATAAAAAAGGATGGCAACTGACCATGAAAAAGATGATCGCACTTCTTCTGACCGCATTGATGGGACTGGCCCTTACCGCCTGCGGCGGCGACGGCGGCAGCAAGGACACCGGCCTTCCCGGCGTCGACATGAAATCCACGGAAGTACAGGCCGTGACCTCCGACAGAGCCGAGCTGGCGGTGCTGAACGAGACGTTCGCCACCTATCTGGGCGGCCTGAACTACTTCACCATTGACGAGCCGCAGTCGAAAATGACCTACGCGGATCTGAAGGCACACATCGGTGTGGACTGCTCCGAGTACCGGTATGACGCGGACTACCAGCGCGGCATTTACACCTGGTATGCCGCCGAGGATGAAGCGTGCGCGCTGAACCTGTTCTTCGGCGACGACGGCAAGCTGGTCGCGGCCGGCGCATACAACCTGGATGTGTAACAAACAGCAGTCAGTGTGGCACTGAACGTCACCTGACCCACGGGAGCGGCGGAACGCCGCTCCCGTATCAGAAAGGAGAGGGCAATGGCATCCCAAATTACCAACTATAAGTGTCCGGCGTGTACCGGCCCCCTGCATTTTGTGGGGGCATCCGGTATGCTGGAGTGCGATTTCTGCGGCGCAAAATACGATGTGGCACAGATCGAGGCCATGTACGCAGAGAAGGAGGCCGCCGCTGTGGCTGCCACCGAAAAAGCGGAGAAAAAGGCAGAAGCCAACCGCCAGAAGCTGGCGGATATGGAGGCGCAGGGGTGGGACACCTCCGGCCTCAACAACGAATGGGGCGCGGAGGCCGACGGCATGAAGGCCTACTCCTGCCCCAGCTGCGGCGCGGAGCTGATCTGTGACGCATCCACCGCCGCCACCTCCTGCCCCTACTGCGGCAACCCCACCGTGGTGCCGGGGCAGTTCAGCGGCGCGCTGAAGCCGGACTATGTGATCCCCTTCAAGCTCAGCAAGGAGGACGCAGTGGCGGCGCTGAAGAACCACTACAAGGGCAAGCCCCTGCTGCCCGGCGCTTTTACCAAGGGCAACCACATCGAGGAGGTCAAGGGCGTGTACGTCCCCTTCTGGATGTTTGACGGACAGGCGGAGGGTACTGTGGACTACGAGGGCCATATCACCCACGTCTATGAGAGCGGCGACTACGAGATCACCGAGGTGGAGCACTACGACGTGCGCCGCGGCGGCTCCATCGCCTTCGAGAAGGTACCGGTGGACGCATCCAGCAAGATGCCGGATGACCACATGGACTCCATCGAGCCCTACAACTACAAGGATATGCGGGCGTTCTCCACGGCGTATCTGCCGGGCTTCCTGGCGGACAAGTACGACGTGACCGTGGAGCAGAGTCAGGAGCGGGCGGATGGCCGCTGCGCCGCCTCGCTGGAGGGCGCGCTGCGCCGCACCACCACGCAGTACGACACCTGCATCACCAAGGGCAAGGATATCCGGCTGCGCCGCGGCAAGGTACATTATGCGCTGCTGCCGGTGTGGATGCTGCACACCAAGTGGAACGGCAAGGACTTCCTCTTTGCCATGAACGGACAGACAGGCAAGCTGGTGGGCGACCTGCCCACGGATATGGGTAAGTTCTGGGGGATCTTCGCCGCGATCGCCGCACCGGTGACGGCCATCGCCGCGGCGATCCTGATGCTGATGTAAGGAGGGCAGCCGAGATGAAAAAGAGAATTTTTACATGGCTGCTGGCGCTGCTGGCGGCGCTGACGCTGGTCGTACCCGCTTGGGCGGAGCAGACGGCGGACGATCTGTTCGTGTACGACACGGCGGGTCTGCTGAACGAGGATGAGTGGCTGGAGCTGGAGATGATGGCCGACGAGATCTCCTGGCGGTACAACTGCGCCGTCTACATCGTCACCGTGGACGACTACGAGGACTACGACAGCGATATCCACTACGCGGCGGCCAACATATACAACGGCAACGACTTCGGCATCGGTGAAAACCGCGAGGGCATCATGTTGATGCTGAGTATGTACGACCGTGACTACGACCTGTTTGTCCGCGACGGCGGCACCGCCGAGTACGCGGTCAACAAGTACGGACGCCACCAGATGACGGAGGTGTTCCTGGACAACTTCGGCAACAACGACTGGGTGGGCGGCTTCAAGGATTACCTGTCCGCCTGCGACGAGTACCTGAGTCTGGCGGAGCAGGGCCACCCCGTCAGAAAGCCGCTGATGAAGGTGCTGCCTATGGCGCTGGGCATCGGCGTGGTGCTGGCGCTGGCCGTGTGCCTGTTCCTCAAGAGCAAGATGAAGTCCGTCCGGCAGGGCGCGGAGGCGGACGCCTATGTGACCGCCGAGGGCCTGAACCTGACGGAGCAGTATGACCGCTACACCCACACCACCAAGACCAGCCGGAAGATCTCCAAGGACAGCGACAGCGGGAGCAGCGACCATTCCGGCGGCGGCGGCTCCAGCACAAGCGGTAAGTTCTGATCGACCAGCGAAAGGAGGGGACGATGAAAAAGAGCAAATTTCTCGCACTGCTGTTGGCCATGGCCATGGCACTGCTGCTGACGGCGTGTCAGGTCGATATCCCCGGCGTCGGGACGCTGCACATCGGCGACGGCAAGGAGCCTGCCGGCAACAACGGCAATACCGGCAACAACGGCAACACAGGCGACGATATGGGCGGCGTCAACATAGAAGGGGGCTACGACGACTCCATCGACCTGCTGCGCGAGTCGATGGCCGACCCGTCTTATCTGTTCGCGGCGGCCTTTATCGGCAGCTCGGCGGGCGGCCCCGACGATCTGGAGCTTCCCCTGCCGGAGTGGATTTTGGAGACGGATCCCGAGCTGTGCGCCCAGTATACGTTCATTCGCCAGATCCCCCGTGAGCGGGTGGTGGGCAGCGGCGGCAGCCTGTTCTGCGTGGTACCCCGCGACCCCAACGCCACCCTTGCGGTGAACCGCATCCGGTGGAATCCCCAGAACGAGGACTATGACAATCTGGAGGTACTCTACCGCAGCGAGAGCGGCGAGCCCATCCTGCTGTACGCCTGCGCCGACATGGGCGAGAGCCCGTACCCCGATACGGAGGTCATCGTGACCGACAGCAAGGGCCGGACCATAACGTGGTACCCCATCTACGGCGCGGCCATGCTGCCCTATGACTTTGACAACGACGCGCCGATAGGCTACGACTTCACCACCTATGGCGGGGAATACGACGGCGACATCGGCTGGACGTATCCCACGGCGGAGCAGCTTGCAAACGTGTGGGTGTGGGAGGGCTACAAGGACGAGCAGTACAGCTTCGGCACCCTCACCCTGCACGCCAACGGCAATGCCGCGCTGACATGGTGGTACGAGAAGGACGCCGGCAAGGCGCAGGAGGCCTATGAGGGCACATGGAAGCTGCAGGGCAAAGACAGCGACCAGCTGGCGCTGAAGATGACCCTTGTCGGCGGCGAGCGCTACAAGAGCGGGTCGACGGTGCAGATCAACGGCGCTTTCCCGGTGCAGGTGCCGCTGGGCTTTGAGGATTTCCCCATCCTCAATATTGCCGAGGACGCCAACGGCGAGCTGCTGCCCTTCCAGGTGCCGCCCAGCACCCTGATCTACCTCGTGCCTGCCGCGGGCTGAGAGCGGGCAGGCAGCCAACAACCAACTACGCAAGAAGGAGGTAAAAGACCATGACGCAACCGAAACGAACAGCAAGCAGGCTCCTGAGCGCCCTGCTGGGACTCATCATGCTCCTGAGCCTGCTGCCCACCGTGACGCTGGCGGCGGAGCGTGTTCCCGAAGAGCTCAAAGCCATCAAAGTCACCTCGGATATCGAGGAGATCGCGCAGTTCCGCCATCCGGTGGAAACGCCGACGTTCGAGGAGACCACCGGTAAGCCGGTGAAATTCAAGACGGATCCCGAGTGGTGGAGATACAACGAGACAACGGGGAAGTACGAACGCTATACCGGAAAGACCTTCAAGGAGGGCAAATACAAATTCTTTATCGTGGCGACCATCACCGGCAGCGACTACGATCAGTACCAGTTCGCCTCCTCCGTCACCGCCACGGTGAACGGGACGAACTGGAAGACCACCGGATCGGCGATCGACCCCGGCAGGAAACTATCGCGTATTCTGATGGTATCTCCTGAGTATACCATCGAAGGCCGCCAGCTGGTCAACCGCATTGTTCTCACCTCGAATATGGAGAAGGTAATGGCACAGAATAGTATGCTGGATTCACCGTACATTCAGGTTCGGTCTGCCTTTACCACCACGGGAACAAAGGTGTCATGTGTAGACAAAGATGTCAGTTACTACGACTGGCAAGAACAATCCGGGCCCGGAGGAGGGTGGCACCAGGCTTTCGATCCGGATGACTACCGGCCTCCGCTTCACAAGGGCGCATACTATCGGCTTGTCTTTACGGTCGAAATAAAATACAACGACAGAGATACATACGCCCTTGTCGAGCCGGATAAGCTTACGGTCACCTTGGACGGCGCGGAGTGTACGATCTTAGGAGATGTTGAGGGAAAATACGGCGCAGTAATACAGGTACGCACCAGAGAGTATTATGCCCCGAGAGATGGCGATCTCCAAACGATCACCAGCATCGATCTCAAGACGAGCATCTCCAATATATTGCAGGCCTACAACTCCATGAAGAAACCGTCCATCACGGAAACGAAAGATAAGATGGTCTTTAGAGCGGACAGCTACGAGGATGGATGGCAGTGCAGCAACAGAAGAGTTCTTCCCGGCGGCGGTTACCGATTTAACTGGGAGGAGCCCACGACCTCGTACTTTGAGAAGGGTAAATATTACCGGTACGGCGCCGTACTGACCGTCAAGGACTGGGAGCACTGGAAGCTCGGAGTGGCAAATACTCTCACGGTCACGGTGGATGGCAAGAGCATTCCCCGTGAAAACATAAAGAGGCTCGACGATTTTCATCTGTTGGTGTACTCGAAGGAGCATCAAGCAAGAGAGCGTACACCGATCGAGGAAGTCAACGTCACTTCGAATATGGCGAGCATCGTGAAGCTCGGCGGCACGGTGAAGACTCCCACTATCACCTTCAACGACGGCGACCAGGCCCTGTATATCGACGGCTCCATAGGGTTCGGCTGGCTGAAGTGGGAGGACTCGGACTGGTACACCTACGAGAAGGGGGAATTTGAGCCGGGTAAATACTGCTATTATACCAATGTCCACGTCGGAAACTGGGATGAATATGCGTTCTCCGACAATGTGACGGTCAACTGGGACGGTAAGCCATGCGACCGCCCCACGGGCCGCGCCCCGTCGCAGATCTTTGTGTCGTCCCCTGTGTACATCGTCCCTGAGACGGTCAAGGTGGTCACCGCCACGTCCTCGGACATCGACCGCATCCCCAAGCTGGGCGGCGCGATGACGATCCCGACGTTCACTGTCCAGACCGGTCAGCCGGCACGTTTCCGGGGGGATTATCCCTACTGCGCCTGGTTTAAGAAGGTCGACGGCCAGTGGAAGGAATGCGGCCTGCATGTGGACATGGACAAGGTCTTTACGGAGGGTACGTACCGGTACTGCGTCTATCTGTTTATCGGCGGCAAGGGACATACCGAGGACCGTGCAGGCTATGTGTTCTCCTCGGATTCAAAGGTTATCGTAAACGGGACGATGTGGGAGACATGGAGCTATAAAGTAACGGATACCTCCTCATGGTTACGTGTGTTCTCTCCCGAGTACACCATCTCCACTACCCCCGCCAACGTGACGCTGGGCAGCGCCAAGGCAGTCAGCGGCGGCATTCAGGTGACGTGGCAGGCAGCCAGCGGCGCGGAGAAATACAACGTCTACCGCAAGGATGCCTCCAACACCGTTTGGCGGGTCATTGCGACGGTGACTGGCACCAGCTACACGGATAAGACCGCCAAGGCGGGTGTGACGTACAGTTACACCGTCCGCGGTGTGGCTGCTGACGGCAAGACCCTCAGCCCCGGCTTCAACAAGACCGGTGTCAGCGCCACGATGCCCAAGCCCGTCAGCAGACCCGCCAATGTGACCCTCGGCAGTGCCAAGGCAGTCAGCGGCGGCATTCAGGTGACATGGCAGGCAGCCAGCGGTGCGGCGAAGTACA
>ERZ809074.322-NODE-322-length-78564-cov-27.905769_pt1 | contig 78564 bp, 53 predicted proteins | sample MGYA00520795_ERZ809074 | MGnify/ENA primary metagenome ERZ809074 (study PRJEB31570, sample SAMEA3212989) | Homo sapiens | biome: human-gut; feature: human gut; material: fecal | place: Sweden | collected 2011 ...
ACACAAAGCCTCCCCTCCCAGGGGAGGTGGCTCGGCGAAGCCGAGACGGAGAGGTTGCAGCAAATTTGCATCCACCTCTCAGTCAGCCTTGCGGCTGCCAGCTCCCCTTTCAGGGGAGCCTTGGTGCCCCGCAAGAAGGCAAGGCCTATCAAAATTTCGGCTGCACCTTCTATTGATGGCAGTCGTTCTAAGGCAACTAGTTACAAATTTGATACCCCCGTATCAGGCGGCGCGTAGTACGATACCCGTAAGGTGACTATCGTGTGGAACGGCGCCTGAAACATTGGTTCCTGCCTAAAATCAGAGGCAGAACGCACCAAACCGTCCCCAAGCGCCCCTTTTCTCCCCTATCTTTTCCGGCAAGACGGAAAAGATAGGGCCGCCGGAGGCGCGTCAGAAACGACCACGACGGAACGAATCCTTGCAAGCAAGGCTTCTTATCCTCTGTGCTCATTTCTTCCTTTCCAAACCGCAAACTGAATTTGCGGTTTGGGTTTTATTGCAAATCTGCAGCAGCAATCCCTCAGGCGCTTCACGCCAGCTCCCTTTACACAAGGGAGCCTTGGGTGCTATGGAGCTTTTTCAGAAGATCGTCACCGCCTTTGCGCGGTCCGGGGTGCCGTAGCGCCAGAGGTCGAGATGGCCTTCGGTCCGGGTGTAGACCAGCGCCTGCGGCGGCAGCGCTTCGAGCGGATGCAGGACGGTCAGCTTGATCCGGAGCGTCTCGGGCAGGATGGCCCGGATGAACACGCAGACCGCCTGCCCCGGCCGCAGCCGCCCGTCCGTCTCCGCCAGCCCGCACAGGTTCGGCGTCAGCGCGATGAACGCCCCGTAGTCCGTCACCGTGCGGACGACCCCCGTCACCGTCTGCCCGGCCCGGAAGCGCGCGGCGTTTTCCTGCCACGTGCCGAGCAGCTCGCGCATCGTGAGCGTCACCCGCCGCTGCACCGGGTCGATCGTGCGGACCGCGGTGAAGATCCGCTGGCCCACCCGCAGGCAGTCCGCCGCGTGCGCCGGACGCGACATGCAGATGCGTCTCGTGCCGAGCAGCCCCAGCGCCCCGCAGCCAATGTCGCAGAACGCGCCGAACTCCGCCAGCCCCGTCACGACGGCGGGCAGGATATCTCCCGGCCGCTGCCGGAGCAGCAGATCCAGCGCCTGCTCCTGCGCGCTGCGGCGCGACAGCCGCGCCCGCCCGTCCGGGAAAAATCCCAGCACATGAAAGCACACCGGCCGCCCGACGCAGGAAAGAATGGCAAGGTCCCGCGTCTGCCCGCCGGCAATGCCGCGCGCGCCCTCCGCGCGCTCGATCACACCCTCGCAGCAGCCGAGCGGCACATGCAGCGCGTGACGCTCATCACACAGCACGGCCCGCGCCTGCAGGACCCTGCGCTGCTGCATGGCGAGCAGCAGCTCCTCTCTGGTATAGCCCTCCGGCTGCGGATGCAGCCCTTCCGGAAGCATATGATTCATAAGATCCCCCCAATTCCTGCTCCAATATATGCAGGCAGGGGAAGAAAAGGAGATACGCCATGGACGTACAGGTCAACGATATCCTCGTCATGAAAAAAGAGCACCCCTGCGGCGCGAAGCAGTGGCTGGTGCTGCGCAGCGGCATGGATTTCCGCCTGCGCTGCACGGGCTGCGGGCATGAGCTGATGATCCCGCGCAGCAAGGCGGAAAAAAGCATCCGCCAGATTCTGCGCGGCGGGAAGCCAATCTGACAATACAAGGAAAACCTGACGAACGAAAGGCCGCAATTCCGCTTGGAATTGCGACCGCTTTTTTTGCCTCCGCGCGCTAAGCTGGACTGGCCGGGACAAACAGGGGGAGGCGATGGAGATGACGGTGTACGCCGACGAGGCGTTCCTGCTTAACGGGGCGGTGGACTATCTGCTGCTCGTCTGCGCGGCAAAGCTTGGCGGCGGGCGCATCCTGCGGCTGCGGCTGGCGCTGGCGGCGGCGTTCGGCGGCGTGTACGCCGCGGCGGCGCTGTTCCCGGCGCTGGCGTTTCTGCGGCAGCTGCCGGTGAAGCTGGCGAGCCTTGCGGCCATGCTGCTCATCGCGTTCGGTGTCGGACGCGGGACGCTGCGCACGGGCGCGCTGTTCTTCGCGGCCGTCTGCGCCTTCGGCGGCGCGGCGGTCGCGGCGGCGCAGCTGTTCGGCACAGGCGTGCTCGTGCTGCCGGGCGGAACGTTTTACGCGGTGAGCGGGCTGGGACTGCTGCTTCTGGCGGGGATTTTGTACGCGCTTTGCTACACGGTCTTTGCCTGCACAGTGCAGCACGGCGGCGAGATCCGCACGCTGCAGCTGCGCCTTGGCGGGCGGAGCGTGCAGGTCCGGGCGCTGCACGATACCGGCTGCACGCTCCGCGACCCGATGACCGGCGAGCGCGTGCTCGTCGCCGAGGCGGGCGTGCTGCAGGCGCTTTTGCCGGAGGCAGACGTCACGCCGCAGGCCCTGGCCGACCCGGCGGCGCTGCTGCTGCGGCTCAAAACGCGCGATCCCGCGCTTCCCGCGCGCCTTTTGAGCTATCGGAGCGTCGGTACGCAGGCGGGGCTGCTGCTCTGCCTGCGCTGCGAGGCGCAGGAGGGGACAGGGGAGCAGAAGCGCTGCCTTGCAGCCTTTTCCCCGACGCCCGTGTCGGACGGAGGAAGCTATCATGCATTGATCGGAGGAGAGATCGGATGAAACTGGAACTTGTTCTGCAGAAGCTCGGCCTCATACAGCCGGGGAAGATCATGTACATCGGCGGCAGCGACGTCCTGCCCGCGCCGCTTAGGCCCGAGGACGAGCGCCGCGCGATCGAGGCCCTCGCCGCCGGGGACGAGACGGCGCGGCAGACGCTCATCGAGCACAACCTGCGCCTGGTCGTGTATATCGCACGGCGGTTTGAAAATACGGGCGTCAATCTCGAGGACCTCATTTCCATCGGCACCATCGGGCTCATCAAGGCCGTCAATACCTTCCGGCCCGACCGGAATATCAAGCTCGCGACCTATTCCTCGCGCTGCATCGAAAACGAGATCCTCATGCACATCCGCAAGATCGCCAACCAGAAGACGGAGGTCTCGCTCGACGAGCCCATCAACACCGACTGGGACGGCAACGAGCTGCTCTTGTCGGACGTGCTGGGCACGGACGGGGATATCGTCATGCGTCCACTGGAGGACGACGTGGACCATCAGCTGCTGCGGCAGGCGCTCGGTCGGCTGCCGGAGCGGGAGAAGCAGATCGTCTCCATGCGCTTCGGCCTCGGCGGCCGCCGGGAGAAGACGCAGAAGGAGGTCGCAGACCTCATGGGCATCTCGCAGTCGTATATCTCGCGCCTGGAAAAGCGCATCATGCTGCGGCTGCGGCGGGAGATCTCGCGCCAGATCTGCAGCTGATGGGCGATGCGCAGGGGCTTGCAAAAATCGCGCGCGTGTGGTAAAATTTTATCGATACAAAGCTCGTTTATCGATATCAGCAAAAGGAAGCGGCCATATGGAAAAAGAGATATCCAAAGCAACACTCAAGCGTCTGCCGACGTATCTTGCCTACCTCAAAAGTCTGCCGGAGGGCAGCAGCGTCAATATCTCTGCCACGGCGCTGGCAGCGGGGCTGCATATGGGCGAGGTGCAGGTGCGCAAGGATCTGGCGCTCGTCTCCTCCGGCGGCCGCCCGAAGATCGGGTATAACCGTGCCGCGCTCATCGCGGATATCGAGCAGTTCCTCGGCTACGGCAATACGAACGACGCCGTGCTCATCGGTGCGGGCAAGCTGGGCCGGGCCCTGCTCGGCTACTCGGGCTTCGCGGAATACGGCCTGAATATCGTCGCCGCCTTTGACGAGAACGACGCCATCATCGGCACCTCCAAGAGCGGCAAGCCCATCATGCACCTGTCGCGCCTCGGCGAGATCTGCCGCCGCGAGCAGATCAAGATCGGCATCATCACCGTCCCGGCCGAGCAGGCGCAGGGCGTGTGCGATCTGCTCATCAGCAACGGCATCCTCGCCATCTGGAATTTTGCGCCCAAGCACCTGAACGTGCCCGACCATATCCTCGTCCAGAACGAAAACATGGCCGCCTCGCTCGCCCTGCTCTGCAAACACCTCAACGAGCAGATGAAAGCGGAGGAATAACGCGGCTTCCGGAAGTTTTTTCTTGAATTTCCGCGCGCCATGCTGTATAATTACCGACAGCAACGCCGGTGTGATGGAATTGGTAGACGTAGTGGACTCAAAATCCACCGCCAGCGATGGCGTGCCGGTTCGAGTCCGGCCACCGGCACCACTCAGAAATGACCTTTGTATGTCAGATGACCGCGCAAGCGCGTTCATCTCGACAGCAAAGGTCTTTCTTCGTTCAAACCCGCAATCGCTTCGCTGGATTGCGGGTTTGTATTCCAAATTTGGCAGTTGATCCATAGTGTTCGCATGGCACAGCTCAGAAACGCCCCTTTTGGCACGAGCCCCCGCCTTGCGGCGAGGTCTCTTAGCCGGACGGGGCGTTTCTTCGCTTCTGCATCGCGACCGCGTTGCTGGGTCGTGATGCAGGGGTACGAAGTGCGAACTTGCTCCGCTGCTCCTCGCTTCAAAACTGTGACCGCTTCGCTGGGGCACAGTTTTGTGCCACCAACTTGGAAATTGATACATAGGGTTCACATGACACGAAAAACGAGCTTTTGTCCTCTTGGACAAAAGCTCGTTTTTTCGAGTGAAGCGTGCCTTCGGCACGGGAAGCGGCGCTGCGCGCCGGGAAGGTGCTTCGCAGAGAAATATCTGCGGAAATGTGTGGCACGCTTCCTTTCACATTGCGCGAAGCGCGATCCTTCACTTGGCACAGTCAACCTTCACATCGTGCGAAGCGCGATCCTTCACTTTGCGCTCTGCGCAAACCTTCATGAAAAAACAAAGCGTGCCTGTTACAGCCGGTCCAGACGCTGCATATAGGTTTCGGAATCCTCGCCGACGCAGCCGACCAGCAGATAGCGTCTGGTATATGGGTCGAATACAAAATGCTTGAGCAGGCGGAAGCCCTGCACCTTTCCGGTCGAACGAACGTGGGTACGCGGGCCGGTGCATTCGTGGATCACGTGATCGATACGGATATGACTTTCGTCCACATAGTCGACCGGTACGTCGCGCGCGATGACCTCCGCGACCTGCTGCTCCAGCTGATCCAGATCCAGCTCCGGCGCTGTGTCCGGGAAGGCAAGGATAAAGCCGTGGTGCACGTCATCATGCGAGCAGCGTTCCAGCTCCTTTGGCGGCAAAAAGCACTCGCAAAGATCCTCTGCCGTATGCGCCATCAGCCGATACGGCAGAGAGTCATAGGCGCGCTGATAGACCTCCTGCGGCTCCGGACCAAAAATCGTCGGACGGGTAATGATGATCTCCTCGCCGACACCGATCAGAAGGTTTGCATTTGCGCCCAGCAGGGGGTAGATCAGATCAAAATGCTCGATCACGACGCGCTTGCCGCGGCGCACGGCCAGCCGGATCGCATCCGCGAGCTCACTGAGCTGATGAAAGCCCATCTCAAAGCGGATGTCCATATGATAGGTATGCGGGGAAAAAAAGCCGGTCTCCGCATCCTGGTCGAGGATCGGCAGCGGGCGCACGTTAACGCCATCGTCATCGTTGGTCAGCTCAAGACCCGGGAACATCCCCTTGATCAGCACGCTTTTTCCTGAGCCGGCCTCCCCGATCACACCGATGATCTGGTCAAACGGTGATAAATACAGCTGCGCGAGCTGAATGCCCAGGTTGAAAATACGGCTTCTGCCGCGCGGGGCAAAATAGGTGCTGTAAATATGACTGTGCTGGATCGCGTTTTCCGGCATAGAGCAGTCCTCCTTTGCGTTTCTTCCAGTATAGCGCATGTTGTCTCTCTTGCAAATAGCCTGATTGTATTATATAATATCATCAAATTGATATATTACAAGGAGGAATTTTCATGGGGGGACTTTTGCATTCCGCCACGTCGGGAACGGACGAATCCGGCGACGTCGTCGTGACGGTCACACCGGCAGATCAGACACAGATCATTCTCCATACAGCGCTGCGCGCGCAATTCGGTGAGGCCATGAAGCAGACCGTCGGCGAGCTGTTGGATGCACAGCAGCTCACGGCGCTTGTCGAGCTGCACGACCGCGGTGCGCTGGACTGGATCATCCGGGCGAGACTTGAAACTGCGCTTGCGCGCGCACAGGAGGCTGACCGATGAGAAGATCCATGCTTTTTGTGCCCGGCAACACGCCGAAAATGATGACAAGCTGCGGCTTTTTCGGCGCAGACGCCGTGATCTTTGACCTTGAGGACGCTGTTTCCCCGACTGAAAAGGATGCGGCGCGCGATCTGGTGCGCTATGCCATCGGCAATCTGCATCTCTGCGGCAGCGAGGTCATCGTCCGCGTCAATTCCATTGAAACACCCATGTTCCTTGCAGATCTGGCCGCTGTTGTTCCGCAGAAGCCCGATCTCATCATGCTGCCCAAAACCTGTACCGCGGAGGACATCCAGATGCTTGCGCAAATGCTCGACCGGCTGGAAGCAGAAAACGGTCTGCCGGCGGGAGCTGTCGGCATCCTTGCGCTGATCGAAACGGCGCTCGGCGTAGAAAATGCGTTTTCGATCGCGTCTGCCAGCCCGCGGGTCCAGGCGCTGTTCCTCGGTGCAGAGGATCTGAGCGCGGATCTGCACTGCAAACGGACAAAAGAGGGGACGGAGATCCTGTACGCGCGGACACGGCTGGTCATGGCCGCGCGGGCAGCAGGGATCGATGTCTACGACACGCCTTTTACGGATGTTGACGATGATGAAGGACTCTGCGCGGACGCTGCGCTCGCAAAGAGCCTCGGCTTTACCGGCAAGGCGGCCATCTCGCCGCGCCATCTCGGCAATATCAACCGCTGCTTCAGCCCCACGCAGGCAGAGGTCGACCATGCGAACGAGGTGCTTGCAGCGCTGGAGGAAGGAAAGCGGCAGGGCCGCGGAGCGGTCGCGCTGCATGGCAAAATGATCGACGCACCGATCGCCGCCCGCGCGAAACGGACGCTTGCCGATGCGGAACAGATCCTGAAGCGGGGAGGGACACTTGCATGAATACGAAGCTGATAAAAACCATCCGTGAGGCGATCGCGCTGGCCGGATTGAAGGACGGCATGACGATCTCCTTCCACCATCATCTCCGGAACGGCGACTATGTGCTGAATCTTGTCATGGATGAGATCGCAGCCATGGGCATCCGCGATCTGACTGTGAATGCCAGCGCGCTGTTTGACACGCACGCGCCGCTTTTGGACCACATCAAAAACCACGTTGTGCGGAAGGTGCAGACAAACTACATCTCCGCAGGGATCGGCCGGCAGATCTCCGCCGGTCTGATGGACGAGCCGGTCGAGTTCCGCACGCACGGCGGCCGCCCGCGTGATATTGCGCTGGGCATCACCCCCATCGATGTGGCCTTTATCGCCGCGCCATGCTCCGACCGCATGGGAAACTGCACGGGAAAGTACGGAAGATCCGCCTGCGGCAGCCTTGGATATGCGTTCCCGGACGCGATGTACGCAAAAAAGGTAGTCGTCATCACCGATGAGCTGGCGGAATATCCGCTGACCGGCTGGTCGATCCCGGAGATCTATGTAGACTACGTCGTGCAGATCGACGCCATCGGCGATCCGGCGGGGATCGTGTCCGGCACCACGCGCATGACGCGCAATCCCGTTGCGCTCGTCATGGCACAGACGGCGGCGCGGGTCATCCAGAATTCCGGGCTTCTGCGTGACGGCTTCTCGTTCCAGACCGGCGCCGGCGGCGCGACGCTTGCCACGGCCATGTATCTCAAGCAGATCATGCTCCGTGAGCAGATCCACGGCAGCTACGCGCAGGGCGGCATTACCGGGTATCTGGTCGATATGCTCAACGAGGGCTGCTTCCGGGCGCTGATGGATGTGCAGTGCTTTGATCTGAAGGCGGCGGCCTCCATCCGCGATAACCCGAACCACTGCGAGGTCGGCGCGGCGCAGTACGCAAGCGCCGGTGCAAAAAGCTCCATCATGGATTCGCTCGACGTTGCCGTCCTCGGCGCGACAGAGATCGACACGGATTTTAACGTCAATGTCCACACCGATTCCTCCGGGCGCATCATGGGCGGCTCCGGCGGGCACAGCGATGCCGCCGCAGGCTCCAAACTCTCGATCATCACGGCGCCCCTGTTCCGCGGCCGGCTCCCCATCGTCCGCGACCGCGTTACCTGCATCTCAACGCCGGGCAAGGACATTGATGTGCTGGTCACACAGGCGGGGATCGCCGTCAATCCCAGAAGGGAAGAGCTGCGCGAGCGGCTGACGCAGGCCGGGATGCAGGTATTGGAGATCACACAGCTTCGCGCGCTTGCCGAGCAGATCACCGGCACACCGGCGCCGCTGCCGCCTGCCGGGCGTGTGATCGCAAAGGTCATCGGCCGGGACGGCACCTTGCTGGATACGATCGGAGAACGAAAGGGGGAGGAATGACGATGCGTGAGATCAGAGCTTCACACATCACGGACACCGTTGCGCGGCTGTGCGTCGAGGCAAACCGCCAGCTGCCGCAGGATGTAAGGTCGCGGATCTGCGCGGCCTATGCAGATGAGCCGTGGCCAATCGCAAAGGAAGTGCTCGGACGGATCCTTGAAAACGCGGACATTGCCGCCGAACGGCCGCAGCCGATCTGTCAGGATACTGGCATGGCCTGCGTTTTTGTTGAGCTTGGGCAGGAGGTCCATATTGCAGGCGATCTGAGCGAAGCCATCCATGCGGGCGTGCGGCGCGGCTATACAGACGGTTTTCTGCGCAAGTCCGTGGTCCGCGACCCGCTGGACCGCGTGAACACCGGCGATAATACGCCCGCCATGATCTATTATGAGATCGTACCGGGGGATCGGCTGAAGCTGACTGTCGCGCCGAAGGGGTTTGGCAGTGAGAACATGAGCCGCATCGCCATGCTCCGCCCGTCGGACGGTCTGGACGGCGTAAAACAGTTTGTGCTGGACGCCGTGCTGCAGGCTGGGCCGAACCCCTGCCCGCCGATCGTAGTCGGCGTCGGCCTCGGCGGCACCTTTGACAAAGCGGCTCTGCTGGCAAAGAAGGCGCTGCTGCGGGAGACGGGCGGGCACAATGAGGATCCGTTCTACGCGGAGCTTGAGCGCGAGCTGCTCGAGCGCATCAATGCGCTCGGCATCGGCCCGCAGGGCTTTGGCGGCAGGACCACCGCGCTGGCTGTACACATGCTTTCCATGCCCACGCACATTGCAGGGCTGCCGGTCGCTGTCAATATCAACTGCCACGTGGCAAGACATAGAACGGAGGTGCTTTGATATGACGCTCAGACTGAAAACGCCGCTTGGCGAAGCCGATGCGCGGAAGCTCCGCGCCGGTGACAGCGTGCTGCTGACCGGCGTGATCTACACCGCGCGGGACGCAGCGCACAAGCGTCTTTGCGAGCTGGTGGAGGCAGGCAAGCCGCTTCCCTTTGACCCGATGGATGCAGTGGTCTATTATGTCGGTCCGACGCCCGCTGCACCCGGTCAGATCATCGGTTCGGCGGGGCCGACGACCTCCTATCGGATGGATGCCTACGCGCCCACGCTCATCGCGCTTGGTCTGCGCGGCATGATCGGCAAGGGCAGGCGGAATGCGGCAGTGATCGCCAGCATGAAGCAGCACGGCGCGGTCTACTTCGGCGCGATCGGCGGATGCGGCGCACTGCTCAGCAAATGTATCAAAAAAGCTGAGGTCATCGCATATGAGGACCTCGGCGCAGAGGCGCTTCGGCGCTTGGAGGTCGAGGACTTCCCGGTCACCGTGATCATCGACGCCCTTGGAAACGATCTCTACGAGACGGGCCGCAGGGCATATCTGGAGCAGTGCAATGGAAAACAACCGCATTGATCTGTGCGCACCGGAAGGGGAAACGCCGATCTATGACCAGATCCGGCAGGAGCTTGCGGGCAGGATCCGTGCCGGAAGTCTCCCGGACGGCACACGCCTTCCGACCGTGCGGGAACTGTCGGAACAGCTGCATGTGGCGGAAGGTACGGCCAAACGCGCGTATGACGAGCTGGAACGGGACGGACTTCTGATCAAAACACCCGGGCGCGGCAGTTTCGTCTGCTACCACCGGACAGCCGATCGCCGGCAGGCGGCACAGGAGCAGATCGATGCGCTGCTGCAGCAGCTGCACCAGATGGGGATCAGCGTCCATGAAATGAAACAGCTCTTTGCGGACCAGCTGCGCCGCTTCTGTGCGCAGCAGCCCAAGCTGCAGGTCGCGCTGGTCGAATGCAACCCCGAGGTGCTTGCGCAGCTGAAAGAGCAGCTCCGGCATATGGACGGTATCGAGCTGCATACCCTGCTGCTCGAGCAGGTGCAGCAGCACCCCGGGCGGCTCGCACAGCAGATGGATGTGATGATCACGACGACCGAACATGCAAAACAGCTTGCCGGGATGACCGGGCAGGCGGAAAAAGTTGCAAAAATCGCCCTGCGCCTGCAGGCGTCCAGCGTTGCGCCGATCGTAAAGCTTTCGCCCGGGCAGCGCGTAGGGATCGTCAGCCAAAGCCTGCGCTTCGGCGCGCTGCTGCGCAGCTTTTGCGACGAATATACGCAGGGGCTTCAAATCGCAGGACCGGCGCTTTTTGACCCGCCGGAATCGCTGTCTGCGTATCTGAGCGGCAAGGATGCGGTCCTTGTGCCGGAAGGCTATGAGAAGCTCTGCACACAAAAGGCGCTCGGGCTGCTGACACAGTTTGCGTCACACGCGCGCCTGATCTCCTGTTCCTACCAGATCGACGAGGGCTCTGCCATCTATCTGACCGAACGGCTCGAACGGCTTCTGGAAAATCGTTCTCCGAAATGAATTTTTTTCTTGCGTCGCTTGCATGGCCTGCAAGCGACGCAAGTTTCGTTGCATTTCCGGAAAAACAAATTGACTTCCCCGTGGCTGAAGCTACAATAATAGGTAGAAACGGTCTGAAAATGAAATTTTCCAATCATTTTTGAGAGGAGTTCCTTCCATGCAAACAGAGCAGACACGAAAAAAGGTTCTTGTGATCGGTGTGATCGGAGCAGACGTCCATGCCGTCGGCAACAAGATCCTTTATCACGCATTTACCGAAGCCGGGTTCGATGTCGTTAATCTCGGCGTTATGGTGTCACAGGAGGAGTACATCTCTGCAGCCATCGAATCAGACGCGGACGCCATTGTTGTTTCCAGCCTGTATGGGCAGGGGGAGCTGGATTGCCGCGGGATGCGCGAAAAGTGTGACGAGGCCGGCCTTCTCGGGATCCCGCTGGTCGTCGGCGGAAATATCGTTGTCGGCAAGCAGAAATTTGAGGATGTGGAAAAGCGCTTCCACGCCATGGGCTTTGACCGCGCCTTCCCGCCCGGAACGCCGCCGGAAACGACCATCGACGCGCTGCGTGAGCTTCTGCATATGGATGCCGCTGCATGCAGCGAGGCTGTGCCGGTATGAAGCCTGTTTTATTGACGGATTTCGGCAGCACCTATACCAAGCTGACGGCCGTAGACGTTGACACGGCGCGCGTGCTTGGAACGGCAGCCGCCTATACGACCGTACAGACAGATGTCAATGACGGCTTTTCCGCCGCGCTGCGGCAGCTTGAGGAGAAAACCGGCAGGCTCGAATACGCCGAGCGCTATGCCTGCTCATCCGCGGCAGGCGGACTGCGGATGATCGTATCGGGCCTTGTGCCGGAGCTGACGCTGGAGGCCGCGCGCATGGCCAGCCTCGGCGCCGGAGCAAAGCTGATCGGACAATTTTCGTTTGAGCTGACGGAGGATGATATCGACCAGATCCGGCGGGAAAAGCCTGATATCTTTCTGCTCGTCGGCGGGACGGACGGCGGAAACACGGCCTGCATTCTGCATAACGCAAACATGCTGGCCGCCATGCAGCCGGATTTTCCGATCATCGTCGCGGGCAACCGTTCAGCTGCGCGGCAATGCGAGCGGATCCTCGCCGGATGCCGCGTGCGGGTATGTGAAAATGTCATGCCGAAGTTTGGCCTGCTCAAAACGGAGCAGACGCAGGCCGCGATCCGCGAAATTTTTCTGAGCCGCATCATTCAGGCAAAGGGGCTCGACCACGCGGCCGAAAGGATGAACGATATCCTCATGCCAACACCGGCAGCCGTGCTCAAAGCGCTTGAGCTGCTCTCCAGCGGGTTTGGCGGCGAGCCGGGGATCGGCGAGCTGGCCGCGGTGGACGTAGGCGGCGCAACGACTGATGTCTACTCCATCTGCGAAGGAATGCCCCGGCAGATGAACACCGTCTACAAAGGGCTCCCGGAGCCGTATGCCAAGCGTACCGTCGAAGGAGACATCGGGATGCGCTACTCCGTTCTCGGCATTCTGGATGCGGTCGGTGCACGCCGCCTCGCAGAGCTGTCCGGGCTCCCGGAGCAGCGGGTGCAGACGCTGTGCCGGATGCTGAGTGAACAGACGGAGCTCGTCCCGGACTGTGACGGGGAGCTGGCGCAGCTGGATCATGCGCTGGCATGTATGGCGGTCAGCACGGCGGCAAAGCGCCATGCTGGGACGATCGAAGAGACCTATACCCTGCTCGGGCAGACGTTCGTGCAGGCGGGCAAGGATCTGACGGCCGTGCGGCGCGTTGTGGCGACCGGCGGGAGCCTGATCCATTCACCGCGTGTGCGCGAGATCGCGTCTTATTTCTGCTATGACCCCGCCGATCCGGCGTCTCTGCGCCCGAAAAACGCGGAGATCCTGATCGATTCCTCTTATATTCTCGCTGCAATGGGGCTGCTTTCCACGCATGATCCGCTTGCGGCGCTTCAAATTATGAAAAGGATGATCAGATAGATGGAAATTCAGAACAAAAAGCTGGACGAAGGCGTCTTCATGCAGGAACGGCAGGAGGTCCTTGGCCAATGGCCGACGGGAAAGGACGTAGACCTGCAGGAGGCTGCTGATTATCAGAAACGGCTCTCGCCGGAACGTGTCTTTTCCACGAAGCTTCTGGAGGCCAAGAACGCGGGGCGGACGCTCATTCAGCCGCGTGCCGGCGTGCCGGTGATCGAGGAACATATCAAGCTCATGCAGTATCTGGAGAAGGAGGGCGAGGCCGACCTTCTGCCCACCACGATCGACAGCTACACCCGGCAAAACCGCTATGCCGAAGCGGAGGACGGCATTCAGGAATCCATCCGGCTCGGGCGCGCCATGCTCAATGGCTTTCCCGCGGTCAATCACGGCGTCGCCGGCTGCCGGCGCGTGATCGAGAGCGTCCACACGCCGCTGCAGGTGCGGCATGGCACCCCGGACGCGCGTCTGCTGACGGAGATCGCCTATGCCGGCGGCTTTACCAGCTATGAGGGCGGCGGTATTTCCTACAATCTTCCGTACTGCAAAAATGTTCCGATGGAAACGACCATCCGCTCCTGGCAGTATGTTGACCGGCTGACAGGCCTGTACGAGGAAATGGGGATCTCCATCAATCGGGAACCGTACGGACCGCTGACCGGCACGCTGGTGCCGCCGTGCATTTCTCATGCAGCTGCCATCATCGAAGCGCTGCTTGCCGCCGAACAGGGCGTGCGCAACATCACCGTCGGCTACGGGCAGTGCGGCAACATCGTGCAGGACATCGCGGCCATCCGCACGCTTGAGGAGCTGACCGAGGAATATCTGCACAAATACGGGTACGATCAGGTCGTTGTTACCACGGTACTGCATCAGTGGATGGGCGGCTTCCCCGCAGACGAAGCCAAGGCCTTCGGCGTGATCTCCACGGGCAGCCTGATCGCCGCGCTCTCCAAAGCCACAAAGGTCATCGTAAAAAGCCCGCACGAAGCGATCGGGATCCCGACGATGGAGGCAAATGCGCAGGGGCTCCGCTGCACAAAGCAGGTCGTCAATATGATGGCAGACCAGATATTTCAAAACTCGCATCTGGACGAGGAAATGGAGATCATCCGCCGGGAGACGCGCTGTATTGTCGACAAATGCTTTGAGCTGGGCAAGGGAGATATCGCGCTGGGGGTCTGCCGCGGCGTTGTGGCCGGCGTACTGGACGTGCCGTTTGCGCCCTGCCGCTATAACGCAGGGCAGATGCTTCCCTGCCGCGATAACGAGGGTGCGATCCGGATTCTGAACATGGGGAATCTCCCATTCCCGCAGGACCTGAAGGATTTCCACGCCGCGCGCATTGCAGAGCGCGCAAAATATGAAAAGCGTGCGCCGAGCTTCCAGATGGTCATCGATGATGTGTATGCGATCGGTAAGGGGCGGCTGGTCGGCCGGCCGAGAAACTGATGGATAACGACGGAGGTATTATTTATGAAAATCAAAAATGTTGTCTGCGCACCCGGACGTACCGGCTTCTATTTTGACGACCAGCGCGCGATCAAGCGCGGCGCGGGGCACGACGGGATGTTCTATATCGGCCAGCCTGTCACCGAGGGCTTTTCCGCCGTCCGTCAGGCAGGCGAGGCGATCTCGGTCATGCTGATCCTGGAGGACGGACAGGTCGCTTACGGCGACTGCGCGGCGGTACAGTATTCCGGCGCAGGCGGGCGCGATCCGCTGTTTTTGGCGAAGGATTTTATTCCTATTATTGAGCAGTACATCAAACCGTGCCTGGTCGGCCAGGAAGCGGACAATTTCCGTGCGCTTGCCGCAAGGATGGAAGCCATCGAGGTCGGCGGCAAGCGGCTGCATACGGCGATCCGCTATGGTGTTTCTCAGGCGCTGCTTGACGCCGTTGCAAAGGCGAGCGGGCGCATGATGTGCGAGGTCGTGGCGGATGAATACGGCTGCACGGTATCGGATCACCTGATCCCGATCTTTACCCAGTCCGGGGACGACCGGTATGATAATGCGGACAAAATGATCATCAAGGGCGCGCAGGTGCTCCCGCACGCATTGATCAACAACGTGGAGACGAAGCTCGGCGCGCACGGCGAAAAGCTTCAGGAGTATGTGGCGTGGCTTCGTGACCGGATCCTGGCGCAGCGTCTGGACGAGCACTATGCTCCGGTCCTGCATATCGATGTCTACGGTACGATCGGCGCAGCCTTCGGCAATCATAACTACGCAGCCATGGCGGATTATCTGGCGGTCCTGGAGCAGACCGCAAAGCCGTTCCACCTGCGGATCGAAGGACCGATGGACTGCGACTGTGACCGTGAAACACAGATGGAGGCGCTCGCGGGGCTGACCGCAGAGCTGGACCGGCGCGGCATCGATGTTGAGCTGGTCGCTGACGAATGGTGCAATACGCTCGAAGATATCAAGCTTTTCGCCGATCACAAAGCCGGTCACATGATCCAGATCAAAACGCCGGATCTCGGCGGCATCAACAATACCATCGAGGCAGTCCTCTACTGCAAGGAAAAGGGCATCGGTGCATATCAGGGCGGCACCTGCAATGAGACCGACCGCTCTGCGCAGGTCTGCGTGCAGTGCGCCATGGCGACACAGCCGGCACAGATCCTCGCAAAGCCCGGCATGGGTGTGGACGAAGGCTATATGATCGTCTATAACGAGATGAACCGGATCCTCGCGCTGCGGAAGGCAAAGGCAGAATAACTGCGAGGCCGCAGCGCCGATGCGCCGGGATCTCCATAACAGAAAAATCACGGCAGAGCCCAGCTTTCGGGGCTCTGCCGTGACTGATCTTATGAAATGGGAACTTATAGATGCAGCTTGAGGTCTGTCTTGTCGAAGATCATGCTGCCCTGCAGATCCTGCATATGTCCCTTTCCTGCCTCGCGGGCGCGCGTGTACATGGCGTACGCAATGGAAATGTCCGTGTAGGCGAGGCCGACGGCGTTGAAGTAGATGAACTCCTTCTCATTTTCGCGGCCGGGCTTGCTGCCGTCCAGCAGTTCAACGATGTTGGCATAGATATCGCTGTCGCCGATCACGCCATCTTTATAGCAGCGGCTGACGGTCTGTGTGCGGTGCTTGACGGTCTGCCAGTCGTCGCAGACGATCTTATCGGCCTTCTGCACGACGGCGTATTCATCCTCCCAGCCGCCGATGTGGCTGTAGAAAGCGCCATCCTTGATCCAGTCGGCCTTCAGAAGCGGCGCCTGTGCGCTCGTGGCCGTGACCAGAATGTCGGAATCGCGCATGGCCGCCTCCATATTGCCGTTGCAGGCGATGAACTGCATATCCGGGAGATAACGCGAAAGCTGCCGGATAAACACGGTCTCCTCCTCCGGGTATTTGGAGGCCAGCTTGCAGACCTTCAGGCCCGGACGCGCTGCTTTCATGCCGAGCAGATGCAGCTTGGCCTGCTCGCCGGCTCCGATGAAGCCGATCACCTCGGAATCCTCCCGCGCGAGCTTCCGTGCCGCGACTGCGCCCATCGACGCCACGCGCATATTGGAGCAGAGCGTCCCGTCCATCACGCAGACCGGATAGCCGTTTTCAAGACTCGACAGCACAATGATGGCCGAAAGGTTCTGCGTGCCGAATTTGCGCGGGTTCTGCGGGAAAACAGACACCCACTTCACGCCGCAGACGCCTTCCTCCAGAAGCGTCGCCGGGAGGCAGTTGATGCGGTCCTGCGTCTCCTGATCGAAGATCTGGACGATCTTATCCGGGAAAAGAATTTTTCCTTTTTCAAAATCAAGCAGCCCCTTTTCCAGTGCTGCAATGCTCATTTGCAGGTCAAATGCACCTGCGTCGATCAATTCCTCCTGCGAAAGCGCGAGATAACGGATCGCGTGCTGCTGTTCCATATAGATTCTCTCCTTATCTTGGGCAACACCGTACAATTGCGTCTGCGCGCTTCGACGGATCTTTTCCGCCAATTCTGCGGTTTGAAAAGCTTGAAATATTGCGCAGCCGTTGGCGACGAAGGAGCCTTACGGATGCGGCATGCCCCTTGCGGGTACATACAGGATTCCTGCACTTTTCAAACCTTGACCTGACGAAAAATCTCTCGCCGAATCTGCTTGCCGAATTGTGCGGTGTTGCCCTTGTTCTGCCGGCATCTTGATTATACCATATTATTTTCCTTTTTCAAGATAAGAAGAAAAATATTTTTCCTTCTTGGAATTTGATTTTTCCTTTCCTTTCGTGTAGAATAATCAGGCAGTCCAAAGGAGGTGCGCTTCGATGAACGAAATACAGCAGATCCTCTCCGGGATCAAGGGCGGCCGCTACGGCTTCCCCGCCGCGCAGCGGCTGGTCGCGGACTATGTCGTGAAGAATTACGAGCAGATCCCGTTTCTCTCGATCACGGCGCTGGCCCAAAACTGCGGCGTGAGCGAAAAGACCGTCGTGAAATTCTGCAACAGCCTCGGCTTTGAGAAATTTACCGAGTTCAAGCGCACGTTTTCCGCCTATGCGCAGTCCAAGCTCATCATCACGAATAAGCTCTCCAGCGCCCCGGCGCCGGATGGCGACGTGTTTGAGCGGACCATGCGGCAGGATATCTCCGCGATCGAAAAAACGATGACGCTGCCGGAGAACCGCGAAGCGCTTTCCGATGCGGCGCGCCGCATTCTGGCTGCAAAGCGCGTCTATGTGACGGGTGGACGCGCCTCCGCCGCGCTTGCGGCGCTGCTGGCCTCGATGCTCCGCTATCTCGGTCTTCAGGTGCAGGAGCTTCTGCCCGGCGCCTGTGATTATTATGACCGGCTGATGACCGTCCGGCCGGACGATCTGGTCATCACCATCTGCTTCTCCCGCTATACCGCGCAGATCGCGGAGGGCGCGGCCTTCCTGCATGCGCATGATGTTCCGATCGTCCTCATGACCGACCTGGAACCGTCGCCGCTGTACGCCTACGCCGCCTGTACGCTGCAGTGCGAGGCCTCGGCCGAGGGGTATTTTCCCTGCTATGCCGGGTGCCTGTCCATTCTGTACGCGCTATGCAGCACGCTCGGCTCCATGCGCGGGGCGGACGCCGCCGAGCACGCGCGGGAGTTGGAGCGTGTGCTTCTCGACCGCGGCGTGTTCCTGTGATGCCGGGAGAGTGTTTCCCCGGCGAACATTTTGATCTGCGTTTATAAGATATCCTGAATATAGAAAACGCTGTGAGAATTCGTAGGAACAGACGAATTCTCACAGCGTGTTTTATGGGGGCTTGCGGAAGGGAACGGACACTCAGAACAGCGCGTCCATGGCGGCGATGGTCTTCTCGACCAGCTCATCGCCGCCCTCGGGGCCGACCATCGTGGAAACGGGCTTCGAGCCGTAGCTTCCGCCGTCGACCGCGATCTGCGTGGGCAGATACCCGCCCTTGGCATTGGAGGAGAGCTGGATGATGAACGCCTGCCGCGCCTTGCAGCGGGCCTTCATCCGGTAGGAGTAGTCGACATACAGCTCAAACGGGTTCGTTGCAAACGCGGCCGCACCGATGCGGAAGACGAAGATCGGGAATGTAAAGCGTGTCGTCTCCTGCTGGAGCTTCCAGCGGTTGAGATAGCCGATGTCCTCGAAGCAGCGGATCATCTGCGCCTCGGTCAGCTGCCCGCCTGCGGGGCACGCGGCCTTGACCGCCTCGATGCGCGCGCCGGCGGCGTCGACGTCGGCCTTCTCTACGGTGCGCAGCGGCACGTCCATCTCAAAGCAGTTTGTCCGGAACACGGGGCGCGTCTGGATCTCATTGCGCGCCTGCCGGTAGCCGCGCAGGACGGCGTCGCAGATGCGGCCGCCGATCTGCTGGCACTCGCGCAGCATGTCAAAGCTGCGGTCGACCTCGGTCTCCTGCGCATTCCAGACGATCAGCTCGCGCTTGTTGTCCTTGGAGATGCGGACAAGGTCGAGCGGGTTCTGGTCGCCCGCCGCGCCGCAGAGTGGAAGCACGAAGATGTTGCCCAGCTCCGCGCGCAGCTGCGTCCGGACCTCGCCCCAATAGTCGGCGGAGATAAAACGGTGCAGCTCATACACCTGGCTCGGGCACGGGATGCAGACCAGCGCGCCGGTCAGCTGCCGCTGCTCGTCAAAGGTATAGAGCATGTCGGCGGAATGGTCGGACGGGCCCTCGTAGCCAAGGAAATTCGGCTCGGAGCAGTCGCCGTACATCTTCGACTCGCGCTTGCCGTTCACAAGGAACTGCGGGCGGCGGTTAAAGGCGACCGCCGCGTACTCGTGCGCCAGCGCCACGCCGCCCGGCCTGCGCGCGGCCCAAGCTTCTTCGATCAGGTCGACCATTTTCCCGATGAAGAACTCCTCCAGCTCCTCATCCTTGAGAATGTCGTCCGGCTCCTCCATTTCCGGGCAGAGATCGCCGAGAACGCTCTTGAAATAGACCTCATACGTGGTATTTTTCGTAAACATGGTGGAGTTGTGCGTGTGGATCGCGCTGAATACGACGCGGCTGCGGTCCAGCCCCGGCGCGTCCAGCCGCTCCAGAATGCGGGAAATGTGCATCGTCGGCACGCCGGGCATGTCCGCGGAGACGAGGATCATCTGCTCCTCGCCGTTTTCCAGCGCAAGGCAGGTCGCCGTCAGCGGATCGTGGACGTAGCTCGAAATGCGGGAATAGAGCTGGCCAATGACATAGATCGGCCGGTCAGGCGTGATGTCCGTCTGCGCCCAGCCAATGCGGATGTTCTTTTCCATGGTAACGTTCCTTTCTTTCAGATGCGGTTCTAAAAAAGGCGCTGCGGAAGCAGCGCCTTTTGCAGGATGGGATAAGACTCAGAACTCTCTCGCGTCGAGCTGGAGGGTGTAGTGGATGTCGTGGGCTTTTTCTTCGTCGGTGTATTTGCGGAGGGTGTTGATGGTCTGGCCGCCGTGGAACTTGCGGTCATTGACATCCTCCGTCGTGCCCATAACGGTGACGTTCAGCTGGCGGTGACGGGCGCGGACGTGGTCCCAGTCGATGAAGTAGATGTGCGCGAACTCGCCGCCATCCAGAACGCCGTCCTTGATGGTCATGGTCTCGCTGCGGCCGAAGAACACGGAGCGCAGGTGGCCGTCGGTGTTCATGCTGGTGTAGTCGCCCGGCTCATTGACGTAGCGGCCAAACTGCGTATGGATGGGGCCGGGATGGCGGTACTGATGCTCCTCGGCGAAGTCGGGGATCATCTTGCGCATGATGTCGAGCAGATCATGCTGCAGGTATTCCAGATCGAACGAGTCGATGTCGTGGGAGCACTCCTGGATCATGACGGAGCAGGTGGTGTGGTGCGACGCGATGCAGACCGTGCCGTTCTTGATGCCGGACTCCTTGACGATCTCAACGACCTCACGGGAAACGTCGTGGAAGGTGGGGATCCACCCGCGGGACTGCAGCTCGAGTTCTTTCTGATAAACCTTGAATTCCATTGTGTTTGACCTCCAAATCAATTTGTTATATATTATTTTGTATGTCTTTCATCCCAAGCCCTCCGCACGGCGGCGATCATCTCATCGACCATGGCCGCGCGGTCGGCAGCCTTGGCAACGCCGGAGGAAGAACCGGTCGCGTCAGCGCCTGCGATGATGGTGTTGTAAACGTCCTGTCCGTTGGAAATACCGGCGGCGGTCAGCACCAGAATGTCGGGGTTGACCTCCTTGACGCCGCGGCTGGCAGCTTCCACGTATTCCGGGCCGCTGGTGAGGCCCGTGCCGATCAGCTCACTGGGCTCAGCCACGATGATATCGGGGTCCAGCTTGGCGATCATGCTGGCTTCGACGATAGAATCCGCGCAGACGATGGTGGTCAGGCCGACCTCCTTGGCGCGCTCGATCGTCTTTTTCAGAACGCCCAGCGTCAGCGGCTTTTCCACATGATTGAGCATGACGCCCTCTGCGCCTGCGGCGACCAGCGATTCCGGCAGAATGTCGGCAAGGCCGCGTCCCGGCTCCAGCGGGTCCATGTGCGGGGCAAAGACGTGGATATGCTTGGTGGCGGCTTTGACCGCGCTGATCGAGACGATCGGCGTGGTAAAAATGATATCGACGCCGTATTTCTCAGAGGCTTTGTCGGCAGCGATGGCAAGGTCGACAACGTCCTGCCCGTAGAGGTAGGATTTCGGCCCGATCTCAAAAAACGGCGCGCGGATGGTATGCTGGTTCATACGGTCACCTCATTTCCTCAGATAGCCCAATTATAAGTCATATTTGCGTATGCGTCAATGATATTTGCTGATTTCTGCGTTTTACACAAAATTCAGCATAGAAAATCAGCGAATCACAAAATAAAATCTCTTGAAAGCAAATAATATTTGTGTTACACTGTTCGCAGAACAAATCTCAGGAGGGATATTCTGTGAAAGTGGAATCCATTCAGGCGGCAAGGGCCGCGTATGACATCGAAGCGCAGTGCATTCTGGAAATGAAGGACTACTTTGACGAGGTCGCGTTCTCGCGTGCGGTGCATCTGCTGGCGCAGGCCCCGCGCATCGGCGCGGCGGGCTGCGGACATTCGGGCATCATCTGTCAGCATTTTGCGCACCTCATGTGCTGCATCGAGCGTCCGGCACGGTTCATTTCGCCAGCCGAGGCCGTCCACGGCGCGACGGGCTTTTTGCAGAAGGGCGACGTGATGGTCTTCGCCTCCCGCGGCGGCAAGACGAAGGAGCTGCTGCCCATCGTGGACATCTGCAAAGCCAAGGGCGTGTCGATCATCACGGTGACAGAGAATCTGGAGTCGCCGCTGGCGCAGGCAGCGGACGTCGTGCTCAAGCAGCATGTGAACCGCGAGACGGACAAGTGGAACGCGCAGGGTACGACGTCCACGACGGCGCTCTGCATGATCTTCCACGCGCTGCAGGCAGCGCTCATCGAAGAAACGGGCTATCAGGCCGAACAGTTCGCCCTCATCCATCCGGGCGGAGCGGTCGGCGAGCGGCTCAATCATAAAGCCCTATAAGGAAAAAGGACGTGTAAGCTATGGCAGCAGGCAGACTGAAGATCGACATTCGCAGAAAGCGGATTCTGGAGCTTCTGGCGCAGAACGGACAGGTAACGGTCGCGGAGCTGAGTGGGCTCCTGAACGCGACGCAGACGACGATCCGCACGGATCTGGACACGATGGCGGCGGAAAACCGCCTCGTGCGCATCCCCGGCGGTGCGATCGCCATCCCGGCGCAGCCGGTACAGACGCCTGTGCAGGAGACCGCTCCGGACGCGCTTGCCGCGCAGAAGCGCGCCATTGCAGCCAAGACGCTTTCGCACATTCAGGACGGCGATACGCTGTTTCTCAATTCCGGCTCGACCACGCTGCGCGTGGCCGAGGCGCTCTGCGCCCGCAAGCGCCTTTGCGTCGTGACCAATTCCATCCGCGCGGCGGAGGTTTTGGCCGGGTACCCGGAAACGCATGTCGTGCTGCTGGGCGGCGAGATCAACGCGATCTATGGCTTTACGTTTGGCGACGACGCCGTGCAGCAGCTGGAGCGCTATCAGCCCGCATGGGCGATTTTGTCTGTAGACGGTGTGAACGCTGCGCAGGGCATCACGACCTATCACGCGGAGGAAGCGATGGTCAACCGGATCATGATCCAGCAGGCGCATCAGGTGATCGTCGCCGCTGACCGCCGCAAGGTCGGGCGCGCGGGCTTCACCGGCATCTGCCGTCTGGATGACTGCTTCACGGTCATCACCGACAGCGGGGCCAGGCCGGAGGAGCTGGACGAGATTCGCGCGACCGGCGCGGCTGTGGAGGTCGCGGAGGAAGCATGAAAACAAAACTGCGCCCCGGATGGGTGCTGGCGCTGCTCTGCACGGTGCTGTTCTTCTATGGTTTTTATCTCGGCGGCGTGCAGCTCGTCATCAGCGAGGTCTCACGCGAATACGGACAGAATGCCGCGGGCATGGGCGGACTGGTAGCCGCGCAGCATGTCGCGGCGGTCGTGCTGCCGGTCGTGCTGGGCGCGCTGGCGGACCGGATCGGAAAAAAGCCAGTGCTGTGCATCTTCGCGGCGGTTTTCGCCGCGGGCTGCTTTCTGGCGGGGCTTTCTAAAAATCTCGGCGTGTATGTGATCGGCGCGGTCTGCGTCGGCGCGGGCTACAGCGTGTGCGAGAGCGTATCGTCCGCCGTTTTATCTGAGCTGGACGCGGAGAAGGGCGCGCGCTATATCAACCTGTCGCAGGCCATGCTCTCGCTCGGCGCTGTGATCAGTCCGTTTCTGGTGCAGTGGCTGCAGAAAAGCCGCCATGCAAGCTGGCGGCTGCCGTTTCTGATCTGCGCGGCAGCCTATACGCTGCTGGCGCTGCTGCTTCTGCTCACGGTGTTCCCGAAACGGCAGACCGTCACGCAGAGGGAAGCAAAGGCGCGGACAAACTTTTTCGCCTCGCGCGCGTTCCGGCTGCTGTTTTTCTCGATCTTGCTGTATGTCGGGCTGGAAAACGGCATCAGCTATTTTGCCGAGAGTCTGTTTTCCGTGCGCCTGTCGGCGGGCGATCTTGCAGCTGCCGCGATCTCGGCGTACTGGATCGGCATGACCGTTTCCCGGATGCTGTTCAGCGCCGTCCTGCGTAACCCGAAAAAGACGCTCATCGGCTGCTTTCTTGCAAGCGCGGCATTCCTGCTGGCACTGGCTGTGTCCAAGCATCCCACGGTATCGCTCGTGTGCTGCTTCGCGGCGGGCTTTTCCTACGGCCCGATCTGGTCGACGCTCGTCGCGCAGGCGACCGGGCTGTTCCCGGAAGCCGGTGCGGGCGCAGCAGGCGTCATGAGCGCGGGCTGTGGCATCGGGGGGATCGTTTATCCCGTCCTGATGGGCGCGGCCTGCGATGGGATGGGCCTTGGCGGAGCTTTCGGCCTGCTGGCCGCGACGGCGGCGGCAGGGGCTGTGCTTTGTGCGCGGCTGCAGACAAACAAAAGAAAAACCGGCGCATCTGCGCTGGGAATGCGATGAAAAGGGAGAGATATTATGCTGATCGAGCAACCGCAGCTCCGGCCGGAGGTCTCCATCCGCTGGCTGACGATCGCCTGCTTTGAGATCCGTGTCGGTGATTTTCGGATCGTGATCGACCCGTGCATCGGCGAAAGCCCGCGTGCGCCCTTCGGCCCGGAGGTCATCGAGGGCGCAGATATCGTGCTGCTGTCGCACACGCACTGGGACCATATTACCGATCTGGCGTATGTGATGGAGAAATTTCACTGCCCGGTGCTCTGCGGCGAGCTGAGCGCTCCGGCGCTGATCGAGATGCTCAATGCGAACCCACATGACGTCTACCCGGTCACGCCGAATCTGGAGCTGGACTTCGGCGGCGCGCGGGTGCGCGCGCTGTTTGCCCGCCATACGAACCAGCACTGCACACATGCGGACCTGACCGACCCGGCGCACCAGCGCCCGTGGGTCAACACGCCGCAGCGGCTGGCGTGCGGCAATTTCGGCGATCTGGAATACCGCGATTATCTGATCACGACGCCCGGCGGGCTGAAGATCATGTTCTGGGGCAGCAACGCCACCCCGGAGCAGCTCGGGATCATCCGCGAGCTGAGGCCGGATATCGCCATCATGCAGTTCACCAAGCAGACGCCGGAGGATCTGGCGGCCATGGCCGAGGCGGGCGGCGTGAAGGTGCTCATTCCGCACCATATGGATCTGGCCATGAGCGAGGACGTGTATCTGCCGCGGATCGAGGAGATGGAGCGGGCCGTACACGCGCGCGTGCCGGGCTGCACCGTCATTACGCCCGAGCGCCTGAAGTGGTATCACATGGGCCTGAGCGTCTGGGCCTGAACTTGCATATTGTCTGAAAAAGCAGCCGGTCTCATTTGAGATCGGCTGCTTTTCAATTTGTTATGTCCGGCTGTGATCGGGGCCTGCGTCCTGCAGATACGGCAGTGTTGAGCCGCCGTGGGGCATGGCGAGGACGGTGACGGAGGGGCCGTATTTCCGGAAGGCAGCGTCCAGCGCCGCCTGAGCAGAGGGCTTTGGCTCGGGGAAGATGCGGCGGACAAAGTCGTCGTCCATTTCCGGGATCAGGTCGATGGACGCCTTCTCCAGCACCATCGCGATAGCGGCCGCCTTGTGTCCGCCCAGCTGGAAATCGCGGGAGATGCGCTCTACCATGGAATGCACGGTCGGCGCGGCGAGCAGCCAGTCAGAAAAGGTCTTGCTGCCCAGGCCCTCCGGGCAGGCGCCGATCAGGATGATGGTGCCGCCGTCTTTGACGGCGTGCTTTGCGTTGTCCAGCGCCTTTTGCGTCTGGTACAGATTGGCGTCCTTCGGCGCGCCGCCGGAATATCCGGCAAAATAATGAAACTCGATGTTGCCCAGGCAGATCCGGAAGTCGGCTTCCGTGACTGCGCGGGTGATGTCCACCGGCGTTCCGTGTGCGGTGTCGCCCAGGTGGATGCAGCCGGCCGCATCGGAGTCGATGCAGCGGACCGTCTCATAGCATTCCCGGCCGACCAGGATGGGGGCGGCATGGAGGACGCCAAGCAGATTCTCCTGCGGAAGCTCCACGGTCTGCACACCATTGCCATATCCAAATTCCAGTTGCGTGGGTCAGCCTCCTGTATTCCGGTATTCCGCTCAGATCCTTGCCACGCCGGTTCTTCTCGCGGCTTCGGCGACTGCCTTGGCGACGGCGGGGCCGACGCGGTGGTCGAAGGCCTTGGGGATGATATAGTCCTCCGAGAGCTCGCTCTCGGAGATGAGCTCCGCCAGCGCGTGCGCGGCGGCGACCTTCATTTCCTCGTTGATATCGCTCGCGCGCACGTCAAATGCGCCGCGGAAGATGCCCGGGAAGGCCAGAACGTTGTTGATCTGGTTCGGGTAATCGCTCCGGCCGGTCGAGATGACCTTCGCGCCGCCCGCCTTCGCGTCCTCCGGGAAGATCTCCGGCGTCGGGTTCGCGCAGGCGAAGACGATCGCATCCTTGTTCATGGTCTTGACCATCTCGGTCGTGACGGTCCCGGGCACGCTGACGCCGATGAACACATCTGCGCCGACGAGCATGTCGGCAAGGCTTCCAGCCCTGCGCTCGAGATTCGTGACCTCGGCCATTTCCTCCTTGATCCAGTTGAGACCCTCACGCCCCTTGTAGATCGCGCCCTTGCGATCGCACATCGTGACGTTCCAGAAGCCCGCGGAGAGCAGCAGCTTCACGATCGCGATGGCTGCCGCACCTGCGCCGGAGGTGACGATCCTCACGTCCTCCTTCTTCTTCCCAACGACCTTCAGCGCGTTGGTCAGACCGGCCAGCGTAATAACGGCGGTGCCGTGCTGGTCGTCGTGGAAGATGGGGATGTCGCAGCGTTCCTTGAGCTTGCGCTCGATCTCAAAGCAGCGGGGAGCGGAGATGTCTTCGAGATTCACGCCGCCGAACGAGCCGGAGATGAGCGCGACGGTATTGACGAATTCGTCCACATCATGCGTCTTGACACACAGCGGGAAGGCGTCGACGTCGCCGAAGGCCTTGAAGAGCACGCATTTGCCCTCCATGACCGGCATACCGGCCTCCGGGCCGATATCGCCGAGGCCGAGGACGGCCGAGCCGTCGGTGATGACGGCGCAGAGATTCCAGCGGCGGGTCAGCTCGTAGCTTTTCTCAAGATCCTTCTGGATCTCCAGGCACGGCTGGGCGACGCCCGGCGTGTAGGCGAGCGACAGATCGTCCTTTGTCTCGACCGGCACACGCGCCGTGACCTCGATTTTTCCCTTCCATTCGCCATGCAGACGAAGAGATTCTTTTGCGTAATCCATGTTTATTCACCTGTTTTCTATGAACCTGGCCATCGGACGCGCCGGATCGGCGCGTCCGGAGTGTGCTTGAAATTTGCTGCTGCGTGCAGCGGGGGCTCAGAGGCGGGCCGCCTGGATACCGGCCTGATAGAGCAGCGCGAAGCGGCGGTATTTTGTTTCCAGGAAGGCGCTCGGGTGCGGCTCATAGCGGGTGACCATAGCGACGCAGTGCGCCGCGGCCTGCGCATAGTCCGCATACTGTCCGTCTGAGACGGCGGCGACGATGGCCGCGCCGAGGCAGGCGGCTTCCTTTTCCCGCGGCACGACGACCGGCAGGCCGGTGATATCCGCCTGAAGCTGGCACCAGACGGGGCTTTTCGCGCCGCCTCCGGTGGCGATGATGTGGTCGGGCTTCGTTCCCTTTGCGGAGATGGCGTCGCAGTTTTTACGCAGCATGAACGCAACGCCCTCCATGACGGCGTGCGCCATGTCAAAAACATCGTGCTCCTGCCGCAGACCCCAGAACATGCCCGCCGCGTCGGCGTCAAATTCCGGTGCGTTCGTACCCACAAGGTACGGCAGGAAGATCAGCGGATTTTCTCCGCCGCGCGCGAGCAGGACGCGGTTCATCTCGTCATAGCCGGTCTCCGGCATGCAGGTCCGGCGGAACCATTCCAGGCTGACGCCGCCGGACTCGGCGACCGGGAGCATGACGTGCGTATCCGGCAGGAAGCCGTAGTGCATGGCGATCCCGCTGTCGCGCGGCGCCGGTTCCTGCGCCATGACGGCGAGGGCCATGACCGTGCCGGTCGAGAGCGTGACGCCGCCGGGGCGAACATTTCCGGTGCCGATCATGCCCGCAAAGTGGTCGAGCGTGCCGACGTTCACGAGCGTGTCCTGCGTCAGGCCGAGCGCCTGCGCGGCATCCGCGGTCAGAGGCCCGGCGATGCTGCACGGCTCGACGAGCGGCGGCAGCCGGGTCTCGTCAATGCCGATGGCGTCGAGCATCTGCGTCCAGTAGTGCTTTTCGTAGATATCAAAATAGAATGTGAAGGTGGCAATGGACATATCGGCGAGCTTCCGACCTGTCAGGCGGAAGACGATATAGTCCTTGAGCAGCATGAAGGTCTCGGCGGTGGCAAAGACGTCTGGCCGGTTCTTTTTCAGCCAGAGGATCTTCGTCGCGGGCCAGGTCGGCAGGAGTGCCTGCTGCCCGGTGACGCGCTCGCAGAGCGCGGCGTCAAACTGCGCGGCAAGGAGCTTGCACTCCTCGGTCGAGCGCTCATCCATCCAGGAGATCGCGTGCATACAGGCGCGGCCCTCCGCGTCCACGCAGACGAGCGATTCCGCCTGACCGGTAAACGCGATCTGACGGATTTTCGATACGCCGCAGTCGCGCGTGAGCTGCGCGATGAGCGCGGCAAGCTCGTCATAATACCGCTCCGCGTCAAATTCCACGAAGCCGTTTTCCCGCAGATACTCGACCGGGCGGCTCTGCTGCCCGACGAGCTGCATCGATCCATCATAAATGGCAGCCTTGATGTTGGTGCTGCCAAGGTCAACGCCAAGATACATGTTGGTTCCTCCATAAAAAAGGCGCTGCATCGAGCCGCTCCACATGGGAAGCAACGCCCAAGCAGCGCCTTCTCAGTTTTTTAAAAATTGTATTTACATGACAAGGTCGATATCCATGAGCTTGCAGAAGTCGCGCAGCTGCTCGGTGTAATCGCCGTAGGTGACGATGACGTGCTGGCAGCAGACGTTCTGCGCAAAGTCTTCCACGGTGCACGAATCGGGGAAGATCTCCAGCGACGGCAGCTGCGGCGCGGGATCATCCCAGCCGTACTCGTTCCACGCGGGCGGCGTCTTGGCCTCGCCGGTGTAGACGTGCATGCGGTAGCGGCCGTGCATGTAGGCAAGGCGCGCACAGGTCACATAGCCGGTCTTGACCTTCGATACGCACAGAAGCGACGTGTTGAGCAGACCGAAGGCGGCGGGAAGGACCGTCACCGGGCCGTCGGTCACAGGCTCGGGGATATAATCCGGCACGCCTGCGATCACGCTGTTCTCAAAGAACTCGTAGTACTCCAGATACGGCACGGTCTGGCCGGAGAGATACTTCATGATCAGCTGCGTCACGCAGCCCATGACGTCGTTTTCCGGCGTGGTGAGCACGTGGTAGTAATGCTCGAGCAGGATGAAGACCATGGCAGGGGGGAAGCCCTCGAGCTTCTTCATGCCGTCGACGTCGAGAAGCGTGATGGCCGCCCAGCCGCGCTCGGTGATCTTCTTACCGATGGCAAGCGCGTATTTGACGCCCTTTTCGATGATCGCCTCATCGCAGGGCTTTTCAAATTTCCAGTTTTCCTTGACGTACTTCACGCCCTCGGCGATCTTGTCCGGCTCCAGCGTGTCGAGCGCGCGGACCATCTCGAGCATCTCATACGGCTCGACCTCGATGCCGATCTGGCCGCGCATGGAGTTGCCCTCATACTGCGTGCCGAACAGCAGCATATCGCGGTAGCCCATCGTGCCGACGCGCGCGTCGCGCAGGGCGCGCCTGGCCGCGCAGGCGGAAATGAATGCGTCGAGCTTCGCGCGCGGATAGTCTTTGCCGATGATGTTGTAAACATACTTGAAATCGTAGCCGAGCGCCTCGAACGTCGGGCGGATGGCCGTGGTGCCGGCCTGCTCGGCAGTGGTGATGATGCGCCCGTTTTCCTTCCAGCCGCACAGGCCCCACAGGAGCATGGGGATATGGCGGTACTGGTCGGTCACGCGGATGACGGCGTGCGTCGGGACCCAGCCCGCCGCGCAGACGACCAGGCAGCACATATCAAAGCCGCGCAGCTTTTCCGCCGCCGCGTCGGCGGTCGCGTATTTTTCATCGTCGATGACGAGCCCTGCGTCCAGCAGGTCATAACCCATGGCTGTCAGAACGCCCAGCGCCTCATCGTGCTTCATCTGCAGCCGCTCGATCGGCGTGTTGACCTCGCCGAAGCAAACAAATCCTACCCGTTTATCCATGTGAGCCTTCCTCCGTGTTTTCATTTGCAGTTGTTATTGGGATCATGACCGGCAGCGGAACGCGCGGGACGATTGCGGCACAGTGCACAAACAAAGCCGCCGGCCAAGGCGATTTTCTATTTCTATTTTCCCATAGCCGAACGAAATAGTCAATGCGCAACCATGAAATAATTCACGCAAAACAACGCAAAATTGAGGGTTCCCGCGGCCTCAGGTCGTGTGGCGGACGACCAGATTCGGGCGCAGCGCGATCTGCTGCTGCGACATCTGCGGGTTTTTCGTGCGCTTGGTCAGGATGTTGACGGCGACGGAGAGCATGTCCTCGTAGGGATTGGCGATGGTGGTGATGCCGCCCTCGATATATTTGGACGACGTGAGGTTGTCAAAGCCCATGACGGCCATATCCTCAGGGATGCGCAGACCGCTTTCGCGCAGCGCGTGGATGGCGCCGATGGCCATCTGGTCATAGCAGCAGAAGACGGCGTCGGGCGGGTTCTCCAGCGACAGAAGCTCCTTGGTCCTGAGATATCCGCCGCTCTCCGCGCGCTCGGGGCCGACGCAGATGAGCTGCGGATCGACCTTCATGCCCTGCAGCTTCATGGCCTGCTTGAACACGGTGACGCGGCTGAGGGAGATGCGGTCGCTGATGCAGGCGATGCGCTGGTAGCCGCGCTTTTGCAGGTGCTGCACGCCCATGATGATGCCGCTGTATTCGTCGAGATGGATGCAGTCAAATTCCAGCAGGGGATAGTATTTCGACGTGATCAGCATGATCGGCAGGCCGCTTCTGTGCATGGCGCTGATGAGCTGATCGGACATGTTTTCCTCGGTATCCATGACGACGAGCAGGCACTTGACGTGGATGCGGCTCATGGTGTTGATCGCGTCGAGCAGCTCCGCGGCCTTGAAATCCGTCAACTTCATGATGAGCGAATAGCCCTTCGCGGCGAGAAAATCCTTCGCCTTGTGCACCAGACGCGCGTAATATTCCGACGCGACCTCGGGGACGATGATGCCCGCCGAATTCCAATCCGGCGTGGCGCGGCCGCCGCGGCCCTGCAGAGTGTAGCCGAGCTCGTCCGCCGCCTTGAGGATCTTTTCCGTCATTTCCCGGCTGATCTCCTTGCCGCCGTTGAGCCCGCGGGAGACCGTGGAGACGCTCACGCCAAGCTTTTGTGCAATGTCTTTCAGGTTTGCCATGGAATGCACCGCCTTTCTCCGGACATCATAACATAAGCGCAACTGCAATGCAACAACCTTTCTGTTTTTCGCGTAGTTTTGCAGAGAACAGCGCCGCGCGGACTTGCCCGCGGCGGCGAAGCTGTGTTAAGATACAAATAGAGCGGCGCGCCTGCGCGCGGCCGCGGAAAAAGAGAAAGCTGGTGGTGATCGTTTTGCAGACGGGTCTGCGGCGGACGGACACCGACATGACCAGAGGCAGCGTCCTCGGGCAGCTGGTCGCGTTTTCCGTCCCGCTTTTGATCGGCAACATTTTTCAGCAGCTGTACAACACCGTAGACAGCGTGGTGGTCGGAAATTTCGTCGGCAAGGAGGCGCTGGCTGCGGTCGGGAGCGTCGGGCCGGTGATCAATATGCTCATCGGCTTCTTCAACGGCTTTGCGACCGGCGCGGGCGTCGTCATCTCGCGGCATTACGGCGCGCGGCAGCGGGAGAACGTCCGGACCGCCGTGCAGACGACCATCGCCATGACGATCCTGATGAGCATTGTGCTGAGCGTGCTCGGCGTGGTGCTGACGCCCGCGCTGCTGCGGATGATGCAAACGCCGGAGGAGGTGCTTGCGCATGCGAGCGAGTATCTGCAGATCTATTTTGCCGGATTGAGCGGGCTGCTGCTGTACAACATGGGCGCGGGCATCCTGCGCGCCGTCGGCGACACCAGACGGCCGCTGTATTTCCTGATCTTCTCGGCGGTGACGAACACGGTCCTCGATTTGCTGTTCGTGGCGGTATTTCATATGGGCGTCGCGGGTGTGGCGATCGCGACGATCCTTGCGCAGTTCGCCTCGGCGGCGCTGGTGCTGCTCGTGCTGACACGGACGAAGGGTGATTACCGCATCGAGTGGCGGGCGGTGCGGCTGGATAAGAACATGCTCGGCAGCATCTGCGCGCTGGGCCTGCCGTCGGCGGTGCAGCTGGCGGTCACGGCGTTTTCCAATATTTTTGTGCAGTCCTATATCAACCGCTTCGGCGCGGACTGCATGGCTGGCTGGACGTCGTATAACAAGATCGATTCCTTCGCGCTCCTGCCCATTACGACGATCTCGCTGGCGGTGACGACCTTCGTCGGGCAGAATCTCGGTGCGGGCGACCACGCCCGCGCAAAAAATGGGACCCGGACGGCGCTTTTATTGTCGGAGGCGGTCACGGTGGTGGTGCTGCTGCCGCTGATGCTGCTGTCGCCGCAGCTCATCAGCCTGTTCAATCAGGAGCCGGAGGTCCTGCGCTACGGGACGCTGTTCATCCGGTTCATTTCTCCGTTTTACTTAGTCATCTGCATCAACCAGATCATCTCCGGTTCGCTGCGCGGCGCGGGTGATTCACGCAGCTGCATGCTGATCATGCTGGGCTCGTTCGTACTGTTCCGGCAGATCTACCTGATGATCGTCTACCGGGTCTGGAGGACGGTCCTCCCGGTGGCGATGGGCTATCCGGCGGGCTGGGTGCTGTGCAGCGTGATCCTGCTGCTGTATTATCGGAGCGGCGCATGGAAAAAGGCAAGCGTCTTCAAGGAAAAAGCAGAATAAAGCACAAACGGCCCGCCGGAACGCTCCGGCGGGCCGTTCTGTCAAGCACTGGCGCGAAGGGCCTGAGGGGTGAACCCCGCTGCAGCGGAAAAAAGGCTCCCCTCTCAGGGGCCGATTCCCCCTATCAGGGGGAAATGTCCCGAAGGGACAAAAGGGGTAGGGAGCTGTCAGCCGCAGGCTGACGGAGAGGTTGCCGCAAATTTGCTGCAACCTCTCCGTCTCGGCGTTCCGCCGTGCCACCTCCCCTGGAAGGGGAGGCTTTTGGGCGTGCGCACACGCAAAAAGGAGGCCGCGGCTGCGGCCTCCTTTTCGTAAAGGGTGTATTCAAAAGAGAAATGAATTATTTGGAGATGTCGTAAGCGTACTCGTACTGAGACAGGTCGACGTCGCCGGATTCCTTCAGCTCCTTGTAAGCCGCGTTGTAGCGCTCGGCCAGATCGGCGCAGACAGCGTCGAGATCGTCGAGGTCGCCGCGCAGGTAGGAGTCAAGGACGGTATTGAAGTTTTCGCCTTCCAGCGGGAGCAGGGAGTCGGGATACAGGGACATGCTGGCGTAGTTGCTGATGTCGCCGAACTGTGCCCACTGCGGGCCGAGGTCTGCGCTGAGCTCGGTGTTCTCGATAACTTCGGTCTTGTAGGGGATCATGCCGCCGACGGAGTAGATCTTGCTGTTCAGCTCGTCACTGTTGAGGAAGATGAACGCGTCGAGGATGGCCTGCTTGTGCGCATCGGAAGCAGCTTCATAGGCGGGAGCCGTGATGGAGCAGCCGACACGGTCGAGGTAAACGCCCTTGTAGGGAGTCTCGTCGACCATTGCGGGAGGATCGATGACCGTCCAGTTGCACTCTGCGGGGAACTGGCTGGTGTAGACGCCGTAGTCATAGGAAGGCGCATAGAACATGCCGACCTTACCGGCGGCGAACTGCGCGCGGATCTCGTCGATGCCGAGGTCATCAGCGCCGAGGAGCAGGCCTTCCTGCATCATCTTGGCCTCGATCTCGAGGACGGGCTTGAACTGGGAGAAGTCATAGGTGGCGGTGTTGGGATCGAACCAGCCCTTGCCGGTGGAGTTCATGCAGACCTTGAAGGTGCCGCGGCGGATCATACCGGCCGTCCAGGTGCACCAGCCGTAGCCGAACTCTTCGCCGTTGCCGTTCTCGGTGATGACCTTGGCGCAGTTATAAACGTCTTCCCAGGTCTTCGGCAGCTCGAGGCCGTTCTTCTCGAACAGGTCGAGGTTGACAGCAAACTTGATGGGAACAACTTCCAGGGGAAGAGCGACCAAAATGTCCTGCTGGATGTTGATGCCGTTCTGGATGTAGGGCTCGTAGCCGGCGATGAGCTCCTTGAGCTCAGCGTTGTCGATGGCGTTCAGATCCTGGATCCAGCCGGAGACGATCCAGTCGGCAGAGCCGGTACCGGCATCGACCAGGTCATAGAACGTGCCGCCCTGCATCAGCGCGCGGGCATTGTTGGAGTAGTCGTTGATGTCCGAGATGATCTGGATCTCAACGCCCTTTTCCTTACCGGTGGTCTCGTTCCAGTTGGCGACTTCAGCCTGCAGCGTGTTCAGGTAAGCGCCGATGGAGCAGTAGTAGGTGACGACTTCGACGTCGCCGGAAGCGGCGGTGTCTTCGGTCTTTTCTTCGGTCTTTTCTTCAGTCTTGGTTTCTTCCGTGGTGGTGTCTGCCGTGGTCTGATCATTTGCCGGCTGATCCGCCGCAGGGCTGGAAGCACATGCAGCAAGGGAGAGGACCATGATCGCGGCCAGAAGCAGAGCGATAAGTTTTTTCATTGTTTTTCCTCCTTGTTGTTTTTTGTTCGCTACTCAAAGTTTAACAGTTTTTCGGAAGTCCGTCAATCGCTCTGGAGCGTTTTGCACAATCCGGACAACATACACGCGCAAAAACTGTGCAGAATGCTGTTTCATGCGAAAATAATTATGAAATACGATAAAACGAACAAATTACCGCACGGAACAAAAACGAAAAAGTTGATACAAAATATGGGGAAAACCAGAATATAGAAATTTATGCGGCGGAAATTTTACGCAACTTTGAAACGCATCTTTCGAACACGTTGCACTTGACACGTCAAAAACCCGCGATAATCCGCGGATTTTCGACAAATTCAAGATATCTAACGTCGATATGACGTCCGAAAACCGCGCAAACGGAGCGAAAAACGGCCGGAAAAGCAAGCGGCCGCCGGATCTCCGGCGGCCGCAGCGGAGATCACTCCGCGAAGAGGCGATTGATGTTCTTGAGTGTTTCGCGCACGAGCTGTTCGCCGCCCACATGGCCGATAAGGCCGGAGGCGATGAATGCGCTGTAGTGGCCGCCCTTTTCGGCCTTCTCGGTGGGCAGATACCCCTCAGAGCCGCCCGCGAGCTGGACGAGGAAGGTCTGCTCGGCATACGAGCGTGCCTTGATCTGGTTGCCGAAGTCGAGGAAGAGCTCGAACGGGTTCGTCGCGAAGGCGACGGTGCCGAGGCGCAGGATGTGGCTCTCGGTGTCGAGGATGTCCATCTTCTCCTGCAGCTCCTCGCGGCGGAGGATACCGAGGTCGACCTGCAGCGCAGCTGCATCGTTGAAATCGACGTCGCCCGGCTTTTCGGCCAGATAGTCGTGGATGCGGCGGCGCGCAGCGGCGACCTCCGCAAAGGTCGTGCGGCGCAGCGGCAGCTGCATGTTGTGGACCTCATGTACGAGCTCGGGGTCTGCCTGCGGTGCGTCAAGGCCTTCATTGTAGACCTCAATGATCTCATTTGCGACGCGCTTGCCTGCCTTGCGCATGCCGGAGAGGTCAAACATGGAGGGGTCTGCCTTTCTGGGGTGCGGGTTGGTGCGCTTGAGGTTCGGGTCGTTCACGTCGCTTTCCGGCTCGACCCAGCGGACGAGATCGACCGGGCACTGGTCGCCCGCGGGCGAGCAGAGCGGAAGCATAAAGAGCTTGTCGCCGAAATGCTTGCGCAGGAGCATCTTGGCCTCGCCCCAGAAGTCGGGGGAGACGAACAGCCGGTGCTGGACGCACTGCGCCGGGCACGCAAGGTTCGCAACGATGCCGGTCAGCTCGTTTTTCTCATTAAAGACATACATCAGCTCGATGCCGGAGTCGTTGCCGCCCTCGATCTCGGTGAACTTCGCGGTCTCGGCATTGCCCCACATCTGGGCGGAGCCGTCGTTATAGCACACGCGGCGGCACATGCCGACCGGCGCGCGGCCGAAGGCATTGACAAAGCTGCCCTCGGTGCGGGAGGTCCAGGCCGCCAGCGCGGCCTTGCTGATCTGTTCGGCGAGGAACTCGAAGGTCTCCTCGGGCTGCGCGATGTCGGGGTTGGCGGAAATGTTGGCACTCTCGATATACTTCTTATCGGGCGGCAGCTCAGACTCGATCAGCGCGCGGAAGCTGGTCGCGTTTCCGGTGAATTTGCTGGAGGAATCGTCGCGGTGGGCGTAGCGGGGGCCCGTATGGACGTGGGTGGCGGAGATGATGACCTTCATCGGGTCAAGACCTGCGTCGTTCCCGGCGAGCTTTGCGCGCACGGCATCGCGCAGCTCCCAGCTGATGTCGACCAGATCGCAGGCGCAGAAGATGGCCTGGTCGGTCTCGGAGCTGATGGCGAGGGCCGTCACGCAGATCGGTTTTTCGACATATTCGGAGATGCGCTCAGCGAACTGCCCGGCGAGAGATACCTTCTTGTCGGGCGTGATGGAACGCTCCGCCCACCCGAATTTCAGTTTGGACATAGGAAAGCCTCCTTATTTTATTTCTGTTTTCCGCGGCAGCACCGTGTGGGCGCTGCCGCGGGAGATCATTCTGCAAAGAGCTTGTTGATGTTCTTGAGCGTCTCGCGCACGAGCTGCTCGCCGCCCGCGTGGCCGACGAGGCCGGAGGCGAGGAACGCGCTGTAGTGGCCGCCCTTTTCGGCCTTCTCGGTGGGCAGATAGCCCTCGGTGCCGTTGGCCAGCTGGATGAGGAAGGTCTGCTCGGCGTAGGAGCGCGCCTTGATCTGGTTGCCGTAGTCAAGGAAGAGCTCGAACGGGTTGGAGGCGATGGCGATGGTGCCGAGGCGGATGATGTGGCACTCGGTGTCGAGGATGTCCATCTTTTCCTGCAGCTCCTCGCGGCGGAGGATGCCGAGGTCGACCTGCAGCGCGGCTGCGTCATTGAAGTCGACGTCGCCCGGCTTTTCGGCCAGATAGTCATGGATGCGGCGGCGCGCAGCGGCGACCTCGGTAAAGGTCGTGCGGCGCAGCGGCAGCTGCATCATATGGACCTCGTGGACGAATTCGGGGTCGGTCTGCGGGGCGTCGAGGCCCTCGTTGTAGACCTCGATGATCTCGTTTGCAATGCGCTTGCCGGCCTTGCGCATGCCGGACAGGTCGAACATCGACGGATCGGCCTTGCGCTTGTGCGGGTTGGTGCGCTTGAGGTTCGGATCGTGCACGTCGCTTTCCGGCTCGACCCAGCGGACGAGGTCGACCGGGCACTGGTCGCCCGCGGCGGAGCACTGCGGCAGCAGGAAGATGTGCTCGCCGAAATGCTTGCGCAGGAGCATCTTGGCCTCGCCCCAGAAGTCGGGGGAGACGAACAGCCGGTGCTGGACGCACTGCGCCGGGCACGCAAGGTTCGCAACGATGCCGGTCAGCTCGTTTTTCTCATTAAAGACATACATCAGCTCGATGCCGGAGTCGTTGCCGCCCTCGATCTCGGTGAACTTCGCGGTCTCGGCATTGCCCCACATCTGGGCGGAGCCGTCGTTATAGCACACGCGGCGGCACATGCCGACGACAGCGCGGCCGAACGCGTTCGAGAAGCCGCCGGGGGCGCGCTTTGCCCACGCTTCGAGCGCGGCCTTGGCGATCTGGCCGGAGAGGAACTCCAGAAGCTCGTCGTCCTGCGCGATCTCGGGGTTGGCGGTGACGTTGACACTCTCCACATACTTCTTTCCGGCGGGAAGCTCAGACTCCAGAAGGGCGCGGAAGCCGCTGGAATTGCTGGAGAAGCGGCCGGAGGAATTGCCGCGGCCCGTATAGCCGGGGCCGGTATGGGTGTGGATGGCGGAGATGATGACCTTCATCGGGTCAAGGCCCACGGTGTTGCCGGCGAGCTTTTCGCGCACGGCGTCGCGCAGCGACCACGAAACGCCGACGAGGTCGCAGCTGCAGAAGACAGCCTGGTCGCTGTCGGTGCTTACGGCCATGGCGGTCACGCACAGCGGTTTTTCCACGTACTCGGAAATGCGCTCGGCAAACTGGCCGACAAGAGATACCTTTTTATCCGGTGTCAGAGAATACTCTGCCCAGCCGATCTGAAAATGACTCATAACTATCATATCCTCCCGTGCAGCGGCTGAATTAACGCAATAACTACGCAACTTTCGCGTGATCGTTTCGCTGCCGCCCTGTCTCAATTCCAATGATAGCAATGTGCCCGGGACGTGTCAAGACAGAAAAAAGTTTTTCGGATTTTTGCGGAAATCCATGCAAAAAGTCTGCGGAAACTGAGCGGAACAGGCGCGGCGGACGCCGTGCCGGGGAAAAAACGTGGGAAAAACAGCGAACTTTCCCGCAAGGGAGGGAAGATACGTATGCAAATTAAACAAAAACAGAAGCCTGTTTTTTCGGAAAATGTCAAATCCGAGTGTTTGCGTTGCGCAAAACTTGACACATGCTCCGTCCGCAACGTAAAATGGGACTAACAATTTGACACCTCTGCGCCGCCATGCCGCGCGGTCGGTCGAAAGGAGCGTTTTTTCGTGCACAAAGGGGAAAGATTAGGAACAAAGGCGACGATACAAAGCTATCTCATGATCGCCGGAACCGTGCTCGGCATGATCATCTTCGTTGTGATCCCGCTGCTGTGGATCATGCGCTGGTGTCTGTTCAGCTATAAGGGGTTCGGCACGGTCAAGTTCGTGGGCCTCAAGAATTTTATACGCGTGTTTTCCAGCACGTCCTCGAAATACTGGCTGTCAGTCGGAAACACCTTTGTGTTCGCCATTTGCAAGCTGCTCGTTGAGATCCCGCTGGCGCTCGTGCTGGCCTTCATCCTGACGAAGAAGATCCGCGGCCGCGACTTTTTCCGCTCCGTGTTCTTCATGCCGTCGATGCTTTCCGTCGCGGTCATCGGTGTTGTGTTCACCTACCTGTTCAACCACAACCAGGGCGTCGTCAACTCCGCGATCCGGCTGCTGGGCGGCGAGGGCGTCAAATGGTTCTCGGGCGGTACATCGGCCATGATCATGCTGATGATCGCGTCGATCTGGCAGAACTTCGGCATCAACATGCTGTTCTTCATGACGGGTCTGCAGGCGATCCCACCGGAAATGTATGAGGCGGCGTCCATCGACGGCGCGAGCAATACGCGCCAGTTCCTGACCATCACGATCCCGCTGCTCGGCCCGGTTTTGCAGATGGTGCTGATGAACGCGATCCTCGGCTCGCTCAAGGTCACGGATCTGGTCCTCACCCTGACCAACGGCAAGCCCAGCGGCAAGACCGAGGTCATGATGACCTACATCTATAAGAAATTCTTCGGCGACGGCGGCGCATCCGGCCTTGACTTCGGCTACGGCGCGGCGCTGACCGTGGTCACAGCCGTCATTCTGGGCATCGTCACGCTGCTCTATCTGCGTGCGACCAAGAAGTCCAGCGACGTTTACTGAGAAAGGAGGCTGCAAGCGATGACAATGCGAATGAGCGCCAGAGCGAAGTTCTTTCTGTATCTGTTTTTGATCTTTATGGTCATTTTGACCGTCATTCCGCTGCTGTACACGGTCTCCGCTTCCTTCAAGACCAACATGGAGATCGCCACGGGCGGTATCAACCTGATCCCGAAGACCTTCACGTTCGACAACTATAAGACTGTCTGGAGCATGAGCGGCACGGGCATTGCCAGCAAGGTGACCTACACCGACTATACCATCAACTCCATCAAGGTCTCCCTGATGACGGTCGTGCTGGTGGTGCTGTTCACGTCGATGTCGGCCTACTGTTTCCAGCGCGGCAATTTCCCCGGTCAGAAGTTCCTGTACTGGCTGTTCATGGCCACCATGTTCATCGGCGCCGGTACGGTCACGATGTTCCCGCTGCTGCGGATCACCACGAAGCTCGGCCTCAACAACCTGCCCGGTCTGGCGCTGGTCCAGTTCGGCACGGCGGGCGCGAGCAACCTCTTTTTGACGATGGGCTATCTCAAGACCATCAGCAAGGAACTGGATGACGCGGCCAAGATCGACGGCTGTTCCTTCTTCTCCACCTGGTGGCGCGTGATCCTGCCGCTGTCCAAGCCGATCCTTGCGACAGTCGCGCTGATGACGTTCCGTGCCTCGTGGAACAACTACCTGCTTCCGAACCTGATGCTCGCCAGAGATCAGGCTGCCACCACCCTCGTGGTCGCGGTCGTGAAGCTGCAGTCCTCCGGCGGCGCCGGCGCGAGCCAGTATAACCTCATGATGGCCGGCACGATGCTTGCAATGCTGCCGATGCTCATCCTGTTCCTGTGCATGAACAAGATGTTCGTCGAGGGCATTACGCAGGGCGCGGTCAAGGGCTGAGTTTTCCGCTGCGCGGAAATGCACGCCGGAGCAATGACGTTCTGTACGAACCGGGCCTTGCCGTACCTTGCAGTACGATAAGGCCCGGTCTGCTTTTTAGATACACCCTACGGCGGACGCACTGCGCAGCGAAAGAAAGCGCGCTGCGCGCGGTTGCGTTTCGCGGGGGCCTGTGCTATCGTTATTGCAGTGAGACCGCGGGTGAAAGGATCTGCGGCAGCGCAACTTTATGAAACAGGAGCGAATCAAATGGCTGAAATTCAACTTTCCGGTGTCAGCATGGTCTATCCGAACGGCACGCAGGCGCTCAAGCAGGTCGACCTGACGATACCCGACCACGAGTTCATCGTGCTGCTGGGGCCGTCCGGCTGCGGAAAAAGCACGCTTTTGCGCCTGATCGCAGGGCTGGAAAAGCCGACGGAGGGGACGCTCCGCTTTGACGGCGAGGACGTGAGCACGCTCGAGCCGATGAAGCGCAACGTCGCGATGGTCTTCCAGTCCTTTGCGCTCTATCCGCATCTGACGGTCTATAAGAACATGGCGTTTCCGCTCAAGAGCATGAAGCTCCCGCAGGAGGAGATCAAGCGCCGCGTGGAGGCGGCGGCAAAGATCCTCGATATCGACTATCTGCTCAACCGCCGCCCGCGCGTGCTGTCCGGCGGCCAGCGCCAGCGCGTGGCGCTGGGGCGGGCGATGGTGCGCGAGCCTGTCGTGTTCCTGCTCGACGAGCCGCTGTCGAACCTCGACGCGAAAATGCGGACAGAACTGCGCGATCAGATCATCCGCCTGCATGAGCGGCTGAAAACGACGTTCGTCTATGTGACGCACGATCAGGCCGAGGCCATGCAGATGGGCGACCGGCTGGCGATCATGGACATGGGCAGGATCGTGCAGACCGGCACGCCGCAGGAAATTTACGACCACCCGAACTCGGTCTATGTGGCGGGCTTTGTCGGCGCGCCGAAGATCAACTTCTTCGCCTCGCACCTGCGGCGCGGAGAGACCGGCTGGAGCATCCGGCTGCTCGGGAAGACGCTGGAGCTGCCCGCGCAGCGCCTGCCTTTGGGCACGGAGGTCGCGGAAGACGGCATGCGCGTGATCCTCGGCGTCCGGCCGGAGGATTTCCGGCTGGATACAAGCAGCGAGCCGATGCTGCAGGCAGAGGCGCTGAACGTGCTGCCGATGGGCGCGGGACTGCATGTGCAGCTCCGCTGCGGCGAGGTACGCTTCCTGATTGTTCTGACGAACCATTCCGGCGTGCAGCCGGGCGATACGCTCGCGCTGCGGGTAGACCCGTGGAATATTCAGGTGTTTGACGCACAGACCGAACGCAATCTGTGCTGTCCTGTCCGGAAGGAGGATGCGCAATGAGAAGATGGTATGAGCCGCGCAAGGACCGGCCGGATCTGGAACGCAGCGCGATCAGAAAACGCGGCTTTGTGGGCTATATGGACATGCTCTGGCGGGAGTTTTTTGAGCTTCTGAAGCTGAATCTCCTGTTCGTGCTCTCCTGCGTGCCCATCATCACGATCCCGGCGGCGCTCACGGCGATGCACCGCATCACGTCGGTGATGGTGCGCGACGAAAATCACTTCCTGTGGCCGGACTACTGGAAGGCCTTCCGGCGCGATTTCTGGAAGAGCCTCGGCGGCGGCGCGGCCATCGCGGCGGTGATGGCGCTGTTCGTTCTGAGCACGGTCTTCTATTATAATCTGATGCAGGTCAACAAGGTCTTTGTCCTGCTGGCGGGCTTCGCCGCGTGCGTGGTGCTGCTGACGCTGTGCGTAAGCTTCTATTTCTTCCCCATGCTCGCAATGGTCGATCTGCCGCTGGGCGCGCTGCTGAAAAACAGCATGGCGCTGGTCTTCGGCAACATCGGCAAGACCCTTCTGGCGCTGCTGCTGTTTGCGCTGCTGATCGGGCTCGGCGTGGGGCTGCTGCCGTATTCGTTCATCTTCGCGGCGCTCATCATGTTCTCGTTCGTCGCGTCGATCACGACGTATTTGACCTACCCGGCCATCGAGGCGCGCGTCATGCGCCGCGAGGAGGGGCATGCGGCGGGCGAATTGTACCAGACGCTCCCGCAGCAGGAGCAGCCGGAGGTGCAGCTCCGCTCAGCAGGGCTCGACGAGCTGCGCTTTGAGGACGACGAGACCGAAGAAAACGCGGAGAACTGACGACTTCCATAAAAAAGCTGCGCAGAAAAGGGAGGAAACGGAGATGTCCGTCATGAAATGTACCGCCGCGGGCGACGCGATGATCTTCCGGCAGCTGCCGGGACACTATGAGGGCTTTGAAGCGCTGCGGGATTTTATCGCGCAGGGCGAGCTCCGGTTTTTGAATCTGGAGACGACAATCCACAACTTTGAGACCTACGGCGCGGCGCTGTCCGGCGGGAGCTGGTTCTGCGCGGAGCCGCGCGTGCTGGACGGCGTGAAGGAATTCGGCTTCAACATGCTGACCACGGCGAACAACCATGCCATGGACTATTCCCACGCGGGACTGCTGAAGACCCTGGAATACCTGCAGGCGGCGGGGCTGCCCACCTGCGGCACGGGCCGTTCACTGGCCGAGGCCGCAGCGCCCATCTATCTGGACGCGCCCGGCGGGCGCTATGCCGTGATCGGCGCGTGCTCGACGTTCTATCCCGACGCGATGGCGGGCGAGCAGACGCGCACCATGCCGGGGCGTCCGGGCCTGAACGGCCTCCGGTTCGATACCCGGTATGAGCTGCCGGAGGCGCAGCTCGCGCAGCTGCGCGAGATCGCGGCCGCGCTGGACCTCAACGCTGACCGCGAGCTGGAACGCTCGCAGGGCTATCTCCCCGAGCTGCCCGACGGCGCGGCGGAGTTCGGCACCATGCGCATCGCGCGCGCGGACAAGCCGGGCATCCGCACCCGCGTGAACGAGACCGACATGGCCCGCACGGAAAAAATGATCCGCGAGGCGCGCTTCATGGCCGACTATGTGATCGTCTCCATCCACTCGCACGAGTGCGCGGGCGCGGTAAAGAGCGAGCCTGCGGAGTTCTGCGTGGAATTTGCGCACCGCTGCATCGACGCGGGCGCGCATGCCGTCGTCGGCACGGGGCCGCATATGCTCCGCCCGATCGAAATCTACAAGGGCTGCCCGATCTTCTACTCGCTGGGCGACTTCATCATCCAGCTGGAGACCGTGAAAAAGGCCCCGGTGGGCTTCTTCGAAAAGCAGGGCATGACCGGCAGCGAGGGACTGGACGAGATGTTTGAAAAGCGTTCGGACCACGGACGAAAGGGCCTGTATTACAGCCGCGTCATGTTTGAGGCGGTCGTCCCGTACTGGGAGGCGGAGGACGGAAAGCTCCGCAAGCTGAAGCTGCTGCCGGTCGAGCTCGGCTTCGGGAAAAAGCGCTCGGTCGGCGGCTGGCCCGCCCCGGACGCGCACAGCGGCATTCTGGAGCGGCTCGCGGAAATGAGCCTGCCCTATGGGACGAAAATCGAGATCGGCAGCGACGGGACCGGAACGGTCCTGCTGTAAAGCGGAGGGAAAAAATGATGCTGACAAAGGAAATGCTTTCGTACATTGCGGAAAATATCGAGGATATCAAGCGGATCATCCGGGACCTGTGCGCCATTCCCGCGCCCTCGCACCATGAGGAAAAGCGTGCGGAATACTGCAAAGCGTGGTTCCGGGCCAACGGCTTTGAAGACGTGGAGATCGATGAGGCGCTGAACGTCGTGTGCCGGTATCAGGTGACGGACGAGAATGATCTGGTCGTCTTCATGGCGCACACCGACACGGTCTTCCCGGACACCGAGCCGATGCCCTTCCGCGAGGATGAAAAGAAGATGTACGCGCCCGGCGTCTGCGACGATACGGCAAATCTCGCCGTGATGATGGTCAGCGCGCGCTACTTCGTGCAGCGGAAGCTGCGGGCAAAATGCGGCCTTCTGTTCGTGGCGAACTCCTGTGAGGAGGGGCTTGGCAACCTGAAGGGCAGCCGCCGGATCATACAGGACTACGGCAGCCGCATCCGCGAATTTTACACCTTCGACGGTACGAACCTGCGCCGCGTCGTGACGAGCGCGGTCGGCTCGCACCGCTACCGCGTGACCGTCCGCACCGAGGGCGGACACAGCTACGGCGCGTTCGGGAACCGCAACGCGATCTATTACCTGTCCTCCATCATCAACACCATCTACACCATGAAGGTGCCGCAGAAGGAGGGTGTCAAGACGACCTACAATGTCGGCGTGATCGAGGGCGGAACGTCGGTCAACACCATCGCGCAGGAGGCTTCGATGCTCTGCGAGTACCGCTCGAACGACCGCGAGTGCCTGGAGACCATGCGTGTGTTCTTTGAAAAGACGTTTGAGGCCTACCGCGCGATGGGTGTGGAGGTCGAGGTAACGCTGGTCGGCGACCGCCCGTGCGGCGGCGATGTGCCGCAGGAAAAGCTGGATGCGCTCATTGCGCGCGCGGACAGCGCCGTGCGCGAGCTGTTTGACGCGGAGCCGATCCACGGCCCCAGCTCGACCGACGCCAACATTCCGCTCGCGGCCGGGATCCCGGCCATCTGCGTCAGCGCGGCGGTGGGCCGCGGCTGCCATACGCGGCAGGAGGAGATCGACCTGGACCAGCTGCCGAACGGCGCGAAGCTGTCGATGCGGCTGATGCAGGAATACTTCGAGATCTGAGCGATACACCCAGGGCCGGAATGCGGAGTTTTGCGCTTCCGGCCTTATTTAAATGAGATCATGAGGAGGCAACGCCATGCAGACCCAGCTCTATGAGACACTCGTTGACAAGCACCGCGAGGAGATCCTCGCGGCGGAGGACTATATCTGGCGGCACCCGGAGACGGGCTTCCGCGAGTGGAAGACGACCGCGTATATGCAGGATGTGTTTGAAAAGGCGGGCTACACGCTCGTCAAGGCGGGGGATATCCCCGGCTTCTACACGGATATCGAGACCGGACGGCCCGGCCCGAAGCTGCTCATCATGGCGGAGCTGGACGCGCTGAGCGCGCCGAACCATGTGCAGGCGGTGGACGGCTGCGCCCATGCCTGCGGCCACCACGCGCAGTGCGCGGCCATGGCCGGGATCGCGCTGGCGCTGAAGGAGCCGGGCGCGCTCGACGGCCTGAGCGGGTCGGTCCGGCTGATGTGCGTCCCGGCGGAGGAGCTGATCGAGCTGGATTTCCGCGACGGCCTGCGCCGCGCGGGCGTGATCCACTATCTTGGCGGCAAGACCGAGTTCATGCACCGCGGATACATGGACGGCGTGGATCTGGCGTTTCTGTTCCACACCAGCACGCGCACCGACTGCGATTTTGACTGCCATTACGGCCAGAACGGCTGCATTGCAAAGACCGTTCGCTATGAAGGCGTCGCGGCCCATGCGGGCGGGAGCCCCGAAAAGGGCGTCAATGCGCTCTATGCCGCGTCGCTCGGCCTGCAGGGCATCAACGCCATCCGCGAGACGCTGCGCGACGATGACCACATCCGCATCCATCCGATCATGACCGCCGGCGGCGCATGCGTCAACATCATCCCCTGCGAGGCGACGCTGGAATCATACATCCGCGGCGCGTCGTTCGACGCGATCCTGGACGCGAACCGGAAGGTCGACCGTGCGCTGGCCGCAGGCGCGCTGGCGCTCGGGGCGAGGGTCTCGGTCAGCGACCGGCCCGGCTATGCGCCGCTGGTCAACAGCCCGGAGCTTGTCGAGGCGGTGGGCGAGGCCATGCGGGCGCTGCTGGGCGAAGACCGCGTGAAGATCACGAATGACTGGACGACGGGCTGCACCGACATGGGCGACGTCAGCTGCATCATGCCGGTCCTGCATCCGCACATCGCGGGCGCGGCCGGAAAGTCGCACGGCGATGACTATCACCTCGTTGACCGCGAGATGGCCTGCGTCAACTCGGCCAAGGGCCAGCTGCTGCTCATGGCGCTGCTGATGGAAAACGGCGCGGCGCGCGCAAAGCAGGTCGTAGAGCGCTATCACGCGCCCTATGAGAGCAAGGCGGCGTATTTTGCCACGCTGGACGCCATCCTGCGCGACCGGGAACTGATCGAGTACCACGAAGATACCGCCCAGATCCGTCTCTGAGTGTGACGCCGCCGGACCACCGGCGGCATTCTTCGGAGCGCATACGACTTTTTTACATCGGAGAGAGAAAAATGGAAAAGACACGCTTCAAAGGCGCCGTATTTGCGACGGCCTCGGCGCTTTTGTACGGACTTGGCGCGGCGCTCATCAAGCTGGCGACAAAGGAGTCCATGTCCGTCGCGACGCTGCTGGTCGGACGCGGAGGCTGCGGCATGCTCCTGCTGCTTCTGGCAGGCTGCATCCGGCGCAAGCCCCCAGCCGTCAAACTGCGCAGTCTGCCGAAGATCGCGCTGTACGGCGTTTTCGGGACGGTGGCGACACAGATCTTTCTGAATCTGGCGTATCTGTATCTGCCGGTCGGAACAGTCACAACGATCCACTTTATGTACCCCGCGCTTGTTGCGGTGATGGAGGCGGTGCTGTTCCGGCAGAAGCTGCCCGGAACGACCATCATCACCCTGGCCGTCCTGACCATCAGCATGGGGCTCCTTTTAGAAAATGTCACGGCGGGCGCGGAGCGCGGCCTCCTGTTTGCTGTGCTGTCCGTCCTTACGTGGACGTTCCAGCTGCTGTACATGGAGCGCTCGGGCATTCTGGAGGAGGAAGACCGGCAGACGCTCACCTTCTATATCTGCCTGCTCATGGCCGTTGTGGGCCTGATCTACGGCGCGCTGACTGCGACGCTGCAGCTTCGGAGCATCCTGACGAATTTCGGGATCATTGCGCTGATCGCCTTCCTGAATAACGTCTGTGCTACGGTCTTCCTGCAATACGGCGTGCAGTATGCCGGGGCGGGGCTGTGCGCGATCCTGAGCGTGTTTGAGCCGCTGGGAAGCATTGTGATCGGTGCGGTCCTGCTGCATGAGCAGCTGACGCTCCGCCAGATGCTTTCCTGCGTGCTGATCCTCGGGAGCATCTGCTTCCTGATCGTCAGCAGCGCCCGCCGGGAAAAAGCTGCGGGCCGCATGGAATAGAAAGAATACGAAGCACCGCCGCGGCGGGGCGCACATGCGCTCCGGCTGTGGCGGTGCTTTTGTATTTGGAGCGTATGACCGGTGGACATGCGTGCATTCCCGCACGCAACTTTTACGCAATTTCCGCGCAACTTCACGAAACAACACGCGGTGCGGTGGATTTTCCCGGATGCGGGATTATAATGAAAACAGAAAAATTTCGGGAGGTTTATTCATGGTCAAGCTTGATTTCTTGTCTGTTCTCGACGAAAAAGCGCAATTTCTCAACGACTTTTCGGACGGCATCTGGGCAGATCCGGAGACTGCCTTTACCGAATTCCACGCCGCCGGGCGCTATTGCAGCGCGCTGCGCAGCGAGGGCTTCGAGGTCACAGAAAACCTTGCCGGGATCCCCACGGCCTTTTCCGGCCGCTTTGGCTCCGGCCATCCGGTCATCGGTGTGCTGGCGGAATTTGACGCGCTCTCCGGCCTGAGCCAGGAGGGCGGTGTGACGGAAAAACGTTCCGCGGACGGGGCATGCGGCCACGGCTGCGGACACAACCTGCTCGGCACGGCCAGCCTCGGCGCGGCCATCGCCATCAAGCGTTTTCTGGAGACCCAAACGTGCTCTGGCACGGTCATCCTCTTCGGCTGCCCCGGCGAGGAGGGCGGCTCCGGCAAGGCGTTCATGGCGCGCGACGGCGTGTTTGACGAGCTGGACGCCGCGCTCTGCTGGCATCCGGACGAGAACACAGGCGTGCGCGTGCAGACCTCGCTCGCAAACTGCCAGGTGCTCTACAAATTCAACGGCAAGGCCGCGCATGCCGGTGCCGAGCCGCATCTGGGCCGCAGTGCGCTGGACGCTGTAGAACTGATGGATATCGGTGCAAACTACCTCCGTGAGCATATGATCGACCAGGCGCGCGTCCACTACGCCATCACCGACGCAGGCGGCTTCAGCCCGAACGTCGTGCAGCCGCACGCGGAGGTCCTCTATCTCATCCGCGCGCCGCGCAGCGCACAGGTCAAGGAGCTGTATGAACGCGTCAACGACATCGCGCGCGGCGCGGCCCTCATGACCGGCACAACGGTCGAGATCGACTTTGTGAAGGCCTGCTCTGATACGATCCTGAACGACACGCTTCAGCGCGTGCTCTATGAAAAAATGGCGCAGATCGGCGTGCCCGAGATCACCAAAGCCGACGAGGCCTTCGCCCGCGAGCTGACTGAAACGGCGCTGATGGAGTATCCGAAGGCCGATCCGGTGCATCCCATCCACGATGAGCTGCTGCCCTACACGGGCCAGATCGAGTATGAATGCGGCTCGACCGATGTCGGCGACGTGAGCTGGGTCTGCCCCACGGTGCAGGCCAAGGCCGCGACGTGGGCCTTCGGCACGCCGTGCCACAGCTGGCAGGCTGTGACGCAGGGCGTCATGCCACTCGCGCACAAGATGACGCTGTACATCGCAAAATCCCTTGCCGCGATGGGCGCGGAGCTGATGGTCAACGCGGAGCTGCTGGAGCGGGCGAAGCAGGAGCACCGCCGTCTGGTCGGCCCGGAGGGCTATGTATGCCCCATCCCGAAAGGTGTCAAGCCGCGTTCGATGGACTCGCTGCATAAGTAAGGAGGACGCCTGAAATGAAATACGCAAGTCAGATCCCGCGGGAGACCATCGCCCGCCTCGAGGCGATGGCCGCCGAAGATCCTGTGCGCTTCTGCCAGCCGCATCCGTGCCCCGGCGTCTATTCCTCGCGGGAGGATGAGGAATTCTGGTGCTACAAATGCTGGGGGCACGCGCTGGAGCAGCCCATGCCCGGATCTAACCTCGCGGAGTTTTTCCGGCAGCAGGATCTGCAGTTCCCGCTGCCTGCCGGCTTCCGCGAGGAGCGGCGCATCACCGTCAGCCACGGCTCGGACTGCATGGCAGTCGACTGCATCTGCGATGCGTACACGCCGCACCTGTTCGATTCCATCGCGGACTTCTACCTGACCACCGACCTGCCGACGGCAAATCTGGAATCGACGGTCTATCCCGCCGCGCCCTTCGGCCGCAACCAGCCGAAGGTCCTGCCCGGCCAGACCAGGACAGACTGCAATCCGCGCATGAACACGTCCGCCGGGATGCTGGACCGGTTTGTGAACGCCGGGATCCGCTATTTCTCCACGGCGAATAACCACTGCTATGACTATGACGAGGCGGGTCTGCTTGCAACGCTCGACGAGCTTGACCGCCGCGGCGCGGCGCATTCCGGTACGAACCGCAGTCCGCAGGAGCAGACGCAGGCGCTCGTGCTGGACGTCGGCGGTGTGCGCGTCGCGGAGCTGAGCGCGACGTTCGACCTCAACGACCGTGCGTATGAAAAGAAGTGGCTCCTGAATGAGGTGCGCTTCAACGACACCCCGTGCGATTTTACGCTCATCGAACAGCTCATCGCCTCGGCAAAGGCGCAGAAGGCGGACATCATCACGCTGCATGCGCACTGGGGCTGGGAATTCGAGCTGTATCCGCACCCCAAGACTGTGGAATACGCGCACAAGCTCGCGGAAATGGGCGTTGATGTGATCGTCGGCACGCATCCGCACGTCTCACAGCCGATGGAAAAGTACACCTATACGCAAAACGGCGAGCAGCGCAGCTGCCTGATCTTCTACTCGCTCGGCGACTTCGTCAGCTTTCACCCGCAGAGCCGCGACAGCCGCATCACCTATGTCCCGCGTTATACGCTCGCAAAGGGAGAACTGGACGGCAGGCCGAGGACCTTTGTCACTGGTCTTCAGATCCTGCCGGTCTACATCCTGACTGCGGCGGACGCGGAGGAAAACTACGATGTGCGCCTGCTCCGTTTTTCCGACGTGCTGGCGGACAGACCGGATGCAGACGGCGCATACCGCTATCCCCTCTGCGAGTGGGAGCGCGCCGATCTGCCGCGCCTGCATGGAAAGATCCTGCACGGGATCCTCCTTCCGGCGGATCACCGGGAACTGCTCGTACCATAGGGAGGCGTCTGATGAAGCACACAGAGATCTCCCCGCAGCGGTATCGCTGGGTCATTGTCGCCGCAAGCTTCCTGATGGTCTTTGTCTGTCTCGGCTTCTGCAGCAGCAGTAAAAGCCTCTATCTCGCGGCCATCACCGAGGCCCTCGGCATCAAGCGCAGCCTTTTCTCGATCAATGACAGCTGCCGCTATATCGCAACGGCCGTCGTGAATCTCTTCTTCGGCGCGCTGTGCGCGAGATTCGGCCGCAAACGGCTGATCGCCGCGGGCTTCGCCTGTCTCATCGCGTCCATGCTGCTCTATGCCTATGCGCCGAACATCTATCTGTTTTATCTGGGCGGCGTGCTGCTGGGCCTCGGCCTTGCGTGGACGACAACGACGATGGTCGGCAGCATCGTGCACCGCTGGTGTCCGGCGCACGCCGGAAAGATCATGGGCCTGATCCTCGCGGCAAACGGCGTCGGCGCGGCAGTCGCGACGCAGATCGTCACACCGATCATCTATGCGCCCGGCGACGCCTTCGGCTATCGCAGCGCCTTTTATGCTTCGCATGAAAAGGCATCGCTCACTGTTTGCATGCGCTCGCCAAAAGCCGGCATTGACTTTTGGCAGGAGTTTTGTATAATGGAGGGGAAATCGGCCGGGGCCCGGAGGAGGGGCGGGGCCGGAAAATTGAATATGCTTCATCCGTGACGTGTAATCGCAGGTTGTCAGGCTTGGCAGTCTGCGATGAAAAAGGAAAGGTAACCAATCCACTCGACCGGAGCTGTGAGCAAGAGGACGTTCCAAAGCAGCCATGCGCTGCGTGACCGAAAGGTAGCCATTGCGGGGACTTGAGCCCTGTGAGAAGGTAGGAAACGGACGCGGAGGATCCCGGATCCTCCAGATTGCAAGTCAGAAGAATTGCTGTCAGGGCGCAGATATCCTGCGCTTTCAGGATGTGAAACATTCAGGACGAGCTCTCCCTGCAATGTCGATTTTTGTGCGCACTGATCTTATGAGCAGTGCGTTCATTTTTTCCGTGCGCCCGGCGCACGGGTACGGCCGCCGTCTGACTTGTTTCAGACGGCGGCTTTTTTGCGTATATGCGCCCCTTATCGGCGCTGCAGATACGACCACGAAGAAAAATAAAGAAAAAGGAGCGAACCACATGAAAAAACGAGTATTGAGTCTGATCCTGGCACTGGTCATGCTCATCGGCGTTCTGCCGGTGAACATGCTGGCGGCGGAACCGGCGGACGAGCTGCCCGCGCAGCAGACGGTCACGATCGAGACCAGTCTGGACCGTGCGCTGGCAGACGGCGTCTATCCTGCGGCGCAGTCGCCGCTTCCGGTATCGATCCGCGCGGAGGCGGACGGCGAGGCGGTGGAGCACACCGCCAGTCTGGACGGCGAAGCGCTGACCGGCACGCAGGCCGCGGACGGCTGGACGGCCTATGAGCTTTCGTTTGAGGCGGCGGGCAGCTATACGCTGACCGTCAGCGCTGCGGGCGAGACGCAGAGCCGCACCATCGTCTATCAGCCGCAGTCCGCGGACGAGCCCGCGGCGGAGGACCCGGCAGAGGAGCTTCCGGCAAACGACCCGGAGCTGACTCCGGCAGAAGAGACCCCGGCAGAGGAAACTCCGGCCGAAGAGATCCCGGCCGAGGAGCCCAAGCAGGAGCCCAAAGCCGTGCCGCAGACAGCCGCGCAGAGCAGCGACAGTGAGACCGCGGTCGATCTGGGCAGTGCGATCGGTACGGTCCGCGTGATCGTGGAAAATAACACGGCGGATACCGGCGCTGCGGATACCAGCTACGGGACCTGGGAAGCCGGTGCGGCAAAGTGGCATGGGAAGCTCGTCGACAAGGAGGTCACGCTCTACGAGAACTCCACGGCGATGACCTGCATCACCGATGCGGTCAAGGGCTATACCATGACCGACTCTGACGGTTATATTACGGAGATCGGCGGGCTGAAAGCGGATCCGACGAATTACAGCGTTGGCTGGATGTACACATTCAACGAATGGTTCGCCAATGATCTGCCGACAGCATATACGGCAAAGAAAGAGCTGCGTGACGGCGATGAGATCTGCATGAAGTACACCTGCAAAATGGGTGCGGATATCGGCAGTATCGCGAATGATAAAAACAAGACCCTATCCAGCCTCACCGTGACCGGTGCGGAGCTGAACAAGGTCGACTCCACCCACTATGAGATCCCGCTTGGTGACGCGGAGAGCAAATCGGTCAAGATCGTCCCGACGGCAGCCAATAAGAATTTCCTCGCCTGCGTGTTCAAAGGTACACTGACGGATACGCAGATCGATGCGCTGAATAACGACGAAAACAGCTGGTACACGAATACTGCGCTCGTGCGCCGCAGCGAGACCGTCACGGTCAAAGAGGGCGACACGTTCACCGTCGTGGTCGGTGCGAAGAGCTGGCCGAGCCAGAACAATGGCACCTACGGCGGCGCGGAAAAGGTAGACCCGGGCGTCTACACCGTTACCGCAGTCAAGACAGTAACGGATCCCGACGCTGCGTTCAAGAACTTCTTCGCAGCATTGGCAGGCACAGCAACGGTTGCCAATGATACGAAAGACATTGAAAAGAAAATCTACCCGCTGGAAGTAGCGGAAGACGGTACAGCGCTGGTTACGACAAACAAAAAAATCGGCAGCTCGAAATCCGGTTTGACGATCTCTTTCCTGAAGACAGCAAAGCTGACTTTCTCCTATAAGACTTCTTCGGAAGCCAAGTGGGATTATCTGAAGGTCTACCGGATCACGGAGGCAGCGGGCAAGGAAACGGAGACGCTGCTCAATGAGGCGGATAAAGAAGCGTTCAGCGGAGAGATGAGCGACTATGCCTCCTACAGTGTGGAGGTACAGGCTGGCGAAAAGATCCGGATCCGCTTTGAGAAGGACTTCAGCGGCGATGGGACGAGCGACTGTGTCTGGCTGAAGAACTTCACCGTCACCCTCCCGAACAAGGTCATCTTCCACGCCAACAACGGCACGGACGCGACCAGTGAGCAGGGCGTCTTCGGTACGGCTGACCTGACGAAGAACACCTTCACCTACGCGGGTTACCGCTTTGACGGCTGGGCCGAGACGGCGGGCGGCGCGGTCAAATACGCCGACGGCGCGTCCATCACGCTGAACGGCGCAGATGTGAACCTCTACGCCGTCTGGACGAAGGTCTGGAACGTCATGTTCCCCAACATGCCCAAGGACGCGGCCATCACCGTCAAGCAGGGCGAGACCGTCCAGCCTGTCTCGGAGACGGCAAACACCTGGATCCTCCCGAACGGCAGCTATATCTACTCCGCAGAGCTGTTTGGCTATGAGAGCAAGGAAAATGTCCCGTTCCAGGTCAACGGCGCAAACCTTGAGATTCAGGATACGCTGACGGCTGCGGACAAGATCGCCGTTACCTTTCACGTGACCGGCGCGGCCGCGGATACGGCCATCACCATCACTGTCTGGAACAGCGAAAAGACCGTGATGACGGCCCGGGAAGCGAACCCGACCGTCTATGACCTTCCCGCCGGCAGCTATACCTACACGGTCGAGGCCAAGGGGTATAAGAAGATCAAAAACCAGCTCCTGACGGTCGGCGCGGCGGCGCAGACGGTCAACGTCGCGCTGACGGCCAGCGATGCCTGGGAAGGCGACAGCGTTGTGCCGACCAAGGTTGGCGACGTCTATCAGATCACGTCCGGTGCAGAGCTGAAGGGCTTTGCAGACCTCGTGAACGGCGGCGAGCCGGGCGCGAAGGGCATTCTGACGAAAAACATCACCCTCAACGAGCCGGGGGACTATGCGCAGAAGTGGACGCCGATGGGCGCTTCCAGCTCCGCCGCCTTCACCGGCGACTTTGACGGAAACGGCAAGACCATCACCGGCCTGTACATGGACGGCGAAGACGCGATCTCCGGCCTGTTCGGCTACGTCGGCAAGACCGGCAGCATCCATGACCTCACGATCGCAGACGCGAGCGTCAAGAGTACGAAGGCAGGCTACGGCGTTTATACCGCACTGGTGGCAGCTTCCAACGCCGGTACGATCAGCAATGTTGCGCTGAAGGACTCGGCTGTCTTTGGCAGCGGTTATATAGGCGGCGTTGCCGGTACCAACAGCGGTACGATCACAGGGTGCGCGAATGAGAGCGCAGCTGTTTCCCACAACGCAACGGTCTATTCCTCCTCGTCCCTGGCCGGTGGTATCGTGGGTTCGCATAGCAGCGGATCGATCCTGCTGAGCTATAACAAGGCGGCGATCACCGGTGGAAAGGATAACTACGGTTATCTTGGCGGTATTGCCGGCAGTGCAAGCGGCAGTATTGAAAACTGCTACAACTGGGGCGATCTTCAGACTGGTAAATACTTTGGCGGCCTGGTTGGCTATCTGAGCGGCACGGCCACGAACTGCTATTCCACCGGCAGCGTCCCGACTGGGACCTATGCAAAAGCGCTGTTTGGCTACTGCACCAGCTACAGCGCGAAAGCGACCGCCTGCTTCTATCTGACCGGCTGCGGCCCCGAAGATAAGAAGGGCACCGCGAAGACCGCGGAGAAATTCAAAACGCTGGCGGCCTCGCTCGGCGGCGCGTTTGCAGACGCGGATCCCTATCCCACCCTCAAGTGGCAAGACCCGAATGCGACCTTTACCATCACGCTGACGGTCAAGCCTGCCAACGCCTCCGTCACGGTGACCGGCGCAGCCAGCGTCGGCACCCCGGAGGTGCGCACAGACAGCGAAAAGAACGAGGCGACATACATCTATTCCGGCCTCAATAAGGGCAGCTACCGCTGGGCGGTCACCTGTGACGACGGCGAGAACGACTATCTGAAGCAAGAGGGCTCCTTCACCATCGCGACGTCCGACGTGACCCACGCCGTGACGCTGGCGGCGAAGACCTATGACATCAACTTCATTGTCGACCCCGTGGGCGCGGACTTCACCCTGACCCAGGGCGAGGGCGAAGACGCTAAGACCATCACGCCGAAGACGGCGAAGGACGATACCGGCAAGATCGTTTACTCCCTCACGAAGGGCAGCTATCACTATACTGCGTCCTGCTTCGGCTACGCCGACGCTTCCGGCGACGTCACGGTCGCCAAGTCGACCGGCCTTGCCGATACGACGGTCGAGCTGACGGCGAAGACCGGCAGCAAGCTGACCTTCACGAACATCCCGGCGGACGCCGCCGTCACCGTCACCCATGCGGCCGGCGGCGAGCAGACCGGCGCGCGGGAAGGGGAGACCTATACCTTCACGCTCGTGCCCGAGACCTACAGCTACCGCATCCAGCGCAAGGGCTATAAGAGCATCCGCGGCACCGTCACGATGGACGGCACGGAAAAGACCATCGCCGCGGAATGGACCGCCCTCACCGCGTGGGACGGCAGCGTGGCGGAGAGTTTCTCCGGCGGCTCCGGCACCGCGGCGGATCCGTACCAGATCGAAAGCGGCGAAGAACTGGCGTATCTGAGCAAGCTCGCTGCGGACAAAACGGCAGTCAATGACGCCTATTATGTGCTGACCGCAGATATTGACCTGAACAACAAGCCGTTTACGCCCATCGGCGTGGATTCGAGCCATTCGTTCCGCGGTACGTTCGACGGCGCGGGACATGTGATCTCCAACCTCAAGGTAGAGGTAACGGAGAGTGCGAAATTTGCAGGCCTGTTTGGCCATGCAAACGTTATCGCCAAGGACCTGACGATCGATACCGCTTCGGTCACCAGTGTATCCATCAACACCGGTGTGCTGGTCGGCGGTCTGTACAGCAGCGGCAGCGCGACCAACTGCGTGGTGAAGAATGCTGCAGTCACCGGCACAGGTACGGTCGGCGGTCTGATCGGCAACTGCGCGGCAGCGGTCAATCGCTGCGCGGTAATGGATACCAGGGTCAGCGGCACGAGCAAGATCGGCGGTCTGATCGGTATGACCGGCAAGACCGTGAATGAGAGCTATGCGCTGCATGTCACCGTAACAGCGGCCGGCGACTATGCCGGCGGCCTGGTTGGCGGCTACTGCGCGAGCACGATCACGAGCTGCTTTGCACGCGGCACAGTCACGGGCGACGGCTATGTCGGCGGTCTGATCGGTGACGGCGTGTCCAGCAGCTCCAGAGCAAAGATCCAGAACTCCTATATGGTCGTGGATGTGACGGCTGATACCGGTACCTTCGGCCCAATCGCAGGCGGCAGCTATGCTTCGGTCACGAAAGTCTTCTATTGCGAGGATAGCGCCCTGACCGGCAAGGACAGCGGCAAGAACACCACCGGCATGCCCAAGACCACGGCGGAGCTGAAGGATGCGGCCATCCTCACGAAGCTCGGCAGCGCCTTCGGCATCTACGCCGGGGCCGACGGCCTGAAAAACGCGGGCTTCCCGTATCTTCTGAACGCGCCCGCCCTCCCTGTCATCCAGCCGCAGAAGCTCGCGTCCCCGGTCATCACGTGGACGGACAAGACTGCCAGCTGGACGGCGGTCCCGAACGCGCGCGGCTATCTCGTTTCGCTTGCGAAGGGCAGTGAGACGCTCGTGACCGAGACGCTCATCGAAACGACCCGGGACTACACCACGGAAATTGAGCTCGCCGGGACCGGCAGCTATACCATCACCGTCACCGCCATCGGCGACGGCGAGACCTACGGAAATTCCGACCCCGCGGAAAATACCACTACCATCACGGTCAACACCGCGAGCGTCACCTTCGCCGTCACGGCGGAGGAGGGCAGAGCGTTTGCCGAAGACGAGCCCGTCATCACCCTCACCATGGCGGACGGCAAGACGACGCTCTCCCTGACCAACAACACGGCAAAAACCATCCCGCAGGGGACCTATACCTACGAGGTCAAGGCGAAGACCTTTGCCACCCTGACCGATACCCTGAACGTGACTGCGAACCAGACCGTCACGCTCACGATGCACTACACCACCGACTGGGACGGCTCGACCACGGTCGAACCGCAGAAGGACGGCGAGACCTATCTGATCTCCAACAGCTACGAGCTCGCCTGGTTCCGCGACGAGGTGAACAAGGGCAATTACACCCTGAACGCGAGGCTGACCGAGAACATCAACCTCGGCGGCCACCCCTGGACGGCGATCAGCAAGCTGACCGATACCAGCGCCAAGACCGGTTATAAGGGCACCTTTGACGGCAACGGCAAGACCATCTCCGGCCTGAATCCGGTCGGCGAGCTCATCAGCGGAAAATACAGAGGCGCAGGCCTGTTCGGCTATGTGTACACTGGCGGTACTGTCAAAAATGTGACTGTGGAAGGTGCAATGAAGGCCGAATGGAACTGCGGCGGCGTTGTGGCATACCTGGCTGGCGGCAGAGTGGAAAACTGCGTCAACCGCATGAACATCACGCCGCGCAGCGAAAGTATTTACCTCTATTATGTCGGCGGCGTTGTCGGTTACATGACGAACTACACGGATAACAGCGCTGTGATCATCGGCTGCCGGAATGAAGGCTCGATCGATGGCGGGACGACCGGTGAAAACGTTGGCGGTGTCGTCGGCGGCGCTTCCAACAGCCCCGGTATCTCGAACTGCGCCAATACCGGCAATATCAGCGGCAAAGCTTCGATCGGCGGTATTGCGGCAACAGCATCGATTCCCATCACTGCTTGCTATAACACCGGCAAGATTACTGGTGCTTCCTCGAAGATCGGCGGCATCGTCGGATATTCGAGCAGCAAGGTCACGAATTGCTATAATACAGGTGCAGTTGCGGGCGCAGGAAAGGCTGGTTACAAGGGTGTCCCGGAGGGAGTCGGCGGCATCGCTGGTCAACTGTATAATAGCTCCAACGGCGCTGTTGCGGCCTGCCTGAACAGCGGCACGGTAACAAGCGAGATCTACGGCGGCGCGCTTGTGGGCAGCAAAAATGCTGTGGCCGCCGCGGTCAGCGGCAGCTATGCCTTGGCTGGCAGCTGCACAGCGACCATCGGCAGCTACGCGGCAGATGATGACGAAGCCTCTTTTATTTCTGCTGAAGAACTTGGCAGCAAGCGCCTGATCGGCCTGCTCGGCGGCGCGTTCGCCGCGGGCAGCGACGGCAAGCTGACCCTGAACTGGCAGGATCCTGCCGCAAAGCCCGTTGTGACCTTCGTCACGCCCAAGGGCGCGGCTGTCACCATCGAAGGCCAGACCCCGGCGGAGCCCGGCGTCTTCGTGCTGGAAAACGGCACGTACAGCTATTCCGTCTCCAAGCAGGGCTATAACACCGCCACCGGCTCCGTCACCGTAAATGGCGAGAGCCAGCGCGTCGACATCAACCTCGGCGTTGAGACCTTCTCCGTGACCTTCAACGTCACAACGCCCGGCGCAAAGATCACCGTCACGGACGCGGCCGGGGAGACGATCCAGCCCACGGCGGAAAATGCGAACGTCTACAGCCTGCCGAACGGCAAATACCACTACATCGTCTCCAAGCTCGGCTGCACGAGCGCGACCGGCGACTTCACCGTCGCGGGCGCGGCGCAGACCGTCGGCCCCATCGAGCTGGCAGGCGCGCAGCTGTACACCGTCACGCTGACCTTCACCGATGACGAGAACGCAAGCGTCACTCCGGCCTCCGTCACGGTCAAGCATGCAGATGAGAGCGTCGAGCCCAACGCGGCTGGTTCCTTCACCTACAGTCTGCCAGACGGCACGTACACATACATCGTCGACGACGCCCGCTACTACAAGGTCGAAGCGACCTTCACCGTCAGCGGCAAGGATGCGACCATCGCAGTTCAGCTCGAGACCAACAAGACCTGGAACGGCACGGACAAAACACCCGTCACGCCCACCGACGGCGTCTACGAGATCAGCACCGCGGCGGAGCTCGCCTGGTTCGCCGATCAGGTCAACGCGGGCAATACCGCATATCACGCCAGGCTGACGGCCAACATCTACGTCAACTACGGCCAGACCAGCAACACCTGGACCCCCATCGGCGACTACAGCCATATGTACACCGGCACCTTCGACGGCAATGGCAAGTCTGTCTACGGTCTGACCGCCGCGCTCTTCGGCTATACCGGCGAAGGCGCTCTGGTCAAAAACGTCACGGTCTACGGCAGCAATCACGCTGCAGACGACAAGGATACGGCCCCGAAGGGCGGTATCAGCAATCAGGCCTATGGCTCGTTTGAGGGCTGCGTCAGCTATATGACCATCTCCGCAAAATGGTCGGTCGTCGGCGGCATCGTCGGGCGGCTCTATGCGGCCGGTCGTATCACCGACTGCGCCAACTATGGTGCGATCAGCAGCAATTGGACCGGCGCGGACCAAAATTCTCCGACCTACGTTGCAGAGGTCGGCGGTATCGCCGGTTCGTCTTCTGGCCCAATTACCCGCAGCTTCAATGCCGGTGCTGTGACAGTTGCACAAAAGGGTTACGGCGGCGTAGGCGGTATCGCTGGTGTGCTGAAGAGCGCGGCGATTTCGGATTGCTATAACACCGGTACGATCACTGGCCCGAGCCGTACAGCAGGCATCGTGAGCATTGCCAACGACACTGCATCTGCGATCGTAAAGAACTGCTATAACACCGGCAAGATCGTTTCCGTCAGTACTTCTACGAACCCGGCCTGCGGCACGATCGCGGGCACGATTGCAAACAGCAATGGTGACCAGATCGGCAGCGTTGAAAATTGCTACTTCCTGAAGGGCACATATTCCTATACCTCCGGCAGCACCGTCCACACCGACGAGATGGTCGGCTACCCGCTGGACAAGGGCGAGGCAAACTGCAAGCTCGCGTCCGAGATGAAGCTCGACGCCTTTGCCATCACCCTCAGCCCGACGGACAAGACCTTCAACGTCGACGCGGAGAACGTCAACGGCGGCTTCCCCGTGCTCAAATGGCAGGGCGGCCGCGCCCCGCAGGTCACGCAGGACGCCGAGGACGTCGCGGCCGATAAAGCGGCCCTGACCGTCACCCCGACGACCGTGACCTCCGCCGGCAAGCTCGAGCTGGCTTCGACCGGCGCGAAAGGCTCGATCATCACCTGGAAGAGCAGCAAGCCGGCGATCATCGCCGACGACGGCACCGTCACCCTCCCGACGAGCAATGACGTGACCGTCATCCTGACCGCTACGATCACGAAGAACGGCGTCTCCGACATGAAGGAATTCACCCTCACCGTCAGGACGGCCGCCTCCGCGGACAAGGCCGCGCTGAAGGCCATCATCGCCAAGCTCGGCACGCGGTTCCGCGTGGCTTACAAGACCGGCGAGGTAAATGTCCTTGATACCGTCCGTGACAAGCTCGCGGACGCCATCACCGCCAGCGGCGCGTCCCTGACCGCCGACCAGATCACCGTGACCCTTGCGGACAAGGGCAAGACGAGCCTCGGTGCGGGCACGCTGATCGACGACAGCGGCAAGGTCACCTATTACTACGAGGATCCGTCCCAGAGCAGCATCGGCACCGGCGACGCGCGGGTCAACGGCGTAACGTTCACCCTCAGCACCGCGAACGAAGTCAGCGTCACGACCGGCAGCTGCATGGTCTCCATCCCGTGGGACCGCACAAAGGTCACCACAGCCATGACCGCCGCGGCAGAGACCCTGATCTTCGACACCATCAAGGGTGAAAACGAAACCAGCACCGCGGTCACGAAGACCCTGACGCTCCCGCGGACACTGGAAAGCTGCGGCTGGTCGACGATCAGCTGGACCAGCTCCAGCGTCGTCGTCACCGTGGAGGACAAGGGCCCGCTGACCCCCGCGGAAGGCACGATCCATCCCAACGAGGAGGCCACTGCGGCCAAGCTGACCGCCACCTTCACGTTCAACAAGAACATCGACGACTATAATAAGGACGTCGAGGCGCCGATCACCGTCACACGGACGATCGAAGTCACCATCCCCGGCGCGGCGAGCGACTACATGCAGACCATCCAAAAGATCTGCGCGGAGTACACGCTGGCCCGACTGACGGACTCCGTCACCAAAGAGCCAATCGACCCGACCAACGTGACGAATGATATCCAGCTCCTGCGCTCCGGGGACTTTACGACGGTCAGCTTCCATACCGGCTCCAATGGCTACGCCATGACCGTGACCGCGACCGCGCCGGATGGCACTGCGACGACCTACGCGGCAGTGAACGGCTACCGCCTGAAGATCTGCCGCCTCGCGGAGACGGCCGGACAGGTCAAGCTGACCCTCACTGTCACGAAGAAGAACGGGAAGGATCTGGATACCCGCTACACCCAGACCAAGGAGCTCGGCACCATCACCGTCACCCCGCTGAAGCCCTCCGAGCTCGCCGCGGAGCTGGCCCTGCTCGAGAAGGCCAAGGCGAACTTCTTCGCCGGCATCAACGACGACCAGAACATCTCGGCCGATGCCGTCACGAAGAACCTGCACGCCTTCCATGAGGCCCGTCTGGATGCCGACGGAAAACTCATCTGGGTCTACACCAGCGATGAAACGCTGGGCACCGGCATCGTCCCGACGGATCTGCCTGGCTATGACTCGATGGGCACACAGCCCTGGCGGCTTTTCCGCAGCAGCAACAGCGCCGTCATCGCCGATGAAAACCTGCTCGTCACCCCGCATGCGACCGACGACAAGACCGTTACCATCACCGCCAACCTCAAGAGCGCACGCTTCGGCGGCTATTACGAGACCTGCAAGGACAACAGCAGCTACGCGGATGTCCTCGATACGCTCAAAAAGCTGGCAGGCGAGGAAGTCAGCGTGACCGTCACCGTCGTCAGCACGGCCAATCAGGCGGCTGCGAAAGCCGCCGGGGAGAAGATCGACGCGCTCTTCCCGGTCACCAAAGACAGCGCGGATGCCATCAACGAGGCTTCGGGCGCCTACAAGAGCCTGACCGACGCGGCCAAGAAGCTGCTCCCCGACGCGGAAGAAAAGCTCGCCAAGGCCGAGGCCGACTATAAGAAGGCCGTCGCCGACGCCGCGCAGGATCAGGCCGACCGCGACGCGGCCGCCGCCGTCGACGCGAAGATCGAAGCCATCGGCACCGTCACGCTGGAAAAGGAAGGCCTCATCACCGCTGCCCGCAGCGCATATGAAGGCCTGAGCGACGCCGCCAAGGAGTATGTCACGAAGCTCGGCGTGCTCGAAGCCGCAGAAGCAAAGCTCAACGAGCTGAAAAACGCGCAGGGCTACCAGACCCAGCTGCAGAGCGTCCTGGCCTATATCCGCAGCAGCGTCACTCCGAAGGCGAACCAGAGCACGAACGGCGACTGGGCCGTCATGGCCCTGGCCCGCGCGGGGCTCAGCTCCGACGCCGACAAGCGCTGGTACGCGGGCTATGCCGACGAGCTGGCGAAGCTCCTGGCAGCGAACGGCGGCAGCTTTGAGACCACCAACGAGAATGCCCGCCTCGTCCTCGCGCTGACCGCGCTCGGGCAGAACGCCAAGGCCTATACGGTCGGCGGCGAAACCTACGATCTGGTCACCCCGCTGACCGCGAAGACCGGCAGCGCCTATAAGGCGACCGTCCCCGGCACCACCAGCGCTGCCTTCGCCATCATCGCCATCGACTCCGCACCCTATACCGTCGCGGATACCGCTGCGGTCCCGGCGATGATCCAGTATCTGCTCAGCATGCAGAACCCCTCCGGCGCATGGAAGATCAATGACAAGAACCCGGCCGACAATGTGGACGCCACCGCCATGGTCCTCACGGCCCTGGCTCCGCATAAGAGCGAGAACGGCGTGCAGGCCGCGATCGACAAGGCCCTGACCTATCTGGAGGGTCTGACCGGCTACGGCAACGCCTGCACCGACGCGCAGCTCGTCACGGCCTACTCGGCTCTCGGCATCGACTGCACGGACGCCAAATACGCCAGAGGCGGCAAGAACCCGCTGACCAGCCTCCTGTCCTACCAGACGGCCTCCGGCGGCTTCTCCCTCGACTCCACTGCGTCCAACGCCAGAGTCTCCCCGCGTCCGACCGAGCAGGCGGCCTATGCCCTCGTCGCTTATGACCGCTTCAAGCGCGGCGTGAAAAGCCTCTACGATATGTCCGACGCCGTCGACCTCCTCCCGGCAGCCAGCGGCGCAGCCGACGTCGCAGCGAAGATCACCGCCCTCGGCACCGTCACCGACTGCAAACGCGAGACCTATCTTGCCCTGCAGGAGATCGAAGCGGCCTACGCCGGGCTGACGGCGGAGGAACAGGCAGAGGTCACGAACTACGGGACCTTCCTGCAGCAGAAGCAGACCTTCCAGACGCTCCTCGAGGCCTACCGCAAGGCCAAGCTCGCCGAGCTCGACGCCTATTACGACAAGCTCAGGCGCACCGACTATACCACCGACCAGTGGACGAAGATCACCGAGGCCTACCGCACCGGCCGCAGCTCCATCAGCAGCGCCCAGTACGCCGAGCAGGCTGACGCCGCGCTCAAACAGGCCAAGGCAGACATCGACGCCTACGTGAACGGCAACACCATCGAGGTCAGCTTCCGTCTGATCGGCGATTTCCCCGAGTCCTACACCGGCAAGCACCTCGGCTACGTCACCTGGATCGAAACGGAGACCTACACCGTCAAGAAGGGCAGTACCGTCTATGACGTCTTCACCGAAGCCCTGCAGGACGCCGGGCTGACCAGCACCGGCGCAGCCTCCGGCTACGTCAGAAGCATCACCGCCCCATCCATCCTCGGCGGCTACACGCTGAGCGAGTTCGACAACGGCGCAGGCTCCGGCTGGATGTTCACCGTCAACGGCACGCACGGCAACTACGCCCTGGATGAGCACGTGCTGCAGAACGGCGACCGCATCGTCTGGCACTACGTGGACAACTATGCGACGGAGACCTCCACCTGGCTCACGGCTGCGGATATCTCTCCCGCGGAATACGCCCGCCGCCACATCGGCGACGTGGTCACGGCCGGCAAGCACGGCAAGGCGGCGCCCACACTGACCCTCAGCGACCTCGGCCGGACCGTGAAGTTCACCTTCACGCCCGACAAGGGCTGCCACGTCAAGGACGTCAAGGTCAACGGCAAGTCCATCGGCGCGGTCGAGAGCTATACCTGCAGCAGCTTGAAGATCTACGACCGCATCACCGTGGAATTCACCGACGGCACGCTGCCGTTCACCGACGTGCGCGAGACCGACTGGTTCTATGACGACGTCGTCTTCGCCTACGAAAACGGCCTCTTCTCCGGCACCACGGCCACGACCTTCAGCCCCTACGCCTCCATGACGCGCGCCATGCTCGTCACGGTCCTCTACCGGCTCGAAGGCGAACCCGCCGTCACCGGCCGCAGCGGCTTCTCGGATGTCACGATCGGCAGCTACTATGAAGCCGCCGTCACCTGGGCCGCCGACAGCGGCATCGTCAACGGAACCAGCGCCACGACCTTCAGCCCGAGCGAGAATGTGACCCGCGAGCAGATGGCCGCCATCCTCTGCCGCTACGCGCAGTACAAGCGGTATGACACGACCGTGAGCGCGGCTTTGAGCGCCTTCTCCGACGCCGCGGCAGTTTCCACCTACGCGAAGGCACCGCTTTCCTGGGCTGTCGCAGAGAAGCTGGTCAACGGCACGGACGGCAAGCTCCTCCCGCGCGCCAGCGCCACCCGCGCCCAGGTCGCCGCGATCCTCCATCGTTTCGTAGAAAACATCACCAAATAACCCACCCCAAAAGAGCCGCCCCCACAGGCGGCTCTTTCTTTATCCAAGGCTCCCCACCCAGGGGAGCCTTGGGTGCATGCAAATCCATAAAACTTCCCCGCAAAAAGGTGCAGACCGACAAATCCGGTCTGCACCTTCTATTGGCTGCAAATATTCAAAGGTAACTGCTTACAAATCTGATTCCTACGTATCAGGCGGCGCGTAGTCAGACGCCCGTGAGGTGACTATCGTGTGGAACGACGCCCGAAACATTGGTTCCTGCCTAAATTCAGAGGCAGCACGCACCCCGCGTCCCCAAGCACTCTTTTCTCCCCTATCTTTTCTCTTGCGAGAGAAAAGATAGGGCCGCCGGAGGCATCCGACAGTCGCAAATTTGCGACGACCTTTCAGTCAGCTCCCCTGGGAGGGGAGCCTTTTACAGCAGGATGCAGATCATGCCGCCGGTGTTTTCGTTGATCATGCGGCCGAGGGTCTTGGTGAGCTTCTGCCGGGCGTCGTCCGGCATGCGCATGATCTTGGCGGTGACGCCCTCGGAGACGAGCTCGTAGAGAGACTTGCCGAAGATGTTGCTCTGCCAGAGCTTGTCGGTGTCCTCCTCGTATTCGCCGAGCAGATAGTCGATCAGCTGCTGGGATTCCTGCTCGCCGCCGACCATGGGGCTGATCTCCGTTTCGATCTGCGCGCGCAGCATGTGGATCGACGGAGCGCTGGCGCGGAGCTTGACGGCGTAGTTGCCGTTCTTTTTGACGATCTCCGGCTTTTCGAGCTTCAGCTCCTCCGCGCCGGGCATGACGATGCCGTAGCCCGTGGCCTTGACCTGCTCGAGCGCGGTCTGGACCTTGTCGTAGAGCTTTTTCGTCTGCGCCAGCTCCTGCAGCATCTGCAGAAGGGCTTCGTCATCGGCGATCTCCACCCCGGCCTGCCGGGACAGCTCCTCGTAAAACAGCGCCTGCGGCAGATGCAGCTCGCAGCTGACCGTGCCGGTGCCGAGGTCGACCTCGCGCACGCGGAATTCGTCGACCGGCTCGAGCTCCTGCAGCGTCCCGAGGACGCTCTCGGCCTCGCTGAGGCTGGTGAGCGCGCCCGCGCGCTCGAGCATGGCGTCGTAGAGCGCGGCCTTGACCGGATGGCCGTCCGGCAGCGCACGGACCCAGCTCGGCAGGAAGAAGCGCAGCTCCTCCACCGGGAAGGCGTACATGACAGCCTCGAGCAGACGGCCGATGTCCTGCGTCTGCATGTGCATGCAGTCCATGGCGAGGGCCTGCACGCCGTATTCGCTGCGCAGCTGCGCGCACAGGGCCTCCGCCGGGGCCGCGCCGGGGCTCTGTGTATTGACGAGAACGACGAAGGGCTTGCCCGTCTTCTGCATGTCGGTGATGGCGCGGGCCTCGGCCTCGCGGTAGTCCTCGCGCGGGATATCTGTGACGGTCCCGTCGGTCGTGACGACGACGCCGAGGGAGCTGTGATCCTCCATGACCTTTTTGGTGCCGAGCTCCGCCGCCTGCGCCATGGGCAGCTCCTCCGGAGCCCAGGGCGTGGTGACCATGCGGGGCTTGCCGTCCTCGGTGTCGCCGACCGCGCCGGGGATCATGTAGCCCACGGAGTCGATCAGGCGCACGCGCAGCGTCGTTTTGCCGTCGGGACTGATGCGCGCGGCCTCGTTCGGAACGAATTTCGGCTCCGCGGTCATGATGGTCCGGCCGGAGCCGGACTGCGGCAGCTCGTCGGTGGCGCGTTCGCGCTCGTAGACATTTTCGATGTTCGGCAGCACGAGCTGCTCCATGAAGCGCTTGATGAATGTGGATTTTCCCGTCCGCACCGGGCCGACGACGCCGATATAGACCGTGCCGTCCGTGCGCCCGGCGATCTGCTCATAGATCGATCTGTGTTCCATAGTCCGCCTCCTCTGCCTTACATGGGAATGAGGAGAAGCCTTCCAGCCTCTACCTCCGGCTGCGTCAGATGATTGGCCGTCTGGATGGCCTGCGCCGTGGTCTTATACCGCTTGGCAAGGTCCCACAGCGGCTGCTGCGCGCCCGTGCGGCGGATGACGACCGACGCGCGCTCCGCGCGCGGCTGCCGCGTCAGATCGAGCGTGCTGCCCACCAGGTTCTGCAGCTTCTGCTTGGCAAACGACTGCAGCTGGAACACCGCGTCGTACCGCAGCTCGACCGCACCGCTGCCGGCCGCGGCATAGCCCTCCGGCTGGAGCTGGAAGACGGCCTCGCAGGCGCAGTCCTCGTCCAGTGCGGTCTTGCAGCTGACCTCGGTGCGGAAGGATTCGGACTGCACCGCGCCGTCCGCGTCCGTGTAGACCGTGTCCGCGCGCAGGGGCACGTGGACGATCACGCCGTCTGCCGTGCGCTCGAGCGCCATCGTGTCGGGATAGACGCGGCAGTCGAGCACGGCGGACGCCTGCGCCGGGAAGGACGGACGGATGGGCTCGCGCAGGGTCTGCGCGTCGAGGCGCATGCTGTATTCCTGCTCCTGCCACTGGGGCTGGAAATCGCCGCGGGTGGAATAGGCGTCCTCGCAGAGCGTGAGCGTCTGCGGCTGGATGACGGTGCACTGCGCGAGGATCCCCGCGCCGAAGAGCAGCTTCTGACCGGTCTCAGTGTCGACGGGCTCGAGCTGCACGCCGGTCACGAGCAGGGCGGTCTCCACGTCCTCGTTCTGTTCATAGTCCCCCTGCAGCTGGCAGTACTGGGAGAAGGGCACGGCGAGGCTCAGCGTGCGCAGCTCATTCTGCTCGTCAAGATAGGTCAGCTGCAAATTGGCCGTGCCCTTCATCACGGCCTTGCTGCCGACCAGATTCTGCTCCGTCACGACCGGCTGCAGCATGCAGTCGGCCAGCCGGACGATTTTCGCCCGCCCTTCCGGCACGTTCAGCTCCTCGCTGACCTGGAAGGCGCGCTCGGCCGTCTCGACCGGGACGGCGTTGGAATAGGTCTGCGTCTTCTGCTGCAGGCAGGCAGGCGCGTCGGTCAGCGCGCGCACCTCCTCCGTCCACGGCTCATATCCGTCCGCCTGGACCAGCACGCTGATGCGCAGCAGGACCTTGCGGGAGTTGATGAGTCGGCTGTCGGCGCTGCGGACCGAGCAGCGGACGACGGACTGCGTCAGCTCCTGCAGGTCGCTGCTTTCCAGCTTCAGGGTGAACGGGACGTCGGTGGTGAGCAGCTGCAATCCGCCCGCCTCGTCGGCATAGAGGCAGGAGGCGCGCAGATTGCCCGTCACGAGCAGACTTCCGGCGCGGCTGGTCTTGCTCTGCAGCTCCGGCTCGGCGTAGCAGATGAGCGTGCGGGCGGCGTCGGGCATGGCGTCGGGTATGATGAGCTCCTGCGTCTGCTCCTGCGCGAGGGACAGATGCGCCGTGCGCTTCAGGCAGGAACGCTGTTTTTGTTCGAATGCAAGCTCCATAGTCTCAACTCCTTGTATGTTCTGGGATATCTATACGCGGAGCCGGACAAGGATATGTTCATTTCAGCAGCAAAAGTCCGAGCACGATCAGAATGATGGCCACCAGCACCCGCAGAAACCACCCGCACAGCGCAAACGACACCAGCAGCCCGATCCCCGCCCCGAGCAGCACCAGCCCCAGCTGCTCCGTTTTCACACACATATATCGATCCCCCCTCTGCGCCAGCATACGCAGAGGGACTCGCAGAGGTGCCGGTTTTCCAGAGTGCCTTTGAGAATCCGCACCCCAAAGGCCTCCCCTTGTCAAGGGGTGCCGGCCCGAAGGGCCTGAGAGGTGAACCCCGCCGCAGCGGGCATGGCATCCCCTATGAGGGGAAGCTGTCGCCGCAGGCGACGGATGAGGTGGACAGCGTCGCGTAGACGCACTGCCCCACCTCATCCGCCACGGCTTCGCTGTGCCACCTTCCCCTCATAGGGGAAGGCATAGACAAATCCCCCGGACGTATCGTCCGGGGGGGGTTACTTTTATGACTCTGCTTTTTTATACACCCACGCGTTCGGCAGCGGGCGGCCGCCGGTGTAGCGCAGGGGGGAGGAGGACGACTGCGTGACGTACTCGCCGTCGAACCACAGCATGGCACTCGAGCCGCCGTCGAGGTTGATGGCCTGCATGCACTTGTGCTGCAGCAGGATCTCGGAGCAGTTGTTGACGCTCGTGCCGAGAATGCCCTCGAGCGGATACCGGCCCTCGATGACAAGCATCAGGATCTCGTATTTCTCACTCTGGCCGATGCACGCGCGCGGCTGCTCGCCGGTCCAGTAATCGTCCATGATCTTCTTGCCGTCGACGATCAGCGCGGGGGTGAACTCCGCCGCGTCGGTGCAGTCTTCGCTGACGGGGGACAGCGCGTCCTTGATGTAGAACAGATCGTCCTCATGCAGCTCGATGCGCTTGTAGGCGTAGGCGGAGAAGTGGTCGCCGTAGGCCTTGCCGTTGGACATCGTATAGCCCGCGAGCAGACCGCCGTTGCCCGCGCCGTTCGGGTCGAGGAAGCCGTTGGCGTTCATCGCCAGCACGCCGTTGTGCGCCTCGGCGATCGTGCCGGAGAGCTGACCGGCGGTGCCGAGCGTCGTTGCCATCTCGATAGACAGCCGCGACGGGTCCTTGCCCACAGCCAGTACGCCGCGGTAGCCCTTGCCGGAGATGCGCAGCAGCAGCACACCGTTATACGCGTCGATGGCCAGCACCTGCTCGCCGAAGGTCGACTGGATGGACGTGCCCTTGTCGTCGAACCCGGCTTCGTTGATGTAAATATGCTCCCAGCCGTTGGCCAGCGTGTCGGGGTGCTCGGCAAGATAGGTCTCCATCGAGGTCCGGTCAAGCTCCCAGAAGACGGAATAGAAATTTTCCTCCGCCTGCTTTGCAAGCTCCTCCTGCGTCAGCTCCTCGGCGTCCGGCTGGTCGGTCTCATGCGTGACGTTGGGGTCAAGGGTGACGATGCTGTCATTGGACGTCGACGGCGTCTGGTCCGCGGGCACCGGATCGGTCCGGCCCCAGGTCGATTCCTTGCCGACGGTCCCGGCCTTGACCAGACCGTATTCGTACCGGACCTCGTCGATCACGTCCTTGGGGATGAAATACGTCGCCAGCCACTGGTGCCGCATGGTATCCATGGCGGTGTTGATGTAGATCGTGCGCCATTTCTTGACGAACGAATTGTTGGTATAGATACAGAAGAAGTACAGCCCTTCCAGACAGAGGATGACGAGCAGCCAGATGGCCAGCGTCTTCAGAGGCTTTTTGACCTTCTGCTTTTTCTGCCGGCCGGAGCGCTTGGCGACCCGTGCGCCGCCGGACGAGCTGAATAATTTGACCTGTGACATCGAATCTCTCCAGTTATCATGAAATTCACATACCACTGCATTCTATCACAAATCGCGGCAGGAATCAAACCATTTGAAGAAAAGTTAAGAAATATTTACATTTTCCCGCGGAATTGATATTTATTTCGCGCCGGTCTGCGTGCTGCGGCTGACGGTGCCGGGCTCGGCCTCCAGATTTTCGCCGTATTCGACCGTCCCGATGCGGCAGCCATGCCCGATGCGGACGTATTTGCCGCGGACGATATCGGCTTCGACATTCTCCAGCTCGATATCGTCGCCCTCGATCGAGCCGATGCGCGCGCGGCCAGGGCTCGTGCGGAAGATGCCGAGGAACGTCGTCGTGTCCTTCTGCAGCACGCGGATGGTTCCGCCGCCGATGGCGTGGATGCGCACCGCGGGGTTCGTTGAAATCTCGACCGTTTCCGCGTTCAGCAGTCCGCCAATCTGTACCGCGCCGCTCAAAGCTGCCGTCTCCGCCTCGATATCCCCGCTGACCCGGCACGAGCCGGAGGCGCGGAACGCCCGGCAGTGGACGCTGCCCGCTTCCAGAGAACCGGACGCGCTGAACTCGTCTGCCGTAAGCGCCCGCTCCGTCCGCAGGGAACCGGAGACGGACGCAAGCCCCTCTACCTGCACCGACTGCGCGGAAAAGTCGCCCGAGGCCGACAGGCTGCCGCAGCGGACGCTCCCGGCTATCTTGCCCGCGCCGCTCGTGTGCAGTTCGCCCGCGCAGTCCACGTCGCCCTGCACCTTTGCCGCGCCGGAGCAGTGCAGCTCCTCGCATTTGAGGCTGCCGTTGACTTTGCCCGCGCCGCTGATCGAGACGCTGCCGTATTCGCCGCCGGGCATGGTGCTCGAGCCGGAAATTTTCATATCGATGTGTTCGTTCATAAGACTTCCTCCTTCAGATGCTCCAGAATATCCGTTCTTTGTGCGCCCTCGGCAAGATACAAATGCAGAAGCTCGTCGAGGGGATAGGTTTTCGTTCCGTATTTTGTTTCCAGTATCAGCGTTCGCCGTGCGGCTGCTGCCTGCTTTTGTCCGGCCAGCTCCGCGGCCAGCGCCTCGAGCGAGACGCGGTCCTTGCTCTGCAGAATCAGCTCGATGCGCGGGCAGATCTGCGCGCGCCGGAAATAGGTCTCCTGCCCGGTCGGCGCGGACCGCCGCAGGAACCAACCCTCCGGGATCAGCCCCATCCGCTTCCAGCGGTACAGCGCCCCGTAGGAGATCTGGTACTGCTCCAGCAGCTCCTTTTTGGAGATCAGCTCCTCTTCCAATCCCGTGCCTCCTTCCGTAACAATGTTACGGTCGTATATTAGCATAACATTGTTACGCTGTCAAGACAAAAATTTCCCCCGGAGCCCGAAGGCCCCGGGGGAAACGGGAAATGCGGGGGAGAAGGCGCTTATGCAGCTTCCTTCGTCATGTTCATGAGCACCTTGGCGCCCATGGCGCGGGTCGCGGTGCCCTTCGGGCTGAACGCGCCGTTGGAACCGGCCAGATACTTCTCAGCCGTGCAGTAGGTGACAGCCTCGAGCGCCCAGTCGGCGATGGCATCGAGATCGGTGTAGGTGAGCTTTTCGGTGATGCCCTCAGCCGTCTTGCCGCCGATCTTGTCGTAGCCGTAGAGGACCTTGGCCATCTCCTGACGGGTGATGGACTTGGTGGGCTTGAACGTGCCGTCCTCATAGCCGTCGACGACCTTGTTCGCGCTGGCCCACAGAACGGCGTCGGCATACCAGCTGCCGTCCGTGCAGTCGGAGAACTTCTCGCTGACCTTGCCCTCGACCTTGGGGGAGCCCGCCATGCGGTACAGGACCGTCACAAGCATCCCGCGCGTCAGCGCGCCGTTCGGCGTGAAGGTGGTGTTGCTGGTGCCGGTCATGAGGCCATTGCTGAGAACATAGTTGACGGCTTCATAGAACCAGTCGCTGCCCTTGATGTCGGTATTGACGGAAATTCGGCCCTGCGGCTTGGCGTATTCTTCGCCAATGGTGCCGCCGAGCTTATTCTCGATGTAATCAACGACCATCTGCGCATCCGTGTAGGAGGCGTCACCGGCCTTGAGGACCTTAGAGTCATTAAACATCGTGAAGCCGTCGCCGCAGTAGAGGATTGTATAGTCGATACCGCCAAGCGTATAGGTCTTGTTCAGATCGAGCGGCTCATATTCGTTGGTCTTTTTGTTCAGGACCTGAACGTTGGTTACGCGGTATTTACCGGCGACCTTGGAGAATTCGCCCTTGTCCGTCAATTCAATGGAGGACGGGACACCCGCCATGATCGTGTACTTCAGACCGGAAACGCTCAGGAAGCCGCCGGACTCCTCCGGGTAGTTGATCGCACCCATTTCCAGCATGTCGAGGACAGTCTGGCCGGTGACTTCCATTTTGCAAGGCAGATTGCCCCACGGGAAAACGCTGAGAATGTTATCGAGGGTGATATCGCCGGCTTTGATCGGCTTGCGGATGCCGCCGCCGTTCATGATGCCGATATCCGCGTCCATCATCACGCGGAACGCATCGGCGCACAGATCGCCGAGAGCGGTCTCGTGGTTACGGACGAGGCGATTCCCGTTTTCATCCTTGTCAGGCAGCGCAATGCTGCTCTTGGCGACGACCTTGGACACGTATTCCTTGAACGTGTCGGTCAGCTTGGTAATGTAAGCGGTGATGCCTGCGTCCTTTTCGGTGAATTCCTTCGGGGAAATCAGTTCGGCAGTGATCGTGCCGTCGGTCTTGATCGTCAGTTTGCCGAGATTTTCGAATTTGGTGCCCGGCTCCGTCAGAACGATCTGCTTGCCGTCCTTATTGGCAACCTTCTGAACACCGGCAATATGATCGTGGCCGTCCAGCACGGCGTCGATACCGGTGGTGTTGGCGATGACAGCCTTCGAGGTCCAGCGGTCGGTGATACCTTCGTTGCCAAGGTGACCCATTGCGATGACGTAGTCAGCGCCCGCAGCTCTTGCCTCGTCAACAGTCTTCTGGACAGTCTCATAAAGCGCTGTGCCAGTCTCGTCTTCACTGAAGGAATAGATGTAGTTTCCAGATTCATCCTGGAAGTAAGCCGGGGTGGACTTGGTGAAGGACTCCGGCGTAACGATGCCGATGAATGCGACCTTCTTATCGCCGTAGGTCACGATCTCATACGGCTTGTAATTCAGATCCGACGTGCCTTTGCCGATGTACTTGAAGTTGCACGCCAGATACTGATACTTCGCCTGCTTGGTCAGCTTGGCCAGCTGCGGGAGCTTGTAGTCAAATTCATGGTTGCCGAAGGTGGCAAAATCATAGCCGACCTCATTCATGATATCGACCAGATAGGCGCCTGCGGACAGTGTGCCGATAGACTCGCCCTGAATAGCGTCGCCGCAATCAACGAGTGCGACATAGTTGTGTGTTTTCTGCATCTCGGCCTTGTATGCCGCGACACCGGCATAACCAAGATTGTCGTTGACGCCGCAGTGTGCGTCGTCGGTATGTAGGATCACAATGTCGTTGGATTTCTCATCTGCTGCGAATACCGTGGTCATCAGACCCAGTACCATGCATACTGCCAGCAGAAGCGCGATCAGTTTCTTCATAGTATCCTCCCTTAATTTTTGCCCCGCGTCAAACGCCCGGAGCAGTATATCTGCATTATACTACAAAAGTCAAGCCTCCGCCATTGGCAGATGTTTGCAATCCACCCGCCCATTTTCGTCACCCTGCACAAAATATGCACCCCATCCACACCCACGCTCCAACACCATGCCATTTTTCGGCAAAATATCCGCTCAGAGGGAAGGCCGCTGCCCTGCGGCTCCGTTCAGGACCTTTTGCGGGAAGAGAGCTGTCCGGGCGACCGCGCCCCGGCAGGTTCGTTTGACCCGAGTGAGCAGAAAAGAACGGAAGCCGGACAGAAAAAGAAAACGGCCGGCTCATTTTTTTGTGTAGAAAAAACCATAGTGAACAAATCGAACACAGGCAAACTGGACATAGCGACAGAAACAACAGAAAACGTTTCCTATGTGTTGACAATGCAATACTGTTCTGAATCACACACAGGGGTAGTTTTTTGCTCTATGTAACCGGCTGTCTGGAAGAAGCCGGTGTAATCTTCTCCAGAACAGCCCTTGATAAAGATGTGGCAGTAACGCTCATCATCTTTGTCCACGATATAAATTCTTTCTACAATCGTCTGGATCAAAGTGACCAGGACCTCCGGCTGCGCATCCTTTGCATATTCTGCAAAGGAGAGCAGCCTTTCTTTTGTCATTTCCAAGTCACGGATGGCAATCATATTGTTCTTTCTGCCTTCATCCAGTTTGGAAAGCTGCCGCTCCGCTTCCCTCAGTTCTTCATCCAGATTTTGCAAATCCTCTTGAATAAATTGCTTGATACTGCCATCTGCTTCTCGCAGATTTCTTGTCTGCGCAGCAATATCTGCTTTCAGTTTGTCACGTTTCTTTTTAATGAGATTGTGTTCCTGTACCGTCTGTGACTGCTCCAAGACTTCCTCAATCTTGATTTCCAGAATCCTTCTGAAACGCTCGCTGTTTTCATCCGATAGTTCAGATAACTGCTGTACCACAAATTCGTCCAGAAGAACGCCATCTACCGCTTTGAAATTACATTCCTTTTTGCGATAACCAGGACAAACATATTTGAACCGAGGTTTTCCGTTCGTCCAGCGGTCGGACTCGGAAATTACACTCAGTCGTCTGCCGCAGTAAGGACAATGCACCAGTCCTGCCAACAATGCGTTGGTCTTTCTGTGAGGGCGATTGTATTTCTCTGCAATAGCATCCAGAAGTTCCTGCACTTCAATCCATTGTTCACTTGAAATAAAGCCTTCATGCCTTCCGACCGCAATAATCCACTCACAAACAGGCTTGCTTTCAATGGTCTGAACATATTTTGGAGAGATGAATGTGCTGTCGCTGCCCTCGTACTTTTCTTGGTCGGTTTTATTGTAAGCCGACAATCCGTGAGTTCCGTCAAACTCTGTCATATCTCCAAACACATTGCCGTCGTGTTCGATGAAATAATTATAGCTGCGTTTATCAGCAGTGCAATAAATGGGATTTCTCAAAACCAGCCGTGTTGTCGATGCGTTAAATGTTGCACCGGACGGAGTGTGAAATCCTTCCTCATTCATCTGCTTTGCAGTGGTCTGGATACTGCGAGTGGTTCGAAAAATTTCATACAAACGCTGAACCATACATTTTTCTTCTGGCAGACTTTCTAAGTAGCTGTAGGCTAATTTGCCCTTACCGCTTCCAGTTGTCACACGGCGAACGGTAAATCCCATAGGTGTATTGCCGCCGAGCCATCGACCGTCCTTTGCAAGCTCCATCATATTATCTACAATTCGTTCTGTCAGAGTATCTCTTTCAAATTCCGCAATGACAGCAAATATCTGAATAAAGATTTTATAAAGACCGCTGGCGGTGTTGATACCATTGGAGCAAATCAAGAGATCTACATGGTACATTTCCAGAAAATCCATCAAACGGATTAGGTCTGCTGTTTTTCTGCCGACACGATCCAGTTTGTAACATACGATTGCTTTGATTTTTCCGTCCTGCACATCATGCAGCATTCTCTGAAAATCCGGTCTGTCTGAAAAATATCCGCTGAGTCCTTTGTCCTCGTATTGTAAGAATTCATACTCCTCATCCAATCCCAATTCCTTTTTGGCATAATCCGCACATTGTTTGAACTGAACACCGATACTGTCACCCTTGTTGGTGATACGGGATTTGCGGGCGTATATCGCAACGCCACGGTTATCTTTTTCAATTTTTCTCTGTCTCTTCATGGATAGTCACCTCCGCTCATATCATACCGCCATCCCGGTTATTCTATCAAGTTTGTGGCCGTTGCCACGAATCCATTCCAGAAACACATACAAGGTTTCTGCGTCAAAACTTCTGATTCCCTGTGCGATAAACTCCGCTCGTTTCTGCTGGAAGGCTTCCATAGTTTCTTTGAATTTTTGTCCTCTGTGAATTATTGCAATCAAATAGTTTCCTCCGTTTCTGTCTGGGGTTCTGACTTCGGACCAACTTGGTCCAAAGTCAGATAATGAAAAAAGCTGCTACACAGATGCAACAATAACAGACACAAGAAGATTCTGTATCTGAATTGATGCTTCCATGTAACAGCTCCGACAGTTCGGACTGACTAAAAATATGTTTGTATAAATATGGGGCTTGCCCATCAATAAAATCTTGTATGAAGCAGTATTTAATTTTCATCTGTAACTATCATAGCATGAAATGTCGAAATAAGCAATCTTGTCAAGTTCAGCCAAAGAGCATATCCCAAAGTTGAGAACAGGAAGCTAATAGCAGATTTTCATTTTACCGTAAGTTGTAGTAAGGATATTTTTGATTTTCTAATTGAAGCATGATGATACCTCTGGACAATTTGTCCAGAAGTCATTTTGACATTTATGAAATTTCAGACACCTCATCAGGAATTTACAATACAAAATCTCTACATCTTACTTTGGTGCAAGTTACACCGTAGCACTTCATCCCAACTTGGGGCGAAGTTGATTTTCAGAAAATAGAAGCACTGTCTTGTGTCCAATTCGTTCACAAGCATAAAGCTCAGCCCTTCAACTTCTACCCCAATTATGTCGAAGTGATTCTCGTTTTTCTGTTTCCTGCATTTTTAACTTTGTGCCAAGTTGGCACGAAGTTTTTCACCCAACTTGGGATGAAGTTGTATCCGAGTATTGCCACTTTTGTTACTTGTGGGCGAGTTGCCCACAAGGCTTCCCGACAATATGTTGGGAAAAGTGGATTGCCATACATCACATAAATAATCAGAGACAACTTCTCCCATGTTTTCATTTTTTCGTTTATGGAAAATTGAACTTCTATGCAAATTGCGCAGAAGTCAGTAAGTAAAAGTATTCAGAATGAATGCGCAGCCGACACCGCAGGTGGCGTTCAAAGGGGATTGGGGATGCTTCCCCAACAAGCAATTTACGAAGATTTCCCCTCTGATGCGAATCAATAGTAGAAACCGAAAAAAGATGACAAAAGGCGCAAGAAGAGAGATAGTAAGGTGTGAACAAACTGATCGAACTCTATTGCGCGATTTGCCATCACAGTGAGGATATCTCTACGCGGACGGCGCGACGCCGGTCAGCGTCGGGTATATCGAAAAGATCGACGCTGAGCGCATGGCCGTCATCCTCGCGATGGGGATCCATGGGCAGAGCTGCCTGGAGATCGTCAACGACGCCTGGTCTGCAAGCTATACCGATTTACTTGAGGGGTTATTGGACGTAAAAGCTTACAAGACCAGCATGGGGCCTCCTTCCACGCATTATCGCCACTTCACCGAGGACCTGCCGTACGGGATCTGCCCGATCCAGAAGCTCGGCCGCCGCTATGGCGTGCCGACGCCCTATACGGATGCGATCCTGACGATCTACACACTCGCGCTCGACCTGGACATTGCGGCCAGCGCACCGGATTTTTCCACGCTCGACCCGGCGGCGCTGCTGTGACCGGAACACCGGCCGGATCCAGAGCGGCCGGTGCAGCAAAACCGTTTTCCCGGCTGGCAGCCACGCGCTGCCAGCCGCTTTTTTGCTTTGGTCCAGCCGCGTTTGCCGCTGCCCGGACGGCGCAGAAATAAACGGAGCCGGCGTTTGACAAACCCGCTCGTCCGCGCTACAATAGCGCAGAAAAGCTGCAGATCAGGGGGCGCATCTATGAACATCTACATCATCCGGCACGCGGAGCCGGACTACGAGCATGACTCGCTGACCGAAAAGGGCTGGCGTGAGGCGGAGCTTTTAAGTCATCGTCTGTCTAAGATCCGGAATGCATTTTATTACACGTCTCCGCTCGGAAGGGCCAGAGACACCGCGTCCCTGACGCTCAGGGCCGTCGGTCAGGAGGCGGAGGTCCTGCCGTGGCTGCGCGAATTCGACACGGGCTATACGGTCCCGCTGGTCTACAATCCCAAGGGCTTCGGCTGGGACTTTCCACCGAAGACCTGGACGCATGAGCCGCTGTATTACGACCCCGAGCGCTGGCTGCAGGCTCCGGCCTACCGGGATTCCGGCGTCGCGCCGGTCTACCGCGCCGTGACGGACGGCCTTGACGCGCTGCTGGCGAAGCACGGCTACGAGCGCGGAGACCATCTCTACCGCGCCGTCCGGCCGAACACGGAAAACCTGCTGCTCTTCTGCCACTTCGGCGTCGAGTGCGTGCTGCTCTCACGCCTGTTCGACTGCTCGCCCGTCACGCTCTGGCACCATACGGTGGCCCTGCCGAGCAGCGTCACCATCGTCACCACAGAGGAACGCGAGAAAGGCGTGGCTATCTTCCGCATGTCCCGCTTCGCCGACCTCTCGCACCTCGACGCAGCGGGCGAAGCCCCGTTGTTCTTCGCCCGCTTCTGCGAACAGCACGGCGACGGAACACGGGAAAACTGAGCGGCATTCCGAAAACCGCATATCCACGCTCATAAAACCGAAGGCCCTGCGCTCGCAGCGGCTGCTGTCCGCCGCGGTGCTGGTGCAGGCTGCAAGCGAGAGCAGCATCGCCGCCACCAGCAGGATCGGGATCAGCTTTTTCATAGAAAACAGCCTCCTTGTTTTGGTTCTGTGGCTGTACTCTATCGCCGGAATCTGAA
>ERZ809074.323-NODE-323-length-78538-cov-9.133099_pt1 | contig 78538 bp, 85 predicted proteins | sample MGYA00520795_ERZ809074 | MGnify/ENA primary metagenome ERZ809074 (study PRJEB31570, sample SAMEA3212989) | Homo sapiens | biome: human-gut; feature: human gut; material: fecal | place: Sweden | collected 2011 ...
GGGCGCAACGTTTGCAATCTTTACAAGCGAATCCAAAGTCAATATTGCGGTTACCGGCGGTAAAGTTAATGTAACGGCGACTGTCAACAATCTTAGACTGTATTCGTTGGAGAATATCGACTTAGAAAAGCTTACCGGCACGGAAAAGGAAAGAACTGCGGAGGGCAAGTTCCTGAATGAAGGAACGGCAACATTGTCGGGAAACACTCTTTCTCTCGACAAACTTACCCCCGGCGACAAAGTAACGTTTGATATCGATATCGCCAACAACAGCGATGTAACCGTTAAATACAGAACGTTGCTTTCGGTAAGAGATTCGGGGCTGTTCGAAGCGCTTGAAGTATCGATCGGAGGAAGAACGGCAGGCAGTGCAAGCGACTGGACGGTAAAAAATGCCGGAGAAGGAATTGCATCCGAGCAATGTTCGATAGAATTGCCTGTTTCCGCAACCGACGAATATCAGGGTAAATCATGCCAAATAGATTTTATCGTCGAGGCAGTACAGGGCAATGTGGACGAGAGTACGGTAAACAACGGCGACGTTTACGACGAAAAACAGCTTCGCCGGGCACTTTATGAAGCACCCTCGGACGGAACGAAGAAGGTAATCAGACTTAAAAGCGACGTAACGCTTCAGATGCTGTACGCAGCCGAAAACTTCGGAACCGAAACTCTTGCGGACAATGCCGAAGGCGATACGTTCAATCGCTATAAACTGGGCGTTCATCCGCTTGCAAGCGATCCCTCTCACTGGAATCCACTTGTAGTTAATCAGACGCAGGAAGAACGACTTGTATACGGCGCTTACTACCATATGGGAGCAACCGACGAGAGAAAAGGTCGTCTTGTCGTTAAAAACGGACAGAACGTCGTCATTGATCTCAACGGTTACACAATAAGAAAGGCAAGCCGCGCTACTCACGGCGATTGGAGCAATACCTGCACCGATATAATCGCAAACTACGGCACGCTTACGCTAACCGATTCGAGCAATAACCCCGGCACACTCATGGGCAACGGATACATTTCCTGCAATGGAGCAGTCGTTCACAACTATAACGGCGCAACCTGCACGATTGAAAAAATCAACGTAAACGGCAATGCTGCAGGCATGGCTGCGCACACAGGTCAGTACGTTCTTGCCAACGAAGGCACGATGACCGTCGATTCCGCAAACGTTTATGACGACGCAACTTCCGCGTCGCTGCTTGTAAGCACGAGCGGTACCGTCACCGTTAAAGGCAACACCGTATTGAATCATCCCTACACAAAAACCGTAAACTGCAAAGGCGGTGAAATAGCAATCGAGGGCGGCGTTAAAATAATTTCCGAAAAGTATGCCGTGTACGCAGCGGCAGGCACCGTCACGGTTAAAGACGGAGTGGTTCTCGAAGGAGCAGGCATTCTGTATGAAGACGGCGGCGAAATCATCTGCAATCAGTATCCCGTTCAGATGAAGCTGGTTACGCCCACAACGGCGGACGAGCTGTATGAGGCGCTTAATAATGGCGGAGGAATAGCTGTCAACGAAAATATAACGTTGAGCGACGATAGCCGTTTTGAGTATGGAATGGCTCTTGCAAACAAAGGGAGAATTAAGTTAAAGATTAACGGGACTTTGTCCAGCGGCAGTATCAACGGATATTCTTTTGGGTGCATGAAGGTAGGCGAAGGCACTATACTGAATATTTCGGCAGGAGAGAACGGCAAATTTGTCAATAACAGTTCTAATTCAAACGTAAATATCGATAATGGGAAAGTTGTTGTAAACGGAGGCGATTTCCTGAGTGCCGAGCACTGTTTCCTTTTCTATGCGGATCAGCCTAATGAAGAAATGGAGTTGACAATCAATGCCGGTAATTTTGATGCTGCTTGGAGCGTTGTTTCTTTCCCCGGCGAATATAAAGCGAAGGTGACAATTAACGGAGGAACTTTTAAGGGGGCGGAAGGAGTTGTTGCGCTGCGATGGGGGACCGGAGAAAATGCGGCAACCGTCATCATCAGCGGCGGAACGTTCTACAACTGGGATCCGAGCGCTTACGTCAATGCCGAAACTCACACCGTAACCCAAAGCAAGGTGGGAAGCGATACCGTATATACCGTAACTGCGAAATAAAGATTTTCCGGCAGTCGGATACAAATAACATCACTGAAAAAGAAAAGCTTTGCTGTTTTGCGAGGCTTTTCTTTTAATATTGCGTCGGTAAAACGAAGAGTTGGCGCGAAAAAAGCCCCGTTAAGCACGCCGAATGCCCGTACAAGAGCAATAAAACCGTAAAAATATCGAAAAACACGGCGAAAATCGAAAAAAAGTTTAAAAAATAGCCAAAACGGCGTAAAAACGTTTGACAAAGAGGCGCATTTTGTTTATAATTATGAAGCTATGCTGTAGTATAGCGCAGTTTTCGGGCGTCGGGTTGATGTCGGAGATTGCCGCGGTAAAATTAGCTAATGCCGCGGATAACTCAGACGGACAAGTGCGGAAATAATCCGTGCGATGCAACGGAAGTCGTGAAGGAGCGGAAAAGCTCTTTTAATTAGCCCGAAAAATGACACGCACGACCAAGTTGTTGCAAATGCTGTTGGAGGATAAAAATGGCAAGTCAAAAAATTCGTATCAAGCTGAAAGCATACGACCACGAGCTGATCGACCAGTCGGCTGCTCGCATCGTAGAAACGGCTAAGAAGACGGGCACCAAAGTCAGCGGTCCTATTCCGCTGCCTACGGAAAAAGAAGTAGTAACCATACTGCGTGCCGTACACAAGTACAAGGATTCGCGCGAACAGTTCGAAATCCGCACGCATAAGAGACTGATCGATATCTACAGTCCCAGCGCAAAAACAGTTGACTCTCTTATGAAACTGGATTTACCCGCAGGAGTAGATATTCAGATTAAGTTATAAGTCACGCGGAGGTAGATAATTATGAAGAAAGCTATTTTAGGTAAAAAGCTCGGCATGACTCAGATATTCGACGAAACCGGAATTATGATCCCGGTTACCGTAGTGGAAGCAGGTCCTATGACGGTTGTCAGAAACAAGACCGTCGAAAGCGACGGCTACAAAGCAACCGTCGTGGCGTTCGGGGACGTAGCCGAGAGAAAGGTTAGCAAACCCGAAATTGGAACTTACAAGAAGGCAAACGTAACTCCCATGAAGTACATGAAGGAATTCAAGTACGACGACGAGTACGAAGTGGGCGCAACCATTACCTGCGAAATGTTCGCAGCCGGCGATCACGTCGACGTATCGGGCATCACCAAAGGTAAAGGATTCAGCGGCGCAATCAAGAGATGGAATCAGCATCGTCTTAAAATGACTCACGGTACCGGTCCCGTTCACCGCAGCCTCGGTTCCACCGGCGCAAACTCCACGCCCAGCAAGGTCATCAAGGGATTGCACATGGCAGGACAGTACGGTCACGAAAACGTCACCATCCTCAACCTCACGGTTGTCAAGGTAGACGCAGAGAAGAACGTTCTTCTTCTTAAGGGCGCAGTACCCGGACCCAAGAACGGTCTGGTTGCCGTAAGAGAAAGCGTCAAAGCTGCCAAGAAGAACTAAACGGAGGATTGAAAGATGCCAAGCATTAAAGTTTTAAATCAAAACGGCGCAGAAGTATCTACTTTGGAACTGGACGAAAGCGTATTCGGAGCCGAATACAGAGAAGCCCTCATCCATCAGGTAGTAGTCGCGCAGTTGAACAATAAGAGACAGGGCACCAAGTCCACGCTCACCCGCACCGAAGTTCGCGGCGGCGGTATCAAGCCGTGGAGACAGAAGGGCACCGGCAGAGCTCGTCAGGGTTCTATCCGTTCTCCCCAGTGGACGGGCGGCGGAGTGGTATTCGCACCCAAGCCCAGAGATTTCTCTCAGAAGGTTAACAAGGTCGCAAAGCGCAACGCTCTTGTAAGCGCGCTTTCCGCCAAGCTTGCAGACGGTAACATGATCGTCGTTGACAAGATTGCGCTGGAAAATGCAAAAACCAAGGAAATGGTTGCCGTTATGAACGCTCTTAACGTAGACAAGCGCGCTCTGCTGGTAGTAACCGGCGAAGACGCGGCAGTCGTAAGAGCGGCTAAAAACATCCCGACCGTTACCACCATGGCAAGCGAGCTTATCAACGTGTACGACCTCGTTGCAAACGAAAAGCTGGTCGTAACCGAAGCTGCTGTCAAGAAAATCGAGGAGGCATATAAAGCATGAACGCTTTCGAAATCATAAAGAAACCGGTTCTCTCCGAAAAAAGCTACGCAGGAATCGCTTCCAAGAAGTATGTCTTCGTAGTCGATTCGAGAGCCGATAAGACTCAGATCAAAAATGCCGTTGAAGCGGCGTTCGGCGTCAAAGTCGCAAAGGTAAACACCGTAAACGTTCGCGGTAAACTCAAAAGACAGGGCAGAAGCGAAGGTTACACCGCAGCTTACAAGAAAGCTTACGTAACTCTCACCGAAGACAGCGACGCAATCAAGTTCTTCGAGAGCTTGGCTTAACGGAGGAGCATAAGGATTATGGCTATTAAAAGATTTAAACCCATTACTCCGGGTACAAGACAGAAATCGGTAAGCACCTTTACCGAAGTTACTACCGAAAAGCCCGAAAGATCGTTGGTGGTTTCCATCAGCAGAACGGGCGGAAGAAACAATAACGGCAGAATTACCGTTCGTCACATCGGCGGCGGTAACAGAATCAAATACCGTATCATCGATTACAAGAGAAATAAGGACGGCGTGCCCGCTAAGGTCGCTACCATCGAGTATGATCCCAACCGCACCGCTTACATCGCTCTTCTCAACTATGCAGACGGCGAAAAGAGATACATTCTCGCTCCTTTGGGACTCAACGTCGGAGATACCGTCGTTTCCGGTCCGGAAGCGGACATCAAAGCCGGCAACGCATTGCCCCTCGAGAACATCCCCGTAGGTACCTTGGTACACAACGTCGAACTCCAGCCCGGCAAAGGCGGTCAGATGGTTAAAACGGCAGGCGCGTTTGCTCAGCTCATGGCAAAGGAAAACGGATACGCAACTCTGCGTCTTCCCTCCGGCGAAATGAGAAAAGTGCTGCTTTCCTGCAAGGCAACAATCGGTCAGGTGGGCAACCTCGATCACGAACTGGTGTCTTTGGGTAAAGCCGGCAGAAAGCGTCACATGGGTATCAGACCCACCGTCCGCGGCGTCGTCATGAACCCGAACGATCACCCGCACGGTGGTGGTGAAGGTAAGTCCCCTGTAGGTATGCCCAGCCCTGTAACTCCGTGGGGTAAACCCGCTCTCGGTTACAAGACCAGAAAGCACAACAAGGCAAGCGATCGCTTTATCGTTAAGCGCATCAACTAATTGAGGTGAATCATGAGCAGAAGTATTAAAAAAGGACCTTACGTAGAAGAAAGGTTGTTAAACAGAGTTAAGGCCCAGATGGATACTACCGATAAAAAGGTAATTAAAACCTGGTCCCGTTCGTCCACCATATTCCCCGAATTCGTAGGCTGCACCATTGCGGTTCACGACGGAAGAAAACATGTTCCGGTATATTGCACCGAAGAAATGGTAGGACATAAATTGGGCGAGTTTGCTCCCACCCGCACCTTCAAGGGTCATGCTGGCGAGAAAACCACCTCGGGTAGATAGGAGATAGATTATGGCAACCAGAAGCAAAACCAAAACCGCTAATCGCATCGAGAACAAGGATAAAAGACCTTGCGCTCATGCTAATTACGTTCGCATATCTCCCAGCAAAGTAAGAGTAGTCATGGATATCGTAAGAGGAAAGTCGGTTAACGACGCTCTCGCTATCCTCAAGGCAACTCCCAAGGCTGCGAGCGAGATAGTTTACAAGGTTATTTCGTCCGCATGCGCCAACGCCGAGCATAACAATAACATGGCGCGCGCAGACCTCTATGTCGCAGAGCTTTATTGCGACGGCGGTCCTATCTTAAAGCGCGTTAATCCCGTTTCCAAAGGCAGAGCTTATCGTATCAATAAGCGCACCAGCCACATCACCGCCATTCTGGACGAAATGAAGGAGGAGAGATAATCATGGGACAGAAAGTTAATCCGCACGGTTTAAGAGTAGGCGTTATTCAGTCGTGGGATACCCAGTGGTTCGCAAACAAAAAGGATTTCGCGAAGTATCTCAAAGAAGACAACGTTATAAGAAACTACATCAAGAAGAAATATTATACCTACGGTATCGCTTCCATCGGAATCGAGCGCAGCCAGGATAAGATCGTAATCAACGTTCACACCTCCAAGCCCGGTATGCTTATCGGAACCAAGGGCGCAGGCGTCGAACAGCTTAAAAACGAGCTGTACAAGCTGGTTGGAAAGAAAACCATCCACATCAACGTTCTCGAAGTTAAAAAGCCCGATATGGACGCAACGCTTGTCGCAGAGTCCATCGCGCTGCAGCTTGAAAAGAGAAGCTCGTTCAGAAGAGCTATGAAGCAGGCTATGTCCCGCGTCATCAGAAGCGGAGCAAAGGGCGTCAAGATCAAGGTCGGCGGCCGTCTCGACGGAGCCGAAATCGCAAGATCGGAAAGTTATCATGAGGGTTCCATCCCGCTGCAGACCATCCGCGCAGACATCGATTACGGCGTTGCGGAAGCACACACCACGTTCGGTATCATCGGCGTAAAGGTATGGATCTACAAGGGCGAAGTCCTTCCTACCATAAAGACTGAAGGAGGTAATAACTGATATGTTAATGCCTAAAAGAGTTAAAAGACGCAGAGTACATCGCGGCAGAATGAAAGGCAGAGCAATCGCAGGCAGCAAGATAGCTTACGGCGATTACGCTCTCGTTGCGATGGAACCCGGTCAGATCAAATCCAACCAGATCGAAGCGGCTCGTATTGCAATGACCCGTTATATCAAAAGAGGCGGACAGGTGTGGATCGATATATTCCCCCACAAGCCTATGACCAAGAAACCTGCCGAAACTCGTATGGGTTCCGGTAAAGGTGCTCCCGAATACTGGGTAGCGGTCGTGCAGCCCGGCAGAGTAATGTTCGAAATGGCAGGCGTAAGCGAAGAAGTCGCGAAAGAAGCACTTCGTCTCGCATCGCACAAGCTGCCCATCAAATGCAAGATTGCAAAGAAGGAAAAAGCAGCCGAGGAGGTTAACGCATAATGAAAGCTAACGAACTCAGAGAAATGAAGAATGAAGAGTTGAACGTTAAGCTCGGCGAACTCAAGCAGGAGCTTTTCAACCTTCGTTTCAACCATGCTACCGGACAGCTCACCAACCCCATGCAGATCAATACCTGCAAGAAGGATATCGCTCGCATCAAGACTATCCTGAAAGAAAGAGAGCTTAATGCGTAATGGAGGTCACTATGGCAGAATTAGTTAGAAATGAAAGAAAGGTCAGAGAGGGCATTGTCATCTCCGATAAAATGGATAAGACCGTAGTAGTCGCCATTAAGGACAAGGCAAAACATCCTCTTTATAAAAAGACCATCAATAAGACCAAGAAGCTCAAAGCTCACGACGAGAAAAACGAATGCGGTATCGGCGATACCGTCATCATCGAAGAAACCAGACATCTTTCCAAGGATAAGTGCTGGAGAGTCGTCGAGATTGTTGAGAAGGCTAAATAAGGAGAGAAACAATTATGATACAACCACAGTCATACTTAAAGGCTGCTGACAACAGCGGCGCTAAGGAGCTTATGTGTATCCGCGTTTTAGGCGGTTCTTTCCGTAGAAGCGGCAACATCGGCGACGTTATCATCGCCTCCGTCAAGAGCGCTACCCCCGGCGGCACCGTTAAAAAAGGCGACGTCGTAAAGGCGGTAATCGTTCGTACTCATCAGGGTATCAATCGTCCCGACGGATCGCATATCCGTTTCGACGACAATGCGGCGGTAATCATCGACAACCAGAAACAGCCGAGAGGAACTCGTATCTTCGGACCGATCGCAAGAGAACTTCGCGACAGAGATTATATGAAGATTATATCTCTCGCTCCGGAAGTAATTTAACGAGGAGGCAGAAAAATGAGTTTAAATGTTAAAAAAGGCGACAACGTCGTAATTCTCACCGGCAAGGATCAGGGAAAAACCGGAAAGGTTATTTCCGCAAGCCCCAGAACCGGCAGAGTAGTAGTCGACGGCGCAAACGAAATCACCAAACACGTCAAGGCGCGTTCCGCTAACGAGCAGAGCCGTATCGAAAAGAAAAACGGCACCATCGACGCAAGCAACGTCATGATTCTCTGCCCCGCATGCGGCAAGGCTACCAGAGTGGAAAATAAAATAATCGACGGCAAGAAGATTCGCGTATGCCATAAGTGCGGCGCGGCTCTCGACGTCAAAGCCGAAAAAGCGGATAAGAAAGCAGCTAAAAAAACTACCAAAACCGCTAAAACGGCAACCGAGAACACCGAAGCTCCGGCTAAAAAGACCAGAAAGTCCAAAAAAGCCGACGAAGCTCAGGCGTAAAGGAGGGTAAGGCTTAATTATGGCAACTGCAACTAATGAGAGAAACCGTCTTCTGAAGCAGTACAAAGAGGAAATAGTTCCCGCTCTCATAAAAGAAAAAGGTTATAAAAACATAAACGAAGTCCCCGCTCTCGAAAAGATCGTCGTCAATATGAGATTGGGCGACGTCAAGGACAACTCCAAGAGCATGAGTCTCGCAATCAAAGAACTGGAAGCTATCTGCGGACAGAAGTCCGTCGTCACGAAAGCTAAAAAGTCTGTTGCAAACTTCAAGCTCAGACAGGACCAGGCTGTCGGCGCAATGGTAACTCTGCGCGGAGCCAAAATGTACGAATTCCTCGATAAGCTTATCTCCATCGCGCTCCCGCGCGTCAGAGACTTCCGCGGTATCAACGGTAAAGCGTTCGACGGAAGAGGAAATTACGCGCTCGGTATCAAAGAGCACATCATTTTCCCCGAAGTTTCTTACGAACTGGTGGAAAAAGTGCGCGGTTTCGACGTTTGTATCGTCACTACCGCTAAAACCGACGACGAGGCAAAGTCGCTTCTTGTAAAGCTTGGAATGCCTTTCAAGAACTAACAGGATCAAGGAGATAATAAAATGGCTAAAAAAGCAATGATCAACAAGCAGCAGAAAACTCCGAAGTTCAGCACCCGCGCTTACACGAGATGCTCCATCTGCGGAAGACCCCACGCTGTTTTGAGAAAGTACGGTATTTGCCGTATATGTTTCAGAAACTTGGCTTACAAGGGCGAAATCCCCGGCGTAAAGAAGTCGAGTTGGTAATAGGAGGTTAATATGGTAGTTACAGATCCCATAGCAGATTTGCTTACAAGAATCAGAAACGCAATGACGGCGAAACACGAAACCGTCACCGTACCCGCCTCCAAAATGAAGAAGTCCATTGCGGATATTCTTCTTAACGAAGGCTTTATCAAAAACGCAGAAGTGGTTGAAGAAAACGGCCACAGCAATATCGTAATCACCCTGAAGTACGGCGCTCACGGAGAAAAAGTAATCTCCAACCTTAAGAGAGTGTCCAAACCCGGTCTGCGCGTATATTGCGGATGCGAAGATCTTCCCAGCGTTCTCAACGGATTGGGAATCGCAATCATCTCCACCTCCAAGGGTGTGATGACCGATAAGGAAGCTCGCAAGAACAAGATCGGCGGCGAAGTTCTCGCCTACATCTGGTAATCGGAGGTTGCTATGTCAAGAATTGGTAGAATGCACATCACCGTTCCCGCAGGCGTAACCGTAGATTACAAAGATAATCTGGTCACCGTTAAGGGACCCAAGGGAACTTTGACCCAGAAAATAGCTACTCACGCTATCGACGTTAAGGTGGACGGCAACATCGTTACCCTCGAACGTCATAACGAACTTAAAGAAACCAAGTCCATGCACGGTCTTTACAGAATGCTCATCGCCAATATGGTGAAGGGCGTAGTAACCCCGTTCAGCAAAACGTTGGTTATCGCCGGCGTCGGTTATAAAGCAGCCGTCAGCGGAAACAAACTGACCATGAACCTCGGTTACTCTCATCCGGTAGAGTTTACCGCGCCCGAGGGCGTTACCGTCACTTGCCCCGACGCCAACACCGTCGTCGTAACCGGTATCTCCAAAGAGCAGGTAGGACAGGTTGCCGCAAACATCAGATCCAAGAGAAAGGTTGAGCCTTATCACGGATACGGATTGCATTATTCTGACGAAGTTGTTGTCAGAAAAGAGGGCAAGACTGCCGGTAAGTAAGGAGAATAGACTATGATTAAGAAAGAAAATAAAAATGCAGTAAGACAGAAAAGACATTTGCGCGTAAGAGCAAAGGTCAGCGGCACTGCCGAAATGCCCCGTCTTAACGTTTATCGTTCGACTTCCAACATCTATGTTCAGATTATAGACGACGAAGCAGGCAACACCCTGGTTTCTTCGTCCACCATCGCAAAGGGTATGAACGTCGAAGGCATGACCAAAACCGAAGCCGCTAAGGCAGTAGGTAAGGACGTTGCGGCAAAAGCTCTCGAAAAAGGTATCAAGTGCGTCGTTTTCGACAGAGGCGGCTATCTGTATACCGGTAGAGTTAAGGCGCTTGCGGAAGCCGCAAGAGAAGCCGGTCTCGAATTCTGACAGGAGGTTACTTTACTATGGCAAAGAGAGAACGTGAAGAATTAAGACCGGACGACGGGCTTACAACAAAACTCGTATCGGTCAATCGTATAAGCAAAACCGTTAAAGGCGGCCGCAACATGAGATTTGCAGCGCTCGTAGTCGTCGGCGACGGCAAGGGCAAAGTTGGCTACGGTACCGGAAAGGCAACCGAAGTCCCCGAAGCTATCAAAAAGGCCGAGGAAGCTGCAAAGCACAGCATGTTCACGGTATCCGTCGCAGGTGATACCATCCCCCACAAGACCAACGGAAATTTCGGAAAGTCCAACGTACTTATGTTGCCCGCTCCCGAAGGTACCGGTGTCATCGCAGGAAGCTCTGTCCGTGCGGTTGTAGAACTCGTGGGTATCAAGAATATCACCACTAAATGCTACGGTTCGAGAAACCCCATTAACTGTGTAAAGGCAACTATCAACGGACTTAAATCGCTCCGCACAGCCGAACAGGTGGCTGCTATGCGTGGCAAGACCGTCGAAGAGATCCTTGGGTAGGTGAATTATGGCAGAAAAGAAATTAAAAATAACTCTCGTAAAGAGCACAAGCGGAAGACTGGAGAAACAGCAGAAAACCGTTCAGGCACTGGGACTTAAGAAAATTAATTCCAGCGTCGTTCGCGAAGACACTCCTTCGGTACGCGGTATGATTTTCGTAGTCAAGCACCTTGTCAAAGTTGAAGAAGTGGAGGCATAACTATGAAATTACATGAATTAAAACCCGCAGAGGGTGCAAGAACCGGTGAAAGAAGACTGGGCCGCGGCATTGGCAGCGGACTGGGCAAAACCTCCGGTAAAGGTCATAAAGGTCAGTGGGCAAGAAGCGGCGGCGGAGTCAGAATAGGCTTCGAAGGCGGTCAGATGCCCCTCGCCCGCAGACTTCCTAAACGCGGTTTCGACAACAACTGGAAAAAAGTGTACACCGTTATAAATCTCGGCGACCTCGAGCAGCTCGAAGAGGGTACCGTTGTTACTCTCGAATACCTTCTTTCCGAAGGTCTTGTAAGCAAAGCACAGCCTTGCGGACTTAAAGTTCTCGGCGACGGAAACCTCACCAAGAAACTTACCGTTAAGGCAAATAAGTTCACCAAATCCGCAGAAGCGAAGATTAAGGAACTTGGCGGAGAGGTTGAGGTGTTATAATGTTTCGTACATTGATAAATGCATTTAAGAATAAGGAGATTCGCACTAAGATATTGATTACGCTGGCGTTGCTGTTTTTGTATCGTATCGGCTGCTGGCTCCCTGTTCCGGGCATAGATAAAGAAGTATTCACGGCAACCGAAAGCAACAACCTTCTGGGACTTCTGTCGGCAATCACCGGTAGCGCGCTGTCCAACGGCGCAATACTCGCGCTGGGAATATCTCCGTATATCAACGCATCAATTATCGTGCAGCTTCTCGGCGCCGCTATTCCCGCTCTTGAAAGATATTCCAAGCAGGGGGAAGAAGGCAGAAAGAAACTCAACAAGATAACCAGATACGTTACGCTTGGGCTTGCCGTTATGCAGGCTATCGGCATCACCGTTATGTGGCACAACGCAGGCGGTTTGTCCGACACTATGTATTCCGGCACGATATTCGCAAACAAGTGGGTTATCGGCGCAAGCATCGTGATTATGCTCGTTGCAGGATCAATGTTTTCAACCTGGATGGGTGAGAGAATTACCGAAATCGGTATCGGTAACGGTATCTCCCTTCTCATCTTCATCGGAATTTTGTCTACCGCGGATCTCGCATTGGTCGCTACAATCAAAAACATTGTCGACGGCGATCAGCTTGCAGTCTGGTCATTGCTCGGCTTCATCCTGATGGCAGTTCTCATTTTCGGTCTTATAGTCTTTGTCGACCTTGCCGAAAGAAGAATTCCCGTTCAGTATGCAAAGCAGATTAAAGGCAGAAAGCAGTACGGCGGGCAGAATACCAACATACCGATTAAAGTAAACGCAAGCGGCGTCATGCCCATCATCTTCGCATCCGCCGTCATCACTTTCCCGCAGATGCTCGGTCAGATTTTCTGGCCCAATACGGGACTGCACCTTTGGTGGAGCAAATATATGGGTACCGGCACTTTGCTGTATTCCATTGTAATGGCTCTTCTGATACTGGCGTTCAGCTACTTCTACGCTACGATCCAGTTCAAACCCGACGAAGTTGCAAGAAACTTGCAGCAGTACGGCGGATTTATCCCCGGAACTCGTCCCGGTAAGCCCACTTACGAGCTTTTGCGTAAGATTTCCAGGCGTATCACGCTGTTTGGCGCAATTTACCTTGCGTTTATAGCTCTCATTCCCAGCCTGCTGTTTACTTTCATTACTTTCGGAAACAATACGCTGGTCACTTCCATGACGGCAACCGGAATGCTCATTATCGTTTCGGTCGGTCTCGAACTCGACAAGCAGCTGCAAAGTCTTATGATGATGAAGCAGTACAAAGGATTCCTTAAGTAATTCGGGCGTAAAAACAATCGAATATAAACACTCTTTATCCAAGTCTGCCGCGCTGCGACGGGCTTGGATAAAGCCACTTAATTTAGAGGTGTATTTATGAATCTGATTTTATTAGGCGCGCCCGGTGCAGGAAAAGGTACTCAGGCTGTGCGCATTGCTGCCGAAAAAGGCATTCCGCATATTTCCACCGGAGATATTTTCCGTAAAAACATCAAGGAAGGGACTCCCCTCGGATTAAAAGCAAAATCGTACATCGATCGCGGACAGCTGGTCCCCGACGAAGTGGTAGTGGGCATTGTCGAACAAAGAATCAATGAGCCGGACTGCAAAAACGGTTTTCTTCTCGACGGATTTCCCCGCACGATCGCGCAAGCCGAGGCTTTGGACAGACTTACCGATATCGACTACGTAATCAATCTCGACGTCGATCTCGAAAAGCTTGTGGACAGAATAACCGGCAGACGCGTTTGCGAAAAATGCGGCGAAAGCTATCATGTTTCGACCAAAAAAGACGATAATTGCGAAAAATGCGACGGTAAACTTATTCAGAGAGCGGATGACACGGAAGAAACTGTCAAGTCGCGCCTTAACGTTTACAAAAACGAAACGGCGCCGCTCATCGAATTTTACAAAAAACAAGGCGTGCTCGTAAACGTTGACGGTATGCAGACTATCGACGAAGTATATCAGGCAATTCTCGAGGCGCTTAAAGACTAATGATCACGATAAAAAACAGTCACGAGCAGGCGCGCATGCGCGAAGCGGGCAAGATAGTGGGCGACACGCTCAGGTTCATTGAGCCGTACGTTAAGCCCGGCGTTACTACCGCCGAACTCGATCAACTGATGGAAAACTTCATCAGAAGCAGAGGAGCGGTGCCAAACTTCAAGCATTTGTACGGATTTCCGGCAACCGCCTGTATCTCCATCGACGAGGAAGTCGTACACGGCGTTCCTTCCGAACGCGTATTGCGCGAAGGCGAAATAGTCAGCGTGGACGTCGGAGCCAAAATCAAAGGTTTCAACGGCGACGCCGCCCGCACCTTCACCGTCGGAGAGGTTGACTTTGAAAAACGTAAACTGATAGAGGTGTGCCGCGAAAGCTTCTTTAAGGGAGCAGAGCAGGTGCGCGTCGGAAAACGTCTGGGCGACATTTCTCACGCTATTCAGACGTACGTCGAAAGCTTCGGCTTCGGCATAGTTCGTTGTATGACCGGTCACGGAATAGGAAAAGCCTTACACGAAGACCCCGAAATTCCAAACTACGGAATAGCCGGTACAGGTCCCGTACTTAAAGAAGGTTATTGCCTGGCAATCGAGCCAATGATAACCGCCGGCAGTCCGGAAGTAAAGTTTGTCCCGGTAGACGACTGGGACGTGTGCGTTACCCGCGACGGACGCCCGAGTGCCCATTACGAGAACACGATTTTGATTTTATCCGATAAAATTGAGATTTTAACGCTATAATTTTGATTTTATTCGATAAAATTGAGATTTTTACCCCGCAAAACAGTTTACAAACGGTACAATTTTGTGGTATAATATCATTTGCGTGAAATTTGCGTTATCGAGATTATGCAACTACGGAGTAAATTATGCAGGTAGGTTACGTTGTAAAAAGCCTTAAAGGGCACGATACCGGAAGAGTTTATCTGGTTGTAGCCGTATTGAATGCCGACTTCGTGCTGCTTTCCGACGGCGAATACCGTAAGCTCGATAATCCCAAACAAAAGCGAATAAAACACGTTGAGTTGTTGTCGGACGGGATAATTCAAAACGTTAAGCTCGACAGCGACGTGCGAACCGCACTTAAACGGTTCAAATAATTTCGGATGTATTTGGAGGTCTTAAATGCCGAGAGAAGATAACATTGAAGTTGACGGAAAAGTCGTCGAGTGCCTGAGAAACGCTATGTTCAAGGTGCAGCTCGAAAACGGGCATATCGTCACTTGTACCATTTCGGGCAAAATAAGAATGCACTACATCAGAATACTCGAAGGAGATACCGTCAAAATCGAAATGTCGCCTTACGACATTACGAAAGGACGTATTACTTACAGAAACAAGAATTAAGGAGAACATTATGAAAGTCAGATCTTCAGTTAAGCCCATGTGCGATAAGTGCAAAGTAATCAAGCGCCATGGCAAAGTAATGGTTATTTGTTCCAAGTATCCCAACCACAAACAAAGACAAGGCTGATAAGCCTTTGTGTAATCGCCCCCGCAAGTCCTATTTCACAATAGGGCTATTGGCGTATGCGGGGGATTTTATGCATTTTTCGGGTCTTTTTTATGCGCTTTACGCGGTTTAAGCGGCACGAAATTGCTAAAAATCACGCTTATATACACAGCGAAAATCGCCTATATATAATATAGAATGGCAAACCGGCGCAAAACAGCTTTTGACAGTCCCGTTTGCTAAATGCTTTTCCGATTTTAAGCACGACGCAGGACCGAACCGAAGACGTCGGACAAAAAAGGAAAAGAAAAACACACGGCGTTTGTTCCCGTTAACGGAGAAAAGCGCGAATAAAAATCCAATATCGAAAAATACCGTTTCGGAAGGCGATAAGCCAACATTCCATGGCTTGCCGGAAAAAGCGTTTAAGATATGATAACACAAATATTTAAAGGAGTTAACAATGGCAAGAATAGCTGGTATTGATTTGCCCAGAGAAAAAAGGGTAGAGATCGGACTTACCTACATCTACGGTATCGGTCGCCCCTTGGCAAACAAGATTTTGGAAGCAACGAACGTCGATCCCGACATCCGCGTCAAAGATTTGACCGACGAACAGGAAAACGCGCTTCGTAGCTATATTGAAAAGCATGTGGTGACCGAAGGCGATCTTCACAGAGAAATCGCTCTCAACATCAAGAGACTTATGGAAATCGGCTGCTATCGCGGAGTAAGACATCGTAAAGGTCTTCCCGTTCGCGGTCAGAGCACCAAGCAGAACGCGCGTACGCGCAAGGGTCCGAAGCGCACCGTAGGTCGCGCCAAGAAGGCTGATAAGTAAGGAGACAGGTTACTATGGCAGTTAAGAAAACAGTAAAGAAGAGAATTACCAAAAACGTAGATAAAGGTCAGGTTCATATTCACGCGTCGTTCAACAACACGCTTATCACCTTTACCGACGAACAGGGTAACGCAATCGCGGCTTGCAGCGCAGGCGCGCTCGGATTCCGCGGTTCGAGAAAAAGCACTCCCTTTGCCGCTCAGCAGGCTTGCGAAAAGGCAGCTCTCGTGGCAAAAGAACACGGACTGCGCAGCGTGGAAGTTTTCGTCAAAGGCCCCGGCGCCGGACGCGAATCCACTATAAGAGCGCTGGAAACCGTAGGCATCGCAGTCACCGCGATCACCGACGTTTCGCCCATACCGCACAACGGTTGCAGACCGCCTAAGCGCAGAAGAGTATAAGGAGACATAACAAATGGCAAAATATACAGACGCATCCTGCAAACTTTGCAGAAGAGAAGGAATGAAGCTCTTTTTGAAGGGCGAAAGATGCACCAGCAAGAAATGCGCAATGGAATCCAGAGCATTTGCTCCCGGACAGCACGGAACTCTTCGCAAGAAATCTTCCGAATATAGCATTCAGCTGCGTGAAAAACAGAAAGCAAAACGCGCTTACGGTCTGCTCGAAAAACAGTTCCATGAGTATTATGAAGAAGCGGAACGCTTGCCCGGAGTTACCGGCGAGAACATGCTTTCGCTCATCGAACGCAGACTGGACAACGTCGTTTACAGAATGGGTATCGGCAGCTCGCGCGCACAGTCCCGTCAGATAGTAAATCACGGTCTCATCACCGTCAACGGCAAGACTGTGGACATCCCCAGCTATCAGACCAAACCCGGCGACGAAATCGCAGTTAAAGAAAACAAGAAGGAAACCAAAGTGGCAACCGAAATTCGCGGCGCGAAAATCGTAATGCCCAAATGGGTTGAATTCAACACCGACACTCTCGTAGGTAAGGTTCTTGACAAGCCTAAGCGCGAAGACGTCGATCTGACCATAAACGAACAGCTAATCATCGAGTTGTATTCCAAGTAATAATTTTCCACCCGGTATTATTTATATAAAAAGAATCTCTTGAAAAAAAGTTGTATTAAAAGGAGAACCAAAATATCATGATGGAAATCGAAACACCAAAAATTACTCTCGAAAACGATTCCGACAGCCGTAAGGGAAAATTCATCGTCGAACCGCTCGAACGCGGATACGGTATCACCCTTGGCAACGCTCTCCGCAGAGTTTTGCTTTCGGCACTCCCCGGCGCGGCAATCGTTGGTATACAGATAGAAGGCGTGCAACACGAATTCAGCACGATTAAAGGTGTCAAAGAGGACGTCGCGGAGATAATTCTCAACCTCAAGGGACTCAATCTCAAAGCCGACTATGCCGACAAGAGCATCGAAAAAGTACTGCACATCGAAAAGAAAACGCCCGGAATAGTTACCGCGAGAGATATCGAGAGAGATCCCGAGGTGGAAATCCTTAATCCTGATATGTATATCTGCACGATGGATGAGGGCGGCTCGCTGGTTATGGATATGACGGTAGGCTTCGGAAGAGGTTACGTCGTAGCCGCCAACAACAAAAACGAGTCCAAACCCATAGGATATATTCCGATCGATTCGATTTTTACGCCGGTTAAAGCCGCAAGCTACAGCGTCGAAACCACTCGCGTTGGTCAGAGCATCGACTATGACCGTCTGATCATCGAGGTTAAAACCGACGGATCTTTATCCGCGAAGGAAGTGTTGAGTCTTGCCGCAAAAGCGCTTGACGAGCACATTCTTCTGTTCGTCAATCTGTGCGACGCATTCAAGAATACAAACATTCTTACATGCACGGAAGGCGACACCAAAAAGAAAGTATTGGAAATGAGCATTGAAGATATGGATTTGTCCGTGCGCTCTTACAATTGCCTTAAGAGAGCAAACATCCATACCATAGAAGATTTAACTAAGAAATCCGAAGACGATATGTTGAAAGTTCGCAACCTGGGAAGAAAATCCCTCGACGAAGTCATCTCGAAACTGCACAGCTACGGCTTCGATTTCAAAGACAGCGAAGAATAGGAGGACTATATGGCAGTTCAGAGAAAACTCAGCAGACCCACCGATCAGCGTACGGCACTGCTTCGCGGACAGGTTACCGACCTGTTGTGGTACGGCAAAATCGAAACCACTTACGCGCGTGCCAAAGAAGTAAGCAAGATTGCCGAAAAGATTATCACCAAAGCAATCGATACTTATACCGACACTTATAAAAAGACCGAAACCCGCACCAACAAAAAAGGTCAGGAAATCAAGATCGAAATGGTAAACGACGGTCCCAAGAAGCTCGCCGCAAGAAGAGCAATCATGGGTAAGGTTTACGACAAACCCGAAATCCGCGGCGAAAAGGAAAAGAAAGCCGCTTTCGTCGAACGTACCAAGAATATCAAGCATCCCATTATCGAAAAGATATTCAACGAGTATGCACCCAAGTACGATCAGAGAGCAAAGGAGCTTGGTCAGGGCGGCGGTTATACCCGCGTTCTCAAGCTCGGTTTCCGTGCCGGCGACAGCGCAGAAGCCGCAATTGTCGAATTGGTGTAATAAAAAAACCTGTCTTTAAAAGAATTTTTCAGATAAAGACGAAAAAACGGCTCCGACGTAATTCGGAGACAAAGAACAACGATATTTAGCTTTCGGCAAAGGAATTTTTCGTAAGCGGGGCGGTAAAACAAAAAATACGTGCGTTATTTCGCAAAATTTCGCTATTATTTTTTAACAACCGCTTGACAGTATCGTTATTCTTTGCTATAATTTAGTATACGAATGTGGATAGTAATAGTTATGCGCATTTGAAAAAAACTTGTAAGGAGTAAATCAATGAAAAATCAAGTTAACAAGAAAGTATCAAAGTTACTGATTGCCTTGTTGTCTTTGGTTATCATGAGCGTGGCTTGCGTATCTCTCGCAGCTTGTAACAAAGAATGTACTCATTCTAAGTTCAAACTCAGCGAAGACACCGCAACTTGCGTCGCGGGCGGCTTTATCACCCATACCTGCGAAGACTGCGGCTATGCTTATATGGAACCGACGCCGGCAAAAGGTCACGACTATGGTACCGCAGAAGTAGTTCCTGCTACTTGCACGACCGACGGTTATACCGTTAAGACCTGTAAAACTTGCGGTTTTGAAGAAAAATCCAACGTTACCAAAGCAACCGGACATCTTCACACCTCCGAAGTTGTCGTTGCAGCAACCTGCATCACCAACGGAAGCAAGAAAGTCGTTTGCCAGGATTGCGGCACTGTAGTAAGCGAAGAAACTTTGCTCGCTACCGGTCACGCATATGTTGACGAAGCGGTAGCCGCTACTTGCGGAGCCGACGGTTATACCATCAGAACCTGCGCTACTTGCGGCGATATTCAGTACGTTAAGGGCGCACCCGCTACCGGTAATCATAATTACGTAGAAGTAAGCAGAATCGACGCTACTTGCAAAACCGCAGGTACCGTTCTTGAACGCTGCACCGTTTGCGATAAGGAAAAGACTACCCTTCTTCCCGTATCCGACGTACATACTTTCGGTGACATTACCAACGTCAGCGCTACTTGCCAGGAAGCTGCTCACAGAGAACAGACCTGCAAGATCTGCGGATATGTAGAAAAAACCGATTTCACCGGCGATATCGCTCCCCACGCATACAGCCTCATTTCCGAAACCAAAGCTACTTGCACTTCCAAGGGCGTAACCGTTCAGGAATGTGATGTCTGCGGAAAGAAGCAGATCACCGAAACCGACAAACTCGCTCACACCTATGGCGAAGAAGCTACCATCGTTGCCGCTACCTGCGAAAACGAAGGAAGCAAGTACTATACCTGCGAAGTTTGCGGTCACAAAGACGTAATCGAAACCTATGAAAAACTCGGTCACGATTTCTCCGAAGTCGCTGCCGAAGTTCCCGCTACCTGCACCGCTGCAGGATTCAAGACCATGATGTGCTCGCGTTGCGGCAAGAATGGCGCTACCACCGTTTTGAACAAGCTCGATCACGAATATGACGAAGCTAAGAAAGTAGTAGTAGCCGCTACCTGCACCGCAGGCGGATATACTATGGAAACTTGCAAACTTTGCGGAAACCAGTTTACCACCGAAACAACCGAAGCAGCCGGTCATGATTGGGAACCCACTCGCAGAACCGAAGCTACTTGCACGGCTGACGGTCAGGTTCTCTCCACCTGCAAAGCTTGCTCGGCTACTAAAATCGACGTTCTCGAAGCAACCGGACATCAGTATACCGATATGGTTAAGGAAGCTACCTGCACCGAAGGCGCTATGGCTTATCAGCTGTGCACCGTTTGCGGAGCTACCACCGAATATGTACCTGTCGAAGGTTCTGTCGCAACCGGTCACAACTTTGAAGTTGTTGTAGGCGCTACCTGCCAGGACAACGGCTATGAAGTCTGCGCAAACTGCGGAGAAAAACATACTCTCGATAAGATCGATCACACCTATGCTATCGCCGATTCTGTCTATGAAAAGGTTGATATCAACGTTTATTTTGCAGAAGGCGGCAAGTACGCTTATCTGCCCGAATATGCAAAGGAAAACATCCTTGCTATTTATGAAGGAATCAAAGAAGACACCGAAAAGCTCAACGAGTATTGCACCATAACTGCCGCAACCTGCACCGAAGGCGGAAGCATCAAGAAGATTTGCGACATGTGTAAGGTAAGATATACCGATGGCAATACTTCGGCTCTCGGACATAACTTCGGCGACGCTCAGGTCTCTCATGACGCTACCTGCTATGCCGAAGGATATACCGCTTGGGAATGCTCTCGTTGCCATTATCAGGCAGGCGCTACCGCAGCAGACATCAAGAGTGCTGTTCAGCCCATCCTTGCTCACTGCATGACTATCGACAACGGCGCAGGCGAAAAGAAGATTTACGCTAAGTACGTTGCCGGCGTTCTGACTTACTATGATGAGGCAGCTTGCACCACGGAGCTTACCATTGCTCAGTGTAACGTTCTCTACAAAAACGGCGACGAAAAGTTCGTTTACTACTGTGACGAATGCGGCGCTATGGCTGACGCCGAAAACAAAGTCGCAACCGGCACCTATGCAACCGCAGGCGAATCCGCGTTCACCGGACGTTATGAAAAGCTTGGCGGCGTAACTCTTAAAGTTTATGCTACTACCGAAATCAAGGCAGACGCAGGAAGACTTGCCGCTGCCGCTCATGACTTCGAAAACGTTGCCGCTGTAATCGATCCCTCCGAGCTGATTATGTGCGGATATGTAAGCAAGAGCATCATTGCCTGCAAGAACTGCCATGGCGCAGCCGGTGATTATGCCGATTACAACCTTACCGAAGCTAAGCCCACCGAGGAAACTTATGTAAGACCCGGTGCCACTGCAGGCGAAATGGTATCCGTTATGAAGAACGATACCACTTACACCGAACACTACGAGATGTATTCCTACAGAATGTACTATCATGAAGCTGTAGAAATTGCCGAAAGCGCAGCTTGCGTAACTCCTACCAAGTATGTTTATACTTGCGGAAGACACGCAATCCCCGGCGTTCAGGCTGAATGCTCGTACTATCTCGACACAACCGGATTGTCTTATCTCGAAATCACCACGAATCATTCGGAAAAATGTCTGCCGAAAGCAGTCGTTACCGATGAAACCGTTACCTATACCATGGTAGAAAAAGCTACTGCCGGCTACATCAAAGCTTGCGCAGACGCTTATCTTGCTGCTCTTACCGAAGCCGGCGAAACCGAAAAGGCCGATGAGTTTGCAGCTCGCGAATATGACGTTTTGTGGGATGAAAACTTCGAAGAAGACAAGTACAACGTGTTTGTCGCTAAGGATCCTGCAGGTCATAAGTTTGAAACCGAGTACGTTATCGTTTCCTTCACCGAAAACGAAGACGGAACCTTCAAGTACAGCGATAGAGCTTGCAATGCAGCTAAACTTATCGTTCTGACAAAGTGCTCTGTCTGCGGAAAGTACAACTATATCAACGACGATAACAACACCGACGGTATCGGCGCAACCGATAAGATTCAGAATAACGGTGAAAACGACAAGCTCGTCAACAACGCAAACGCTGTCGCAAACGTTGCTCACGGTGTAGCTGTTACCGACGAACACGGCAACCTCGTTGTCGAAAACGGTAAGTTCACCTGGGCTAATGTTGCCTATGTCAATGAATTTAACGTTTCCTGCGGTGCAGATGATGCCGGTGCTGTTGCATATGCTTACAATCCCAGTGCTTGTGCCGATGATTGTGCAGTTGCACATACCCACGTTAAGAAGTGTGACGCATTCACTTGCGCTACCTGCGCCGAAAATGTTCTCACTCACCACGTATACGACGTAGCTACTTCCGACTGCTACCATTCTCAGAACTGCGTATACTGCGGCATTCAGATTAAGGGTATCTCCCATAAAGAACCTGACATCACTTGCCACAGCGAAGTAAGCAACGACGGATACTATCATTGCACCATTTGCGACGCACCTATTAAGCTGCTCACTCCGCACAATGTTGTTCTCGAAATTGTAACCGATGCTACCTGCACCGAAACCGGTCTTTGGAAAGCAAGCTGCTCTATCTGTGGACTTCAGATCACCAAAGAGTATCTCGAAGGACAGGAAGCTGCTGCTATCGAAGTAAAAGTTAAGGGACTCGGTGAAAACGCTGAATTTATGGCAAGCCACCCCGGTATCACGATTGGCTCGGATGGTGTTGCATCTCTCACCGCGGCTATGCTTGTTGAGCCCGCACTCGGACACAATTGGTCTGATGCTTGGGTAGATGATGAGCCCGCTACATGCGAAGCAACCGGCAAGAGATATCATCATTGCACCCGTTGCGATGCAAAAGATGAAATAACTGCAGAAGTTATTCCTGCACTCGGACATGATTGGACCACCGCTGAAGAAGTTAAAGAACTTGGCGAAGAATTCTACAAAGATTCCAACTGCACCGAAGCAGGATACTACTACATCAACTGCAAGAGATGCGACGCTTGGAAGTCCGCTACCGCAGACGCTGCTGTTGAAAATAAGGAAGACGCAAAAGTTATCATCGATCCCAAGGGTCATACCTATCCCAACGGAGGAGCATATGATGTAGTTACCGCTGCAACTTGTGTAAACAAGGGCTCCGAACACAGAATCTGCTCTGTTTGCGAATATGAAGACGTTCGTGAAATCGCTGCACTCGGACATAATTTCTCGCTTGAAATCGTAAAGACTAACGCCGAAGGAACTCCTGTAAAAGCCGACTGTACGCTCGGATATGTCGTTAAGGCATTCAAGTGCGCACACGAAGGTTGCGACATCGACTCTAAGTACATCTACGAAGAAGGTACCGATATGCCCAAGGCGGTTATCTATCAGCGTGACGTTGCTAAGTACCTCACCGATAAGGGAATTGCAATGGCGAAAGATATTGATAAAGACGGTAAACTGGTTGACGGCGCATATGACGGAAACCTCTACTATACTACCGCTAAAGACGGTCTGCTCGACTTCGAAGAAACCGAACACGTTCTTACCACCTTCGATATGGATCCCGGTCACTTGATCTATGAACTCAACGTATTTGTTGCTCCTTCCTATGATGAAGAAGGTAACGAAGTTAAGGGTTCTGCATACTGGCTGTGCGCAAACTGCGGAGCACGTGTATACGTGAAGAACAGCGTAAGCTTCGAACAGTACAACGATCCGTCCGTCAACACCGATTGGCAGTCTAAGGTTGCTCCCAACATTGCCGAAATCAAAGTTACCGGCGATATCGCTTTGGACAGCACACTCACCAAGAACGTTTACTTCAATTCTACTCCCACCGGATTTGCATTCAAGTCCGAAAAGCTTGACGAAGTAGTTGATATGTTGTTCGCTAAACTTCAGGAAAAGCTTGTAGGCGAAGAAACCTTGTTGACTGTTTCTATCAATGGCAGCGCTAACACCGCTCTTGATTTCAATGCAGCCGACACTGTCAAAGAAACCTTGAAGGCCTTACTTAATGCTGCAACGATAACCACCGAAATCAACGTTACCATTGCGTAATAAGTAAACTACTAAAAACCTAATAAGTTGTTCCCGCCGGAGGACATGCGCCTCCGGTGCGGACACTTTTTAAGTGCATATAGCTATTGCTATTACATTCGATTATTCGGTTCTATGCGAATAGAAGTGATTAAAGCATAACTATTACAAAGAAAAGTGTTCCCTTTGGTAGAGGGGGACATTTTTCTTTTTAAACACTATTTTCAACCTCATCAACGGGCATTACCGCCAGATTGTTTCTTGATAAAAAGTGTAAATCCTTTTGTATCGTAAGGCAGATAGGTATGAGAATTCAGGTTGTTGGCAGAGAGAATCGATTTTTTTACATTTAATTACCGGTCGGTAGCGGCATTGCCTTTCGGCGGTAACTCTGCTATAACGGTTGTTTGTCCGTTTCTCTGTTGAAGTTTTTTTGAAAAAATATTAAAATCACCATATGGTTTAGTATACTGAGCCATACAATGTCAACCTTGTCTAAGTTTATTTTAATTGTGTTTTATTTCCGGTGCTTTTATATTGACTTTTTTAACTGTATGCGGTATAATTATTATAATAAGCAGTTTATAGTGTCAGATTTTGTCATAATCGGCAAAGGTTATGTATGACAAATATGTTTTTTGCCTGTGATAATATAAAAAGTGCCTTTAAAAAACAAAAGGACCCGAAAACGAGTCCTTTGCGCACACATCGTATGCACCGCTTGCGCGGCAAGTTGAAAAAATTTTATTTGAACTAATGGTGTAATTTTAAATGGTAGTCAACCATTTCATAAATATAATATCACAAAAAAAAGGAGAAGTCAAGCAAATGAGAGAAAATTATTATGTGGGATTGGACATAGGCACCGATTCTGTGGGATGGGCGGTAACCGACCGACAGTACAATCTTCTTCGGGCAAAAGGAAAGGACATGTGGGGAGCATATCTTTTCGATCCGGCAAAAACGGCGGCGGAACGTCGCGGTTATCGCACGGCGAGAAGACGTACCGCTCGTGTTCGTCAGAGAATAAAGCTTTTACAGGAGCTTTTCGCACCCGAAGTCTATGCTGTCGATCCGGCGTTTTTCATTCGTATGGAGCAGAGCAAGTTTGTAGAAACCGATAAAACGATTGACGGTAAAGACGCGATTTTCCATGACGAGGCGTTCGGTGACAAAGAATTTTATAAAAAGTTTCCCACGATTTATCATTTGCGCGCGGCATTTCTCGACCCGCAACAAGCGCGCGGTATTACCGACGTGCGACTTTTGTATCTTGCCATTCACCACATAATCAAAAATCGCGGGCATTTTCTGTTTGAAGGGCAGAATATTACCGCAGGTGACACAGACTTACTGAAAACAAGCTTGTCCGCTATAAACGCTTATTTTTCCGACGACGATCTTTCCGAGGACAATAAACGCACGCTGCCGCTTGCTAAATATGCCGAAATCGCCGACGTTCTCAAAAATCGTAAGACAGGCAAGAATGCCCGCGAAGCGCAGTTGAAAAAAATCTGCGACGTAGATAAAGCCGATAAAACCGCTCTTGCTGTAATCCGATGCATTGTTGGCAAAAAGGTCGATCTTAAAGATCTGTTCGGCGAAAATCATTCAGTCGCGAAAGAAAAACTTTGCTTTGACGACGTGAATTTCGATAAAAATTACGAAACTTTGCAACTGCAACTGAGCGACGAAGAAGCTGCTTTTGTCGACGCCATGAAAGCGGTTTACGATTGGGCAATGCTTGCGGAAGTGCTTAACGGCAACACGTACCTTTCGCTTGCCATGATCGAACGGTATCGCATTCATGCCGAGCATCTGAAAATGCTTAAAAGTTACATAAAATTCGAGTGCCCCGAAAGATATGCTCAGACGTTTAGACGAAATTCAAGCAATAATTATGCCGCTTACGTCGGCTCGGATCGCGGCAGAGATTTCAAGCACTGCACGCGCGAAGATTTTTATAAATATCTGCGTTCGTTTGTAAAGGACGAGCAGATTTTACAACTTATCGAACGCGGCGAATTTTTGCCAAAGCTGCGCACGTCCGTCAACGGCGTAATACCCTATCAGGTTCACCGTGCCGAACTTGTCACTATTCTGAAAAATGCCGAAGACAATTTCCCATTCCTGAAAGAGGAGCAGGACGGGTTTACTGTTGCTCAAAAAATTATAAAACTGCTTGAGTTCCGCATTCCGTATTACGTCGGCCCGCTTTCTTCCGCGCACGAAAGCACAAATCCGAAAAAAGGCTTTTATTGGGCGGTAAAAAATCCGGGCTTCCAAAGGACAAAAATCACGCCCTGGAATTTCGACAAAATAATCGACCGCGACGCGTCGGAAGACAAATTTATTAGTCGCATGACAAACAAATGCACGTATTTGCTGGGTGAAGACGTTTTGCCCAAGTCGTCGCTGTTGTACAGCGAATTTACTTTCCGCAACGAGCTTAATAATCTTTGCTTTAAGGATAACCGCCTGTCGGAAAAAGAGCGCGAAGAGATTTTCAAGTACGCTACGGAACATAAACGCGTAACGCTTTCCGGCATAGGTAAGCTGCTTGAAAACAACAATCTTATCGAGCGCGGAGAGGGCAAACCGGAGAATTTTTCCGGCACCGACGGAGATTTTCACTCGTCGCTTTCATCTTTAATAATCATGAAAAGAGTGCTTGGCGAATACTTCGACCGCGATATGGCGGAACAAATTATTTTGTGGGCGACCCTTACGCCCGATAAGGACAGACTTGTCCGCCGCGTTAAAAATCATTATTCGTTGCCCGACGATGTGCTTAAAAAGATAAAAGGGCTTTCTTTCAGCGGCTGGGGCAGATTGTCCGAAAAATTTCTGACCGATATTTGGGCGGCGGACGACGACGGCGTTCGCACGAACATTATCGAAGCAATGAAAAGCACGGGCGCTAATTTGATGGAGCTTCTGTCCGCAAAATACGGCTTTTCGGACGCTATAAAAGAGTTCAATGCCGACCTTAATCCGTCGCCGAATGTGGAATATTCGGACGTGGACGAGCTTTACTGCTCGCCGTCGGTCAAGCGCGCGATATGGCGAACTGTCTGCCTTGTGCGAGAAATCGAAAAAATCAACGGCTGCCCGCCCAAGCGTATTTTCGTCGAAATGGCGCGAGGCGCAACCAAAGAACAAAAAGGTAAGCGCACAACGTCCCGAAAAGAACAGATCAAGGCTCTTTTTAAGGATATTCACGACAACGAGCGCGACTGGGTGGCGGAAATTGAATCGCAGCCGGACAACCTGTTTTCAAGCGATAAAATGTTTATGTACTATATGCAAATGGGCAAATGTGCATATTCGGGTGAAAATATTCCGCTTACCGATGTGTTTAACACCAATCTCTACGACATAGACCACATATATCCGCAGTCCAAAATAAAAGACGACAGCCTGGATAACCGCGTTTTGTGTAAAAAGAAGTATAATCAGCATATAAAACAGGACGTTTACCCCGTTTCCAAAGAAATTCGCGACAAAATGCGCGATATCTGGGCGGTATGGCTGGACAAAAAACTTATTTCCAAAGAAAAATATAAACGCCTTACTCGTTCGACGCCGCTAACGGAAGCAGAGTTAAGCGATTTCATCGACCGCCAGCTTGTCGAAACCAGGCAAAGTACGAAAGCCGTGGCAATGCTGCTCAAACGCATGTACCCGGATAGCGAAATCGTGTATTCCAAAGCCGGAAACGTCGCAGATTTCAAAGAAAAAGTCAATAACGACTACAAAAAACACGATGAGCATAGGATTGCGCTTGTGAAAGTCCGCGAACTTAACGATTTGCACCACGCAAAAGACGCCTATCTCAATATAGTTGTGGGCAACGTATACTTCACTAAATTCAACCGCAACGCCGCAATATTTTTCAAAAAGAACAATATCGACAGCTATAATCTTAAAAACCTGTTCAATTACGATTTGCCGGGCGCCTGGAAAGTGAGCGAAAAAGAGCGGATTTTGCAAACCGCGCGTAAAAACACATGCCGGGTTGTGCAATTCGTTTCGGAGGGCAGAGACGGGTTGTTTAACGCAACAATAAAGCCAAAAGGAGCAAACGACAAGCTTATTCCGCTGAAAGCAAACGGACCGCTTGCGGATACCGATAAATACGGCGGATACGATTCGGCTTCGACTGCCTATTTTGCGCTTGTGTCGAGCATCGGAAAGAAAAATGAAAAGACTATCACTCTCGAAGCGATACCAATTTACATCGATTTGCTCGGAGAGAATGCCGTAAACGATTATATCAAAAGAATAACCGGAGACAAAAATGCAACCGTTCTAATCGAAAAAATAAAGTTAAATTCGTTGCTTAAAATATGCGGTTCGTATTGCTATTTGCGCGGAAAAACAGGGTCGCAGATACTCCTGTGCAATGCCAATCAGTTTATTATTTCCGATGAAAACGCCGCTTATTTAAAGAAAATTTCGCGTTTTTGCGAAAAGAACAAGAAAGCGGAAGGCAGGTTGACCGCCGACGAACAGCACGACGGGCTTACAAAAGAAAAAAACCTTGAGTTTTACCGTATGCTTGTGAGCAGATTGTGCAGCGCTCCGTATTCGGCGCTTCTCGGGCAGCAGGCTCCCGGACTACGCGAAAAAGAAAGCGTTTTTGCAGCACTTGCAATCGAAGAGCAATGCTCCGTTATAATGGAAGTTATGCACTTTTTCCAGTGCAACAGTGTTACGAGTAATTTGCAGGCGATAGGCGGAGTTCCACAAGCCGGGAAAATATATAACAATAAAAAACTTTCCGAAAACGAAGAAATTTTGCTTATTTATCAGTCGCCGACGGGCTTTTACCAAAAGACCGTTTCGCTTACCGGGTTTTACAAAGCATGAGCTGGCGCACGGTGGTGGTTACCGGGCACAGCAAGCTCGAGTATAAAATGGGCTATCTCATTTGTCGGGGAGAAACGCTAAAAAAAGTGCATCTCTCCGAAGTGGGAACGCTGATAGTCGAATCCACGGCAACCAGCGTAACCGCGCCGCTTTTATGCGAACTTATCAAAAACAAAATAAACGTCGTGTTCTGCGACGAAAAACACAATCCGTTTTCGCAGCTTATTCCGTTGCACGGAAGTCATGACGCCGGCAAAAAACTTAAAGCGCAAACAGAGTGGAGCGACGGTGTTCGCGTTGCAGTGTGGACGGAAATAATCCGCGATAAAATTTATAAACAAGCCGAATTTCTACGCGAAATAGGCTCGGATAGAGCCGAGTTGCTGGCAGGATATGTTTCCGAGCTTTTGCCCGGCGACAGCACCAATCGCGAAGGACACGCCGCAAAGGTCTATTTCGGCGAGCTGTTCGGCAAAACCTTTACTCGTGAAGACGAAAGTGCGTTCAATGCCGCGCTCAACTACGGATATGCGATAATTTTGTCGGCGTTCAATCGTGCGATATGCGCTTGCGGTTACAATACGCAACTGGGGCTTTTTCACAAAAACGAATTTAACCCGTACAATCTGTCCTGCGATTTTATGGAGCCGTTTCGTATAATCGTGGACAGGGAAGTGGTAAAAATGAACCTGCACGAGTTCGGAACGGACGAAAAGCGGATTTTGCAGAACCTTTTGAATCTGCCGGTGTTTCTCGGCGGGAAAAAATATGTTCTCGGCGACGCTATAGCAACCTTTTGTCGCAGCGTTTTCGCCGCGCTCAACGAGCGTAATACCGCACTTATGGAGTTTTATGAGTTACAGATTTATGAGAGTAATAGTGTTTTTTGATCTGCCCACCGAAACCAACGACGAAAAAAGAGAATACCGTGCTTTTCGTTCTTTTCTGATAAAAAACGGTTTTGTAATGATGCAGGAATCGGTGTACAGCAAAATCGTGCTGAACAATACCGTTTTGGATGCGGTTTGCCGCAATATACGACGAAATAAGGCGAAAAAAGGGCTTATTCAGGTGCTTACGGTAACCGAACGCCAGTTTGAAAAAATGGAGTTTATAGCGGGGACGTCGCAGTCGTCGGTTATCGATAGCGACGAAAAATTGGTGGTTATATGAAACTGGTGCATTACGATTTTTCCGCGCCCGTAGAAATTAAGAACAATTTTTTGTGCCTTGCGGTGGAAAACAGAACTCTTTTTCGCAAGTATTGCGCCGATTTATATGCGCAATCGCAGGGCTTTGACGGCAAATTCATATTTACCGACGGCGAGCAAAGGTTAAATTTCGGAAAATCGGGGCAAATAATTTTCGATTTATTTTCGCTGTCGCTGAAAGATAAAAAATTGACAAGCGGACTGTACGATTGTCTGACAAGCGTTTCCGATCAGAAATATCAGTCCGAATTTGCGCTTATCGTTCAGCAAATCTGTGCGTATCTCGACCACATGAGCGCCGAGTGCGATTTGCCTATTGAATACAGCGAAAACTATTTGCTTTCCGATCTTCTGAAGTCTGCCAAGGTAAACTTTAGCGAAAATTTTGATTCTTTGCTCGAAAAAGTAATTTCGTATATTCAGGCAATTCAAAGCTTTACCGGCGTAAAAATATTGGTTTTTGTCAATATTCGCGGGTATTTCGATGACGCCGAGTTTGCCGAGCTTCTGAAACATATCGCTTATTCCGATATTTCGGTCGTTTGTCTCGAAACCGCACAACCGCAATGTGTTGGCGACGAAAAAATACTTATTATCGATAACGATATGTGTGAAATACTTGTCGGAAGCGAAAATTTGTGATATAATATAGTTATAATTAAGCCACATTACCGTTTGAAATTTCTGCTTGGTGGGCAAAAATACTTGAATCTGAGGTTTGAGTATGGTGTAATTTTAAATGGTAGTCAAACAGATTTCTTATGCGCATATTGTATATATAAGTTTGAGTATGGTGTAATTTTAAATGGTAGTCAAACAAAATAGCTTGAAAGGAGGAATCATTTGAAGTTTGAGTATGATGTAATTTTAAATGGTAGTCAAAGTCGGCAGAAATAAACTGTGTTTACCGGTAATTCGAGCATGTGCAAATAAAAAACGATTAAAACAAAAAGTCCAAACGTTTGGACTTTTTTGCTTATTAACTATTATTACGCGTTTTTGCGATTTTGGCACGACAGCGATTTTCCGAAGATTAAATCGCCCGTGAAAAATCATGCTTTTTCGGGGACTGTAAGCGAAACGAAAGAGGGGAGAAGAGTGCCGTTTACGTCGCGAGCGGTAAGGGTCAGCGGCGCATTTTTATCGCTGATTTTCACAGCAACCGAAATTGTCCCTGCATACATTCGGCGCGTGGGAGAGTACAAGCTCTCGTGGTCTGCGTTATCCGAACCTGTGGAAAAAAGTTGTCCGCAACCTGTCGCCGAAAAAGTAACGAGCGGAGCGGCGTCGGGGACGACATTCCCGTTTTCGTCTACTGCGCGGCAAGTAAAAATCGCAACATCTTTTCCGCTTCTCGTTATGTTTTCGGTGTTAAGGCTGAGAGAGAGGGCAACCGGCTTTCCGGTTGTCTGCTTTTTTTCGCGGCAAATCGTTTTACCGTCCGAAATACCGCACGCTTCGATATATCCCGGTTCAAAAGGCACGTCCCATTCGGCTTTGCCGTATCTTTTCATCGTAACTGGCGGATAAGTTTTTCCGTTTACGCTGAGGACGATCTGCGGACAATTTGTATAAGCAACCACGTGAACAAGCTTGCCCTCAAGCCCCGAAAAATTCCAATGCGGTAATAAATGAATAATGGGCTTGTCCGTCCAATAAGCTTTGTTTTGATAGAATGCGTCTTTTTTCTGCAAAAACATGTCTATTGCGCCCGAAATCGAGCATAACCTGGGCCAGACGGCTTCGCCTCTGTGTTCAAAGGCAGTCCATTGAAAACCGCCCGCAATGAAAGACCGCTCGGAAATGAAAGTGTACGTTCGCTCGCGATTGCGGAAATAATTGCCGGTATCGTTGTCCCATGCCGGGCGCGCGGCTTTTTTATCGTCGATTTCCTCGTACCAGCCGCGTTTGGTTCCGCTTGCCACGCATTCGCTCATAAACATGGGCTTGTCGGGATATTTTGCGTGAACGGCGTCTATAAGATCGAAACTATAATTGATACCGATAACGTCTACGAGATCAAGCACTTTTTCACGGTCGACTTTGTCGCATGCAAGCGTTATTAAGCGGCTGTCGTCCAGCGATTTAACCAGAGAGATCAGTTTTTTGCAAATTTTTCTTCCCTGTTCGGTGTGGAAATATTGTTCTTCATTGCCTATTGACCAGAAAATAACCGACGGACGGTTGCGGTCGCGTTTTATCAGCGTTTCAAGTTGTTTTTTGCTCTCTTCGGCGCTTTCAAATCTGCGCGCTTCGTCCATAACTATAAAACCGTTTTTGTCCAGAGCTTCCATTACGCAATCGGCGTGCGGATAGTGACTGGTCCGGTATGCGTTGGCACCCATTTGTTTAATTAAATCTATTTTGTATTTCTGAACATTGTCCGGAACGGCTTTTCCGAACAGTCCGCAGTCGGCGTGAGTGCAAACGCCGTTTATCGGGTAGTGCTTGCCGTTTATCGAAAGACCGTTTTCGGTTGTCATTTTTATCGAGCGATAGCCGAATTTCACGCAGTCGCAATCGGTTTGCTTTTTTCCCGAGAACACGCTTGTTTTCATCGTGTATCGCACGGGATTGTCGGGCGACCAGAGAGAGGGTAAGAGCAGCGGAAAATCACATTCAATCTCACTTATCGAGTATGCCGCAATCTTTTTACTTTTACCTGACTTTGCGACGACAGTGCCGTTTTTATCGATTATTTCGCATTCTACGCGCGCGATTTTATCGCCGGCATAATCGTTGCGCACCGTGATTGCGGCGCTTGTTTGCCATTTTTCGCCCGCAAGGCGAGTTTTTGCGTGGATGCCGTAAAGATCGACGCACAGTCTGTCGGTTTTGATAAGCGTGACATGGCGATATATTCCGGCACCCTCATACCACCAACCCTCGGGTTCGCACGGTTCGATTTTTACGGCAAGAACGTTGTCTTCGTCAAACAGAACGTAATCGGTTATATCTGCTTCAAACGGCGTATATCCCGAAAAACTGCGCGTTATAAGGCAGCCGTTGAGATAAACCGTGCAGTTTGTCGCAACGCCCTCGAAAAACAGAGTAATTCGTTTGCCGTCGTCGCTTTTCGGCAGGGTAAAATGCTTTCTGTACCATGCTCCGTCGCTTTTGACAAATCCGAGCGCCGGATTGTACTTTTCTTCGGGTACGTCGCCGGCAAGATAATCGTGCGGCAGGGTTACTCTTTCCCATTTTTCAAGCGGGTATTCTCTGTCCGCCGCATAGCAATCGGGGTCGTCGTTGTAAAAGCGCGACGCCGGACCTCTTCGCATGCGTTCGGTTTTTGCGCCCATATAACATATGCCCTTGTACGCCGGGGCAAACTCGTCTTTCGACTCGCCGCGATGAAACAGCCAGCCGCAGTCGAAATCTATCTTTTCTCTCATATATTCGCTCCTTATTGTTTTTTCTTACATTATACAGCCGAGCAGCCGGAAGGTACAGCGAATAATTTGCAATATATGGACTTTATTGATTAAAATGTGAAAAATACCGCCGTTTTATCGACAACTCACAAGAATAAATTGATTATTTTGAGTTTACGAGGTATAATATAAAGAAAAACGGGAGGGATTTATGCACGCATTTTTTGCAAAAGGAACGGCTGCCACCAAAGCGGATTACAACGTGCCGTTTCTTGTCAACAATTGCGGTTATTACCGGGATCTTCAGAAAAATTTAACCGTATCGCGACCAAAGGGCAGAGAGGACTATCAGATAATTTTCGTTTCCCGCGGAACTTTGATCGTAAGCGGCGCGGAAATACACGCGGGCGGAGCGTATATATTTACGCCGGGACAAAGCCAGGAATACGTTTATTGCGCCGAAAACAAATGTCTGTACTATTGGGTGCATTTCTGCGGTTACGAAAGCAGAAAAACAGTGGAAGGCTGCGGCGCTAAGGGCTGTTTTTCGTCCTTTCCCGACAGCTCCGAAGCCGAAAGAACTTTTCGTTTGCTTATTTCAGCGTTTGAAAACAACATGCCGAGAAGCGAGTTGCTGTCCGTCGGGTGCGTATTGACTCTTCTGTCGCTTATAACCGTCAAAAAGGCAAACGCTTCGCCTTTCAGACGTGCCGAGGTGCGCCTTAAAGACTGCCGCGACGATGTAAAAATAAGCGAGCTTGCCGAAAACTACGGTATGAGCGAAGAACATTTTATTCGATCTTTCAAAAGTTATAACGGGCTTACGCCGCGCGCATATGCGCTTAAATTCAGAATGGAGCAGGCAAAATCGCTTTTGTCCTCGTCCGATATGCGGATAGGCGATATTTCCGAGGCGTGCGGTTTTTACGACGCTCTGTATTTCAGTCGCACATTCAAAAAATATACCGGGCTCAGCCCGCGCGATTACAGAAGAAAATCGGTGTGAAGGTAATGCCAAGGTCAAAAATCAAATCGGTAAAATCGCCGCACACGCTGTATTTTTGCATGCAAACAACCGTAAAAACGCTCATCCGCAAAATGTGTTAACCCGTTTTGCGGCTTTTTTATGCCCTGAAACAACAATTTTTATGCCGAAAATCTCGTTTTTGGAATATTTGAAAAATTTTTTAACTTTTTTTTGAAAAACTATTGACAAATTTCAAAAGCGGGTATATAATATGGTCGAAAGTCAAAGAAAGTCAAACTTTGAAAGAGCGTTCCGCATTCATGTCGCAGTACAAAAAGCGAAGCGTTCGGGAGGCAGAAAAAATGGCAAATTTAAGTGATTTAATCGAAGCGTTTTTGTTGCAGACGCTGGGAAATGACGACCAACTGAAAATCAGTCGTAACGAGCTTGCCAATTACTTTTCGGTAGCTCCCAGCCAGATAAATTACGTCTTGTCCACGAGATTTACGCCCGATAAAGGCTACACGGTCGAGTCGAGGCGCGGAGGCGGCGGCTGCGTAACCGTAGTGCGTATTCACTCGGACGGCAACTCTGTCCTGAACGACGTCATGCACATGCCGCTTAACGAAGGATTCGGTTATGCGCGTTCGTGTGCGGTAGTGGAGAGAATGGTAAACGGGAAAGTAATATCGGAGCGTGAAGGCAGATTGCTTAAAGCAGCTTTGTCGGATAAAGCGCTCGCCACGCCCTCGGTAATGGCAAAAGATGCGATTCGCGCAGGGATAATAAAAAGCGTCCTTGTCGAAGCGCTTAAGTGCGATAAAGAAGAAAAGTCCAAAGCTGCCGGGAGCGAACAGACAAAGGACAAATAAAAGGAGGAATAAATTATGTTGTGTGACGAATGCGGTAAAAATCAGGCAACTTATCATGAAATAAGGAAAATAAACGGACGGCGTACCGAAGTGCATCTGTGCGACGCGTGCCGTCGTAAAAACGGATATGACGTTTTGCCGGTAAGCGGTATGGGCGATGTTTTCGGAAGCTTCGACGAGTTTTTCGGTAACGGCATGCGCGAGGACGAAACGTGCGAATTCTGCGGAACAAACATCCGCGATTTTCTGGAAACCGGCTATCTCGGTTGCGAACATTGCTACGACAAATTCAGCCGTACCGTACTGCCGCAGCTGCAGCGTATTCAGAAAAAAGTAATGCACGCCGGAAAGGCTCCCGGACAAAAACAAGCGTCCGGGCTCAGCGAGTACGATCGTCTTAAAGCCGAGCTGGATAAGGCGATAGAAGTGGAAGATTACGAAAAAGCAGGAAAGATAAACGAACAACTTAAAAGGTTGAAGGAGGGAAAATAATGAACGCGAAAGACATTGCCGTAGAAAGCAAAATCACTTTTTCGAGAAACGTCAAAGGTTATCCCTTCCCCTCTAAACTGCGTGATACCCGCGCTAACGTTATTGCCAGCGGCGTTTACGAAGCTCTTGCTAAAAACGGCGGCTATGAACTGTATAAAATAGCTCAGATGTCGGAGCCGGTGACCAGGAGATTGCGCGAGCGCGGTCTTATATCCGACAGGCTTATTCAAAGCCCGTACGGTAGCGCGATTGTAAGTTCTGACGAAAGCGTTTCGGTAATGATTAACGAAGAGGACGCCATCGTCGAGCAGTATTTCGGCAAGGGCGATTGTTTGTCCGAGCTGTATGAAAAGGCAAACAAAACAGACGATATCATCGGAGCAAAAGAAGAATTTTGCTTTCATCCGCGCCTCGGATATCTTACTTCCTGTCCCGACAGCGTAGGTACGGGAATGCACGCAAGCGTTACTCTGTTCTTGCCGGCGCTTGTGCTTACCAAAAGTTTGCAAAGTTGCGCGTCGTCCGTGTCGCGTCTCAACATATCGATAAAAAGCGTGTATGACGACAGCGTTGAAGCCTATTTGTTTACGGCTACCAATCAACAGACGCTTGGTTTCGGCGAGGATGAAATTATCGACCTTGTGGAAAAAGCGGTAAATCATCTTATCGAAGCGGAAGAGCGTGCCAGAAAAATGCTGAAAATATCTTCCGAAGCGCAGGTTCGCGACAAGTCGATGCGTGCGTTCGGAATAATGAAAAACGCATATTCAATGCCCGCAACCGAAATGGTGGAGCTTTTCTCCTGGGTAAAATTAGGCGCGTATTACGGATACGTATCCGTGGATACGGATAAAGCCGAACAGCTTGTGAAAAAGCTCATGCCGGCTGCGGTTGCCGAAGCCGGAGCGGAAAACGAGGACGTATACCGCGCCGAGCTTTTAAGAAAAGAATTAAATTAAAAGACAATGTTTTTCCGGACGGTTAAAGTTGCGGAAAACAAAAACAATCTTAAAAAATTACACTTGGAAAGGAGGTGTTTATTATGAGATTACCCTATACCGAAAACGCAAAAGCGGCACTTATTACCGCAGAAAAAGTGGCGGGAGCATACGGAAGCGGAGCTATCGGAACCGAACATATTCTGTACGGTCTGGTTGCAACCGAACGTTGCACCGCAAGCAAAATATTACGCAAATACGGCGTGGATACGTCCAATTTCGACGGCGAGTACATGACTATGTCGGGCGGATTTATGGACAGTCACAGCTTTACTTCGGGTGCCGCAAACGCGCTTGTAAACGCCGAACGTCTTGCAATGAAGTTCGGCAAGAAAGTGGTGGGCACCGAGCAGATTCTGTACTGTCTGCTTTTGGATCCGTCCAGTGCGGCGGGAGCAATTCTCGGCAATCTCGGAGTTGATCAGGACGCAATTCTCGGCGAACTCGAAGGTTTCGTCAGCGGAGAGAAGAAAAGCGAAGCCGAAGGCGGCGAAGGCGGCGACGATAAGCAGCTTCCCACGGAGCTTAGCGATCTCGGCATCGACCTTACCAAAAAAGCTCGCGAAAACAAACTTGATCCCATCATCGGCAGAAAAGAGGAAATAGAGCGTATCATTCAGATTCTCTGCCGTAAAACCAAAAACAACCCTGTGCTTATAGGCGAGCCGGGCGTAGGTAAAAGCGCGGTTGTAGAAGGACTTGCCCGCGCGATAGTCGAAGGCAACGTGCCCGAACTTCTTAAAAACAAAATGGTGTTCGCGCTCGATATAGGTTCGCTGGTCGCAGGTACCAAGTACCGCGGCGCACTGGAAGAAAAACTCAAAGGCGCGATAGACCTCATCCGTAAGCAGGGCAACATAATCGTGTTTATCGACGAGTTGCACACGCTTGCGCAGGCAGGCAGCAAAGAGGGCGAAGTTTCGCCTGCGGATATCTTAAAGCCTTATCTCGCACGCGGCGAACTGCAAACCATCGGCGCCACCACCACCGAAGAATATCGTAAATTCATCGAAAAGGACAAGGCTCTCGAACGTCGTTTCCAGCCCATCATAGTCGCGCCCCCGTTGGTTGACGACACCATCGAAATTCTCAAAGGACTTAAAGAGAATTACGAGGCGTTCCACAAAGTCAAGATAAGCGACGACGCCATAGTTGCGGCTGCCAAACTGTCCGACAGATATATTACCGACAGATTCCTGCCCGATAAAGCCATCGACCTTATCGACGAGGCTATGAGCCGCGTTAAAGTTTCGTCCACAACCGTGCCCGAAAGCTTCAAACAGCAGCAGGAAAAACTTGAAAATATCAAGGCGTGCCTCGAAGAAGCGGTAAAGGCTCAGGATTTTGAAAAAGCAGGTCAACTCAAACGCGAGCGCGACGAGCTTACTTCGCGCATGTCCGACGAAAAAGTCAATTGGGCAAAAGCAAACGAACAGCAGGTTCGTTCGATAACTGCCGACGATATTGCCGAAATCGTGTCCAAATGGACTAAAATTCCGGTAAACAAACTCAACGAAAGCGAGTCCGACAGACTTATGAAGCTGGAAGAAATTCTTCACAAGCGCGTAATCGGTCAGGACGAAGCTATAAAGAGCGTTGCCCGCGCGATAAGAAGAGCAAGAGCCGGACTTAAAGATCCGTCCCGCCCGATAGGCTCGTTCCTGTTCCTCGGACCTACCGGCGTAGGTAAAACCGAGCTTACCAAAGCGCTCAGCGAAGCCATGTTCGACGACGAGAACGCCATCATAAGACTGGATATGTCCGAGTATATGGAATCGCACTCGGTTTCCAAACTCATCGGCGCACCGCCCGGATACGTGGGATTCGACGACGGCGGACAGCTTACCGAACAAGTTCGTCGTAAACCTTATTCGGTAGTGTTGTTCGACGAAATCGAAAAGGCTCATCCCGACGTTTACAACATTATGTTGCAGATTCTCGACGACGGCAGACTTACCGACGGTCAGGGCAGAACGGTGGACTTCAAAAACACCATCATCATCATGACCAGTAACGTGGGCGTTGCCGAACTTAAAAACACTCGTCAGGCGCTCGGATTCTCGGAGGGCAACCCCGCCGAAATCAACAAGTCCACCGACGAAGTGCTCGGAGCGGCATTAAAACGCCACTTCAAGCCCGAATTCCTCAACAGAATAGACGTCATTTGTTTCTTCCATTCGCTCACTGCGGACGAAATCAAGCAGATTGCCGGCATTCTCATCAGAAAGTTCGAGAAAACGCTTAAAGAACGCAACATCACGCTTCAGATTTCCGATGCCGCAATGGACTACATCGTCAAACAGGGTTACGATATAGAGTACGGCGCACGTCCCTTGAGAAGAGTTATCGAGCAGAAACTCGAAGACAACATCGCCGAGGGCATTATCGACCGCAGCATAACCGATAACAGCACCGTTTCCGTAGACTTCGACGGCGAAGGCATTACGATCAACGGCAAACGCGGTCTGTAATAAAAATCGCCGAGGGTAAGCGCGGCTATGTCGAATATAACCGTAGCAAAGCCGTTGCGGCAATGAAAATGTCGGTGGATATCGGCGAAAATATTGCCCGCAACCTGTCTTCTGCCACGGCATAAAAAACGACAAATCTTTTAATATTCTCCTTGCACAAAGGACGGGATAGCAAAAACGCTTCCCGCCCTTTGTCTTTTTATAACAAAACCTATTGACAATACGAAATTCATATGGTATAATTATCGTATAAAAGAACTTTTAAACAATATTTACGGGGGGGGGATGCGAAAATTCTTTTAGAATTTTATATGTAAGTCAAAAAAATTTTTTTGTGGAAACTATAGTTTTACAATAGATATTTCGCAATAGAAGGAGAGGTGATTTTATGAAAAAATTCGTGAAAATATTGACGGTGATTTTAAGCGGAATGCTTGTTTTCTCGCTATTCGGCTGCAAGCCTGCAAGCGAAGACGCTCCCGTCCCTGAACCGGATCCTTCGCAACCCAAACTTACAATCGCGTCCGACTACGATCATAGCGGCACGTACGACGGAATAGGTGTATTCGTCTGGTGTTATCGCAATTATGTGAAAATCGGTGTGACTGTCGACGCGGCGTTTGCGTATGCGGTAAGCGGAGCAACGTATCACTTTTGTTATGCGATTACAGAAGTAAATTCCGACGGAGAAGAAACGACAAAATCGGGTGTGACGCCGGAAAAAGATTTTGACAGATTATGGGGCGACTATTCTACCATAGAAGATCGAAGAAAGCCTTATCGCCATACGGGCGTTCCGATTCAGTGCATTATTAAACTGTTGCGTGACGGAGAAAAGACGGCCGACGACGAATACGGTTTGTATCTTGAAGAGGCACAAGGCACTATTGCTTTGGAATTCAATCTGAACGCAAACGGGAACGATTATACGCATAGAGTAATGGTCGATTACAGCGTTGTTGACAACGAGATAGAATACAAGCAGCTTAACGAATGGTCGGATTATCTGCTCGATAAAACCATGGATAATCTGAAACTGACCGAGGGCGAAAGTGCAATTAGCTCGGTTTTGGATCCCATAGCCGCCGCAATGAGAAGACAGAACTACTATCGGCAGGAAATGAATGCCGGTAAGGGATACTTTAACTGGTGGTATTGGTTTTCGCAAACAGGCGAAACGCAGCCTGATATGATTTTGTCGGTCAACGGGTTTTCGGGTTATTTCGATCCGAGTTCGCCTTTAACCGATTTATATATCGGGTTTGGATGCACTCGTCCAGCTTACGTTCTATGGACCCAAAACGATGAGTTCCCGGCAAATTTCGCTTCGCTCGTTATAACCACGCGAGCTATGGACAAAAACGGCAACGTGACGGAAGAAAAAAGCCGCAACGCGCTCGATTTTACCGTTGCAGATAAACGCAATCACATCGGTTGGGCATATGAGCGAGCTCTGAGAATGAACGAACGTCGAGGAGTGGTAAAGGAAGACGATTTTATCGGTGAACAGGGAGAAATAGAGTTCAAACTCGTGCTTTCCGATCCCGAAAGATGGGAAGAAATAAAAGAAACTAAAGATCCGGTTATGTACTATCAAAAGAAAGACGGAAAAACGTATATCGGGTTAAACAGACAGGGGCTGGGAGAATAATTGCCACGCGCTTGAAAATTTTTTGCAAGTAAAATCGTATAAAAGCAGAGAAAAGTATTTTTGAGGCAATTAAACCGACAATTCCTCCTTATTTTCTTCTCGACAAAGGACGGGTTAGCAAAAACGCTTCCCGCCCTTTGTTTTTATCTTTTTTGCATTAGAGTGGCGCAAAATCGCTGCGGCGAGGACGAGTGCGCAAATTTTACGCATTTTTTTCCTTAAATCGGTATTGACAAAGACCTACCGATGTGGTATAATAAATTCAGGCGGAAGGAGCTTTACTTCCGTCCTGAACAAAAATCCAAAATCTATATCAGGGGGTTACTTCTATGAAAATCGATTTTTTGTGCAGAAACTATGAAGCAAGCGACAAACTGAAAGACGTCATCACCAAAAAGGTGGACAGGCTGGACAAGTTTTTCGAGGACGACACGAAAGTCAAGATTGTCCTTAAAGAGGCAAACAACGTTCAGACCATGGAACTTACCATCGCGGTAAGCGGTGGCGTTCTCCGCGCGGAAGTAAGCGGTAAAAACATGTACGAACTCATCGATCAGGCGCTTCCCAAACTTGAAAAACAGATTATCAAGCATCACTCGAAGATGAAAGATAAGAAGTTTAAGGTTAAGGACTTCGTCGGTGAAACCGAAAAGACGGTCGAACCCGAAAAACAGGTTGTGAGAAGCAAAGCGTTCGAGCTTACTCCCATGACCGTGGAAGACGCAATAGAAGAGATGGAACTCGTAGGTCACGAGTTTTACGTATTCCTCAACCGCGCAACCGGAAACGTCAGCGTGCTTTACACGCGTCGCGACGGCAACTACGGCTTGATCGAAGGAATAAGATAAGCAAATAACAGCCGAAAAGCGAGGAGTCGACTGCCAAAGTCGGCTCTTCCTTGCGGTTAAAAGATAAAAGGAGTTATCACAATGAATTTAAGACTGGATTACAACAACATGATGACCGAGGCAATCGGCAGCGAAGGACTGGAAGAGGGCGTGTTTGAAAAAAACTCCGCGCTCATCGGAAAGGCTTATAAAAACGTCATGGACAATCGCGGTAAGGGCTGGCAGGAATGGTGCGATCTGCCCTTCGTCAAGGACGATTATCTTGACGAAATGATTTCCTATTGCAACGGCATCCGCGAAAAAGCCGAATCTTTCGTCGTATTCGGTATCGGCGGCAGCGCGCTCGGTCCGATAGCCGTTTTGCAGGCACTTATGCACCTTCATCACAACGAACTGCCCGCTGCAAAGAGAAAGGCACCCAAATTCTACGTGGAAGACAACGTCGACCCCGAGAGAATGGCGGCACTTCTGGACGTAATCGACATCAAAACCACTTATTTCAACGTCATCACCAAGAGCGGCGAAACCAGCGAAACTTTAAGCCAGTTCCTCATCGTGTACGATCTGCTTAAAAAAGCACTCGGCAAGGAAGAGGCTAAAAAGCATATCGTCGTCACCACTTCGGACGGAAAAGGCACGCTTTTCAATCTTGCTAAAACCGAAGGCTTCAAGCACTATGCGGTGCAGCCCGGCGTAGGCGGAAGATTCTCCGTTCTCTGCCCCGTAGGTCTTGTGCCGTTTGCCGTTATGGGCATCGATATCAAGGCTATGCTTAAGGGCGCAGCCGAAATGAGCAAGGCTTCGGCTGTCGAAGACGTAAGAAAGAACCCCGCTCTTCTCAGCGCGTTCATGCAGTACGAAGAAATGAAACGCGGCAAGAACATCAGCGTTCTGATGCCCTATGCCGACAGTCTTAAATATATGGCGGACTTCTATTGCCAGATCTGGGCGGAATCGCTGGGTAAAGCTGTCGATTACGACGGCAAAACCGTAAATGCAGGTCAGACCCCCGCAAAATCGCTGGGCGTTACCGATCAGCACAGTCAGGTTCAACTGTACACCGAAGGTCCGTTCGACAAGGTTGTCACCTTCATCGGCGTGGATAAATACCGCGCAACCGAAGTTATCGCCGACGACAAGGACGTTGCCGCTTGCGATTTTCTGAAAGGTCACACCATGAACGAACTTGTCAACTGCGAGAGAAAGGCAACCGAGTATGCGCTCCGCAAGGCAAACAGAGCAAACTTCACCATCTATCTGCCCGAAGTCAACGCCGAAACTGTGGGCGAACTTTTGATGTACTTCATGTACGAAACGGCATTTGCAGGCGCAATGCTCAATATCGATACGTTCAATCAGCCCGGCGTAGAAGAAGGCAAAAAAGCTACTTTTGCAATGCTCGGTCGTGCCGGCTACGAAGCAAAGCTTCAGGAAGTCAATGCCGCTAAAAAGTTTGACAAATACACTATTTAAGCGAAAAATCGTAAAACTACTCGCTTAAACGAGGAGAAATCATGAAAAAACTCAGTAAGTATATCAAAAATACGTTGCTGCGCAAGTGCATCGCGGCGTGCCTGTACATCGTTATCGGCGTCTTGCTGATTATAGTAAAAGACAAAGCGCCGGCATGGGCGTGCCGTATTCTCGGAGCGGGATTGTGCGTTATAGGAATTTATAATCTTGTTTATCACTTCGTGCAAAACGAGATAATAATAGGCTTACCGTGCGACGTCATGATGATAGTTACGGGCGTTTTGCTTGTTTTGCTTGCCGATTTCATTGCCGTTGTAGTGGCGATACTTTTTGGTGTAGTTATGATTTTCAAGTCGATTTTCGGTTTTCAGGGTGCGCTTATCGATAAGAAAGCCAATATTCGCTCGTGGATAGTGGACTTCGTGTATGCGATACTCACGCTTATTATGGGCATTGCGCTCATTGTACCGTCGTTCGGCGGAATGGAAGTGTTTGTTATCGCTCTCGGTATTGTCATGATAGTTGACGGAGTGATTGGTTTGGTAGCGCTCGTTCTGTCGCTTGTTATGGACAGAAGAGGCGTAACCGACGAGGACTGCGTCATCGGTGCCGAAACGCTCGATTCCACCGACGCCGACGACCGGGACAATTAAGCCGTAAAACATTTTAGTATAAAGAAAAAACGACGGAGCGTTTACTTACTCCGCCGTTTTTTTTAGAATCGTAATATATTGCGTGCTTAAACCGCCAAAACGGCTTTTAAGCGCGTATTCGGTGTGAAAAATAACAAAAATTTCGATATAAACACGGCAAACGCTTGCATTTTTTCGATTGTCGGGATATTATTTATACGTGGGCGTGTATCGCCCTGTATTTTGACGTGGAAAAGAGGAGGCAAGGCGCGATTTGAGAGATTATTTAAGCGATATTTATCGTATGGAAGACGAGTTTTTTTCGCCGTATGCGGCAAAATCCAAAGATACGCGCGGAAGAAAAACTGTTATTGCGCCCAGTCCTATGCGTACCGAATATCAGCGCGACCGCGACCGCATTATTCATTGCAAGGCATTCCGTCGGCTCAAACACAAAACGCAGGTTTTTCTCTCTCCCGAAGGTGACCATTACCGCACAAGGCTTACTCACACACTTGAAGTGGCTCAGATAGCCCGTTCCATTGCGCGCGCGCTTAAACTCAACGAAGATTTAACCGAAGCCATAAGCCTCGGGCACGACCTCGGTCACACGCCGTACGGTCACGCCGGCGAGAGGGCACTGAGCGAGTTTACTCATTTCGAGCATAACGAGCAGTCGTTGCGCGTCGTTGATTATCTCGAATATGACGGAAAAGGCATGAATCTGACCTTCGAGGTGCGCGACGGAATACTCAATCACACCAGCCGAGGAAACGCCGCAACGCTCGAAGGACACGTGGTTGCTTGGAGCGACCGCATCGCATACATAAACCACGACATCGACGACGCGATTCGCGCGGGCGTAATCAAAAACGAGGACATACCCAAGCATTTCCGCGATGTTTTCGGAGAATATCACGGCAAACGCATAGACAGTATGATCATGGACGTAATCGAAAACAGTTTCGGACAAAATTACGTCAGCCCGTCGGACAAAATCAAAGAGGATATCGCCGGGCTTCGCGAGTGGATGTTTGAAAACGTCTACCGTTCGCCGCTTGCAAAAAGCGAAGAGCATAAAGCGATAGACATGATAAAATACCTTTACGAGTATTTTTACAACAATTACGAGCTGATTCCCGAGGAAATACGCACAAACCAGGGGACCAAGGAGCAAAAAGTTTGCGACCATATCGCCATGATGAGCGATCAGTTTGCCGTGCGCGTATACGAGGACATTACCATTCCTAAAAGCTGGAGCAAAATTTAAGGAGAACTTTTGGACAGAGACTGGATAGACGAGCTTATATCCAAGCTGAACATAGTAGACGTTGTGTCGAAATATGTTCCGCTTAACAGAAAAGGCAGGACCTATTGGGGGTGCTGTCCCTTTCACCATGAAAAAGATCCGTCTTTCGCAGTCAACGAGGACAAGCAGTTTTATCATTGCTTCGGGTGCAAGGAAAGCGGCAACGTCATCACTTTTATCGAAAAAATAGAAAGCGTCGAGTTCTGGGACGCAGTCAAAATTCTGGCAAAAGAAGTCAATTTTACTCTGCCCGAGCGTGCCTTTACCAAAAAAGAAGACGGTATGGACGCAAAAAAGCGCGACAGGCTGCTTTCTCTTATGCGCGCGGCAGGCAGACATTACTATGAAAATCTTGATAAAAAAGAGGCTGCACCCGCAGTCGAATACATGAAAATGCGCGGGCTGGACGGCGCGCTCGCCCGCAAATTCGCACTCGGATACAGCCTGGACGGAACGGAAATAATCGACTACCTGAAGTCGCGCGGGTATACTACCGACGAGATTAAAACAGCCGGCATAATAGAAAACGGACCTACGGGTTTGTACGACGTGTTTGCCCGTCGTCTGATTATACCGATAGTAAATCACCTTGGCGAAGTGGTGGCTTTCGGCGGACGACTATTAAATCCCTCCACACATATAGCGGTAAAGTACCGCAATTCGTCCAATACGCCCATATTCGACAAATCGCGCACCCTTTTTGCTCTTAACCTGGTTAAAAGAAAAAAACAAAAGGAAAAAATAAACTACGTCATAATAGCGGAAGGCTATATGGACGTCATGATGTTGCACAAAGCGGGTTTTGACACGGCTATCGCAAGCATGGGAACGTCGCTTACTTTCAAACAGGCAAAACTTATTAAAAACTACGCCAAAAACGTGTATATAAGTTATGACGGAGATTCTGCCGGACAGGCTGCAACGCTTCGCGGGCTGGATATACTCAAAGACGCCGGCTTAAACGTCAAAGTGGTTGTTCTTCCCGACGGGCTGGATCCCGACGACCTTATAAAGCAGCGTGGCAGAGAAGCGTACCAAAAACTTCTGGACGAGGCGCTTACTCTCACCGAATACAAGCTGGAAAACGCCGCTAAAAAGTTTGATTTGTCCACGCCGGACGGCAAGTCGGGCTATGCGATAGAAGCGTTGAAAATAATCGGCGAGCTCGACAATCCCGTCGAACAGGAAGAGTACGTTCGCGTGGTAATCAAAAACACCGGCTACCGGAAGGAAACGCTTTTAAAACAGCTGGGGCTTACCGAGCAGAAAAAAGACGAACAGGAAGAAGAAAAGCGCAAAAAAGAAATCGAAGAACAAAAAGCCGAAAAAGAAAGTTCCGACAAGCGCGCTTTGTTTGTGGTTGCAAGCCTTATTCACAATCGCGATTATGCGGATTTCAATGCGGACATATATCCGTATCTCAAAGAAGAATATCTGAAAAAAGCGTACGAATATGCAATAAATTGCAAAAAGGCGGGCGAAAAATGCAATCCGTCGGCAATGTTCAGTATTCTTGACGAAAAAGACGCCTTTGCCGTTGCGGGATACGAATTTCTGGACGGCGACAACGCCGCTAAATTCGCAACGTGCGTGGGCGGAATAAAATCCGACTACTTAAACGCCGAAAAACAGCGGCTTGCCAAGCAATATGCCGAAAGCAAAGATATAGAATGCTTGAAAAAAATAATGAAAATAGACGAAAAATTAAGAGAAATTAAAAACGGGGGTGGCTGATATGAGTATCGAAAACAACGAACTTATTATGTCGGCTTTGGACAAAATAGTAAAAATCGGCAAAAAGAAAGGAGTGCTTACCGTCGACGAAGTGACAAGGGCTCTTGTAGTCGACGCCGACGCGTCCCGTACGGACGTGGAGGAAGCTTTTGAGTATCTGGAAAAGCAGCACGTGCTTGTCGTGGAAAGTCAGCCGGAAGAGAATACCGCCAAAGATATTCCAACCGATGACGCCGTACGCATATTTCTTAACGCGATAGGCAAATACCCGTTGCTTACCGCCGAAGAAGAACGCGAGCTTAGTAAGCGGATAAAAGAAGGCGACGACGAAGCTTTCGATAAGTTGGTTATGTCCAATCTTCGGCTTGTCGTTTCGGTTGCCAAAAAGTACATAGGAAAAGGACTCGATCTCGACGACCTTATTCAGAACGGCTGTCTGGGCGTTATGACTGCCGCAAGAAAATTCGATTACGAAAAGGGCTATCGTTTTTCGACATATGCTACCTGGTGGATTCGCCAGACCGTAACGCGCGCAATAAGCGATACGGCAAGAACTATACACCTTCCCAATTATGTCAAGGATTGCATAGATAAAATGAACAATATTTCGCGTGCGTACGAACAGGAATTCGGAGTGCAGCCGACGCCGGACTACATTGCGGAAAAACTGGGCGAACCGCTTGAAAAAGTGTTGTTCTATCGCCAGGTTCAGCAGCGTAATCTGTCGTTGTACGACGCCGTCGGCGACGACGGAGATACCGTCATTCTGGATATGATAGAAGACACCGCCGGCAAAACGCCGGAGAGCGAAGCAATGCGCTCCGCCGATCGCGAAGTGCTGATGCGTGCGTTGTCCACGCTCGAAGCGCGCGAACAGATAATAATACGCTGTCGTTACGGCTTTGACGACGGCAAGCCGAAAACTCTTAAAGAAGTGGGCGAATTGTTCGGCATTACGCGCGAACGCGTTCGTCAGATAGAAATAAAAGCTCTCAGAAAATTACGTATGCCGGGGCGCAGTAAGGAAATCCGACAAATCGTGAAAAATTAGCTACTCAGTTACCGGAGGAATTATGGATAACGTTACAAATCAACACTTGGACGAGATAGTATTGTCGCTCGAAAAAGCGGCGGGAGACAGAAAATCGATTACGTACGACGACGTGAACAACGCGTTGTCCGTGTCGAGAGTAACTCCCGACGACATCGAGTATATCTTTGCGGCGTTGAAACAAAAAGGCATCGAAGTGTCGAAAAAAGAGGAAGAAAAAGATTCGCCCGAGCTCGGCGAAAAAATTATGAACGAAGTAAGAAAGCTTGTCGCCATCGGCAAACAGAAGGGACGTCTTACCTATGACGAGGTGGGCGAACGTCTTGCCGTCGAATGCGAAGCCAGCGCAGAACAAATGGAAGAAGTTTTCAGAATTCTGGCTGCAAACGGCATAGTAATTTATAACAATATGCCCGAGCTTTTAAAAGACGACCTCGACAAAATCATGAACGAGGTGTCTGTCGACGATCCGGTTAAGGTTTATCTCAAAGACATAGGTAAAGTGCCTCTTCTTACAATGGAAGAAGAAACCGAATTAGCAAAGAGAATGAAGGACGGCGACGAAGAAGCAAAGAAAAGATTAAGCGAAGCTAACCTTCGTCTTGTCGTTTCAATAGCAAAACGTTACGTAGGACGCGGTATGTTGTTTCTCGACCTCATTCAGGAAGGCAATATGGGACTTATGAAAGCGGTGGAAAAATTCGACTGCACCAAAGGATTTCGTTTTTCGACGTACGCAACCTGGTGGATTCGTCAGGCGATTACCCGCGCGATAGCCGATCAGGCGCGCACCATACGAATTCCCGTTCATATGGTGGAAACCATAAACAAGCTTATACGTGCAAATCGTACGCTTGTTCAGCAGCTGGGAAGAGAGCCTACCGTTGCCGAACTGAGTAAAGAACTGGATATGCCCGAGGATAAAGTGCGCGAAATTCAGCGTATAGCCATGGACCCGGTAAGCCTCGAAACGCCTATCGGAGAAGAAGACGACAGTCATCTCGGCGATTTTATCGAGGACGACAAGGCGGCGGCTCCGCAAGACGTCGCTACGTTTACCATTCTCAAAGAACAGCTTATGGCGATACTGGACACGCTCACCCCGCGTGAAGAAATGGTGCTTCGTCTTCGTTACGGACTGGACGACGGACATCCGCGCACTCTCGAAGAAGTGGGAAAGGAATTTCACGTAACGCGTGAACGTATACGCCAGATAGAGGCGAAAGCGCTTCGCAAGCTTCGTCATCCGCAGCGCAGCAAAAAGCTCCGCGACTAAATGGATTGATGAAACGGCTGGAAGCAATTGCAAGCAAAATAATTCCGTGCAAAGTGTTTGCCGACATCGGTTGCGACCACGGAATAATAGGTTTGTACGTCGTAAAAAACAATCTTGCCGAAAGAGTATGCGAGTGCGATATAAGCGAGGACAGTCTTAATAAAGCCCGCGCTCTTATAGGCGACGACGCCGAGTATTTTTCGGGAGACGGCTTTGTCCCGCTTACCCGCGCCGGAATAGAAACCGATCAGGCGGTTATTGCCGGAATGGGCGGCGAGCTTATAATCAAAATTTTGGAAAACTGCCCAAATAAGCCGCGACTTATACTGGGCGCACAGAAAAACACCGATAAATTACGAATTTATCTTATTAAAAACGGCTATCGTATAGAAGAAGACTATGTTGTATTCGATTCGGGTAAATTCTATGACATTATAGTCGCCGAAAAAGGAGAAGGCGAAATGCCGGACGAAATATCCGCTTTTGCCGGAGTATACTACAAGCAAAAAAACGATGATCTGAAAAAGTGGTGCGACTGCACCGAAAAACGTATTTCGCAGTACAAACGTACCGAAAAAAATCAAAAAATTCTCGATATGATTCATGAGGTGAAAAAATGGCAACGGTAAAAGACGTAGCCGTTATGGCAGAAAAACTTTTTCCTGCCGAAAACGTGTGTATGCAGGACTATATCGGCTTGTCGGTAGGCGACGAAAACGCGGATGTGGACAAAGTGCTTGTCTGCCTCGATTGCACCGAAACCGTCATCGACGAAGCGGTTGAAAAAGGAGCGCAAATGATTTTTGCGCATCACCCGCTGATATTCGGAACTATTTCTTCGGTTACGAAAGATACGCCTGTCGGCAGAATTATTCTGTCGGCGGCAAAAAACGGAATAAACGTGTATTCGGCTCACACCAACATGGACTGCTCACGCGGCGGAATTACCGGATTTGTCGCAAATATTATAGGATTGAAAAATGCCGGGCCGCTTATCGAAATAAACAGTGACGCGGCGTTGGGACTTATAGGCAATCTTGAAAAAGCCGTTACCATAGGCGATTATGCCGGTGTCGTGGGCGAAAAACTTTGCGATAGACACGTAAAAGTGTACGGAAAAGATAAGACGGTGCGACGTATTGCGGTCGTAAACGGGGCAGGCGGCGACGAGGAAATAATAAACGCGGCTATCGCAAAAGGCGCGGACGCTTTGGTAACCGGCGAAATAAAGCATCATGTGGCGCTGTATGCGCGCGCTTTCGGCTTGGATATAATAGAGGTAAGCCACTACGCAAGCGAGCATATCTTTATTCCGAGGCTAAGCGAAATTCTGAATGAAGAAGCGCAAAAAAACAACTTAAAAATTCAATTCACGGTGGCGGAGAGCGAAAGCAACCCCGCGCTGTAAGGAGTAAAAAATGGATTTGGACAATTTACTTAAGTATCAGGCAATCGACGTCGAACTTAAAAAACTGCAGAGAGAGATGAATTCCAACGAAAACTGCAAAATAGCCGACGAAGCGAAACGCCGTTTCAACGAAATGAGAACGGTGGTCGCCAAAAGCGAAAACGTTGCCGCTAAGGTTTACGGCGGTTATGCCGAGTCCGTCCGTCACTACGACGAAACGATTAAAAAAGCCGAGGAGCTTATGGGCAAGCTGGAAGACGATTCGCTTTCGGAAGAAGAAACCGAAAAAATTGCCGAAAACCTGGTTGCCATCAATAAAAAGCTGGGCGAAATTGCCGATTTTATCGAAAATATCAGAAGAAAAGGCGAAAATGCTGTGCGCGATTTTACTGTCGCACAGAAGAGCGGACATAAGTTGAAAGACGAGTACGGCAAAGCGCGCGACGAACTGAAAAAACTCGAAGAACAATATAAACCGAAGATAGACGACCTGCAACAAAAGCTTACCGACGCTCGCGGCAAAGTGGACAAAAAACTGCTTGAAACTTATGACAGAGTATCCAAAGAGGTGGGCTTGCCGGCATTCGTCGAAGTTTACGATCCCGGTTCGGGAGACATGAATTGCGCTTATTGCGGCATGAGCTTATCTCTTAACACAAAAAGCGAGCTTAAAGATAACGGCTATTGCCTGTGCGAAAAGTGTCATCGTATAATATATTCCAAGAAAAGCTAACATTTTTATAAGCAAACGAATATAATATCTTTCGTAAACATCTTGAAATCGGAGGACACAATGAATAAAATAACCAAGGCGGTTATACCTTGTGGCGGAATGGGGACTCGTTTTCTGCCTATAACCAAAACGTTGCCAAAGGAAATGCTGCCGGTAATAGACACGCCTGTTTTGTCATACATAGTGGAAGAAGCGGCAAAAAGCGGAATTACCGATGTGCTTTTAATAATAAACGAAAAGAAAAAAGATATAAAGAAATACTTTACTCCCGACCCCGAACTTGAAGACGCTTTGCTTGCAGCGGGTAAAACTACTTATTTACAAAGACTGAAAAACATATATTCGATGGCAAACATCTCGTTTGTCTATCAGCCGAAGCCTCTCGGCAGCGGCGACGCCGTAATGCGCGCGAAAAGCTTTACGGGCGATCAGCCGTTTTGTTTAAGCTGGGGCGACGACCTTATAGAGGCAAATCCGCCGGTCATGAAACAGCTTATCGGCGCGTTTGAACAAACCGGTTGTCCGATAGTGGGAGTGCAGAAAATGGAAAGCGACGACATAGTAAAATACGGCGTTGCGAAAGTGAGCGAAAGCAGCGGAAAACTGCACAAGCTTGAAGGAATTGTGGAAAAACCGCCTATAAGCGAACTGCCTTCGCGGCTCGCAAGCCTGGGCAGATACGTTTTGACGCCGGAAATTTATACCGCGCTTGAAAACATCACGCCGGGATTGGGCGGAGAGCTGCAATTTACCGACGCACTCAAACTCATGTGCCCCGGCGTTTACGCATACGAATTCGACGGGAAAAGATACGACATGGGAGATAAATTCGGCGCAATGCAGGCGATAACCGAGTCCGCGCTCAAAAACGATGAAATAGGCTGTGTGTACCGAGAATACATAAAAAATCTTGCAAAAACGTTATGAGGACGGACAACGCACTGATAATAGGCGCAAAAACGCCTACCGACGCAAACGGCACGGTAAACAGGGTATGTCCCGGCGGTTATGTTGACGTAATACGCGAGGGCGAATGCCGCGGCGATAAAATTTTCATCTCGTCTCTTTTGAAAGCCGAGGACGATCTGGACGAAATAGTCGATTATTGCGTCGAAAAAAACGCAAAGGTAATAGTTTGCGCCGGGGACGATTTGTACGATTCCGGCGTTCTGGAAGCGCGCGAACATCTTTCGCCCGTAATGTTCCTTCATAAAATCGGTCTGCTTGATCGAAATTGCAGCGTTGTGGGCGGGATATGCCTCGATCGCGACGACGCGGATCTTATGGCGCAGGTCGGCGCGTCGCTTATTGTATGTCCGACGTATTCTTGCGGCATGGGACGAGGAATTCCTGTTATTTCGCCCGCACTCGGGAAAATAAAAATCTCTCTCGGAACATTCGACAACCGTTTCAACAAAAGCGGCAGTATTATAGAGGAGGCTAAAACGCTCTATCTCGGCACTGCTGCGGTAATGCGCCGGCAAAATGCTCTTTCTGTAGGACAACTTGCCGAAATTACAGGCTCGGACGAAGAAAGTCTTTTTTACGCGCTTAATCTGAAATAAAAGAAATTAAATAAACAATCATGGTAAGAAAATGTTTCCGCTTCGGCCTTAATGCCGGGAGAAACATTTTTCTTTTTCCCGAGCCCACCGAATATGAAAAACAAATACATGCTTTTTCATTGTTTTTTCACGAAAAACGCTTTACAAAAAATTAGTTAGGATATATAATAGTTAGGACATTAACTAATTGAGGAGGTAATTCCGTAAAATGCAGATAGGTCTGGAGGTAAAAATACTCGGTTCTTTAATCGACCGGGAAATAAGGGCGAAAGTTGCCGTAGACAATCTGGACAAAATGACCAATATGCACGGTCATATAATCGGATTTTTAAGGTATAATTCGGACAGAGAGATTTTTCAGCGCGATATAGAAAAGCGTTTTATGATAAGCGGCGCGTCCGTAAGCGAAATATTGAAGCTTATGGAAAAAAACGGGCTTATCGAAAGAAAACCGGTCGAACGCGACGGTAGGCTGAAAAAAATAGTGTTGACCGATAAAGCCATTGCCATGCACGACGAAGTGAAGGCATCTATCGACAGCGTAGAAAGGGAAATCGACGGGCTTATAACCGAAGAAGAACGCGCGGAATTTGACCGCATAGCGATGAAACTGATCGAAAAACTCAAACAACGAAAACAGGAGGAGGCTTTATGATAAAAAAACTACTCGGAAGTTTGCGCGAATACAAAATTTACGCAATACTGACTATGCTTTCAATGGTGTTCGAAGTAGCCATGGAAGTAACCATACCGCTTATAATATTTGAGTTCGGCAAATGCGTTTCGCCGGGAGAGGGAGCCACCCCCGACGTAAACGGTATGATTTTATACGGTTGCCTGATGGTAGCAGCGGCAATTCTGTCGCTCGTTGCCGGTATGCTGGGCGGCAAATTCGGAGCAAAGGCTGCGGCGGGCTTTGCAAAAAATCTCAGATACGATATGTTCGGCGCGGTACAGGGTTATTCGTTTGCCAATATCGACAAATTCAGCTCGTCGTCGCTGGTAACTCGTCTTACGACCGATATCGGCAACGTTCAGATGTCGTTCATGATGATAATACGTACCGCCATCCGTGGTCCGCTTATGCTTATATTCGCGATAATCATGAGCTTTTCCATAGATACGCAACTGCCGTGGATATTTTTCGTAACCATGCCGATTTTGCTGTTTGCGATAATAATAATGACAAAACTCGCCATGCCGATATTTAAAAAAGTATTCAAACGTTACGACGCGCTCAACGAATCCATTCAGGAGGATATAAAAGGAATGCGCGTTGTAAAAGCGTATGTGCGCGAGGACTACGAAACTAAAAAATTCACGCGCGTGTCCGACGAACTTAAAGGATATTTTACCAAAGCCGAACGAATACTCGCCATCAACAACCCGGTAATGTCGTTCTGTCTGCAAGGCGCGTTGCTTGCTCTTGCCTATTTCGGCTCCAGAATAATAACCGGCGGCGCGACCAACCTCAACGCAATGGGACTTCAAAGCCTTTTAACCTATTCGATGCAGATTCTTATGTCACTTATGATGCTGTCTATGGTGTTCGTCATGATAATGATGTCTGCCGAGTCGGCTCGTCGTATTGTCGAAGTTCTGGACGAAAAAAGCACGCTTACCAGCCCCGAAAACGCCGTTAAAGAAGTTAAAAACGGCGACGTCAAGTTTGAAAACGTAAGTTTCCGCTATTCCGAACATGCCGAAAAATTCGCGCTCGAAAATGTAAATCTCGACATCAAATCGGGCGAAACGGTGGGAATATTGGGCGGCACCGGCAGCAGTAAAACCACGCTCGTCAATCTCATTTCCCGTTTGTACGACGTAACCGAAGGCTGCGTCAAAGTGGGTGATGTGGACGTACGCGACTACGATCTCGAAACGCTTCGTAATCAGGTTGCCGTGGTTTTACAGAAGAACATGCTTTTCTCCGGCACGATAAAGGAAAACCTGCGCTGGGGAAACAAGGACGCCACCGACGAACAGCTTATAGAGGCGTGCAAACTTGCTCAGGCCGACGAGTTTATACGCCAGTTTCCCGACGGCTACGACACCATGATTTCTCAGGGAGGAACCAACGTGTCCGGCGGACAAAAACAGCGACTTTGCATTGCGCGTGCGCTGCTTAAAAATCCCAAAGTTCTTATTCTCGACGACAGTACGTCCGCGGTGGACATGAAAACCGACGCATTGCTTCGCGCCGCTTTCCGTAAATTTATTCCCGACACGACCAAGATAATAATCGCCCAGAGAATAGCCTCTGTTATGGACGCCGATAAAATAATAATAATGAACAACGGCAAAGTAGAAGCGGTGGGAAATCACGACGAACTTATGAAAACCAGCGAAATTTATCGCGAAGTATATTATTCTCAGAATAAAAGCACAGTCACTCCGGTAGAGGAAGGAGGAAAAGTCAATGCCTGAACCGAGAAAAATGCACGGACGCGGACCTGTCCCGCCCATGGGCAAAGGGGCGATCAAAAAAGGCGTTCTGAAGCGTCTTATGGGGATGCTTTTCAAAGACTATAAATTGTATGTCATTCTCATCGCGCTTTGTATAGTGTTAAGCGCGGTCGCCAGCGCGATAGCCGGACCGTTTTTGCAGCAGGTATATGCGGCTTTGGAAGACTTTGCGGGCGGAGCGCTTACCGCAAACGCAGCCATGCAGACTGTCATAAAAACCTTGCTCGTTCTGCTGAGCATATACGCTCTCGGCTGGATTGCGTCGTTCGTAATGGGACAGATAGGCGCAAAACTCACGCAGCAATTCATGCGCGACATACGCGTTAAAATGTTTACCAAAATGCAGACGTTGCCCATCCGTTATTTCGACCGCAACACGCACGGCGATATAATGAGTACTTACACTAACGACGTCGACGCGCTTCGTCAGCTTGTATCGCAAAGTTTGCCGCAAACCGTTTCTACTGTAATCGTGCTTGTAACGCTTGCATGCTCCATGATGTACATGAGCATTCCGTTGTTTCTGATAGTAGTTCTCGGCGTGATTGCCATATTGTTCGTAACCAAGAAAATAGGCGGCAAGAGCGCGAAATACTTTATGGCGCAGCAGCAAGCCACCGGCAAAGTGGAAGGTTACATCGAAGAAATGATGCACGGTCAGAAAGTGGTCAAGGTGTTCTGTCACGAAGAAGAAGCGATGAAGAAAATGAAAACGCTCAACGACGAACTGTGCGAAGCTTCGGATAAAGCAAACGCCTTTTCCAATATGCTGATGCCCATCATTCACAATATAGGCAACATAATGTACGTAATACTTGCGTTTGTCGGCTGTGCGTACGTAATCGGAATGGGGGTTAACAACGCATGGGATATAAGTTTCTCGTCGCTGTTCTCCACAGGATCGTTCGTCGGCATAATGAAAGTTTCTACAATAGTCGCATTTCTCGGCATGACGCGTCAGTTTGCCAACCAACTGGGGCAGATTTCCAACCAGATTAACTCCGTCGTAATGGCTCAGGCGGGCGCAAGCCGTGTATTTGACCTTATCGACCAGAAGCCCGAAGAAGACAACGGCTACGTGACGCTGGTAAACACAAAAACCGGCGAAAACGGAGAAATAGAAGAATGTTCGGAGCGCACCGACGCGTGGGCGTGGAAGCATCCGCACGGCGACGGCACCGTGACTTATACGCCGCTTAAAGGCGATATAGTCATGGACGACGTGGATTTCGGATACGACCCCGACAAGATAGTTTTGCACAACGTATCGCTGTATGCTCATCCCGGTCAGAAAGTGGCATTTGTCGGCGCGACCGGAGCGGGTAAAACGACGATAACCAACCTTCTCAACCGATTTTACGACATTGCCGACGGCAAAATACGCTACGATGGCATAAATATCAACAAAATCAAAAAGGACGATCTGCGTCGCTCGCTGGGAATGGTGTTGCAGGATACGTGCCTGTTCACAGGCACCGTTATGGAAAACATCCGATACGGCAGACTGGACGCTAGCGACGAACAGTGTATAGCCGCGGCAAAACTTGCCGGCGCGCATGACTTCATTACCCGTCTTCCCGAAGGATACGACACTATGCTTGTGTCCGACGGCTCAAACCTTTCGCAGGGTCAAAGACAGTTGTTGTCCATCGCACGAGCAGCCGTCGCCGACGCTCCCGTTATGATTCTCGATGAGGCGACTTCGTCCATCGATACGAGAACCGAAGCTCTTGTCACCAAAGGAATGGACAGACTTATGGAAGGCAGAACTGTGTTTATCATCGCTCACCGCCTGTCCACCGTTCAGAACGCCGACGTCATTATGATGCTCGACCACGGCAGAATAATAGAGCGCGGCACGCACGAGGACCTGATTGCGCAAAAAGGTCAGTATTACCAGCTTTACACCGGTAAATTCGAGCTCGAATAACCCGTCCGGGAAAAGAAAAAAGATAAACAAAATACGCTTTGAAAAGAGAAAAAATTTTTTCGGGCGTATTTTTTCTTATTTTTGCAAATACCTGTTGACAAACGTAGTGCAAGTGTGTTATTATATACCTACCCAATAGATAGGTAATTCGTGTTTCAGGAGAAATATATGGAAATATACGCAGACAATGCGGCGACTACCAAGCAAAGCAAGGCGGTCACCGAAAAAATGGTTCAGGTTGCGGACAAGTACTACGGAAACCCGTCCAGCCTGCACACCGTTGGACAAAAAGCAAAGGAAGAGCTGGACAAGGCGCGCGCGAGCATAGCAAAAAATCTCGGCTGCGAACCCCGCGAAATATATTTTACTTCCGGCGGAAGCGAAGCGGACAATCAGGCTATAATCTCGGCTGCGCTGGCGGGAGAAAAGAAAGGTAAAAAACACATTATTTCAACTGCGTTCGAGCATCATGCCGTTTTGCATACGCTTAAAAAACTGGAAAAGTACGGCTTTGAAGTGCAACTTCTTGACGTGGGGAACGTGGGTACGGTTACCGTCGAACAAGTGGAAGAGGCTATTCGCCCCGATACATGCCTGGTCACCGTAATGTATGCCAACAACGAAATCGGCTCGATTATGCCGATTAAGCAAATCGGAGCGGTGTGCCGGGCAAAAGGAGTTTTGTTTCACACCGACGCCGTTCAGGCGGCAGGACATCTTCCGATAAACGTAAAAGAGCAGAATATAGACATGTTGTCGCTGTCGGCTCATAAATTCCACGGTCCCAAAGGCACCGGAGTGCTTTATGCCCGCACCGGCGTCGTGTTAAGCAATATCATCGAAGGAGGTGCGCAGGAACGCGGAAAACGCGCCGGCACCGAAAATCTGCCCGCAATAGCCGGTATGGCTGTGGCTTTGGACGACGCATGTGCGCACATGAGCGAAAACGCCGCAAAAGTTACCGCAATGAGAGATAAACTCATCGAAGGATTAAGTAAAATTCCGCACTCCGCGCTCAACGGCGATCCCGTAAAACGCCTGCCCGGAAACGTAAGCTTCTGCTTCGAAGGAGTGGAGGGCGAAAGCTTGTTGCTTCTTCTCGATCAGAAGGGGATAAGCGCGTCGTCGGGGTCTGCCTGTACGTCCGGCTCGCTCGATCCGAGCCATGTGCTGCTTGCAATCGGCAGACCGCACGAAGTTGCTCACGGCTCTCTGCGACTGTCCATATCCGAGGAAAACACCATGGAACAGATGGATTACATGTTGAAAGAAATTCCCTTTGTTGTGGACTATTTGCGCAAAATGTCGCCGTTATGGCTGGATAAAGTCAACGGCAAAAAGAAATTTGTATTGTGAGGTTAGAATTATGGCATTATACAGCGAAAAAGTTATGGATCATTTTCTTCATCCCAGAAACGTAGGTTCGATAGAAAACGCCGACGGAGTGGGCGAAGTGGGCAACGCCAAATGCGGCGACATTATGAAAATTTTTCTTAAAATAGACAAGGATACGCAGGTTATCACCGACGTCAAGTTTGAAACGTTCGGTTGCGGCAGCGCGATAGCTTCCAGCTCGATGGCGACCGAGATGATTAAGGGCAAGCCCCTTAGCGAAGCGCTTATGCTTTCCAATAAAGCGGTTGCCGAAGCGCTTGACGGACTTCCCGCTCACAAAATGCACTGTTCGGTGCTTGCCGAAGAAGCAATAAAAGCTGCGGTAAAAGATTATTACGACAAAAACGGAATAGTATACGACGATAAACAATTTGCGTCTTGCGGGACGTGCGCTCATTGTCACATATAACACGGAGGGAAAAATATGATGGTATCCACTCGCGGAAGATATGCTCTCCGCGTTATGCTCGACCTTGCCGAACACGGTGCGTCGGGCGAAAACATACCCATGAAAGACATTGCCGAGCGCGAAGACCTTTCGCTTAAATATCTCGAACAGATTGTGCCTGTGCTCACCAAAAACGGTATGATAGAGGGCTTTCACGGCAAGGGCGGCGGATATCGTCTGACTCGTAAGCCGTCGGAGTATACGGTGGACGAAATTTTACGCTACACCGAAGGGTCGCTGGCTCCCGTTGCATGTATGGACGGCAGTACGCCGTGCGAACGCGCGCCGAAATGTAAAACTCTGCCCATGTGGGAAGAGCTGGACGAAGTGGTAAATTCTTACTTGTCCGGCATTACGCTTGCCGACCTTATCAGCGGCGATAAGTGGAAAAAATAATCTTTGCGAAAACAGTTTAATACCCGATAATGTTTTTCCCTTTTAAACCCGGAAAAACCGACTTTTTGCTTTTCCGGCATAGTCGGTTTTTCTTTTTTTACCCATTTCCCGCCTCGCCGGGAAAAAAGGAAAACTAAGCGATTGAAAACAGGGTTAAGCGATTGCCAAACGAAAATTTATGTGGTAAAATAAAACGAGAAATAAATCGGGAGTAAATTGGTTATGGAAAAAAGTCTGAGCGGTAAAAAAATATGCTTTTTGGGGTCGTCGGTGACGTACGGGTTTGCCGCAAACGGCATTTCGTTTGCCGATATCATCGCCGAAAAGTACGGCAGCAAAAGTTTTAAGTTTGCGGTAAACGGTACCACGCTTGTCGAAAACGGAGCAGATTCCTATGTTTCACGCATGAAAAAGATAGATAAGGCGCAACGTTTCGATTTGTTTGTCTGTCAGCTGTCCACCAACGACGCAAGTCGTAATATGCCGACGGGAACAGTAAACGACCATGCGCCGGACACAATATGCGGCGCAATAAATTTTATTGCCGCATACGTAAAAGATACTTTCGGCTGCCCGCTTGTTTTTTACACCAACCCTTATTATGAAAACGAACTATATAAAGCAATGACGAAATTGCTTTCGGATATGGCGAAAGCAAAAAAATTTACCGTTATCGATTTGTATAACGACAAAAGCTTCAACAATATAACGCCCGAAGAACGTCGTGAATTTATGGCGGACGACATTCACCCGACTCTAAAAGGCTACGAGAGGTGGTGGACGCCGATTTTTGCAAAGCGATTAAGTGAGATTTTGAAGTAAATCGCGGTGAAAGCGAAAAAAAATATAAACGAAAACAAAAAATACCCGTTCGCTTTAAGAGCGAGTATTTTTTTATCCGATATTGCTTACAATTGTGTTTTATGTCAGTCGGTAACCCCGTACGAGAATTGATTGTTGCTCTGGCTGTTCCCGCGACTTGTGATATATTCCTCCATAGCTTCTCTTTCGAGATAGGACGTGTCGCAGGTGTAGGGGTTTACGTGTTTGGGGTATTCGTTTCCGATGTCGAATTTGTTTCCGCGAACCACGCAACCCGTGATGGTCCAGCGGTCTTCGCATGACTGAGCTCCGTCAAGCGTTCCGATAAGTCCGCAAACGTTGTGATAACCCTTAAACGTGCATTGCGTGACTTTACAGTTGCGTATGTCTATCGAAGCGGAGCTTGCGCGCAGATTGCAGTGACCGATGAGAGTTCCGAGGCGGATCGAAAAGCTTGATATTCCGCCGTTTATGGCGCACTTATTGAATATAACGTTGTCCGCGGTGAATTTTCCGCCGGTCTGTCTGCCTACTACTATGCCCGACCACGAGCTGGTTGTGGTAAGAGTAGCGCTTTCAAACGTCACGTTTTTGATGGTGAACGAAGTTTCGAGCAGTCCTATAAGTCCTGCGAGATTTCTGCTTTCGCCGTCGGTAACTCCGTGTCCGTCCAGCGTCAGACCTGTGATTTTGTGACCGTTGCCGTCTAACGTAAGGCTTTCAAAAGCCGCTCCGAGATGAATGGGGTCCCAGTTGTATCCGCTAATGTCGATATCGTCGTAAAGCGTTACCGTTTTGCCCGAGAACACTTTTGCCACGATTTTCGCAGTAAACGGAGCGGCGGGCGTGTATGAATTGGTCATAATGGCGTTGAAGTTTTCAAAGCCCTTTGCTGTGACGACCGTAGCTTTTGTTATATCCGAATCGTTAAGCATCAAGCCTTCCGCTATATAGTGGTCGGTTCGGGTCTTGCTTAGTTCTTCTCCGCATTCGACGCACTTGGACACGGTGTACAACCCGTCGTCCAGAAGGACGGAGGAAGTTTCCGCTTTAGTGTTTTCGTCGTGAGTGTGCGTATTTGCGTTTTGCGGCGTGCAGGCGGCAAATGCCGTTGCGCAGGCAATAATTGCCAGGCACGTCAAAACGGCAGCAATCTTTTTATTCATCGTTTTTCTCCTTGATTTGTATGGATTTTTATATGTTTATTATACAACAAAATGCGCGCCTTGTCAATATCGGGAGACAATTTTTATGGTTGTAAACGCCAAAAACAGTGTTGTCTCTTTGAAAAACCGCAATCGAAGGTAAAACGAAAAACGGGAGAAAAACTCCCGTCGTCCGCCTTTAATTTATTCAACCGTTACCGATTTTGCAAGGTTACGCGGCTTATCTATATCGCAGCCCCGCATTTCGGCGGCATAATATCCCAGTAGTTGCAGTGCCGGAGCGGCAGCCAACGCGCTTATGTACTCGTCGCACGAGGGAAGTTTGATAACAAACGAACATTCTTCCGCCCAGCGCCTGTCGTCCGAATTCGTAACGGCAAAAACAACGCCGCCGCGCGTCTTTACTTCTTTTACGTTTGCAAGCATTTTTTCGTTAAGTCTGTCCGCCGTGGACAACGCTATCACCGGCACGCCCTCGCCGATAAGCGAAATGGTGCCGTGTTTAAGCTCGGCAGCGGCGTACGCTTCGGCGTGAATATAGGAAATTTCTTTCAGTTTAAGCGCGCCTTCGCAAGCAGTGGCAAAATCGCAGCATCTGCCGATAAAGTAGGCATGCTCGCGAGATGCGACGTATTTCGCCACCGAGAAAATTTTATCTCCGCCGCGTATGACTTCGCGCATGATATCGGGGACGGAAGAAAACTGTTTTCTATAATATTCCGCGACGCTCTGGTCGTCGGTCAGGCATAATCCCAGCTCGAAAAGCGCGGCAAGCTGAGTGGTGTAGCCCTTGGTCGTGGCAACCGCTATTTCGGTGCCCGCCTCGGTGAAGAACACGAAATCGCTTTCGCGCGCGATGGAGGAAAGTCGGGCGTTTACTATGCACAAAACGGGCGACGAGTGAGCCTTGGCTTCGCGAAGAGCGGCAAGAGTGTCGGCCGTTTCGCCGCTCTGGCTTATCACCACGGTAAGCGTTTCTCGGTCGGTTATCGCGCCCATATAGCGATATTCGCCCGCCGTGTGAGCTTCCACGGGAATGCGCGCAACTTTTTCTATAAAATATTTGCCGCCCAACCCCGCGTGATATGCCGAACCGCAACCCACAACGTCTATTTTCTTTGGCTTTGCTCCGAACGCTTGCCTTATAAACGCTTTCATTGCCGAAATATCGTCGGTTTTATTGAAAACCCGCTCTACGGCTTCCGGCTGCTGATATATTTCTTTGAGCATAAAATGCGGGTATCCGTCTTTTTCCGAATCGCTTTCGGCGTTCTCAAAAAACATATACTCTGGTGTTTTTTTGTTCAGATTTTCGTCGAAAACCTCTATTTCGTCTTTGCTTATGCGCACGACGTCGCCTTCGCCGGGAATAAGAACTTTATCGGTTTTACCGCCCAGTGCCGGTATATCGGAAGCCAGCATATTAAAGCCGTTTCCCGCACCCACTATTAACGGGGCGTCGCGACGTACCGCGAAAATACAACCGGGAAGAAGAGGCGTTATTATGCCCAGCGCAAACGAGCCTCGCAGCATTTTCACCGTCGAAGAAATTGCGCGTAAAACGTCGCCACAGGCAAGATATTCGCGTTCGATGAGATTTACCACCACTTCCGAATCGGTTTCGGACGTAAAAAACACGTTGTTTTTTATAAGTTCGGCTTTCAGTACGGCGTAATTTTCTATTATGCCGTTATGAACAAGCGCAAAATTGCCGCCGTTTGAAATCATAGGGTGCGCGTTTTTGTCGGAAGGCGCGCCGTGTGTTGCCCATCGGGTATGCCCTATGCCTGTCGTTCCGGGCAAGAGCTTGCCGAACTGCGATTTTTCTTCCATGACGGAAACTCTGCCCTTGGCTTTTACCAAGTGTATTTTTCCGTCCGACAGAGTGGCTATTCCGCTGCTGTCGTAACCCCTGTATTCAAGTTTTTTAAGTCCCGAAAACAAAACGGGCGCAGCTTGTTCCCGTCCCGTAAAGCCTACTATTCCGCACATATTAAAATCAATCTCCGTTCCGTTAATTTGCTCGTTTTGCCTCTGTATATGTTTTCCGGACGGTGCTAAAACGTTCCGGAAGAGAAGCAAGCGTGCTGTTCTTCCGGATAATTAAACCACAAAGCCGCCGTCTTTGTCAACCGATATGGTTAATTATTTGACAAAAAAACGAAAAAACAATATAATATAGAGGCATATATTATTATGCGGAAACAGAAAAAGGAGTGCACCATGCCGGAAGCGTTTATACAAAATCTTCAGTCTGTCCTTACCGATTGGTTCGGTTATCCCTGGATAGCGGTCGTAATTCTCGCGATGATGCCGATAGTGGAAGCCCGCCTTGCCGTTCCCATGGCAACGACATGCGGATACAATGCGTGGCAATCGTTTTTAATAGGTTTTTTCGGCTCCTCTCTGCCGGCACCCATTCTGCTGCTCGTGCTTATTCCTTTTATCAAATGGCTGGCAAAAACCAAACTTTTCCGAAAGCTTGGCGAAACGGTGTACGAAAAATTTCAAAAGAAATTGGAAGTCGTGGATAAAAATTCGTCCGATTTCAAAAAAATGCTCGGACTTTTTATTTTCGTCGCCATTCCGCTGCCGCTCACGGGCGTGTGGACGGGCTGCGCAGTCGCGTCGATAATAGGACTTAAATATCACAAAGCGCTTTTGTCGGTGGTTGCCGGCAATGCCGTCGCATGCGCGATACTCTCGCTGCTATGTTACTTCTTGCCGGAAGCAGTCATAAACATTATAATAGCGGTTGTCGCGGCAGTTGCGGTTGTCGTTGTGCTGGTTCTTATTTTCAAAGCGATTTTCAGAAAGAAAAGCGCGCCCGCGGACGACGCGGAGAACGGCGACGCCGGACAGCAAAAATAAAAAGACAATAAAGATAAATAAGAAAACTTAAACGGGAACGACGCGAATTTAGCACTTCGCGCAAAAAAACGCCCGTTGAAACATAAACGGAACGGAGGTAATTTTTTTTATGAAATATTTCGGAACGGACGGAATAAGAGGCAAGTACGGCGAAAAACTGGATTCCGCGCTTGCGTACAAAACGGGTAAGGCACTTTGTCAGTATTTCGGAAAAGGCGACTATGTGGTTGGGCGCGACACGAGAGTGTCCGGTACTCCGCTTGAAAAAGCTTTGGTGGACGGCATAACCGAGATGGGCGGAAATGCAGTGCTTCTGGGAATACTGCCAACGCCTGCGGTAGCGCACCTTGCGGTTACGACGGGCGCACGCTGCGGAGTAATGATAAGTGCGTCGCATAATCCGCCCGAATACAACGGTATCAAGGTTTTTGATTGCAACGGCATTAAGCTTACGCCCGAACAGGAAAACAGCATCGAATATTATATAGACAATCCGCCGCTTTACGACGGAGATAAGGGAAAAGAGGAAAATTACATAGCGGCAAGAAAAAAATATATCGATTTTCTTACTTCTTCCGCCGACGCCGATTTTTCGGGACTTAAAGTGTGGCTGGACTGTGCGTACGGAGCTTCGGCAACGGTAGCAAAGCAGGTGTTCGAGTCGCTGGGCGCCACGGTTATGGTGGACAACAGTTCGCTTCGCGGCGAGAAAATAAACAGCGGATGCGGAGCTCTTCACCCCGATTACGTCGCGCGCAGCATGGAAGGCACCGATTGCCGGCTGGGCTTTGCGTTCGACGGCGACGCCGATCGACTTGCCGTGGTTATGGACGGAGAAGTAATAGACGGCGACACGGTGCTTTACAATATTTCCAAGAGCATTCCGCTTAAAGATAACGTGGTCGTTGGAACGGTTCTTAATAATCTTGCGCTCGAAAAGGCGCTTATGAAAGACGGAAAAAAATTGCTGCGCACTCCTGTCGGCGACAAGCACATCTGCGACCTTATGTACCGCAACGGCTACAACCTCGGCGGCGAGCAGTCGGGACATTATATAGTTTATCCCGCGGCAACCACCGGCGACGGAATACTCAGCGCGATATTCCTTACCAAAGCTCTGTTCCGCGGCGGAAAACTGTACGCTCCCGAAAAACTCTCGCTCGTGCCGCAAAAAGCGATAGCGGAGTATGCAGAGCCTGCAATAATGTACGACAAGTGGATTCAGCATATGCTGGAAGAAAGCGAGCAGAAGCTTGCGGGAAACGGCAGAATAATAATGCGTATGTCCGGAACCGAGCCCAAAGTTCGCGTTATGGTGGAAAGCGAGGACAGTTCGCTTGTGGACGAAATTTTGTCTTCGTTCAAAAAATATATCAATTCGGTGGCTAAATAATTTTGAGAAGATTTCTGGTCGAAATTCAATATCTCGGAAAAAACTACGGCGGCTGGCAGAAAAACGACAATTCGAAAACAGTGCAGGAAGTTGTCGAAACCGCGCTTGAAAAATTGTTTTCGGCAAAAATAAAAGCGGAAGGTTGCAGCCGCACCGACGCCGGAGTAAACGCCCGGCAATACTTTTTCCATTTCGACGCCGACACCAAACTGCCGGACAATCGCATTTGCTACAAGCTTAACCGATTTCTCCCCAACGATATCGTCTGCCAGAGCAGCCGCGAGGTGCCGCGCCATTTCCACGCGCGCAAAAACGTGTCCGGAAAAACCTACGTCTACCGCTTTTATTTCGGCGAACATATAATGCCGCTTATAAACCGCGACGCCTATTTTATCAAAGGCGCAGCCGATGAGGGCAACATGGAAAAGGTTTGTTCGGCATTTGTCGGCAAACACGACTTTTCGGCTTTTAAAACCGACAGTTCGTCGCACTCGTCGCCGGTAAAAACTATTTTTTCCGCAGATATCGAAAAAACGCCCGATTGTTACGAATTTATCGTAACGGGCGACGGATTTCTGTACAATATGGTGCGTATTATGGCGGGAGCGGTCGTCGCCGCGGGGCAAGGAAAAATATCCGCAAGCGATATAATTTCCGCATTTGAAAGCGGAGTGCGCTCCGAAAATATATTAACGTTGCCGCCAAAAGGGCTGACGCTCGAAAGGGTGGAATACGGCAAAACGGAAGAAAAGCAGAATTAAATTCTATAAAGAAAAGCCGCACGGTCCAATGCGATCGTGCGGTTTTTTCGTAAAAATTTTTATCGGAAATATTATTTCAAGGCGTTTTCGATAGCTTGGTTTATTTTTTGCCGCGCGGCGAGAAGCGTAGCGGAAGAAGAGACGCAACGGTCAAATCTTATTTCTCCCAGAACGCTTTCCAAAAGCGCGACCGTTTGTTTTTTTCCGATAAGCGACGAGCAGAGTTCGCATGCGCGCATGTCTTCGAGAGCTTCGTAAAAAGCGTTAAGCCGAATGCTTTCGTACGCTTCGCCGTTTTGCGCCGGATACACCGAATAGCAGTCGCCGGACGGGGCGAAGTAGTTGCCCGTACTGTCGAGATAGGGATTTACAAACGAAATCGAGTACTGAGAGTAGTAGAAGTTGTAGCCCCAGTGCAAAAAGCCTTTGACGTCGTATTTGAACAGCTGAAAACCTATACATCTCGTGCGTGCGCCCGGCATTGCGAAAAAGCGATTGCTGACGTCTTTGCACTGGCAACAGCAGTAGTACGCCCACAGATTTTTTACGCCCGCGTCCAGAAAAGAATGAATTCTGTCGGTTGCGACGACAGGAAGTTTAACTACGCCTCTTTCGTAAAAATCGTAATGCGACAGCGCGTCCATAATCGGATATCCTTCCAAAAGCGGCTGCACGACTGCCTTTGCTTTCATATAGCTCTCTATATTGGTGTCGTTCGGTTCGTCCGATACGTGGAAATAGCAACGTTTGTCCAGTCCTCTTGCTTTCATACGGGCAATAAAATCGGGGATAAACGCTTGCAGAAAACGTGAATATTCCGCGCTTGCCGCTTGTGTTTCCCAGCCGAATATGCGCTTTATTCCGTCCGGCGTCTTCGCCATGATTTTCGGCGCGTGAGCCGCTCCCCACTGAGTGAAAAAGTGTGCTATTTCGTAGTACTCGAAACCGATTTTCTCGCACATGTCCAGCCATTTATCCAGATTATCGTACGAGAAAGAATAGTTTCCGTCTTCGTCCACGCACACGTCCACCAGCTGAACGGTGGGGCGTTCGCCGCCGATTTCGGTGTCCAGAGCAGGCGTGAATATTGGCGTTAAAATCATATTTTGTCCGTTTTTCGCCGCTACGGTCAAAAAGTTTTTAACTATTTTCCACCATTTTGCCGAAAAAACTTTCACGTCGTAATAGGTTGCAAGACAGTCGCCGTGAAACCATTGCGTGTTTATAAGCGTTTGTTTGGGTAAAAGCGCGTCTATTACGCGAACTTTCAGCTTTGCCGAAAAAATAACGTTCTCGCCAATTTTCAGAGTTACCGGAACGGCGATGTTGCCCGAAAATTTGCCCGGTAAATTCACGGTTATCATATAGCCGCGCGTTTCGCCTCCCGCAACAGGGACCTGACCGCGATGCTTTGTCGGCAGCAAAATGTCGGGATACAAGCCTTTTTCATAGCTTAAATAGTTGTCGTCCTTTTTGTCGGGATAACACGGATACACCGACGGAACGCATTCCACGACGCGCACGGTTGCGTATTTTTTCAGCTTGCCGCCGATATCGAGGTCTGCAAAAACGCAGCGGGAAATTTCCGTGTCGTCGGCGGATACAACCACCTGGAAGGAAAAACGTTCGTTTTTCAGTACGGTGATGCTTTTAATTTGTTCGGATTTATCGATATCGTCGCGGATAAAACATTTTTCAAGCGACGAAATAATTTTTGCTTTTATCATATTTTTCTCCCGTTTTTCTTCGATTATATCATTATCGGAAACAAAAAACAATTAAAAATTCTGTCTTTAACCGAAAGTGCAACTTCGGTTTTTTAATGTGTAAATATACGGCGATAAACAATGCGTGCGCAATAATTTCCCAAAAAATTACAGCTTCAGCGCACCCTTGAAAAGAGTGGCTTCGGCTCCGCTTTTATTGCCTGCGACAAGCGCCGCGCGGATGTTCTTTTCTGTAAATTGTTTTCCGTCGAGAAAGGCGAGTACCGTTCCGAAAAAAGCGTCGCCCGCTCCCGTAGTGTCAACCGGCTTTACCGGATTTGTAGGAACTACGCCGCACAGATTATTATAATAGTACGCGCTGCCGCGGCTGCCTTTTGTCACGATAAGCAGACGATCCGGCTTATATAGCAAGCGCGCCGCTTCGTTTACGTCGTTCGTTCCGGTAAAAAGAGTAATTTCGTCGTCCGAAAATTTCAGTATGTCCGCCTGCTCGACAAAGGGAGAGTACGCTTTAATCGCATCGTTCGCGCTTTCGTATAAATCCGAGCGGAAATTAACGTCAAACGAAAAAAGTTTGTTTGCGCCGCATATTTTTTCCAGCGTGTTACGGGCAAATTCGCGTCCGATTTTTTCGGACAGCATCAAAGAGCCCAAGTGAACTATGTTTAGATTTTCGTAGTCGCCGAGGTTTATTTTGTCGCCGTCGATATGATAGTCGGCAGTATCGGTGCGGAAAAACGAAAAGTCGCGCTCGCCGCCGGTAATTGTCACAAACGCAAGCGTGGTGTTGCGTTTTTGATCCGTCTGAATATCAAGCTTTGCAAGCCCTGTTTTTTTAGCCTGCCTTATAAGAAATTTCCCTATGACATCGCGCCCGACTCTGCCAGTAAAAGCGACGTCTGCCCCCGCCCGAGCGGCATTTACGGCAACGTTGAGAGGAGCTCCTCCGAGATGCGCTTCCATTTGCAAAGAGCTGTTGTTTTCCTCGACTATCACGTCGGCAAGTATTTCTCCTATCGACAATATCATTTTACACCCTCGCTTTTATTTTTAAGAAAACGACAAATATCGCTTTCGGAATAAATTATACCACATTATCTTTTGTTTTGCAATCCGACAAATATTCGAGTCGTTGGATTTTTTTAATCCGGATACTTGAAAATAAAGCGAAAACACGGTATAATATGTAAAAAAAGAGAGGTGGCTGTTATGAAGGAAAACAGAAAATTGTTAAAAGACGTACTCGACGATATTCGTCAGGATATGAGCGACGAAGAAGTTCTCGCTCTGCTTGCAAACCGTAAAATTTCCGTGCGACCCGAAAGCGAGAAAAAATACACTTTGGGGCAACGTGCTGCGGATGTCATTGCAAAATTTGCGGGCAGCTGGGCATTTATTTTTTCGTTTACCGGCGTTCTTGTTCTTTGGATGGTTGTAAATATCATAATGGCATCAAAAGCATTTGACCCGTATCCGTTCATACTGCTCAATCTTGTGCTGTCCTGCGTTGCGGCTATTCAGGCTCCGCTTATTATGATGAGCCAGAACAGGCAGGAAGAAAAAGACCGCAGGAGAGCCGAAAACGACTATAAAGTCAATCTTAAAACCGAAATTATGATAGAAGCTTTGTACGATAAGGTTAATGCTATTCTCGCCAGACAATCGGCGCTCGAAAAACAAATGCAGACAGACCATAATAACAACGTCGAAAAGAAATAATAAAGCGTGCTTACAGGGGCGTGGTTTGCAAAAAAATTACATTCATTTTACACAAGAAAGATAGTTTTTTTTCGCTATAAAGGCGTATTATTTTAGAAAAATATGGAGGCATTGAAAATGGAATACAAAACGGTCGTATTAAAATACAACCCGCGCGCAAAAAAAATGGCGGAAGAAGTGGAAAAAACCGCAAACGAATATGCCAAAGAAGGCTGGAATTTGCTTACGTTTTCCGTTACTCTTTCGGCAAAAGCCATACTCGTATTCGAAAAGCCCGATGCCCGGCAATAAAAATCGCACGGAGACGCTTTTATGGGCAAAGAAAAACAGACGATTGGCGTCTTTATCCGAAAAACGCGCGGAAATGAAGCAAGCCGAAGAACGTTGAGTAGTTTTTCTCTGTCGGCAACCGATCAGGTTTTTATATGCAATAAAGCCCGATTTTACCGTTATCAACGATTAAATCGGGCTTTTGGCTTTTTGTTTTTATAAATTTTTGTCTTTATCTTCTTCGTTTTGTTCGGTTGTTTTATTTTGTCCGACGGACTCCATTATGTTTTTCTGCAACACATATTGAGCTTCCGCAATCGTTTTAACGGAGGGGTCGATTTTTTTTGCGCGTTTTATAATCGATCTGTAGTTCGGAAGCCAGAACGCAAAAATAAAAACAAGCGGAATTGTTATTATTATAGCTGCTACAACGGACATAATTATTATAAATACAACGGGCATATGCGTCTCCTTTGATTTTGATGGAATTCATACCGATTTCAAACATGCTGATTATCGGCAAAGATTTGATAGCCGGCGGCTTTCGACGCCGCACAAGCAATCGAAACACCGTTTGTATAAAGAGTATAGCATAAACATTGACATTTGTCAAGGTTTATAAAACGCGCGTATAGAGCTGCGTCCGACGTAAAGGCAAACAAAAAAGACGAAACAAAAAATCTCGTCTTTTTTTGGTGCACCATGAGGAGTTCGAATCCCCAACCTTTGGTTCCGTAGACCAACGCTCTATCCAGTTGAGCTAATGGTGCAAAACATGCGAGCCGGAGCCTTGCGAAGCAAGCAAAATTCCAGACTGCACGGACAATTATATATCTTTCGGTCGCGTTTGTCAACCGTTTGGGGGCAAAAAATCGAAATAATGATAAAAATGTGAGAAAAGAAGACCAATCGGGGAGTAATTGATTAAATTGAATGAAATAAATCGAAATACTCTTGATTTTTTCGCCGATGTAATGTATAATTAAAACAGGGAGAGGTGTAAGCGACGGAAGCGTCGCGCTTGTTTTCGGTACCGATCGCCGCTTGGCGGCGTGGTATAAAATATATTGACGGGAGAAAAAGGTATGATCAACATTATTTACGGACTTAAAGGCAGCGGTAAAACTCAGAAAATCGTGGATGCGGCAAACGCGAAAGCCGCCGAAAGCAAAGGTTGTGTGGTTTATATAACCGATCAGCCCACTCATTCGCCGTACGTCGTCAATACTATCAGATTTATCGACATCGGCAAATACAAAGCGGACACCGAGCAAACTCTTCTTGCTTTTCTCGAAGGTTTGCTTGCCGGAAACTACGACATCACCGACATTTATATCGACGGACCGGCAAAGTTCGTGAATAAGCCGGTGGAAGAAATGGAAGAATTTTACAAAGCGGTCGAGCTTTTATCGGCTGACCATTCGGTTCACTTCACCGTAACCGTTTCGGCGGAAGAAGTACCGGACTACATGAAAAAATATCTGTAAGGAAGACTAAACCATTGAGTGAAAACTTGACTTTCGGCGTAAAATTCACAGCCGAAGACTTTGAAAAAGCCGAGGAGCTCGATTTCGCGGGCAGACTGAAACTGTGCTGCGAAAAATTCGGCGCACTTTACCCGAGCGGCATTCCCGACGTATACGCGGACGGCGAAGACCCGGCTGCTCTTATAAAGCTTGACGAAAGTTTTTTCGTCCTTGAACTGTGGCAAGACCGGCAGGTGTCGCTTGCCGTGCAATCGGGAGATTTTATCGTGACTGTCGCGTGCTTATTTTCGGCGTACGTCGATCTCGTTTGTGCGGAAGAAATTACCGCGGGCGAGCAAATAAGCTTTGCCGTTCCCGAAAAGATGACCGCATTTAAGAATATTGCCGAAAAAATTCCGGCTGCACTGCCCGTTTCGCTTGTAAGCGCAGACCATGCGGACGAAATTACGCTGGAAGAAGTAAACGGCAGAATTTTCGACGAATACGGCTATATTTCAAGCCGGAATACCTCGGAAGCTTTGCACGCATGCGAATGCGTTCAGGACGAAGACGATCAGGCTCTCGTGGTGGTCGTGTCGCCCGACAGCCCTTATGACAGCGTTGAGTTCGCGCTTCGTTCGATAGGACAAAAGCCGAGCGGCGACAGACAGAAGGATAATATAAAACTGGAAAGTTTTACCGCTTTACCCGTTCCCGAAAACTGAGAACGGTTGCATTGCGGAGCTACAAGCAAATTACGCAACTACAAAAAACAAACGCAAAGAGAGAGCAGCCATGTACGGATACGTTTTACCGCAAAAAAAAATAATACGACAGCAGGATTACATTCTGTATCGAGCTTTTTACTGCGGAACGTGTAAAACCACCGGTAAACTGTTCGGACAATGGGCGCGTTACGCCGTTGGATATGACGCCGCGTTCATGGCTGCGCTTCTGAGCGATCAGCTTGACTATCCGCAAAAAATAACCGAGCAAAATTGCCTGGGGCATCCGCTTAAAAAAACGCCGATGGTCGAAAGCAATCAATTTATGGAAAAGATTGCCTCGGCAAACGCTATTCTTGCGCGGTGGAAGCTGTACGACGACAAAACGGACGGCGACAAAAAAGCGCGCGTCGCGCTGAAAATATTCGATAAAGCGTACAATAAAGCAAAGGAAATATTGCCCGGCGCCGACCAAATAGTAAGCAGAGGATACGAAAAACTGCGTGCGCAGGAAAAAGCCGGGCAGACGTCCGTCGACGTCGTTGCCGATTGCTTTGCCGCGCTTCTTAAAAACTTATTTTTGCTTATTCTCGGCGATAAAGCTACGGACGCCGCGTGTTCGCTTGCATATAATATAGGAAAGTTTGTGTATATCGCCGACGCGCTCGACGATGTAGACGAAGATTTCGATTCGGGCAACTACAACCCTTTTCTGGCGGCATTCGGGAATTATACCGACCGCGTAAAATTTATAAACGACAATCGGGCTGAACTGGAATTTATATTCAATTCCACCGTCAACCGCGCGATAGCCGCATTCAACGACATGAAATTCACGCAGAGTTACAGTCTGCTGGAAAATATAATTTATTACGGACTGCGGGACGAGGTCGAACGTCTGTTCGCTTCTGCAAAAAAGCTCCCCCGCCCGAAAGTGTAAAAAAGATTGTTAAACGGAGATTTTTAATGAAAGACAGTTACGAAATACTCGGACTTACCAAGAACGCTACCGACGAAGAACTCAAAGCGCGTTATGAAGAACTGTGCGCAAAATACAAAGAGGACAGATTTTTACCTGGAGAAGAAGGCAACGAGGCGGCGAGAAAGCTGAACGAACTTGAAGACGCATGGCGCGAGATATGCCGCGACATGGAAGCTCGCCGTTACAGCGACGATTACGCGCGTATAGAAGCTCTTATTAAAGAAAAGAAGTACGACGACGCTCAGGACTCGCTGGACGCCGTTTCCAACCGCACTGCGAAATGGCATTTTTATCAGTCGCAGGTGTATTATTACCGCGAATGGCTTACCGAAAGTCGCAAGCAACTGTCCATTGCCGTGGATATGGATCCGCAGAACGAGAAATATAAAACAGCTCTCGAAAAACTGGATACTGTAATGGGCAACGGAAAGGCCGATCCTAAAAAAGTCAAGTCGGATTTCGGGGACGACGATATCGACGCGGCGAGAAATACTTCCGACCGTGCCCGTTACGACGAAATGAACGCCGCAGGCAACACTCTCAGTAATTGCTGTACGGCATACTGCATTACGTCCATGTGCTGCGACGCCATGTCCTGTTGTTGCAGATAATATGAAAACAAAAAAAATAACCTATGCCGCAGCATGTGCCGCAGTAGGAGCGGTTGCCGTGCTTATCGCGGCATACACGCCGGCAAAAGTCGTTCCGCTTATATTTTATTCGGCGGCGCTGTATGTTTCCCTGCGTTATGTGGGGTGGTGGGGACTTATCTCCGCCGTGGTTGCGCTTACGTTGTCGTTTTTTACTGCCGGCGGCTTTACGGGTAGTTTTGTTCTCGCGCTTACGATTTTCACGCCGTACGCTTTGTTCGCTTTCGCCGTACGCAAGCTTACGTATGGAAAAGCAAAGCGCGCTGTATTGCGCGGCGCGCTGGCGATTGCGGACTTTCTCCTGAACGCGCTGGTGCTTTTGCTGCTTATGAAATACCTCGGCGACGTCAATTTCGTTGCTGTAATAAATAACGTCGGAAGCTGGGCTTTGTTTCTCGTGCTGGGACTTGCGGCAGTCCCCACCGACTTTTTCTTTTGCTATGCAACCGACACCGCTTTGCGCGCGCTTAATAAACGCACGGGCGGCAAAACGAACGACGACAAAGACGATAAAGACGAAAACAACGGAGATATATTTTAAATATAAAAAGAATCGGGCGTCTTGTCGGAAGAAAATCGTCGACGTTTCGCCCGATTTCTGCGTTAATTTGCGAAAAATCTTTAAAATGCCGACAAAACGCTTGACATAGCCCCCGAAAAGTGCTATTCTTATACAGCACCGCTCTTGTAGGGGTGTCTTTTCAAGTATGCAAGGAAAACAGGAGGCCTGTTATGAGAAATAAAATCACGTTAGCATGTACCGAGTGCAAACAGCGCAACTACGATAACATGAAAAACAAGAAAAACGATCCCGATCGTATCGAACTGAAAAAGTACTGCAAGTTCTGCAAGAAGCACACCCTTCACAAAGAAACCAAATAAGGAGGCGCGTAATGAAAAACGACGTTACTCAGACCACCCCCACAAAGGGTAAGCCTACTCCGAAGAACAACGAAAGGCCCGGATTTTTCAAAAGAACGGGCAGATCGATAAAGGAAACCTTCGGCGAACTTAAAAAGGTCACCTGGCCTTCTTTCGGCGAGACCATGAAACAGCTCGGCGCGGTAATCGCAGTCGTTCTGTGCTTCCTCGTCGTTCTCACGCTGTTCGATTTTGTTCTCGGTCAGGGTTTCAATCAGTTTAAAAAGGCGCTCGGAGACGACACTTCTGCCGTTCGCGCGCTTATAACCCTTCTCACGTCACGACTGTAAGGAGATCGCAATGGGAGAGGAAAACGTTAAGTGGTACATTCTTCACACCTATTCCGGCTATGAAAACATGGTTAAGGACAATCTGGAACTGGTGTTCAAGAAGAATGACTGCATAGACAGATTACGCGAAATCGTCATTCCTATGGAAGACGTCGTGGAAGAAAAGGCAAACGGCAAGCGTAAAATAGTTCAGCGCCGTCTTATGCCCACGTACGTGTTCATAAAAATGGATTACGACAACAGCATGTGGCACATGATCACCAATACGAGAGGCGTAACCGGATTTGTCGGTCCGCAGGGAAGACCGCTTCCTTTAAGCGACGACGAAATAAAGCGTCTGCACCTTGAAAAGCCCACCGTGGTAGTCACCGATTTCCGCGTGGGAGAAACGGTGAAGATTATCGACAGCTCGCTTGAGGGCTTTATCGGCACCATCGACGCAATCGATCCCGTAAACAGCAAGTGCAAGGTGTCGGTAAGCATGTTCGGAAGAATCACGCCGGTCGAACTGGAAATGTACCAGATTGAAAGAATAGACGAAGTACCTTCGTCGGACAACTGATTTAAGATTATGATTCGGGAGGGCAAACGCCCGTTATTACCGCGATTGTAATAAATAATTTTTTACAAGGAGTAGTTTTATTATGGCAAAGAAACTTACCGCAGTAGTCAAACTGCAGCTTCCTGCCGGTAAAGCAACCCCGGGACCGCCTGTCGGCTCCTCTCTCGGACCGCACGGTATCAACATTCCCGGCTTTACCAAGGAATTCAACGAAAAGACCAAGGACCAGGCAGGCCTCATTATCCCTGTCGTCATCAGCATTTTCGCGGACAGATCGTTCACGTTTATTCTGAAGACTCCGCCCGCAGCCGTTCTCATCAAGAAGGCTTGCAAAATCGAAAGCGGATCGGGTAAGCCCAACAAGGAAAAGGTTGCTAAAATCACCAAAGAGCAGATCAAGGAAATCGCAACCCTTAAGATGCCCGACCTTAACGCCGCTTCTCTCGAAAGCGCAATGAGCATGATCGCCGGTACTGCACGCAGCATGGGCGTCGTGGTGGTTGACTAAGGAGGTGCGTTATGGCAGGAAAGAAATATCTCGACAGTATCAAAAACGTTGACGTAAGCAAGACTTACGAACTTAACGAAGCAGTTGCAAAAGTGGTCGAAACCGCAAAGGCAAACTTCGACGAAACAATCGAACTTCACGTTCGTCTGGGCGTTGACCCCCGTCAGGCAGACCAGCAGGTAAGAGGCACCGTAGTGCTTCCCAACGGAACCGGTAAAAAGGTTAAAGTGTTGGTTATCGCAAAGGGCGACAAGGCTGACGCGGCTTTGGCTGCAGGCGCAGACGAAGTGGGCGCAGAAGAAATGATCGCCAAAATTCAGGGCGGTTACCTCGATTTCGACGTGGTTATCACCTCTCCCGATATGATGGGACAGCTGGGGCGCGTTGCTAAAATTCTCGGACCGAAAGGACTTATGCCTTCGCCGAAGAGCGGTACCGTTACCATGGATCTTGCTAAGGCAATCAAGGAAACCAAAGCAGGTAAAGTTGAATATCGTGTCGACAAAACCGCTATCATCCACTGCCCCGTAGGAAAGAAGTCTTTCGGCGCAGAAAAGCTTACCGAAAACGTCAACACTCTTATGGAAGCAATCGTAAAGGCTAAGCCTGCTGCCGCAAAGGGTATCTACATCAAGAGCGTTACTCTCGCCAGCACGATGGGCCCCGGAATCAAGGCTGTTTACAGAATCTAAGGTTCCTATAAAACTAAATAATCAAAGGTTTGACCGCAGAAAGCAAGTGCTGTGCGTAATGGACTTTTTGTCCGCTTGCCGAGGAAAAACGAACTTATTTAAAGAGAATTCTTCAAAAAAAGGTTCGGTTGCCGTGCGGCAGTCGAGCCTTTTATTATAACGCCTCGCGCCCGGCGTTTTGGGCGCAAAGAATTTTAACAGGAGGTCGTTATGTCAGAAGCAATAATGAATGCTAAAAAGCAAATCGTAAGCGATTATGCCGAGAAAATCGGAAAAAGCAAGTCTTTCGTGCTTATCGACTACCGCGGACTTACCGTCGCAGAAGACACCGCTCTTCGTGTGGCTCTCCGTAAGGAAAACGTCGAATACAAAGTCGTAAAGAACAGACTTATTCTCCGCGCTATCGAGCAGGCAGGCATCGAAGGTATCGATTCTTCGGTATTCGAAGGACCCACCGCAATCGCCATCTCTTACGAGGACGCTGTCGCTCCCGCAAAGGTTTTGACAGATAACGCAAAGAAAACCAAGAAAACCGCTCTCAAAGGCGGCGTCGTTGAAGGCAAGGTTCTTACCGTCGACGAAATCGAAAAGGTTGCAACTATCCCCGCAAAGCCCGTACTCGTGGCTCAGTTGTTGGGTATGATGCAAAGCCCCGTGCGTTCGCTCGCAGTCGTGCTCAGCGAAATCGCAAAGAAGCAGGAAGCGTAATCCTCGCGGTCTGACCGCAAAAACGCAAATAATATCTATTTATTAAGGAGATACTAAAATGGCTGATTTGAACAAAATGATGGAAGAAATCAAAGGCATGTCCGTTATGGAACTCAACGAGCTCGTTAAGATGCTCGAAACCGAATTCGGTGTATCCGCTGCCGCTATGGCAGTAGCAGGACCCGCTGCAGGCGCTGCAGCAGACGCTCCCGCAGCTGAAGAGCAGACCGAATTCAACCTCATCCTTAAGGAAGTCGGCGGAAACAAGATCGCCGTTATCAAGGCTGTACGTGAAATCACCGGTCTCGGACTTGGCGAAGCTAAAGCCCTCGTTGACGGAGCTCCCTCCACCCTTAAAGAAGCTATGGCTAAAGAAGCTGCAAACGAAGCTATGGAAAAACTTAAGGCTGCAGGCGCTGTCGCAGAACTTAAATAAGTTTTCAAAAGTTAAAATTCTTAAAATCCGTTTATTCGAAAACGGACGGCGGGCGGCTTGACGAAAAAAATCGTCAAGCCGTTCGGCTTAAATATTGCCGCGTATACTCTTTCAATTCCCGTTATTGTAAGTGAAACGCGGCAATTTTTTTATAGTGAGCCACCGGATTTTA
>ERZ809074.326-NODE-326-length-78177-cov-15.670234_pt1 | contig 78177 bp, 67 predicted proteins | sample MGYA00520795_ERZ809074 | MGnify/ENA primary metagenome ERZ809074 (study PRJEB31570, sample SAMEA3212989) | Homo sapiens | biome: human-gut; feature: human gut; material: fecal | place: Sweden | collected 2011 ...
TTTGTGATATTTATGCGGTAACTGTCATGAGCAATACGGTCAATAATCGCATCTGCCAGAGGACTATCATCACCACCGAGTTGGTCATACCATTCCTCGAATTCATACTGGGAGCAGAAAATCGTTGAAGATTTCTTGCGTCTCCGGTGGAGTAGTTCAAAGATATCCCTCTGTTCTGAATCAGTTGGTTTCAATAGAAGCCATTCATCTAGAATCAGGACAACGGGATTGGCATACTTAGCCATGACTTTTTTGTAGCTGCCATCTGTCCGCGCCATCTCCAGATCAATAAGCAGATCAGGAAGACGGACATACCTAGTATTGAAATACTGCTTACAAGCTTCCATACCAAAGGCACAGGCCATGTAAGTTTTACCGCAGCCTGTGGCACCGGTGATAAAAAGATTACGGTGTTCAGATATATATTCGCAGGTGGCAAGTCTGTTTATCAGATCCTTGTTCAACTTGCGTCCGGAAGTATAATTGATATCCATGATATTTGCTTCCGGCTGGTCGAATCCGGCATTGCGAATGAGCCGTTTTTGACGATTATTCTTGCGGTTGCTGTATTCGATATCTACCAGCATTCCTAAACGGTCTTCAAAAGGAACGTCCTTAAATTTCGGATCGTCAAGCTGATTACGGAATGCATCTGCCATTGTGGTAAGACGCATTTCAATAAGTTTATCTATTGTACTCTGATTTGTCATATGTGATTACCTCCGATAGTAGTCGGCACCTCTTGTGATGCCGTGTGCTTTATGTGTGGTCTTGGATCCAAATGATTCTGGTTCCGTTTTTACAGAACCCGTTACAAGGATGTTTTTGATACTCTTGTAGCTGGGCGAAGATGTATAGGATAATGCCTTTTTACAGGCGGCTTCCAGCAAAGCTTCTGAGTATTTATCAGTAAGCTTCAGAAGTCCCATACAACTTCTATAGGTCTGTTGCTCCACACGTTTGGAGGTCAGTATTGCATTTACCACAGTGTACGTGTTTATGCCAATTCGCTCAGCCCATTTGCGGAAGCGGTCGCCACTCCACTCCAGATACTTCTGGTGGTCTTCTGGCATATGCTCTGTAATGGTGCTGTATTGCCCAGGGCGTCCTTTCAGACGACAGTGGGAAGCAATGCGGTTATGGTTGTAAAAAATTTCAATGGTGGTATCTGTTACCTTTACATCAACTTTCTTTTTGATGTATTCATACGGAACTGAGTATAGCATTCCATCCACAGATATGTGATAATTGAACTGGACGGTGGCTGTCTTCCAGTCACTCAGTTCAAAGCGGGTAGCAGGTAATGGCGAAAGCAATGGCTTTTCATCTTCAAGGAATAAGTCCAACCGGCTGCCCTCTTTCTTTTGAAAAAGCTTTCGATTGAATTGTTCCAGTTTTTCTCTGATTGCACGATTTAATTCGGCAAGGGAAAAGAACTGCTCATTCCGAAGTGCTGCTGTTATCCAGGTGGAAATATTTCTTACCGTTCCTTCAGCATTTGGCTTATCTTTTGGTGTCCTGACACGGGCAGGAATGATAGCTGTGCCATAGTGTTCAGCCATTTCCTGATAGGTTTCATTGATCTGCTGGTCTTTCCATCCACCATTGTGGATAACTGCTGTCTTGCAGTTATCCGGTACAAGTATTCTGGCAACACCGCCAAAAAACTCGTACATATGGACATGGGCAGTAATCCAGGATTTCTGCTTCATATCCAGAAAGGCTTCTACATATGCATACTGGCTGTAAGTCATTACACCTACAAATATGTAAGCCTTTAAAATTTCACCGGTATCCGGGTCAATAATTGTTGCAGGATCACCTGCCCAGTCAACTTCAACCTGCTCACCGGGTTTGCGATGGATGTGCATGGTAGCACGTCGTTTCTGCTCATCCTGCTGGATGTGATAGCAGAATTGAGAATACATGAGCGGCTCGTCGCCGTTGGCTCGACAGTCCTCCATGTATTCAGTCCACAGGAGCTTTTTACTGACTCCATTGCGGAGCAACTCCTTACGAATGTAAGCGTAGTCAGGCATCCTCTTATTGGATGTGATTTGATTTACAGAAGGGAAAAACTTTTCTGCAAGTACAGCATCGGTATCGCTTTCATCAAGCGGCCAGGAAATATCTAATTCCTTAGCTCGCCTTAAAACGCGATTGACCGTCTTCTTGGAGACATTGCAGCTGTCGGCAATGCTCTGCTGACTGAGTCCCAGACTACTAAGTCTGAGAATCTCTCGATACTTGGTCATAGTCATGACCTCCTTTGAATGTATTTACACCTTGGTGCATAATTACATTCTAAAGGATTTATGATAAAGGTTTCCACTACCGGAATGGTGGTTTCCTTAAAAACGGATTTGCGGTTTCCTATCCCCGGACAGCAGGGACACGGAGGCCGGATTATTCACCAAGAACCCCTGATGAAGTAAAGGCAATCACCTGGAAGCAACTTGACTGGCTGATGTCCGGCCTTGAGATTGAACAACCGAAAGCCATAAAAGCGCCCTGATTTTTGGAAGCATATATCGTCTTAAATGCTTGTAAATACTGGATTTTCCAGCATTTAGCCCTTTTTTTGAATCCATATATTTGGTATAATATATATGAAAAAACAAAGGAGTACGAGCATGGCACAGTCGGCAAAAGACATCCGTATCAACGAGTTTTTGGATGCAAATTCACAACTGAATACAACTGTAAAACATCTGGTTGATGCCCTTACACAGAAGGATAAGGCTCTTGCGGATATGCAGACACGACTCGATGAAATGACGGAAGAGTTGAAGCTGTTGAGAAAGAAACTCTTCGGTTCATCAACGGAACACATGTCAAATCCTTATGTAAATTCAGATCAACTCACCATCTATCCTTTCTTAGGCATCGAACCTGAGAAAGAACCCGAACCAATTGAAGCTGAATATATTGAAATTCAGGGTTATACAAAATCCAAGAAGGCAAAATCTACCCTGAAGGAACAATTCAGCAATATTCCGGTAAAGCAGGTTTTCATCGATTCACTCAGTGATGAAGACAAGCTTTGTCCTACTTGCGGAACCGAGATGCAGCCAATCGGTACAGAAATTATCCGTAGGGAAGTAATTCATGTTAAGCCAAGCATGTATATGCTTGAGTATGTGGGAACAACTTATGGCTGTCCTGTTTGCAAAGATACTGAGGATCCTCAGTTTGTTAAGGATAATAAGGCTCCTGCAGCATTAATTAAAGGAAGCTATACAAGTCCATCCCTTACATCATGGGTTCTCTACGAAAAATTTGCAAAGTCCGTTCCATTCTACAGGCTCGAAAAAAGCTTGGAAGAACTTGGCGCCAAGATTTCAAGAACAACAATGGCAAATTGGGCCATACAGTGCAACAGTCTGTATTTCAAGCACCTTACAGACTACTTCCATCGGGAGCTTCTCAAGCGCAAATACTTGATGATGGATGAAACTCCAATCCAGGTGCTTCATGAACCTGGTAGGACACCGGAAAGCAAGTCATACGTATGGCTCATGCGTTCGGGAAATGATGGACTTCCGCCCATCATCTACTGCCGTTATGCTCCAACACGATCCGGAGATGTTGCACTGGAGCTTACCGATGGAATCCAACCGGGAACATATCTTATGTGTGATGGATTTTCCGGATACAATAAATTGAAAGATGTTCGCAGGTGCACTTGCTACGCACACATCAGAAGATACTTCTATGAAGCGATTCCCGCAGGTCATGACCGCGACATTACCAACCCTGCAGTGCAGGGTGTAATGTATTGCAATAAATTATTCTCATATGAAAACAAATATGCAGAACGCCACTACAAACCCGAAACCATAAAGAAACGTAGGTTAAAGGACGAAAAACCTGTAATTGAGGCATTCCTTGACTGGGCGGACAAACAGGTAGTGACTGGGCACAGCAAGTTTTCAAAAGCTCTGACATATTTTAAAAACAGACGAAATGATTTAATGACGTATCTTGAAGATGGACATTGCAGTCTTTCAAACAACTGGAGCGAAAACTCAATCCGTCCGGTAACTGTAGGTCGCAAGAACTGGCTGTTCAGTTCATCGGTAGATGGAGCTGAAGCGAGCATGAACATCTATACAATTATTGAGATGGCAAAACTCCATGGCCTAAATCGTCAGAAATATCTTGAATACATTCTTGAGCATAGACCAAGCGCTGAAATGACAGATGAAGAATTGTCGCTTCTGGCACCGTGGAATAAAGATGTTCAAGAGACTTGCGGAAAATGTGACCATTAAACATACAGTAAAATGGTCACATTTTTATATGTGTATGACACCCTGTCATTAGGCGCTTACGAATTTACTTTTGCAAAGCTGATAGTTTTTCGCTGAACTGGAACTTACTTTTTCAATTCATCAAAAAAATTACTTTTACAACTAACCGGATTCTTCTTCATAAAAGTGTCCCAATATTGACAAAAGTGTCCCATTGTGGTATAAAAATATAGTAAATATAAAAAAGGGGGCGTATCATGAAAAAGAAAAATGTTATAAGCCTAATTAAGTATTATACGGAAAAAAATGATGCAGGCTTTCGTAATGAAGCTTATGAAATAGCGAAGGGCTTTGATGCATCGGGAGATTATCAACTTGCTGAGTATATCATGTCCTTATTATCCAATGTGAATACGTTTGTGCCACAGGTATCAGAAAATGTTTCTCCTTTTTTTGAAAAAATTGAAGCTAATACTGATATGTTACTACTTCCTGATGAAATTACAAATGATTTAATAGGGGTAGTAAATGCGATTGAACATCACATCGGAATCAATAAGTTTCTTTTTCAGGGAGCTCCAGGAACTGGAAAAACGGAAGCGGTAAAACAATTGGCACGTATTTTAAATAGAGATATTTTTATGGTGGATTTTTCTGCTGTAATAGATAGCAAACTTGGGCAGACGCAGAAGAATTTGTCGATGTTATTTAAAGAAATAAATCAATTTGTTCAGCCTCACAAAGCAATAGTGATGTTTGATGAAATTGATGCATTGGCATTGGATCGTACGAATCAAAATGATTTAAGAGAGATGGGGCGAGCAACATCAGCACTGTTAAAAGAGTTTGATAGAATGAATGAAAATGTTGTTTTGGTTGCAACGACAAATCTTTATCAACATTTTGATAAAGCGTTGATAAGAAGATTTGATTCTGTTATTGATTTTAATCGTTATTCACAGGAAGATCTTCTATCTATCGCTGAAAAAATGCTGGATAGATATCTTGATAAGCTGAAGCTTGCAAATAGGGATATTCGATTGTTCAGAAAAATTATGAAATTGATGCCACAACTACCATATCCGGGCGAGCTTAAGAACTTGATAAAGACATCGGTTGCCTTTAGTAATCCGAATGATGGTATGGATTATTTTAGAAGATTATACTATGCAGTATGCAATGAAAAACCAGAAGATTTGAAAAAATTGCAGAGCCAAAAATTTACAGTGAGAGAAATGGAAATATTAGTTGGGCGTTCTAAAAGTAGTGTGGCTCGTGATTTGAAAGAAGGTGTAAGTAATGAATAATATTTTACAGCTTAAAGGAAGATTTGAGCAAAGACCAAATGGTTCCAGACCAGGATCGCCTAAACTTCCAAAGAGAAAAACTGTTTCAGCGTCGCATCTGTATGAATTGGCAAAACAGTTGGAAAGAATCCGTATTTTTTGGACAAAAAATACGGATATTAATGGAGCTTTAGTAAGTGTACATTATAAGCATATAGTTGCAAAAAGTAATCGTTTAAAATTTCTTCTGGCGGAAAATGGGAAAACGCCAACTGATTCTATCAGAGGTGTTAAATTTGTTTGGGAACCGGATGATGTTGGTAAAGAAGTACAAAAACATGTCTTTACACACTTTGTTTCATTGAAAGCAATAGAGAAATCAATCGAAGTTTTAAAACAAACAGCATCAATTATTGAACAACATTATAGTGGTTTCGTTAATAGTGAAATCATAGAAGAATTAGGTGAAAGGTCGAAATATAGTTTTTCTGAAGTACCTAAAACTAATTTTTTGAGAACTGTGGTTGATGGATTTTATGTTGAAAAATTCGATGTTGATAGAGCGACTGAGGAAATAACAGAAGAAGCAATCATTACTATTTATCAAACAGGGGTTGATACGAAGCGGCTTCTTGCAAAGTTTGGAATTAATATAGTTGATGAGCGTATCATTAATGAGACTACATTAAGATTGAATCCTGACGAAGTCAAATTGTTATATAATAATGCCTCGTATCTGATAGCTATGGGGGTGACGGATTTTTCTGAGATTTCAAGCGATGGTATGTTGGACGCCCCTGAGGATGTGGAAGATGTTTTTGGGACAATGATTCCGCATCCAACAAACGAGCCAGTAATAGGTGTTATAGATACCCAGTTTAACAAAAAAGTATATTTTCATGAATGGGTTGAATATACAAATCTACTGGATCCTAATATTCCTTTGACAAAGAAAGATTACGAACATGGAACAGGCGTAAGTTATATTATAGTAGATGGTCCAAAGGGAAACCCAGAGCTTGAAGATGGCTGTGGAAGATTCCGAGTAAGACATTTTGGGGTGGCAACACATAATGGATTCAGTTCTTTTACGATTTTAAAGATGATTAGAAATATTGTTGCATCCAATAGAGATATTAAAGTTTGGAATTTGTCATTAGGCTCTAAGCTTGAAATTAAACCAAACTTCATTTCGCCGGAAGCTGCTGAACTGGATCGCATACAAAGTGAATATGATGTTATTTTTGTGGTGGCAGGAACAAATGTACCAGAAGGAGTTACAAAAAAGGATATGCGAATTGGTTCCCCAGCAGATTCACTTAATTCTATGGTAGTTAATGCTGTAGACTTCAAAGGTAACTCTGCTTCATATACCAGAGTCGGGCCTGTTTTATCATTTTTCCATAAACCAGATATTAGTTATTATGGTGGCGATGGAACGGTGTATACTGATAAAATGGTTGTGTGTAGGGATGATATGGGGGCAGCATACGTAACTGGGACTTCATATGCGGCACCATGGATTTCACGTAAATTAGCATATTTAATTCATATCATGGGACTTAGTCGAGAGGTGGCTAAAGCACTATTGATTGATGCAGCAGCAGGATGGAATCGAAAAGATGATGTTTCTCATAGAATAGGATATGGTATCGTACCAAAGCATATTAATGATATTATAAAAACATCTAATGATGAAATACGTTTTATTATGACAGGTGCATCGGAGGAATATGAAACCTATACGTATAATCTGCCTGTACCTATTGTAGATAATGCACATCCATTTTATGCAAGAGCAACATTGGCATATTTTCCGTATTGTGATCGAAATCAGGGTGTTGATTATACAAGTACGGAAATGGATATTCATTTCGGCAGAGTTGTTGCAAAAAGAGGATCAACAACAATTAAAGCTATTGATGATAACAAGCAATCTGAAGATGAATTAATCACATTATACGAAGAAGATGCAAGAAAAATGTATCGTAAATGGGATAATGTTAAGCATATTAGTGAGGAAATAAAAGACAAAAGAATTCCTCGAAAAGCTTATGACTCTGGTTTATGGGGGCTTAAAATTAATACGAAAGAACGTTTACAGAAAAGAAAAGATCCTCTTCAATTTGGGGTGGTTGTAACGCTAAAAGAGATGAATGGTGTAAATCGTATTGATGATTTTGTGAAAATGTGTCTTGCACGAGGTTGGTTGGTTAATAGCCTTGACATTGAAAATCAGCTAGATGTATATGCCAAGGCCGAGGAAGAAATTGAATTCGAATAAAAGGGGAGTATTTGAGCGTGGAGTGCGGACAATTGGGCGTGTCCCCAAGTGTCTGTAAATGAAAATCCTGTGGTAGATATTAACATAAAGTAACCGGTAAACCACGCGTGCCTACCCTGAATCCTTGAAAAACCGTAAAATACCATATACGAGTTTTTAAGGATTTTTAGCATGGGAGGAAATGTATGAACGAAATGGCCTGCTTTTTGGTAAGCGCCTAATGACAGGGTGTCACACGCACACAAAAATGTGACCATTTTACTGTATATTTGTTTATTGTAAAATAAAAATGTAGAAAGGGGGGTGCGGACAATTTCTTTGACAGTCTAAAATAAACCAAGAGATTGTCTGTACTCCCCGCCCAAAGTAAGTTCCAGTTCAGCAAAAAACTTTCAGCTTTGCAAAAGTAAATTCTGGTATGGTTTTTTTGCATAAAATTGCAAAAGCTTTTTGTAGGTTGTTGCACCTACATTTTGTAGATAATTGCAAGACCTCGGCCAGCAGCTATTCTGCCAGCCCTGGCCATTATGAATGTCAACTAGAAAGTGAGCCACGTGCTCGTTTGATTTTGAGCCACTTGTGCTCCTTTGAAAATGCAAACTCCATTGAAAAAGTTGCAAATTTTACAAAAACTCCCTTGAAAAAGTTGTTCAATTGGATGAGATTCAGGAATGTCCGGACGCAAGAACTGCATTGAAGTTCTTCCATTTGGATGGTCGCTACGATGTAATCGGAACTGGGTCTTTGTTAGGGGTAAGAGGTTACGGAAAAGAGCCCAAGTCAATTCCGGTAGGATACGAAACCACCATAGACATGAGCCCGTTGGATTTTGAAGAATTTCTGTGGGCGAATGGAATCTCGGAAGTTGTCATTGACTCGCTGCGAAAGAATATTCGCGCAGTAACTCCGGTTCCGGAAGCGCTTCATAAAAAAATGCGTCAGCTGCTTTTGCAATATACCGTTGTGGGCGGTATGCCGGATGTTGTGCAGACCTTTGTTGACACCAAGCGATTGGATGAAGTGCTGAACATGCAGCGGGACATTGTTCGCTCCTACGAAGATGATATGATAAAGTATGCGAATCAAAAGGACAAGTCCCACATACTCGAGTGTTTTCAATCCATCCCAAAACAGTTGAGCAAGGAAAACAAGAAGTTTCAATATTCCGTCGTAAAAAAAGGTTCTACCGCATCCAAATATGCCGGAAGTCTGCAGTGGATTGAAGATGCGGGAATTATATCTCGATGCTACAACCTCACTGCTACTGAGTTGCCTCTGGATGGCAATGCGCAGGACGATGTCTTTAAAGTGTATATGAGGGACTGCGGACTTTTCATCAGCATGTTGGAAGATGGAACTCAATTTGATGTCCTGCAAGGGAACCTCGCTCGATATAAAGGGGCGATTTTTGAAAACCTGATTGCAGATATGTTCACCAAGATGGGGCGAAAGCTGTACTATTTTCACAAAAACTCCGGATTGGAAGTGGATTTTGTAATTCGATATAAAGGGGAGTGCACGTTGGTGGAAGTAAAAGCTTCCTCCGGAAATACGAAAAGCACGAAGACAATCCTGGCGCATCCCGAAAAATATCATGTAAATTCGGCCATTAAGTTGGGCGATTATAATGTTGGCAGGAGCGGTGAAATTCTTACCCTTCCGCTCTACATGGCATTTCTTCTTACAGAAGTATAGATTTATCCGGATTTTGCTTCGTGATGTGTCTATTCCGAAATTGGGTGCGACTGCACCCGTTCTCGGAATAGAGGGTGCCTTATGGAAATTAAACGTGATGTTTATCTGGATAAGTTGATCCGGAAAAAGAAAAATGGACTGATAAAAGTAGTGACGGGTGTAAGAAGATGCGGAAAATCATATCTGCTGTTTCATCTTTTTCATGATCATCTGTGTTCCGTGGACGAGGAGACGAGATTCGCGTCTATCCTTTAAGCTTTTCCGAATACGTTTCTGTATACCAGGGCTCACAGGATGAAGCGTGGGATGACTATCTTGTTTATGGTGGTCTGCCGCTCATCTTAACAATGGAAGAAGCCGAGGACAAGGCAGAATATCTTAATTCACTGTTTCAGAAGGTTTATATCTCAGATATCGTTGAGCGCCACAATGTACGAAACAAAGCGGAGTTGGATGAACTGGTAGATGTCCTTGCGTCTGCGATAGGAAGTTATACGAATCAAAGTAAGCTTGTGCGGACATTCAAAAGTGTTAAGAATAAGAGTATCAGCGATAAGACGATTAAGAATTGTACAGACTATCTAATAGATTCGTATCTTATCAGCAAAGCGGATCGCTATGACATCAAGGGAAAGAAACACATTGGAAAGCTGGCAAAGTACTATTTTGAAGATGTAGGACTAAGAAATGCGAGACTAGGCTTCCGTCAGATTGAAGAAACGCATTTGATGGAGAATATTATCTACAATGAACTAAGGGTTCGAGGATATCATGTGGATGTCGGTGTGGTGGAATATTACGAAACCAAGGCCGACGGAAAACGTGGAAAGAAGCAGTTGGAGGTGGATTTCGTTGCCACAAAAGGAAGCGAGAAGTATTATATTCAATCTGCTTTTGCACTTCCGACCGCAGATAAAGTAAATCAGGAACAACGAGGGCTTTTGCGTATTTCAGATTTCTTCAGAAAAATTGTTGTTGTTGGGGATAATATTAAAGTGCGCCGAGATGAAAACGGAATTATTACAATCGGACTGAGGAATTTTCTGCTGGACGAAAACAGTCTGAAACTGTAATCAACAAATTTATAGAGCATATCATTTCAGGGCATCGGTCTTAACGGACTGGTGCTCTTGAATATTCTCGTGCGGTAACACCGCAAATCCGGCAGGCAGGAAACCGCTTATGCGAGTTTACTCGCGTAATGCTTTATCCAAGCCATATACCTCTCGCATTGATCTGTCATGCTCAGCATCAATGCTTGCGGTTGCTGTATTCGATATCTACCAGCATTCCTAAACGGTCTTCAAAAGGAACGTCCTTAAATTTCGGATCGTCAAGCTGATTACGGAATGCATCTGCCATTGTGGTAAGACGCATTTCAATAAGTTTATCTATTGTACTCTGATTTGTCATATTTGATTAGCATTCCATCCACAGATATGTGATAATTGAACTGGATGGTGGCTATTTTCCAGTCACTCAGTTCAAAACGGGTAGCAGGTAATGGCGAAAGCAATGGCTTTTCATCTTCAAGGAATAAGTCCAACCGGCTGCCCTCTTTCTTTTGAAAAAGCTTTCGATTGAATTGTTCCAGTTTTTCTCTGATTGCACGATTTAATTCGGCAAGGGAAAAGAACTGCTCATTCCGAAGCGCTGCTGTTATCCAGGCGGAAGAGATATCTAATTCTTGCGCTCGTTTTAAGACCTTTGCTACGGTATTTCTTGAACACGGAACACTCAATGCTATGTTCCGGTTACGAATTATGGCTCATAGTAAAACGGAATTGTGGCTCACTCGCACCGGACAGGTGGCTCATTTGGGCACAGATTATTCATAAAGTGTATATGAGGGACTGCGGGCTCTACAGACTTCTTTCATTGATATATGCATACTTTTGTGATTTGTATTGCATTTTTCAGCCTTTTAAATATAATAAAAGTGTGATTTATAACACAAAATTACCAATAAAAGTGTGAAGAGGCGCATCTATGGAACGATTGATTATAAAAAAACTGCTGGACTGGAAGAACTCTCCCTACCGCAAACCTTTAATCTTGAAAGGTGTCCGGCAGGTGGGAAAAACTTGGGTTTTGAAGGAATTCGGCAAGCGGTATTATGAAAATACCGCCTATTTTAACTTTGATGAAAATGAAGAATACAAACAATTCTTCGAGACCACTAAAGATGTTGATCGCATCCTGCAGAACCTAATGCTGGCCAGCGGGCAGAAGCTTGTGCCGGAAAAGACCCTCATCATCTTCGATGAGGTGCAGGACTGCCCTAAGGTTATCAACTCCATGAAGTATTTCTGCGAGAATGCACCGCAGTATCATATTGCTTGCGCGGGTTCATTGCTGGGTATTGCTCTGGCAAAGCCATCTTCTTTCCCGGTGGGAAAGGTTAACTTCATGCAGATTGATCCGATGACCTTTACAGAGTTCTTATTGGCGAACGGGGATGAGAATTTGGTTAAGTATCTGGAAATGGTAGATACCCTTGAACCAATCCCCGATGCATTCTTCAATCCGCTGTATGAGAAATTAAAGATGTACTATGTCACCGGAGGAATGCCGGAATCTGTTAAGATGTGGACAGAAGCGCGAGATGTTGCTGCCATGCAGGAGGCATTGGCCGGTATCATCGGAGCCTATGAACGTGATTTTGCAAAACATCCCAACATCAACGAGTTCCCAAAGATTTCGATGATCTGGAAATCCATTCCCTCTCAGCTGGCAAGGGAGAACAAGAAGTTCATTTACAGGGTTGTCAAAGAAGGAGCCAGGGCCCGTGAATACGAAGATGCTCTGCAGTGGTTGGTAGATGCCCGCTTGGTGCATAAGATTTACCGCAGCTCAGCGCCCGGTCTTCCGGTGTCAGCTTATGATGACTTGTCTGCCTTTAAGATCTACTTGGTAGATGTCGGTCTTCTTCGCCGTCTTGCACAGTTGGCACCGACTGCTTTCGGGGAGGGAAACCGTCTATTCACTGAATTTAAGGGGGCATTGACCGAGAACTTTGTGCTTCAAACCTTAATCACACAGTTTGAGGTAGTTCCTCGGTACTGGAGCCAAAGTAATCCGCCGTATGAAGTGGATTTCCTCATTCAACGGGAAAATGATATTTTCCCTGTTGAGGTCAAATCGGAAGCCAACACATCCGGCAAGAGCCTGAAGAAATTTAAAGAGTTGTTCCCGGACAAAGTAAAACTTCGCATCCGGTTCTCTCTTAATAATCTCAAATTGGATGATGATGTGCTGAACATTCCGCTGTTCATGGCCGACCAGACAGATCGATTGATTGGGTTGGCGTTGGAATAACTGCAATCCTTCATTGCCCTCAAAACTCCTTTGAAAAAGCTGCACCTACGCAAAGCGCCCCGGGATCCGTCGTCGGACGAACCCTCGGGGCGTTTCGCTATTTTATACCTTATAGAATTCTTTATACCACTCGGCGAACTTTCTCAGTCCGTCTCTCAGGTCGGTGTTCGGCTTGAAGCCGTAGTCCCGTTCCAGCGCACCGGTGTCCGCATAGGTCACCGGAACATCTCCCGGCTGCATCGGCACCAGCTTTTTATGAGCCTCGAAATCATAGTCGGCCGGAAGAACCTCTGCGCGAATCAGTTCCTCCTGAAGGATGGTCACGAAATCCAACAGGTTTTCCGGATTGCTGTTTCCGATGTTGTATACGGCATATGGCGGAATCGGAAGCCCGTCCTCACCGACTGCTTTCTCCGGCGCACCCTTCATCACGCGCTTCACGCCTTCCACGATATCGTCCACGAAAGTGAAGTCCCGCTTGCAGTTTCCGTAGTTGAAAATCTGAATGGTTTCGCCCTTCCGCAGCTTATTGGTAAAACCAAAATACGCCATGTCCGGTCGTCCGGCCGGTCCGTATACGGTGAAGAACCGGAGACCGGTAGACGGAATATTATACAGCTTGCTGTAGGCATGAGCCAGCAGTTCATTGCTCTTCTTTGTAGCCGCGTAGAGGGAAACCGGGTTGTCCACCTTGTCTTCGGTGCTGTACGGCACTTTTTTGTTGGAGCCGTATACCGAAGAAGAGGAGGCGTATACCAGATGTTCCACCGCCGGTTCGGCATGCCGGCAGGCTTCCAGAATATTATAGAAACCAATCAAGTTACTCTGAATGTATGCATCCGGATTGGTGATGGAATATCTTACGCCCGCCTGCGCTGCGAGGTTTACAACGACCGTCGGCTTGTAATCCGCAAAGAGGCAATCGATTACAGCGCGGTCCGCCAGATCTCCCTTGATAAAATGATAGGAACAGCTGCTCTCGGCAGCGGCTTTTTCAATTTCCGAAAGCCGCCACTCCTTGATGCTTACATCGTAATAATCGTTTACGTTATCCAGCCCGATGATGGTGGCTTCCGACTCGGACTTCAGCAGCTCCAGCACCAGGTTCGAACCGATGAAACCGGCGGAACCGGTCACGAGAATTGTTTTTCCGGTAAGATCGATATTCTGCATGTTCGCCCCCCTTAGTCTCTCTGGAAAATATCTCGAGTATATACCTTCTCCACGACATCGTCCAGGCATTCATCGTACCGGTTGGCGATGATGGCGTGGGACTTGTTTTTGAACCGTTTCAGGTTGTTCACCACCTTGCTTCCGTAGAAAGTGGTTCCGTCTTCCAGGGTTGGCTCGTAGATAATCACGTTGGCGCCCTTGGCCTTGATTCGCTTCATAACGCCCTGAATGGAAGACTGCCGGAAGTTATCCGAGTTGCTCTTCATGGTCAGGCGGTACACACCGATGGTGACGTTCTTCTCTGCATCGTGTTCCGCATCGTATTCGCTGTTCGCACCGTATGCACCCGCCATCTCTAGCACCTGGTCCGCGATGAAATCCTTCCGGGTCCGGTTGGATTCCACGATGGCCGTCATCATTTCCTGGGGCACATCCGCGTAGTTGGCCAGCAGCTGCTTGGTGTCCTTTGGCAGGCAGTAGCCGCCGTAGCCGAAGGACGGGTTGTTGTAGTGGTCGCCGATGCGGGGATCGAGGCACACACCCTTGATGATTTCCTGAGTGCTCAGGCCCTTCATCTCCGCGTAGGTGTCCAGTTCGTTGAAGTAGGAAACCCGCAGGGCCAGGTAGGTGTTGGCGAAGAGTTTTACCGCCTCTGCCTCCGTAAAGCCCATGAACAGGGTATCGATGTTCTCCTTAATGGCGCCCTGCTGCAGGAGGGTGGCAAAGGTCCGGGCCTTCTCCTTGCTGTCCTCATCGCAGGAAACGATGATGCGGGAAGGGTACAGATTGTCGTACAGCGCCTTGGATTCTCGCAGGAACTCCGGGCTGAAAATGATGTTTTTGGTGTGGTACTTCTCCCGAACGGAGGCGGTGAATCCCACCGGAATGGTGGACTTGATGATCATCGTGGCATCCGGGTTCACCTTCAGAACCAGCTCGATGACCGCTTCCACGGCGGAGCAGTCGAAGAAATTCTTCTTGCTGTCGTAGTTGGTCGGGGTGGCGATGATGACGTATTCCGCGTTTCGGTACGCCTCCTCTCCGTCCAGGGTGGCGGTGATATCCAGGTCTTTGTGGGCCAGGTAATCCTCGATGTAATCGTCCTGAATGGTGGATTCCCGGCGGTTGATTTTGTCCACCCGTTCCTCCAAAATGTCCACGCAGGTGACCGGATTGTGCTGCGCCAGCAGGGTGGCTATGCTGAGCCCCACGTAACCCGTGCCCGCAACGGCAATCTTGTACTTCCGGTCTGCTTTTACATGGGCCCCATGCTCCTCCGCAAAAACATCCGTCGGGTCGAACTCCAGCGCCTCCGCCAGATTCTGCAGCTGCTTGATGGAAGGCACGTAGTTGTGGTTCTCCATATGGCTGATCATGGTTCGGTTCATGCCGCACTTCTCCGCCAGATCCTTCTTCGTCATCCCCAAAGCCTCCCGCCGGGCCTGAACGGTGGAAATGAGCTTGTCCATGGATAATTTCTTCATATCGATTCCTTTCATATATCAATCATAAAAATATTTTACACCAAATCGTCGAACAACTCTTCCGTATAGATTCCGCCTTGGATCAGCTTGGCGAAGCTCTTCCGGACTTCCGGCACGTCTTCCTTATAGGTCATGCCGTACCACGTGTCGTCGGTGGGGAGAACTTTGACGGTAATACCGTCCGCCTCCAGAAGATTGCCCACGTGGATGGGAATCAGGAACTCGGATTTCAGCGGGTTCTCGGGAACTTCCTTGCGGAAGAAATCCCGGAAGCCCTGCTCCAGCTGCTGCAGGTACTCCGGCTGGAATCCCCACATGTTCATGGAGACCGGAGAGTCGATGTCGATGGCGGTGCCGTCCGCTTCCGCGCCCTCCGGCGTCTTTCGGATGTTCTTGGTTTCCTTGATCCGGGTGAGATAGTGATCCTTCATGTGGCAGATGCCTCGGGTGACGCCCCCGTTGTCCGACAGGGTGTTCTTCAGCACGAAGCCCGCCATGCAGTGCTCCCCGTTCTCCGAGGTGAGGGCCTCGTGAATCCGGCGGAATCCCTCTTTGCCGTAGTAGTCATCGGCATTGATCACGATGAAAGGTTCCCGAATCAGATCTTTGGCCGCCAGCACCGCCTGTCCGGTGCCCCAAGGTTTGGTGCGGCCTTCCGGCAGCTCTCCCGGGATATCGCGGATATCCTGGAAGGCGTAGTGCACTTCCACGCCGCACTTTCGGCAGACGGTTTCGATTCGGTTTCCGATCACTTCTCGGAAATCCGCTTCGATATCCTTTCGGATGATAAAAATAATTTTGTTAAAGCCGGCTTCGACGGCATCGTGGATGGAATAATCCATAATGATGTGGCCGTTGGTATCTACCGGTTCCAGCTGTTTAATGCCGCCCCCGAAGCGAGAACCGATACCCGCCGCCATAATTACGAGTGATGTTTTCATAGTCTTTTTCCTGTTCTTTGTGTTGCATAAATAAGTAGAAATGATATTCAGAATACCACAAAGGATATTATAAATATCACACGAAGTATATATATTATAGCACAAAGCGAACGGTTTTTGACAAAAAATATTAAATTATGCTATTAATAATAATGCAAACTGTGGTATAATAGCACTCGGCAACGTGTCGATTCTGTGGCAAATACAAAAAATGAATTTGCCGGTCACCGAGAAAACAAATAATCGATATTAATTAAGCAATGTTTATGATAAAATAATATGAAACATTATGACTTTTTATATCTTTTTTGAGATAAGAACAGCAGATAGGAAATAGGATAATCGGATTAGTATGAATCAGGCAGTAGTTGTTTTTACCAGAATCCCGGAAGCGGGAAGAACCAAAACGAGATTGATGCCCTATTTGAAGCCGGAGGAGTGTGCCGGACTGCACATGGCGTTCTTGCAGGACCTTTCGGAGGCCTTGACGGACACCATCGCAGACGTGTTCGTGGCATATACCGGTGGCGGACCCAACGAAGGGGCATTCCGAGAACTGTTCCCGGGGGCGCAGTTCTTCGAACAGGAAGGAGACGGTCTGGGGGAGCGGATGTACAATGCGCTGAGCCGGGCCATGTCCGTGGGATATGAGCGGTGCATCCTCATCGGAACGGATGTCCCGTACGCGGACAAAGTGGATTTCAACCGTGCCTTCACCATTCTTCGGGAGAAGGATTACGTGCTGGGACCCACGGAAGACGGCGGATATTGGCTGATCGGAGCCCGGGCCGGAGAAGAGCGCATGATGAAGCCGCTTTTTTCCCTGGGCGAGTACAGCCATTCGGAAGTGCTTCAGGATACACTGGAGATGATTCCAAGCTGGAAGGGTTACGGACTTCTGGAGGAGAAGTGGGATATCGATACCATCGAGGACCTGCTCCTGTTCCGGGAAAGTGCGAAAGGCCATTCCGGGGAGTACTTGAAAAAACACCATGTCATTTCCGTCATCGTTCCCGTGTACAACGAGGTGGCGCTGGTGCAGCCTTTTGTGAAGAATCTGGAGCGGCTGGAGGGCCGGTGCGAGATTATCTTCGTGGACGGCGGCAGCAGTGACGGAACCCGGGCGGTGCTCCGGGAAGCGGAAGCCGAGAGCGGCGGAAAGATTCGTTTCCTGGAAAGTTCAAAGGGACGGGGAATGCAGATGAATATCGGTGCGGAGGCGGCCAACGGGGACATCCTGTTCTTCTTGCACATCGATGCGGAGCTGCCGGAACATCCGGTGGAGGAGATCCTTTCGGTGATGGAGAAGGCGGACGCGGGCTGCTTCGGAATCCGTTTCCGCAGCCGGAACTTCTTCATGTGGACCAACCGGGTGATTTCCAACCGGCGGGCGGCGAAAGGCATTATTTTCGGCGATCAGGGACTCTTTATCAAGCGGGAGGTGTTCTACGAAGCGGGCATGTTCCCGGAGATCCCGATTATGGAAGATTATCAGTTCGCCCTGACGCTGCGGGAGATGGGCGTTGCCACGGCGATGACGGAGAACACCTTGCTGGTGTCCGATCGGCGCTACCGGGGAAGCACCATCCGCAAACTGATGGTGATGAAGCATATGGCGGACCTGCGGAAACGTTACCGGGCGGGCGAAGACCCGGTGAAACTGTTTGAAGAATATCCGGATATCCGCTAGTCGGGATGAAGAAACGAGGTGACCGTAATGGATGTGAAGAACAACAAAGTGGACGCAAACGGAAAAAAACGAAAATACATCTATGAATCCAGATATCAGCAGATTGCTGTGGAGCTGGCGCAGAAAATCGCGGACGGCTGGTACACCGTCGGGGAGAAAATCAGCGCTCGGTCCACCCTGGCCAGCAACTACAACGTCTCTCCGGAGACGGCGCGGAAAGCGGTGAATATTCTGGTGGATCTGGGCATCGTGACCATTCGTCAGGGAAGCGGAACCTATGTGGCTTCCCGGGAGAAGGCCCATCTCTTCGTGGAGCGGTATAAGAATACGGTATCCATGCAGGAGATTCGACGGGAGATATCGGATTGCGTGAACCGGCAGCAGGAGGAGCTGGACCATCTGTCCAAGCTGCTGAAAACCCTGGTGGGACAGACGAAGCGAAGCCATTCCACCGCTTCTTTCGTACCGTACGATATCCGCATCGATGAGCACTGTGCGTATCTGGGCAAATCCATCGGCGAGCTGAATATTTGGCAGCAGACCGGGGCCACAATCGTAGCGATCAAAAGAAGCACGGATTACGTGATTTCCCCGGGACCGTACGAACGAATTCATGAGAACGACGTGATTCTTTTTGTGGGAAACGAACTGTCCAAACAGCGGATGAACAACCTCTTCGACGTGCTTGAAGAGTCGGAGGAGGCGGAAGAGTAACCCATGAAGACGGCGATGAGCACTCTGTGCTACATTCAGCAGGAGGTCCGGGGACGGGAATCCTACCTGATGCTGCACCGGGTGACGAAGAAGAACGATATCAACCACGACAAGTGGATCGGCGTGGGAGGTCATTTCGAAAAAGGAGAGAGTCCGGAGGAATGCATTCTCCGGGAGACCCGGGAGGAAACGGGGTACACCTTGCGGGAGTACCGATTCCGGGGGCTGGTGACCTTCTGCTACGGCGATGAAGTGACGGAATACATGCACCTGTTCACCGCGACGGCTTTTGACGGCGAGGGAATTCCCTGCGACGAAGGGGTGCTGGAATGGGTTCCCATGGACGAAATCGGAACGCTGGAGCTATGGACGGGAGACCGGATTTTTCTGAGCCTCCTGTGCGAACGGGAAGAGTTCTTTTCTCTAAAGCTGCAGTACGCTTTGGACGACACCTTGGAGTACGCAGCGCTGGACGGAGAAGAAATGGATTATGAAGAATATCTGGAGACGCACCGAATCTAGCGCGGCGGAGTTTCCGAAGGATGGGACGGATTGATGAATATTTTAGTTGTAAGCGATACGCACGGCGCGATTGACCGGGCAGAGGAGATGTACCGGCGGCTGAGTGAAGGGATGACTGTCGATGCCCTGATTCACTGCGGGGACCACTACACGGATGCCCTGAAACTGGGGGAACGGCTGGGTCTACCGGTAACCTGCGTCCATGGAAACTGCGATGGTCAGATGACGCGGGAGGTACAGGTACTGGAAACCCCTGCCGGCCGAATCGCGGTGACTCACGGGCACACGGAGAACGTCAAGTGGCACCTTCAGAACCTGTGCTATCTGGCGGAAGAGTACAATTGCCGGTGTGTTTGTTTTGGCCACACCCACGTGCCGGTGAACGAGACTGTGGCGGGCATTCACCTGTTGAATCCCGGGAGCCTGACGAATCCACGGGGCGGGAGCAAACCTTCTTGCGCCTTGATTGTGGCGACGGAAAAAAACCTGACCGCCACCATTGTGAACTATTAGAACTGCCCGGATCAGGCAGAGTAAGGAGATCTGGAACGAATGAATTATTTGGACAATTATTACCGCTGGCTGGAAAGCGACGCGGTGGATGAGGACACAAAAAAAGAATTACGGGAAATCCAGGGGAATCCGGAGGAAATCGAGAGCCGGTTCACTTCCATGCTGGAGTTCGGTACGGCGGGACTGCGAGGCGTGATGCAGGCCGGATTGAACGGCATGAACGTGTACACGGTGCGCCATGCCACTCAGGCATTCGCCAACATCATTCGGAATTGCGGAGAGAGCATCGGAGACGGCGTGACCATCGCCCACGACTGCCGGAACAATTCCAGGGTCTTCGCCTGCGAAGCGGCGTCCGTGTTGATGGCCAACGGAATTCACGTGAATCTTTTCGAGGATCTGAGACCGACACCGGAGCTGTCTTTTGCCATCCGGGAGACCGATTCCATTGCGGGCATCAACATTACCGCCAGCCACAACACCAAAGAATTCAATGGTTACAAGGCGTACTGGGCGGATGGGGCGCAGATGCCGCCGGAGCATGCCGAGAAGGTGTCTCAGGAGATGGCACGCATCGATATTTTCGATGATATTCAGCTCATCGACCTGGAGGAAGCGGCCTCCGGAGGGCTGCTCACCATTATCGGTGCGGAGATGGACGAAAAATACATGAGCGCGGTGCTGGCTCAGTCCGTGGGCCGGGAGTTCGTGGCCGCGGCGCCGGATGATTTTGAAATTGTTTTTACCCCATTCCACGGGGCCGGATATCGGCTGGTGCCGGAGGTACTGCATCGAATCGGAATGAAGCACATCATTCCGGTGCCGGAGCAGATGGTGGTGGACGGGAACTTCCCCACCGTGGCGTCGCCGAACCCGGAGAATGTGGAGGGCTTTAAGATGGCCATCGCTCTGGCGAAGGAGAAGGATTCGGAGCTGATCATCGGAACGGATCCGGATGCGGACCGCTGCGGCGTGGTGGTTCGGAACGGCGAGGAGTATCAGGCACTCACCGGGAACCAGATCGGTGTGCTCTTGCTGGACTACCTGATTACGGTCCGCAAAGCCAAGGGGATTCTGCCGGAGAATGCGGCGGCGGTGAAAAGCATTGTCACCACGCCGATGGCGAACCGAATCTGCGAAATGAACGACGTCTCCATTCACGAGGTTTTCACCGGATTTAAATTTATCGGGGAGAAAATCAAGGAGTTCCGGGAGACCGGCGAATACAATTTCATCTTTGGATTCGAGGAGAGCATCGGCTTCCTGGCGGGTACCTATGCCCGGGACAAGGACGCGGTGGTGGCCTCCATGCTGGTGGCGGAGATGGCTTGCTACTACCGAAACCGGAATATGAATCTGGTGCAGGCATTGCAGGCACTCTACGAAAAATACGGGTTCTATCGGGAACATACCACTTCCGTTCAGTACGAGGGATTTGATGCCGGCGAGAAGATGCGCGCCCGGATGGATCGAATCCGCGAAGAAGTCCCGACGGAAATCGGACTTCCGGTTCTTCGGATTCGGGATTACGAGAAACAGGAAATTCTGGACCGGGCCACCGGCGAACGGGTATCCACCGGAATGGAACCGTCCAACGTGCTCTACTACGAGCTGGCGGACCGCTGCAACCTGGCGGTTCGGCCATCCGGAACGGAACCGAAAATTAAAATCTATGTGATGGCACAGGGGGATTCCATGGAGAAGGCGGAAGCCAATCTCCGATGCATTGAAGACGGCATAATGGAAATGCTGAAACGAGAGAATTAACCGGAAAGGATAAATGGATGGATATTCGCGTGAACCTGAATTATTCGGGAGTCGACGAAGAAGCAATTAAGAATAGAAGAGATGCGGCAGCAGAAAAACTTCGGGCGCTGTGGTCTGGGGAAATGGAGTACACCGGTTGGGTGGATTACCCGGCGCGGTGCAGCGAAGAAGAGATTCGCCGGCTGGAAGAGACGGCGGATGGCATTCGCGGAAACAGCGAGGTTTTTCTGGTTCTGGGGGCTGGCGGATCCTTTATGGGGGCAAAAGCAGTGATTGATCTGCTGCAGTCTCCGGATTCCGGCATGGAAGTGATTTTCGCAGGATACAATTTCAGCGCTCGCTACGTGATGGAGATCATGCGGCGGGTAGGCGACCGGGATGTGTCCCTTTGCGTGATATCCAAATCCGGCACCACTATGGAAACCCTGACCGCGTACAGCATATTTGAAAAATGGATGAAGGAACGGTACGGGTCGGAAGCCGTTTCCCGCATCTACGTGATTACCGGGGAGGAGTCCAACTATCTCCGGAACAAGGCGGAAGAAGAAGGCATTTCTTGCTTCAGCCTGGAGAAAAACATCGGCGGACGGTATTCCGTGTTCTCGCCGGTAGGGCTGTTGCCGATTGCGGTGGCGGGGATTTCCATTCGGGAATTCCTGAACGGTGGAAAGGCGCTGGCGAAGGCAGAGGCTTTTGAGGGAGATGCTCTGGACTATGCCATTGCCCGGCAGGAACTGTACGCCCGGGGACGGAACGTGGAAGTCTTTGAGTCTTTCGATCCCTATTTCAATTACTTCGGGGAGTGGCTGAAACAGCTCTTCGGGGAAAGTGAAGGAAAAGAAGGAAAAGGAATACTTCCGTATACTTTAATATTCAGCCGGGACCTCCATTCCATGGGGCAGTTCCTGCAGCAGGGTCACCCTTGCTTCTTCGAAACGCTGTTCACCCTCTCAGAAGAGGGAACCGGCGCGGCCATGGATTACCCGATTCCGGAAACGGCACTGGATTACCTGGTGGGCAAAACCCTGAACCAGATCAATAAATGCGCGGAGCGGGGCGTCTTCGATGCCCACGTGAAGGCGGGGATTCCGGTCATCGAGATCTCCATGCCGAGTCAGGATGCGTACCACGTGGGAATGCTGATGTATTTCTTCGAAGTGCAGTGCGCCGTGTCGGCGCTGCTGGCGGAGGTGTGTCCTTTCGACCAGCCGGGCGTGGAGGCCTACAAGCGGGAGACCCGGGCCCACATTCGAGAACTTGCGGAATAGGTGCTGTGTGCCGGCGCCGCAAAAAGCAAAAAAGCAACTCGCTAAAACGAGTTGCTTTTTCTATTTCACAATCCTACCACCGGAAATGTTTACTTCTTTGTGCGTACGCTGTAGAACCGGCTGAGAAGCTGGTTCAGCATTACGATTTCGTCGGAAGTGAGCATGCCGATTTTCTGAACAACCGGAATGGTTTCCGGTCGTTTCTGCAATGCATGCAACGCTTGCTTGAGTGACGGGTTCTGCTCAATTGTCTTTGCAAGGGCCAGTGCCTTCGGATCAACATCGTATTTTGCTGCTTCATCGCTTTCTTCCAAAATTTCAGAAAGACTGATACCAAAATGTTCCGAAATTCTTCTTGCTACGGCCATCCGTGGAACGGCTACACCATTTTCCCAGGTTGAGACTGCCTTATCCGTTACACCAGCAATTTCCCCGAGCTGTCCTTGTGTTAAGGAATAATTCTTCCTTAATGCCTTAATGTTGTCTGCTATTGTCTTCATAGGTCCTCATCCTTTTGTTTACCCCAGAGTACTAGCTTGTTAAACTCTCAACTTATTATATGTTTTCTTAAAAAAAAACGCAATAGAAAATCTCACAAAATTTACAAATAAATCTATATAATAAAAAGAAACAGTGTGTTATAATAATAGCAATATTAGTTTTAGTGTATGTTGGCAGTTGAGAAAAACGAAGCTGGCTGGCAATCCGTAGAACGGAGGAACGATTATATGAATATATTTACTGCTGAACGGGAGAAAAAACCGGTGAAACTTTACCATGCAATTATCTCATTCCTAGGACTCGTTATTGTGATGTCTGTAGGTATTGTGAAATTTGGCGTAGATCCCCATATTCCGATGTTTATTGGAGTGATTATTACGGCAATTGTATCCCTCTCCTTGGGATTTAGCTGGAGTGAAATCGAACATATGATGGTGGATGGAATTTCCAAAGCCATGCAGTCCATCTTAATTCTGGCAATCGTTGGAATGATGATTGGTGTATGGCTGTTGTCCGGAACCATTCCGACCATGATTTATTACGGTCTGACATTGCTCCGCCCGTCCATCTTCCTGATTGCGGCGGTGCTGATTTGTTCCATCACCTCTCTGGCAACGGGTACTTCCTGGGGAACCATGGGAACCATGGGTCTTGCACTGATGGGAATCGGTCACGGGCTGGGAATGCCGGTGGGACCGACTGCCGGAGCGATTCTGGCCGGAGCGTATTTCGGCGATAAGATGTCGCCGCTGTCCGATACCACGAACTTGGCACCGGCAATGGCCGGAACGGACGTGTTCACTCACGTGAAGTTCATGCTTCGCTCCACTCTATTCACCTATGCAATCGCACTGGTATTCTTCGGATTTATCGGATTCCGATTTGCATCCGGTGGAACCGCTGATACTTCCCAGGCACAGATTCTGATGGAAGGACTTAAAAACAATTTCAACATCAATCCGATATTGCTTCTGCCGCCGCTGGTGGTAATTCTGGCCATTGCATTGAAGATTCCGGCCATTCCGGGAATCACGTTAGGACTGCTTTCCGCAGCGGTGATGGCACCGATTTTCCAGGGAAATCTGAAGATTTTCAGTGATTCGCTGGAATACCTGCATACCGGCGTTACCTTTGGTGATATTCTGAGTGTTGGAAGAAACGGCTTCTTCTGCAAGACGGAAGTGGATGCGCTGAACAGCCTGCTGACCACCGGAGGCCTGATGAACATGGCTTCTTCCATTCTGATGACCGTCATCGCCATGATGTTTGGAGGAATCATGGAAGGCACCGGACAGCTGGCGGTAGTAATCGAAGCGATTATCAAGAGAATTCACAGTGCAGCGGGTCTGGTGGGCGTAACGGAACTCACCTGCTTCCTGTCCAATATCGTGATGCCGGAACAGTACATCTCCATCCTGGTTCCGGGCAGAATGTATGCACCGGCATACCGGAAGGAAGGCCTGCACCCGAAGACATTGTCCAACGCACTGGAATCTGCCGGAACGGTTACATCCTGTCTCGTTCCGTGGAACACCTGCGGAATGTTCATTGCCACCACGCTGGGTGTAACCACCGCACAGTATCTGCCATGGGCAGTGTTCAACTACATGATGCCACTCGTATGCTTCGTAATGGCATTCTTCGGAATCACCGTTGCAAAGATGACGCCGGAAGAACAGGCGCGCGCCAATGCCGGCGAAATCGTATAGTATTTTTACGAAATATCTCATTCATAGACTATAAAAAAACAGGTTCGGATTGCGGAAGCGCCCGGACCTGTTGTGATATTTCATAAAAAATATAAACGATTTGTCTCGAATGTTCAATTTTTCATACCATGTATTGGAGATGGAATGCATGTATGATAAAATGAAGCGGTAGAGGTAGAAATATGGGAAAACTACAGCCATTGATAGATAAATTGCACGAGAATCACATTTTGTCGGCGACGGAATATGTGGAACTTCTGGAACAGCGGAACCCGGAGGATACGGAGTTCATGAGAAAGCTGGCACAGGAAGAGGCGCAGAAGGTGTTCGGCAATCGGATTTACGTGCGGGGATTGATTGAATTCTCAAATTATTGTCGGAACGATTGCTTGTATTGCGGGATTCGCCGAAGCAATGCCAAGGCGGATCGGTATCGTCTGACGAAGGAAGAAATTCTGGCTTGCTGCAGAGCCGGATACGGGTTCGGTTTCCGGACGTTCGTGCTTCAGAGCGGCGAGGATATGGGGTTCAGCGCTGAGACGATTTGCGATATCGTGAAGAGCATTCGGACGGAATTTCCGGACTGCGCCATCACCCTCTCGGTGGGGGAACGGAGCCGGGAAAGCTACGAAGCGTTCTACCGGGCTGGAGCGGAGCGATATCTGCTTCGTCATGAGACGGCATCGGAGGCGTTGTACGAGAAGCTCCATCCGAAAGAATTGACGCTGGCCAACCGGATGCGGTGCTTGCGGGACTTGAAGGATATCGGGTTCCAGGTGGGAGCCGGATTCATGGTGGGCGCGCCGGGACAGACGGTGGAACATCTGGCGCAGGATTTTCTGTATCTGGCGGAGCTGAAGCCGCACATGATCGGTATCGGGCCGTTCATCCATCATCAGGACACGCCGTTTCGGGATTGTCCGGACGGAACCCTGGAGATGACATTGTACTGCTTGAGCATACTTCGTCTGATGTTTCCGAACGTGCTTTTACCCGCCACCACGGCGCTTGGAACCATTGACCCAAGGGGGCGCGAGCTGGGCGTGGAAGCCGGAGCGAATGTCATCATGCCCAGCCTTTCGCCGAAGGAGGTGCGGGGAAAGTACCTTCTGTACGACGGAAAGATCTGTACCGGGGAGGAGGCAGCGGAATGTCACGCCTGCCTGGAGAATCGGATGAAATATATTGGATATCAAATAGTCACGGACCGGGGGGATTATCCGGGATGGACGAGAGAATAAAAGGAGGAATGTATGATAACTGAGACAAGACCGTATATGTCTTGGGACATGGCAGGTTCTTTTATGACGCAGGCTTTCATGAAGCTGGGCGTGCCGGAAGAGGATGCGAAAATCTGTGCCGATGTCCTGATGGAGAGCGATCGCCGGGGAATTGAGAGCCACGGAGTGAATCGATTCAAGCCGATTTATGTGGACCGCATTAAGAAGGGAATTCTGAATCCGGTGACGAAGATTGATATTCTGAGAGAATCTCCGACCACCGCCGTGCTGGATGCCAATGACGGAATGGGAATGGTGGCCAGCAAGCAGGCTATGGATATGGCCATCGAGAAGGCGAAGAAGTACGGAACCGCTTGCGTGGCTGTCCGCAATTCTTCTCACTACGGAATCGCCGGATATTGGGCTTCCATGGCGACGGATCAGGGCATGATCGGTATCACCGGTACCAATGCGCGTCCGTCCATCGCACCGACGTTCGGCGTGGAGAACATGATGGGTACCAACCCGCTGACCATCGGTCTCCCCAGCGATGAGAAGTATCCGTTCCTGATCGATGCGGCAACCTCCATCACTCAGAGAGGCAAGCTGGAATACTACGAGCACATCGGAAAGGATACACCGGCGGGCATGGTTATCGGAAGAGACGGTTCCGCACTGACCGATACTTCTTACATTCTGAAGGCATTGACCACCGGAGATGCGGCACTGGCACCTTTGGGCGGCATCGGCGAGGAGATGGCCGGATATAAGGGCTACAGCTACGCAGCAGCCATTGAAATCCTGTCGGCGGCGCTGGCACAGGGTAATTTCCTGAAGAGCCTGACCTGCTATGACGAAAACGGCGGATTGAAGCCATATCATCTGGGACACTTCTTCGTGGTAATCGATCCGGAAGCATTCATGGGTCGGGAAGCCTTTGAGAAGACCTGCGGAGATATCCTTCGGGCACTGAGAAATTCTCAGAAGGCACCGGGCGAGGATCGCATCTATACGGCGGGCGAGAAGGAATGGATTATGAAGGAATACCGTGCGGACAAGGGTGTTCCGATGAGCGAAGCGGTTCAGAAGGAATTCATCGAAGTTCGGGACGAATTCGGAATTGACATTACCTTCCCGTTTGAATAAGACAATTTAATATTTGATTCATATTGCTTGGATAGTTTACATTAAAAAGGGATGATACTATGATTCGATTAGCAATTAATGGATTTGGCCGAATCGGCCGACTGGCTTTCCGTAAAGCTATGGAACTGGAGAACTTTGAAGTTGTAGCGATTAACGATTTGGCATCTCCGTCGATGCTGGCGTACCTGCTCAAATACGATAGTGTACAGGGGGCGTATTTGGGACATCAGGTGGACAGCACGGAGAACAGCCTGGTTGTGGACGGCAGCGAAATCACGATTTACAAGGAGCCGGATGCTTCGAACCTTCCGTGGAAGGAACTGAATATTGATTTGGTGCTGGAGTGCACCGGCTTCTACACATCGAAGGCAAAAGCTCAGGCACATCTGGATGCCGGCGCAGGGAAGGTGCTGATTTCTGCCCCTGCGGGAAATGATATGAAGACCATTGTCTACGGGGTCAATCACGAAACCCTGACGGCAGAGGACCGAATCGTTTCCGGTGCATCCTGCACCACCAACTGCCTGGCGCCGATGGCAAAAGCATTGAACGATTACCGTGAGGTGAGAACCGGTTTCATGACCACGATTCACGCGTATACCGGCAATCAAAAAATTCTGGATGCACCGGACAAAGGGGACAAATTCCGGAGATCCCGTGCGGCGGCAATCAACATCGTACCGACGACGACCGGTGCGGCGCAGGCCATCGGAAACGTCATTCCGGAGCTGGCGGGAAAACTAATCGGTTCGGCACAGCGTGTTCCGGTAGCAACCGGCTCCATCACCATTCTGGATGCGACACTGAAGGATTCGACGGACAGCGTGACGGTGGAAGGGATTAATGCGGCCATGAAGGCAGAACAAAATGAATCTTTTGGCTATAATGAGGATGAAATTGTGTCCACCGATGTAATCGGCATGAGTTACGGTTCTCTGTTCGATGCGACCCAGACATTGGCGCAGCGGTGCGGTACAAATATCTATGAGGTTAGAGTGGTTTCCTGGTATGACAATGAGATGAGTTATGTGAGTCAGCTGATTCGCACCATGACTTATATGGCATCTCTTTAATACATTATTGTAACTTGTTTCTGAAAGGAGATATAGGAAATGGAAATCAAAGAGGCAAGACAATATGTAATTGATCGACTCAATTACGCATTCAAACCGAAGTCCGTAGCGGTAATCGGCGCGAGCCGGAATGAGAAAAAAGTTGGCTTTAAGGTCATTCAGGGCCTGCGTCGATGCGGGTATGAAGGAATTATTTATCCGATTAACGTGAAGGCGACGGAAGTTGCCGGCTTACCGGCATACAAATCCATCCTGGATGTTCCGGATGACGTGGATTTGGCATTTGTTTCCCTTCCGGCAACGGGTGTTTTCGAAGCTCTGGAACAGTGTGTGGAGAAGAAGGTGAAAATCGCCGTGGTTTCTTCCTCCGGATTCGGAGAAATCGGAAATAAGAACCTGCAGAACGAGATTACCGAGTATTGCAGAGAGAATGGATTGCCTCTGATCGGACCGAACCTGGTAGGTATCGGAACTCCGTATCACAACTATAACTGCGGTTTCGTACCGTATCTGCCGAACAAGGGACCGGTTGCCCTGATTTCTCAGTCCGGTTCCAACCTTCTGGCGGCACTGGGTTCTTCCCAGCTGGATCACTTCGGCATCAGTATGTTCGTCGGTCTGGGCAACAAGGCAGACGTGGACTTCAGTGAAGTCATTAAGTATGCAGAGCAGGAAGAGCACACCAAGTGCATCGCCGTATACATCGAAGCTCTGGACAGCCCGGAAGCATTCAAGAAAGCATGCCTGGAGTGCGAGAAGCCGATCACCGTTATCAAGGTAGGCTCATCGAAAATCGGTGTAAAAGCAGCATTTGCCCACACCGCTTCCGACAATACCGGACATAACAATGCGGAATACGATCAGCTGTTTCAGGAATCCGGCGTAATGAGAGAAGAAACCTGGCAGGAATTCCTGGACACCTCTCTGGCGCTGGGAATGTGCCCACCGCTTCGCGGAGACAACGTAGTAATGATTACCAACGGCGGCGGAGCCGGACTGCTGGCCTGCGATCACTTTGAACGACTGGGAATGCCTCTGAAGGAACTGAAAGAAATTTCTCAGAACCTGCGCAGCGCCATCCGGAAATACATGCCGTCCTTCGGCTCTCCGCTGAATCCGGTAGACATCAGCGGTACTGCAACATCCGAGATGTACGGCGGCGCACTGCGTACCGCATATCGGGATGAAAATGTGGACGGAATCGTGATTTCCGTATGCCCGACCGCTGTTACCGACGTGGAAGCGATTACGGATACGGTCATCGAAATTCACAAACAATACAAGACGCTGGGCAAACCGTTCATCATGGAGTGTCAGGGCGGAAACGAGTGCCGTGAAGCAATCATGAAGCTGAGAGATCACGGAATTCCGGCCTTCTCCACCATGGAGCAGGCAGTCAATGCCATGGTGGCACTGAGAGAGTACAGTCACATCATGAGCAGGAAAGAGGAGCTGCTGAAGCAGGCTCACGCAGAAGAAGAAAAGTAAGATATCGGAGTTAGAATGAATAAAGACAAACTTATCAGAATATTTACGGCACTGGTAATCCTGCTGGCCATCCTGTTTTTCTCGGTAGGAAAGTGGACATACAGCGGCATTGCCATTCTGGCGGCACTGGCTATCCACATGAATACCGGAGGCGGAGACTTTAATCATCGAAACCTGTACGAAAAGAAGGTGCAGAACACGGCCGGCTGGACCTTGGAAGAAATCTGCAAGCGCCTGGGATCTTTGGAGACACCTCTGGGGACTTGTTGGATGGGGTCAAAAAAAGAAAATAACGAAAAATGCATTGTTTTCGGACCGGCCCTGTTCAAGGATTACATTTTGATAACCGCCGACGAAAAGGAAATCTGTTTGGTATCCGGAACCGATACGGATCATCTGGCTGTGCCGGAATCGGAGCAGTGGCGTTTCGATCAGCTTCTGGATACGGAGAATCTGGCGGTTACGCCGAAGCGGTATTCGGCTTTTGCAGGCGACAAGGTGATGACTGCCGTGCTGCTGGACGATTTGGCCGAACTGCTGAAAGCTCAGATGTCCGGATCCGGTGAAATGCCGGAGTCCATGGACATGTATACGCTGTACCATTACAACAGTACGGATACCACCGTTCGGGATATGGACGAGAACTGCTACGCCCGCACCTCCGTGGTGTTCGAACCGCTGTCCATTATCATCTACGATATGGACGGAAATGAAGTGGCAACGGTGACGGGAGATAAGAAGAAACGGACCGATGGATTCGAAGTGCGAATCTCCGGAGAAAAGTACGGTACCGTATATTACGATAAGTCGTCGAACAACGATGCGTTCTATTTGGATGGCCCCGACGGTCGATTCCGCCTGGAATCCTTCCGGGCGGTTCGCCGGGGCAATATCGGTATGAATTATATTCTGACCCTGAACGGAGAGCGAAAAGCGGTGATGGCATCCTCACCGCGAATTCGCTTTGAATCCACCGGATTAATCGAAAACGATGTAATCTGCAGCTTGGATAACGAGTACCTGCTGTGGTACATGATTCTGCAGGAACTCATCACCGCGCTGAACGGGTTTGTGAAATAGGAAAGAATTAGGAGGCAGAACATGAATAGGATTCTTGTTCCAATCGATGGTTCGCCAAAGAGCCTGATTGCACTGGAGCACATTAAGACCACCTTCTCTCCGAAGGCTTTCGAAATCGTGCTGATGATGGTGCACGAGAACCTGATGATGATTACGGATAAGGAGGCCATCCAACAGATTCAGGATGAGCTGGATTCCCAGCTGGAAATCATCGCAAAGAATCTGGAGCGATATTCCGTTGTTCGAAAAACCGCCATCGGAAAACCGGGGCAGCGAATCGTGGAGTGTGCTCAGGAAATCGGCGCCAGCATGATCGTCATCATGAAATCCACGAAGGTGAACCACAGCAATACTATCGGCATGACCGCTTCCTATATTATCCGACATGCCGGATGTAACGTGCTGGTGGTGCAGGAACGGGCTCGAAATATGAAAGAAGAGTATCGGGGAATGATTTACCGGAACGTGGAGAGCACGGTGAATCTCCGCGGTGCGCTCAGCCTGAAGCAGAGCGAATGCCTGCTCCCGAGCGTAGAAGGAGATGTCATCTACCGGATTCATGTAACCCGGGGCAGGGTGCGGTTCCTTCATCGATCCTACAATCCGGAGACCCGGGAGTGGGATCTTCCGCCGGAGAACGGAGATGACGAAGTCACCGATATCTCCACCGGCGAGACGATGGAAATACCGGTGAACGCCGGAAAAGGCGATGTCATTGACCGGATTCGCGTGGTGAACCGGAACATGAAATCGGAAGCGGTGTTCCATTACCAGATACGAAAAGATGACAGTAATTCCGCTCAGGAGGACCTGACGAAATGAAAAAAATTTGACAAAACGTCGATGTTTTGTTATTCTGAAATGAAACTATAGGAGGAAAAGACAATGAAAAGAATCAAGACAATTTCCACAAGAAACTTAGAGAAATCATCTGTTACCGGTGGTTGTGGCGAATGCCAGACTTCTTGCCAGTCTGCAAGTAAGACTTCTTGCAGCGTAGCAAATCAGCATTGCGAACAGTGCAAGGAAAATTAATTGTGAAGCGCTGCGGTTCGCAGCGCTTTTTGCTGACATTTAGGGCGGTCTGTCTCCTGACAGGTCGCTTTCGTCTATTTGCAGACTCATAGAATTGGAGTGAATTAAGAACATGGTACATCAGTACAAATTAGGTGGATACAACATTGTAATCGATGCCAACAGCGGATCCGTTCATTCGGTGGACGACGTGGCGTACGACATCATCGGCATGTACGAAAATGCGGATTTTGATGAAATCTGCAAGGAAATCCTGCCGAAATACGCTTCGGAAAATCTGACGGAGCAGGACATTCGGGATGTGATGGATGACCTGGAAGAGCTTCAGAAGGAGGGAACCCTCTTCTCCGAGGATATTTTCGAAGAGGCGGCGTCAAAGATTAAGAGAAAGCAATCGGTGCTGAAGGCCATTTGCCTGCACGTGGCCCACGGCTGCAACATGGATTGCCGCTACTGCTTTGCCGGAAAGGGCGATTACAGCGGAAAAGCGGGAATCATGCCACTGGAAGTGGGAAAGCAGGCGCTGGATTATCTGGTAGAGCAGTCCGGAAGCCGGAAGAATCTGGAAGTGGATTTTTTTGGCGGAGAACCGCTGCTGAACTGGGATGTCTGTAAAGAGCTGGTGGCGTACGGTCGCGAGCTGGAAAAGAAATACGACAAGAAATTTAATTTTACCCTCACCACAAACGGATTGCTGATCGATGATGAAGTCATCGATTTCTGCAACAAGGAGATGGGAAACGTGGTTCTGAGCCTGGACGGCCGGAAGGAAGTCCATGATTTCATGAGACATACACAATCCGGGGAAGGAACTTATGATAAAATTATCGAGAAGTTCAAGCGCCTGGCGGATGCCCGGAACCAGCAGAATTACTACATGCGGGGAACTTATACCGCTTACAACAAGGATTTTGCGAAGGACGTGCTTCACATGGCGGACATGGGCTTCAAGGAAACCAGCATCGAGCCGGTCGTCAGCGCTCCGGACGTGGACTACGCGCTCCACGAAGAGGATGTGCCGTTCCTCTGCGAGCAGTACGAAGAGCTGGCAAAAGGCATGCTGGAGCGGAAAAAGAAGGGGGAAGGCTTCAACTTCTACCATTACACCATCGACCTCACCGGCGGTCCGTGCATCTACAAGAGAGTGGCTGGCTGCGGAGTAGGAACGGAATATCAGGCGGTAACGCCGACGGGCGACCTGTATCCGTGCCACCAGTTCGTAGGCAACGACGAGATGCTCATGGGCAACGTATACGAAGGTGTCACCCATCCGGAAATCGTTGAAATGTTTCTGAAGGGAAATAACGTATATACCCGGGATAAATGTCGGGACTGCTTTGCGAAGCGGTACTGTGCCGGCGGATGTTCGGCCAACAACTATCATTCCAACGGGGATATCGATAAAGTATATGAACTGGGGTGTGAACTCCACCGTAAAAGAATCGAATGCGCGATTATGCTGAAGGTGGCCGAGCAGGAGCTGGGACTGGAGGAATAGTTCAGGTATCGTAATAGGAGGGAAGATTATGGAAAAAGTAATTCTGGCATCCAGAAACAAAGGAAAATTGAAAGAGATTCAGGCAATCCTGGAAAAGTTCGGCATGGAAACCATTTCCCGGGACGATGCGGGAATTCCGGAGTTTGAGGTGGAAGAGACCGGAACGACTTTCGAAGAAAACTCTCTTCTCAAGGCACAGGCAATCCTGGATGAGGCCCATACTATCACCATTGCGGATGACAGCGGGTTGGAAGTGGATGCGCTGGAGGGTGCTCCCGGAGTTTATTCCGCCCGTTTTGCGGGGGAGAACTGCACTTTCGAAGACAACAATCGAAAGCTTCTGAAGGAACTGGAAGGTGTTCCGGAGGAGAAACGGGGAGCGGCTTTCGTGTCCGTTATCACCATGCTTTTCCCGGATGGGAGAAAGCTGGTGGCTCGGGGGGAATGCAGAGGGACGATTCTGACAGAGATTCACGGGACGGAGGGATTCGGGTACGACCCGTTATTCCTCCCGGAAGGAGAGAATCGTTCTTTTGCGGAAATGGCACCGGAAGAGAAAAACCGGATCAGCCATCGAGCTCGAGCGCTGGAGAAACTTGAGGATATGATTCGTGAAAAATGTTCATGCTAAAGAGAGATTAACCAAAAAGAATCTTTTGAATATCGCATTCCATGTATGGCGGCAGTTCGATGACCCGTATTACACCGGATTTGCGGCGCAGATTGCATACTTCTTTTTCATGGCGAGTATGCCGACGCTGATCGTGTTGTCCCAGGTGCTGGGTCTGTTCGACGTATCGCTGGATTTCATTAAGGTGTGGCTGGAGACCCATGTGAGCTCCAATGTGAACAGCCTGGTGATGGATTTGTTCAGTGCCACGTCGGTGCAGTTCACCAATACGGTCATGGTGATTGTCGCCCTCTGGTCTGCATCCAGCCTGGAGTTTTCGCTGGGGCGGCTGGAGAGTCATGTGCTGACCAACGGTACCTACCGGTTTGAATTCTGGACGGAGCGAATGAAAGCGATTCCGACGGCGATTATTTCGATTGCGGCCATTGCCTTTTCGCTGGTAATCTACGTATACGGTGAGAATATTATTCAAACGATCTTCCGCCACAGCCGGTTTGCCGAATATTTGGTGGCATTGCGTTTGCCAATTGCGGCGGGACTTTTCTTCTTGATGATTCTCATGAATTATTATTTGCTTCCGCGAATTAAAGTTCCGATTCGCTGTCTGCTTCCCGGCGCGCTGTTTGCCTGGATCGGCATCATGATTGTGACAGCGGTATATTCTGTCTACAGCGATAAGATTGCCCACTACAACATCCTGTACGGAACCTTCGCCAACATCGTGGCGTTGATGCTGTGGTTTTATCTGATTTCCTGGGTGCTTTGCATCGGAATGATGTTCAACAAAGCCTGGGATGAAGTGATGAAACGGGATCGGCTGACGCTGACGAAGATGAGAGGATATCTGAAGGCACAGCTCAAAGGATCCAGTCAGAGCTATGAGAACTTTTTCGTGCGGCCGGATGATTTGCTTTACCCGGAACTGGATTCCGTTGCGGTGAAAATGAGCAAGCGGTATGTGGACGGTTTCGAAAAGGAAATCGAAAAGAAACAGCAGGAGATTCGAAGAAAACAGATCATCGATGCGAAAGCGGATGAGCTTTACACGGAGATGAAACAAAATATTGAAAGAAGAGACAGGGGATTCTTAGATGAGTGATTTAGAGAAGAAGCGGGATCGGATTCTGTTTATTATGAATCCGAAATCCGGAACTATGCAGGCATTCCGGTATTTAGCGGGAATGTTGCAGATGTATTCTGATGCCGGTTTTTATACTTCGGTGCTGATGACCCAGGCAAGCGGGGATGCGAGAGAGTTTGCCATTCAGTATGCGTCGGAGGTGGAGACCATCGTAGTTTCCGGCGGAGACGGTACCTTGAATGAAGTGATTGACGGAGTGATTACGGTGGAAACCCCGGTGCGAATCGGATACATTCCATCGGGAAGTACCAATGACTTCGCATCCAGCGTGGGTCTGCCGAAGAGCATCATGGACGCGGCAGAAGTGGTTCTCACCGGAAAACCTCAGACCTTCGATGTGGGTTCTTTTAACGGAAGATACTTTTCTTACGTGGCTTCTTTTGGGGCATTCACCAGCACGTCATACAGCGTTCCCCAGAACCTGAAGAACATCATGGGCCATACGGCTTACGTGCTTCAGGGCATTCGGGATATCGTGAACATCAAGAAAATCCACGCAAAAATCGTTACGGATCATGGGACGCCAAATGAGGAGATTCACGAGGGGGATTATATATTCGGGGCGATTTGTAACTCTACTTCAGTGGGAGGTCTGCTGAAACTGGATACTTTCGATGTGGATATGAACGATGGAATGATGGAGGTGCTTCTGATTGAATCACCGGCGTCGCTCATCGAATTGAATGAAATGGTGCGGGCGCTGCTGGACGGCTCGTTGGATGCACCGAACATCCAATTCTTCAGTGCACGAGACATCGAGGTGGACATTGAGCCGGGTACTCACTGGACGTTGGACGGAGAATATGAGGAGGGCGCAGATCATGTGGAGATTCACACCCTTCAGAGTGCAATTGAACTGATTGTGTAGAGAATCGCGCAAGAGCGGAGTCTCGGAAAAGGAGTCGTTAATGAAAAAGTTTGTTTCGGAGTTTAAGGAGTTTATTTCCCGCGGAAATGTGCTGGATATGGCCGTAGGTGTTGTCATCGGCGGCGCTTTTACCGCTATCGTCACCGCCTTGGTGGATAACATCATCATGCCGCTGATCGGCATTCTGGTGGGCGGTTTGGATTTCACCGGATTGTCGGTTAAAGTAGGGGAGGTCACCATCGGATACGGGGCCTTCATCCAGGCGGTAATCAATTTCCTGCTGATTTCTTTCGTTATCTTCTGCGTGATTCGAAGCTTTAACAAACTGGCGAAGAAGAAGGAAGAAGAACCGGCGACACCGCCGGCACCGGCCGAAGATGTGGTGCTTCTCCGGGAAATTCGCGATCTCCTGGCAAATCAAGAGAAAAACTCCGATAGATAGTTTTCTTGATAAATCTTGACGAAAAAATGGGAACTCGCCGTGGCATTCCCCTGCCGCGGCGAGTTACTTTTTTGTCAAAAAGAGAGTTCTTCGCAAATATTTGTGAAGAACCGAAGGAACGTGTTGTATTATCTCGGCGGCCGGGCCGGCTTTCCCATTTTTTCCGCCCTGAAGTTCGCGCCCGGAAACCGAATTTATTGGGTTTGCGGGGAATCGAGCGCGAACTCTGGTGTCCGCCGGGCTGGCTTTTCCAAAAATCCAGGCCCGAGGTTCGCGCACGGAAACCGAAAACAATGGGCTTGCGGGGAATCGAGCGCGAACTGTGACGGCGACCGGGCCGCATTGTTCCTTTCTTCCGGCCCGAGGTTCGCGCTTGGAAACCGAAAACAATGGCTTTGCGGGGAATCGAGCGCGAACTGTGACGGCAACCGGACTTGATTTTTCAAAAATCCCGGCCCGAGGTTCGCGCCCGGAAACCGAAATTAATGGCTTTGTGGGGAGAAGAGCGCGAACTGTGGCGGTGACTGGGGCGGCTTGCCCCTTTCTCCAGGCCCGAAGTTCGCGCTTGGAAACCGAATTTATTGGGTTTCCGGGGAGTCGTACGCAAACCGTGGCGGCGACCGGACTTGTTTTTTCAAAAATCCCAGCGCTCGGTTTGCGCATCAAAACCGAAATCAAAGGGTTTCCGAGGAGTCGTACGCAAACCGTGGTGCCAGCCGGGCCGGAATTTTCAAAGTGCCCGGCGCACGGTTTGCGTATCAAAACGGAATTCAAAGGGTTTCCGGGGAGTCGTACGCAAACCGCGGCGGCTGCTAGCCTGCAGGCGTCCGGTTCCCGGTCCGCCTACACAAAAAGGCTGCTTCGCAACAGCGGAGCAGCCCTTTTTCTCTACTTGAATTATTAAAGTGGTTAATTACAGAACGCGAACCTTGATTACGCCATCTGCCTTGATGCCTGCCAGGCAATCCTTGCAAGCGTCTTCTTTAACCAGTGCCAGAGCGTATCCGTATTCGGTGCGGCTCTTGCCGATTTCAACCTTGACAACCTTGTCTGCGCCAACTGCTTCGTTCAGCAGTGCGGTTACGTCAACTTCGCCCTTGTACAGGATACCAACGCGAGTGGTTCCGGCTTCTGCATCCAGGGATACCGGCGGGAAGTTTACGGAGTTTCTGATGTTGCCGTTTTCGATGTAATCCATCAGTTCATCTACTGCCATGGATGCGCAGTTGTCTTCTGCTTCCTTGGTGGATGCGCCCAGGTGCGGAGTGGATACGATGCCCGGCTTGTTGATCAGGTTCTCGTCTGCCAGGTCGGTCATGTACTTTCTCAGCTTGCCGGATTCCAGAGCGGCAATGATATCTTCTTCTACAACCAGGTCCGGTCTTGCGTAGTTCAGAACGATGGCACCGTCCTTCATGTTTGCAATCAGATCTTTGTTAATCATGCCCTTTGTTGCCGGCAGGGACGGAACGTGGATGGAAACATAGTCACATACTTTTACCATCTCTGCAACGTCATCATACATTTTGCATGGTGCGGTCAGGAATGGGTGAACGACTACGGAGTTGCCGACAATGTTCATGCCCAGTGCGTGTGCTGCATTGGCAACTTTTGCACCGATGGCGCCCAGACCGATGATACCAAGAGTCTTGCCTTCGATTTCGGTTCCGGCGAACTGCTTCTTGCCCTTCTCAACCTGGCCGGAAACATCACCTTCCAGGGTGTTTGCCCAGCTGATTCCTTCGTACATGTTTCTGGAACCCATAATCAGACCGGCGATTACCAGCTCTTTAACTGCGTTGGAATTTGCGCCCGGTGTGTTGAATACAACGATGCCTTCATCGGCACAGCGATCCAGCGGAATGTTGTTAACGCCGGCGCCGGCACGACCGATTGCCAGCAGATTGTCGGAGAAATCCATTTCGTGCATCTTGTAGCTGCGGACTACGATTCCGTTTGCTTCGTTAATGTCCTCAGTGAGTGCGTACTGATCGGTAAGACGATCCAGACCTACCTTAGAGATGTTGTTCAGAGTACCAATTGAGTACTTCGCCATTGTGTTACCTCCTGTGATACAACCATTATTGTGTTCTATGATATTTAATGAGAAAACTCTCTCATTACATGCTAGTATATCATTATTGAACTTTACTTTCAATTGCGAAAGAGTTATAATTCTTGTACATGAATCTATATTTAATTAACTGGAGGTAAATACCAATGGGCTATCGTGCAATTAATTTCTCTGCAGGTCCGTCTACCCTTCCTGAAGAGGTACTGAAGAAGGCAGCTGCTGAGATGCTGAACTATGAAGGAACCGGCGAATCCGTAATGGAGATGAGCCACAGATCTGCGGAATTCCAGAAGATTATCGATGATGCGGAGCAGAATCTGAGAGATTTGATGAACATTCCGGATGACTACTATGTACTGTTCCTGCAGGGCGGCGGTACACTGCAGTTCTCCATGGTTCCGATTAACCTGCTGACCAATTCCAAGAAGGCAGACTATATCATTACCGGTAACTGGGCGAAGAAAGCATATGAAGAAGCTCAGAAGTTCGGTGATATTCGTGCACTGGCAAGTTCGGCAGACAAGAACTTCTCTTACATTCCGAAGTTCAAGAAGGAAGATATCCGTGAAGATGTAGATTACGTATACGTATGCTATAACAACACCATTTACGGAACACACTACAACGAAGTTCCGGATGTAGGAGATCATCTGCTGGTAGCAGATATGTCTTCCTGCGTTCTGTCCGAAGAAATCGACGTTACCAAGTTCGGTCTGATTTATGCAGGCGCACAGAAAAACGTTGCTCCGGCAGGTGTAACAATCGTTATCGTTCGGAAGGATCTGGTAGGACATGCACCGGAGAACACTCCGATTTATTTGGACTATGCAATTCATGCAAAGAAGGGTTCTATGTACAATACCCCTCCTTGCTATTCAATCTACATGGCCGGCGAAGTATTCAAGTATCTGAAGAGTATCGGCGGAGTTAAGGAAATGCATGAGAGAGACGTTCGCAAGGCAGGTAAGCTGTATGATTACCTGGATCACAGCGAAATGTTCACACCGACCGTTGCAAAGGAAGACCGTTCACTGATGAACGTTACCTTCGTAACCGGAGATCCGGAACTGGACAAGAAGTTCGTCGCCGGCGCAAGAGAGCGCGGCATGCTCAACCTGGCCGGACACAGAACAACCGGTGGTATGAGAGCCAGCATCTATAATGCGATGCCGGAAGAAGGCGTGGATGCACTGATTGCATACATGAAAGAATTCGAAGATGAGAACAAATAGGGCAAACACCCGGACTCAAAAATCGAATAATATCGGAAAGAGCGTGATGGTGGTCATTTTGTCGGCACTGATGGTGTTGATTGGGGTGACCACCCTCTTTTTAGATGAAACGTTTGCGGAATCTAAGCCGGAGATCGGGGCGGATTCTGCTTTTGTGGTGTCCGCATCTACGGGGCAGACTGTGTATCGGCTGCACACGGACCGAAAGCTGTCGCCGGGCGGTTTTACCAAAATCATGGCGGCCATGGTGGTGCTGGATCGCATGCACGACCGAGCAGAGCTTCGGAATCGGATTACCGTTACCCGGGATGTGGCATCGAAGGGGAAGCTCTTCAAGAAGGGCGACCAAATTACCGTCCGAGATCTTCTGGCAGCTATGCTGGTGGCGGATTCCGATGAGGCCGCCGTGGCTCTGGCGGTGTACTCTGCCGAGAACGTGCCGGCGTTCGTGGAAGCGATGAATACCAAGGCGCAGGAACTGGAGCTGGAGAACACCCACTACACCACGGTGACCGGCAAATACGACACCCTTCAGTATACCACCACGGAGGATATGGGATATCTGGTTCAGGCGGCGTTTAAGTATTCCCTGATTGAGAAATACCTTACGACGGAGGCCTGCACCACGACGGCGGTGGGCAAGACCGCATCGAAAACCCTGCGCCATTCCGATACCTTCCGGTACTCCGGTTTGGTGGCGACCAAAGCGGTGGAGAGCGGCACATCAAAGCATTCGGTGAATTCTTTTGCGTACGCGGAGCAGGACGGCATGAAGCTGATTTCCGTGATTTTTGGAACCGCTGCTAAAGAAAAGGATGCGCAACAGAAACAGCTTCTGGATTACAGCTATGGGAAGGTCGCTCGCCATGCGGTTCGGAAGGCCGGGGCCAAGGTGGGTAAAATCAAAATTCGCCACGGCGCAAGTACCCGGGTTCCGGTATATACGAAAAGCAAAGCGTACGCCTACGTCCCAAAGGAAGGGAGCGACAGCCTGATTCGCACCCAGACCATCATCTACGACAAGCTGGAAGCGCCGGTAAAAGCCGGAACGAAGGCGGGAGAACTTCAGGTCTACGTTGCGGATGAACTGACCGGCACCGTGGATCTGGTGGTAAAAGAAGATGTGAAAACCGGATGGTTTCCGTCCTATCTGTATATTTCCAACGGGCTGACGATTTTGATTGCTGCGGTGCTGCTGTGCCTGCTGTACTTCGTGCTCCGCATTCGGCGAATTCGGAGACGGAAACGGTTGCTGGCAGAACGCCGGCGAAAGCAGAAAATCCGGGAAATTGCCCTGCGAGAATACGAAATTGAAGAGGATCGGAAAAGAAGAAACTGGACCTATCGGTAGAGAACCGAGGGAGTGTGCAGGAGGGAAAAGAGATGTTTGACATCGACGAAGAATTGAAAAAACTCCCCACCTGTCCGGGCGTCTATATGCACAAGGATCGCCTGGGGACGGTAATCTATGTGGGAAAAGCCGTAAATCTGCGAAACCGGGTTCGGCAATACTTCCGGAATTCTTCTCAGCACAGTCCGAAGGTTCGGTCCATGGTGTCCAACATTGCGGAATTCGACTATATCACCTGCGGCACGGAGATGGAAGCGCTGATTCTGGAATGCAACCTGATCAAGAAATACATGCCGAAGTACAACATCCTCCTGAAGGATGATAAGACCTATCCCTACATCGAAGTGACCATGAGTGAAGAGTTCCCCCGGGTAATCCGCACTCGGGAGGTCAAGCGGGATGAGAATCGGTATTTTGGGCCCTATTCCGATAGCACCGCTGTGTGGCGAATTCTGAAAATGATTGATGAAATGTACCCCCTGAAGAAATGCAGTACCCTGCATTTTCCGGAAAACACCCGCCCCTGCCTGAATTATTTTATCGGAAAGTGCAAGGGCATCTGCGTGGGAAAAGCGGACCGGGAGGAATACCTGGAGATGATCCGGGACATTCTGGGCATTCTGGGCGGAAGGGATGCGGGGGTCATCCGGAAGCTGGAAAGAAAGATGATGGAAGCGTCGGATGCTTTGAAGTATGAAGAGGCGGCGAAATACCGGGACTACATTCGGGCGCTGCGGTCCCTCAGCGAGAAGCAGCGGGCCACCATGGTGCGGGAACACGATATCGATATCCTGATTCCGATTCGGACCCACCGCAATCAGATTGTGGCGCAGTACCGGGTGCGGGAAGGCAAGATGATCGGCCGGGAAATCATCTATATGAACGACGAGACGGAATCCACCCGGGAGGAGCTGCTCAGCGCTTTTCTGAAGCAGTATTACCTGTCTACATCCCGGATTCCCAAAGAGGTGATTGTGCCGGTGCATCCGGAAGAAGAGGACCTGATTTCCGAACTTTTGAACCACATCGATGAGATGAACGCGAAAGCGGGAACGGATGTGCCCCACAAAACCCGGCTGTACATACCGGAGCGAGGGGAGAAAAAGGCCATCCTGGACATGACCCTGGCGGACTCGGTGGAGCTGGCCCGTTCCCTGGACGAGAGAGCCGATCGAGACGAGGAACGAAAGAAAAATCTGCGGCAGAAGATTTCGGAGCTGATTCGCCGGGCGGCGGAAATCGATGGGGCGATTCCCCGGCTGCTGGAGGAGGACGATGAAGAGGAGTATCGGGTGGAAGCCTACGATATCTCCAATATGAACGGCCTGGATACGGTGGGCGCCATGGTGGTGTACGAGGGCAGCCGACCGGTGCGGAACGATTACCGAAAGTTCCGGATTCGAACTGCCGAGGGCGACGACTACGGCAGTCTGCAGGAAGTGATGTACCGGAGGCTAAAGCGGGCCCGAGAAGGGGATCCGGGTTTCAGCCGGTATCCGGATATCATGTTCATCGATGGAGGACTGGGACAGGTGCATGCGGTAAAAGCAGTGATGGATGCGTTCCGGTTAACGATTCCGGTGGTGGGCTTGGCAAAAGACGATGCCCATCGAACCCGCGCGGTCGTGTTCACCGACGGAAGTGAAATCGATTTGAAGTCGGAACCTCTGCTGTTCAGCTATGCGGGAAACATTCAGGAAGAAGTGCACCGTTTCGCCATTACCTTCCATCGAGGTACGCGAGGAAAGAAGATGACACACTCCGTGCTGGAAGAAATTCCGAAAATCGGGCCGAAGCGGCGGAAGGCACTGATGGAGAAATTCCGCAGCATCGATGCGATTCGAAAGGCTTCCTACGAAGAATTGATGGAAACGGAAGGGATGAATTCCCAGGCGGCAGAAAGTGTTTTGGAATTCTTTCAGCAATAACTTGCTATTTAAAGATATTCATGGTATATTTTGAATTACGATTTATCTCTCCGGAAGGAAGGTGGATCGGGAAATTACATTTATGTTGAAGGTAAGGAGAGTAGCGAAATGGCGGAAGATCAGAACAAAGAGCTGCTGGAAGAAGAAACTGAAGATGATTTCATCACACTGGAATTTGATGACGGTACAGTAGTGGAGTGCTACATTACAGGTGTATTCGATCTGAACGGAAAGGAATACATTGCACTGGAGCCGGATGATGGCACCGATGATGTATATATTTACGGATATAAGGACAACGGTGACGACACGTTCGATTTGGTTGAAATCGAGAGTGAAGAGGAGTTCGGCGCAGCGGTTGAGGAATTCGATCGTCTGATGATGCAGTAATGAAATAAGGCTTTTGCGCCGTTTCAAAGCGGCGCAAAAAACTTTTTTAAAAAAGGGGTTTACAAGCCACCCTAAAGTGTGTATAATAACTATTGTGAGTTGCGAAAGAAACAACTCAGAAAAATAAATCTGCGGATGTGGCGGAATTGGCAGACGCGCACGGTTCAGGTCCGTGTGACCACAAATCATGTGGGTTCGAGTCCCACCATCCGCACCAAGAAAAGCGATATTCTGCGGAATATCGCTTTTTACTTTTATCGGAGGAAAATAAGAAATAAATGGATAACAGACCGATTGGTTTTTTTGACTCCGGACTGGGCGGCCTTACCAGCGTATCTGCACTGCAGAGCCGGCTGCCGAAAGAACGGGTGATATATTATGGGGACACGGCGAGAACCCCTTACGGATCCAAGTCCCCGGAGACAATTCGAAAGTTCGCTTCCCAGATTGTGGACTATCTGGTGAGCAAGGATGTGAAAATGGTGGTGATTGCCTGCAACACCGTGACTTCCCTGGCGTTGGATGATTTGCGGCAGCAGCACCCGGAACTGCCGATTATCGGCGTCATCGAACCGACGGTTCGGAAGGTGGTGCAGAGCCACTGTCCGAATGTGGGAATCATCGCTACCAAAGCGACCATTCAGAGTGATGTCTATGCGCGGCTGCTGCACAACCTGGATCCGTCCATTCGGACCAGCAGCCTGGCTTGCCCGGCGTTCGTGCCGCTGATTGAAGAAGGCATCATCGACAACGAAATTATGGATTTGACCATCCGCTACTACATGGACGATTTCGTTCGGGAAAACGGATTTAATCATCTGATTCTGGGATGCACCCATTATCCGATGATTGCGGATAATCTGAAGCGAATCTACCCCAACATGAATCTGATCAGCTCTTCCGAAGCGGTCATCGATGAGGTGGAGGAGGTGCTGGCGGCTCGGGATCAGTTTGCCGAGCAGCGGACCGAGGAGGACCGGTTCTATGCCAGTGACCTGTCGGATAACTTTATCCGGATGACGGATCGGCTGACAGAGGGAAAAAATTCCAGGATAAAACTGAAAAAAATGGAAGAATAAGGGGGATTATCCCCAAAAAAGTCATTTTATGGAATGGATGTGTGTAAGATTGAGCCCTATCCATTGACAATAATGGCTTTTTTATGTAGAATTACTTGATATTGTTGATATTTTGCCGCGATGCGGCCAGTGGGAGATAATATGGAAACAGAATACAAGTATCGTCTGGATGATGCATCTTTGATTCAGGAGATTATCGACGATCCCATGCTGGATGAATATGTAGACCGGGATTCCTTGGAGAAGATTCGGATGCATGCCGTGTATTTTGATACGGACGACATGGATTTGAGACAATCCGGAATTGCGTATCGAATTCGATATGAGAACGATCGGATTACAGCAACGATTAAGTGGGATAATCACGTGGAGAATGGACGTCATTCCAGAGAAGAATTTAATCTAGTCATAACGGATGAGCGTTTCGCAGAGCATCCGAACATTGAAGCATTTGAGTCCAGTGATGCGTATGATGTGTTGCTGAAGGCAGCCGGTCATAAGGAGCTTCACAAGAAGGTGGAAATGGATTTCACCCGGAAGCTGATTAAGGTGGACACCGGCAATTCCATCAGTGCGCTTTCCTTCGACGAGGGCGTGATTCACGGATTGAACGGAGACAAGGACGTATTGGAGATGGAGCTGGAATGGTACTACGGAAATTCGGAAGATTTCCGGGACATTGCAGAATCTCTGGCAGAGAAATATTCTCTGGAGCCGGAAAACATCTCGAAGCTGCAAAGAGGATTTTTACCGGACGACGAGCCGGAAAAATAAAACAAATTAAGTTCGTTTTTCAGGAGGAATATTAATGAAAACTACTTTTATCGCAAAAGAAGGCAATGATGCAAAGTTTACTATGGTTTTTTCCGGTGAAGAGTTCGAAAATGCTGTAGTGAATGCTTATAAGAACAACAAGGATCGCTTCGAAATCAAGGGCTTCCGTAAGGGAAAGGCTCCGAGAAAGATGATCGAGAACACCTATGGCGAAGATATCTTCTATGATGAAGCGCTGAACGACCTGCTGCAGAGCGGTTATCCGGCAGCTCTGAACGAGTTGGAGCTGGAAGTTATCGATCAGCCGAAACTGAACCTGGGCGAGCTGAAGAAGGGCGAAGATGTTGAAATCACCGCAACCGTTGCTTGCTTCCCGGAAGTTGAAGCAAAGGATTACTTCGGTCTGGAAGTAGAGAAGATCGAGCACGAAGTAACCGATGAGGATATCCAGAAAGAACTGGAGAGAGTTCAGAAGGCTCATTCCAGCATGGAAACCGTAACCGACCGCAAGACGGAAGAGGGAGATACCGTTGTTCTGGACTTTGACGGTTCCGTAGACGGCGTTCACTTTGACGGCGGCAAGGCAGAGAACTTCGACCTGAAGCTGGGTTCCGGACAGTTCATCCCGGGTTTTGAAGATCAGCTGGTTGGAAAAGAAGCCGGTGAGGAAGTAGACGTTCACGTTACTTTCCCGGAAGGTTATCAGGCAGAGGATCTGGCAGGCAAGGAAGCGCTCTTTGAATGCAAGATTAACGAGATTAAGAGAGAGGTTCTGCCGGAAATTAACGATGAGCTGGCAAGCGATGTCAGCGAGTTCGAGACTCTGGAAGAGTATAAGAACTCCATCCGTGAGAGAATGCAGAAAGAGGATGACGAGAGAGCAGACAGCATCATGAAGGACAGCATGGTTCAGAAGCTGATTGACGTGAACAGCGTAGACACTCCGGCATCCATGGTAGAATCCGAAATCGACACCATGATTCAGGGAATGAAGCAGCAGCTGGCATACCAGGGACTGTCTCTGGAGCAGTATCAGAAGTTCACCGGAATGGATATGGCTGCAATGAGAGACCAGGCTCGTATGGATGCAGAGAAGAGAGTTGCATCCAGAATCCTGCTGAAGGCCGTAATCCGTCAGGAGAACATCGAAGCAACCGAAGAGGACATCGATAAGGAAATGGCAGATTTCGCTTCTCAGTACGGACAGTCTGTAGAAGATGTGAAGAAGATGATCGGAAACGACCTGCACTACTTCGAAGAGGATGTTAAGATGAAGAAGGCCATCGACATGATGTTCGAGAAGGCAAATTTTGTTGCTGCTAAGGCAAAGGAAGAAGAATAATCTATGAATACAATTCCAGTAGTTGTTGAACAGACCGGAAACGGCGAGCGCAGTTACGATATTTATTCCAGACTGCTGAAGGATCGAATCATTTTCATCGACCAGCAGGTGGACGAGCACCTGGCCAGCATTGTGGTGGCGCAGCTCTTGTTCCTGGAAGCGGAAGACCCGGAAAAGGATATTAATATCTACATCAACTCTCCGGGCGGAATGGTGACGGCCGGCTTGGCGATTCTGGATACCATGAATTACGTAAAACCGGATATTTCTACCATCTGTGTGGGCCTGGCTGCCAGCATGGGGGCCGTTCTGCTTTCGGCGGGAACCAAAGGGAAACGATATGCTCTGCCCAACGCGGAGATTATGATTCATCAGCCGCTGGGGGGCGCACAGGGCCAAGCTTCCGATATTAAGATTCAGGCCGATTGGATGATGAAAACCAAGGAACGTCTGAACCATATTCTTGCTGAAAATACGGGAAAAGATCTTTCCATTATCGAGCGGGATACCGATAGAGATAATTTCATGTACGCAGATGAAGCGGTGGAATACGGACTGATCGATCGGGTATTGAAGAAGTAATAGAGGAGAATCTGTGAGTAAAAAGAACGAAAACAATGAGCTGGTCTGCTCCTTTTGCGGGAAGACCAGCTCGCAAGTCAAGAAAATTATCGTGGGACCGGATGTAGCAATCTGCAACGAGTGCATCGAGCTGTGCGAATCCCTTCTGGATGAGAAAGAGTTCGTGGAACCGAAGCACATGGAGGAACTTCCGAAGCCAAAGGATATTGCGGATTTCCTGAGCGACTACGTCATCGAACAGGATGAGGCGAAGAAAAATCTGGCCGTTGCGGTGTACAATCACTACAAAAGAATCCGCCATTTGGAGGAGAATGCCGGCGATGAGAAGAACAACGTGGAAATCCAGAAGAGCAACATTCTGATGCTGGGACCGACGGGAAGCGGTAAAACGCTTCTGGCACAGACTCTGGCAAAAATTCTGGATGTTCCGTTTGCCATTGTGGATGCCACTGCATTGACGGAAGCCGGATATGTGGGCGAAGACGTAGAGAACATTCTGCTGAGACTGTACCAGGCGGCAGACGGCGACCTGGAACGGGCACAGAAAGGCATCATCTACGTGGATGAAATCGACAAGATTGCCCGGAAATCCGAGAACATGTCCATCACCCGTGACGTTAGCGGAGAAGGCGTTCAGCAGGCATTGCTGAAAATCATCGAAGGAACCGTTGCCAACGTTCCGCCGCAGGGCGGCCGGAAGCATCCGCTGCAGGAGTTCATCCATTTCGATACGAAGGATGTGCTGTTTATCTGCGGAGGTGCTTTTACCGGATTGTCCACCATCATCAAACGTCGGTTGGGCAATAAGGTCATCGGCTTCAATTCCGATGAGGATCGGGTGGACCTGACGGAGGACCATGAGATTCTGCTGAAGGTGGAACCGGAAGACTTGCTCCGTTTCGGACTGATTCCGGAACTGATCGGTCGTCTTCCGATGATCGTATCCCTTCGGGAACTGACGGAAGAGGCATTGGTTCGAATTATGCGGGAGCCGAAGAATTCCTTGATTCGCCAGTATCAGGAGCTGTTCCGTATGGACGGCGTGGAGCTGGAAATCGAGGACGATGCGGTGAATGCCATTGCCAACAAGGCCATTGAGCTGCATACGGGAGCCAGAGGTCTGCGGGGAATCTTCGAGAAGATGATGACGGACATCATGTTCGAATTGCCTTCTCGGGATGATGTGACAAAGTGCATCATCACGAAGGATACCGTGGAGAACGGTGCGGAACCGGTATTAGAGACAAAATAGCGCTGAAAACGGTGCGAAATAAGAAAACATCAGGCGGCAGGGTTATTTCTTGCCGCCTGTTCTGTATAGATAAAAGGAGGCGCAGATGGAGAGAGAAAGTAGAACGCACATTCCTTACATTGCACTTCGGGGAAAGGCTTTTTTTCCGGATACTTTGGTAGGATTTGATGTGGGTCGGGATAAGTCGCTGAAATCCATTGAAATTGCAATGAACCGGGAGCGTCTGGTGGCGGTGTCCGCCCAGCGAAACCCGGAAGTAAACGATCCGTCCGGAGAGGATTGCTACCTTACCGGTGTGCTGATTCGAATTAAGCAGATTGTTCGCCGCACGGATTACGTTCGGGTGCTGGCGGAATGCGGTCAACGGATTCGATTGGAGAATATTTACGAGGAGAACGGTGCGCTGTTCTGTGATTACGTGCAGGCGGAGGATTTGCCGGCAGATGATGAGGAGGAATTGGAAGCATACGTACGGGCGGTAAAAGAAGCCTTCATTCAGTATGCCAAAGTCCTTCATCCCGGAAGTACGGCGGAAGCCCGCGCCATGGTAGAGGACGTGGAGGATCCGGCGGTGCTCACCAACATCATCGCTGAGGATCTGGATGTTTCCTTTGATGAAAAACAAGCACTGCTGGAAATCGATTACATTCCCGGCCGGCTGGAACAGCTGATTGAACTTCTGAATGGCGAAACGAGAATCGCGATGTTGTCTCAGAAGATTCAAACCAAGGTCATGAAGAATATGGATCGAAGCCAGCAGGAGTATTACCTTCGGGAACAGATTAAGGTAATGCAGGACGAACTGGGACGGGAAACCGGCGAGGATGACGATGCGACTCAGTGGCTGAAGAAGCTGGATGAGCTGCAGTTGGAAGAAAAGACGGATGCGAAGATCCGAAAGGAAATCCAGCGTTTTGCCAAAATGCCGGCCATGAGTCCGGATGCCAACGTGAGCCGGACCTATATCGAAACGATTCTGGAGCTTCCGTGGCACGAGGCCAGCAAGACCAACATCAATATCAAACGAGCAGAAAAGATTCTGAACGAGGATCATTACGGACTGGAGAAGGTGAAGGAAAGAATCCTGGAACATTTGGCGGTGATGCACCTGACCAAATCCATTCAGGGGCCGATTCTCTGCCTGGTAGGGCCGCCGGGCGTGGGAAAGACGTCCATCGCCCGTTCCATCGCCAGAGCGACCAACCGGGAGTTCATTCGAATGTCCCTAGGCGGCGTTCGGGACGAAGCGGAAATTCGGGGACACCGTCGCACTTACGTGGGTGCCATTCCCGGACGAATCATCAACAGCATCAGCGAGGTGGGGACCAACAATCCGCTGTTCCTGCTGGATGAGGTGGATAAGCTGGGAAATGATTTCCGGGGTGATCCGGCATCTGCACTGCTGGAGGTGCTGGATCCGGAACAGAACAAGGACTTTACGGATCACTATCTGGAAATCCCGTTCGATCTGTCCAATGTGATGTTCATCACCACGGCCAACACCACACAGACTATTCCGAGACCGCTTCTGGACCGGATGGAGGTGATTGAACTTTCCAGTTATATTGAAGAGGAGAAGGTTCGAATTGCTGAGGATTATTTGGTTCCAAAGGTTCTGAAGTCCTATGCGATCCGGAAGAACCAGCTCACCTTCTCGGAATCCGCAATACGGGAAATCATCCGGTACTACACCCGGGAGTCCGGCGTGCGGAATCTGGAACGGCAGATTGCATCCGTATGCAGAAAAGTTGCAAAGCGAATTGTAACGGAAAAGAAAAACAAGTATACTGTAAATAAGAGAAATCTCGAAAATTATTTGGGAGCGAAGATTTTCCGGGAAGATTTGATGAATCTGGAACCGGGAATCGGCGTCACCACCGGCATGGCCTGGACGGCAGTGGGCGGTGTGACCCTGCAGATTGAAAGCGTGCGGATGCCGGGAAGCGGTCATCTGATTCTCACGGGACAGCTGGGAGATGTGATGAAGGAATCCGCGCAGACCGCCATGGGATACATCAAGTCCCTGTCGGAAAAGTACGGTCTGGACGCATCTGTTTTTAAGGATAACGATATTCAGATTCACATTCCGGAGGGTGCCACCCCGAAGGACGGTCCGTCGGCCGGCGTGACCATGTGCACGGCGCTGTTCTCCCTGCTGTCCGGAAAGAAGGCACGGCGGGATATCGCCATGACGGGAGAGATTACCTTGCAAGGCAATATCCTTCCGGTGGGCGGAATCAAGGAGAAGGTGCTGGCTGCGTACCGGCAAGGGATTCGCAAAATCCTCCTGCCAAAGGATAACGCGGCGGACATCGAAGAAATTCCGAAATCCGTGCGCAGCCGATTGGAATTCGTCTTGCTGGAGAAAGCAGAGGAGGCGTTCCGAGAGGTGCTGATTTCGGAGGAAAGCGAGAAAGAGAACTAGGATGAGAATCACAAAATCAGAATTGGAAGCGGTTGCGGTAAAACCGGCACAGTATCCGGAAGCGAACCGCTATGAAATTGCCTTTGCGGGCCGGTCCAACGTGGGGAAATCCTCCCTGCTGAATCTTCTCACCGGCCGGAAGGCCCTTGCCAGGGTCAGCGGAAGTCCGGGAAAGACGCGTACCATCAACTTCTATTTGGTGAACGATGATTTCCGGATTGTGGACCTGCCGGGGTACGGGTATGCCAAGCTCTCCCGTTCCGAAACGGAGAAGTGGGGCGCCATGATGGAGGCGTATCTCAGCAAGAGACCGGGTCTTCTGAAGGTGGTGCAGCTGGTGGATATTCGCCACGAGCCGTCGGCGCAGGATGTGCAGATGTACGATTACCTTCGGTACTACGGTCTGGACGGCGTGGTTGTGGCCACGAAGGCGGATAAGATTTCCAAGAACCAGCAGCAGAAATCCATCCGGCAGATTCGGCAGAAGCTGAATATGAAAAAAGAAGATGCAGTAATTCCGGTGTCGGCGCTGAAGCGCACCGGACAGGAGGAGCTGCTGGATGTCATTGAGTCGATTTTAAACAAGGAGAGATCGGAAGATGAGCACAAATGATCATGTAATCGGAAAAATTCTCTTCACGGAGGCGGAAATCCGGAAGAGAGCGGAAGAGCTGGGTGAAGAAATCAGCAATGAATTCAAGGGCGAAGAGCTGGTGGTCATCGGCACATTGAAGGGATCCATTCCGTGGATGTGCGACCTCATGAAGTGCCTGGATCTGGACACCGTCATCGACTTTGTAAAGGCCAGCAGCTACGGTTCCAGCACCACCACCTCCGGTGTGGTGAAGATTTCCATGGATACGGAACTGAACCTGTACAACAAGAACGTACTGGTGGTGGAAGATATCGTGGATACGGGAACCACCCTCAAGTACCTGCTGGAGAAGCTGAACGAGCGCCATCCGAAAACCCTGAAGGTATGCACCATGCTGGACAAGCCGTCCCGGAGAACCGCTGATTTCCATGCGGATTACATCGGCTTCCAGGTGGAAGACCTGTTCGTCATCGGCTACGGCCTGGATTACGACCAGAAGTACCGAAACCTGCCGTACATCAGCTACCTTCAGAACGAAGGAAAATAAACAATAATTCCAGACAACCTTGCAAGGAGGCGGAGAAATGAAAATCAGATTTTGCGGAGCAACCGAAGGCGTTACAGGATCCTGTCACCTTCTGATTACGGATAAAGCAAACGTGCTGTTGGATTGCGGGCAGTTCCAGGGCGGGAAAGCCCAGGATCGCCTGAACTACCGGGAGTTTCCCTTTGAACCGTCCGAAATCGATTGTCTGGTGCTGAGTCACGCACACATCGATCACTGCGGGCGGATTCCCCTTCTGGTAAAAAGAGGTTTTCGCGGAAACATCTTCTGCACCAAAGCGACGGCGGATCTTCTTCCGATCATGCTCCGGGACAGCGGGTATATCCACGAGAAGGAAGCGGAGTGGGCCAACAAAAAGGCGGAACGAAAAGGACAGCCGCTGGTTCAGCCGCTGTACACGGTGGCGGACGCGGAGGAATCCCTTCGCTATGTGCATCCGGTTCTGTACGATCAGCTCATTGAGGTGAGTGAGGGCATTCACGTCTGCTTCAACGATGCGGGCCATATTCTGGGATCGGCGGAAACGGAGCTCTGGGTGCAGGAGGGCGATGCGGAGACGAAAATCGTTTTCTCCGGGGACCTGGGGGTGAATCACCGGCCGATTCTTCGGGACCCTACCATCATTCGCCATGCGGATTATGTCATCATGGAGAGCACCTATGGAAACCGTCTCCATCCGGAGAACGCCATGAGCATCGAGAAATTGGTAAAGGTGATTCTCCGCACGGTGGAGCGGGGCGGAACGGTGGTAATTCCGTCCTTTGCCGTAGGACGAACTCAGGAGATGATCTACCAACTGAACATGCTTTACGATGAGAATCCGGAGATTTACGGAAAGCTGAAGAACGTTCCGGTGTACATCGACAGCCCGATGGCCAATGCGGCGACGGAAGTCTTTAAGAAGAACACGGCGGTGTTCGACGATGACTTCAAGGCGTTTATGGATAAGGGCGATCATCCGCTGGAATTCAAAAATCTTCATTTTACCCAGTCCACGGAGGAATCCCAGGCGCTGAACAGCGATCGGAAACCGAAGATTATCATTTCTGCCAGCGGCATGTGCGAAGCCGGCCGAATTCGCCATCACCTGAAGCACAACCTGTGGAACCCAAAGTGTTCCATCGTGTTCGTGGGATACCAGGCGGAAGGCACCCTTGGCCGGAAATTGGTGGAAGGTGCGGAATCGGTGAACCTCTTTGGCGAGGAGATTCAGGTCAATGCGGAAATCGTGAATCTGGAAGGCTTCTCCGGTCATGCGGATCGGGACGGATTGGCGCATTGGGTGGGCTCTTTCGTTACCCATCCGGTGGTATTCTTGGTGCATGGCGAGAAGGAATCCAAGGAAGATTTTGCCGCTTACCTGGGGGAGAATCTGGATATCCATCCGATTGTGATACAGCAGAACAGTGAGTTTGAACTGGTTCCGGGACGCCGGCCGGAAGGAACTCATATGGAACCGGTATCCACGTTCCAGCTGGATGCGGATGAAATCAATGCCCTCCGGAACAAGATTTCCGGACTCAGCAGTTCGATTGGAGATTTGCTGAACACCGCTGCGGTGGAAACCGGAAAGAACATCAGTCCGGAACGGCTGATTGAAATCAACAACATCATTCAGGAACTGGCGGAATCGGAAGCCAACCTGAAAGCGACGCTGTTGGAGGAAGCGGAAGAAGGGCGAGTTTCTGAATGAGAAGTTTAAGAATCCCGGGAAAAAGTACTTTTTTTGAGGGTTTCAGTCCTTTCTTTTTCAAGTGAATGTACAGCACCATCCTTTGGCGATACAATGGAGCCGAAAGGATGGTGTTTTGTTATGAAGGAATATCAGATTCAGAAGGATCGGAAGCGAGTTCTTCCCAGCGAAGTGTATTATCAGTGTCTATGGGTGGTAAAGGATATGAATCGGCTCCAAGAGATTGCCGGAATGGAATTTCGCCGGGAGATGCTGGCGGAGGATGTGCTCACCTACGGAAATACGGCAATGCAGGAAAGTCCGGTGGCGGCAGAGGCGATGTTTAAACTGGACTGCATCCATCGGGCATTGATGGAGATTCCGGAGATTTACAGGGAGGGGATCATCGAGAATATTCAGACCCGAAGGACCGGGTATCCATGTTCTGCCCACGAAAATACCTGGAAGAAATGGAAGCAGCGTTTTATCTATATGCTGGCGGAAAACCTGCGGTTGATTCCGTAAAAAGTGTACTGAAGGGGAATTTTTTTTATGATATGATGGGGCTGTCAGATAGGGCGATACGAAATTACTGGCGAATGACGTAACGTCTCTATTGTTTTCACTTCTATTATTTTAAGATGCGAGTGCATCTGGGTATCGGCGGCAGCAATGCCGCCACTTTTTTGTTTTACGCTTTATTCCGGAATAAAAAAGTGATAGAATATTTAAATAAACGATAAAACTTATTTGTAAAGAGATTAATATATATAGGGAGTGTTTTATGGCTTTTCCGGAAAAAACATTGCAATCGGAAGTGGTGTATGACGGTCCGATTTTTCGAATTCGCAAAGATAAAGTGACGGTAGTGGGCGGAAAGACCTCCTATCGGGATATTCTGGAGCACAACGGTGGGGCGGTGATTCTGGCGGTAAAAGAAGACGGCAGAATTCTCATGGTGCGGCAGTTTCGAAAGGCGTTGGAGCGGGAGGTGCTGGAACTTCCGGCGGGAAAGATTGACGGCGATGAGGATCCCATGGACACGGCACTTCGGGAATTGAAGGAAGAAACAGGCTACCAGGCCGGGAGCATTCGGCATCTGACCACCATCAGCCCGAGCTGCGGATACACCACCGAGCTTTTATACATTTACCTCTGCAAGGATTTGACGCCGGGAGAGACCCATTTCGACGATACAGAGGATTTGGACCTTTATGAATACACGGCGGACGAGTTGGTGGATCGGATTATGAAGGGTGAAATTCAGGACGCAAAGACCATCGTCGGAGTTCTTTTTGCCCGAACCGCAGGAGAAATATAGAAGACACAGGAGACGAAGATGGATGCCTTCATTGAATATTTAAAGAATACGAAAAACAAGGCGGAAAACACTCTCGTTGCCTATCGCCGGGATTTGAAAGCCTTCGAGGTCTTCCTGGAGGGCCGCGGCGGAAAGAGTTTGAACGACTGCAAGGAAAGTGATGCAGCTGCTTACATATTGGAACTGAATAATGAAAGTAAGTCCAAGGCGACGATTAACCGAAAAATTTCTTCTCTTCGGGCATTCTACGATTACAAAATCGATGAAGGGGAACGAGAAACCAATCCTTTTCAGAAAATCAAATCGGCGAAAAACGATAAGCGCCAGATTGAGTTTCTGACGGTGGAAGAGGTGAATCATATGCTGTCCCTTCCGGATGATTCTGCCAAGGGCATCCGGGACAAGGCGTTGCTGGAGTTCATGTACGGAACGGGCGCTCGTGTGACGGAGCTGGTGCGCCTGCGATTCTCGGACATGAATCTGCGGATGAACTTCGTTACGCTGAAGGACAACGACGGAGAGAGCCGAATCGTGCCGATTGGATCTTATGCTCACGCCGCGATGAAGAAGTATATGGACGAAGCTTACGAAGAAATCAAGGGCGAGCCGAGAGAAGAGGACGACTACATTTTCATCAACTTCCGAGGCCAGGCGCTGACCCGTCAGGGAATCTGGAAGATTCTGAAGGAATACGGTAAAGAGATGGATATCGAAGAGCGGATGACACCGCAGATTCTCCGGAACAGCTTTGCGGTACACATCCTTCAGAACGGCGGGGATTTGAAGACCCTTCAGGAACTGATGGGCTTTGAAGATATGTCCGTAGGCATTGCGTATCTGGCGGTGTTGAATGTGCGGATTCGGGACGTGTACCAGCGGACCCATCCGAGGGCATAGAAATAATATTTTTTTGAAAAAAGTGTTGAAATCAGTCACTCATTGTGATAAAATTTGATAGTTATTACGGGCGGTCCTCTGGTAATTGACAGCATGGCTTAAGAAGCCGGGAACGACATTTATTATTTAAAGAGAAACCACGAGCGTCTTGGAAAGGAAGGAGGAATAACAATGAACGTAATTGATTCGATCACAAAGGAATACAAGAAGAACGATATTCCGGAATTCAACGTTGGTGATACCGTAAGAGTTCACGTTAAGATCGTTGAGGGTCAGAGAGAAAGAATTCAGGTATTCGAAGGATATGTCCTGAAGATGCAGAGCGGCGGAATTTCTGAAACATTCACAGTAAGAAGACTGGCTCAGGGTATTGGTGTAGAGAAGACTTTCCCAATGCATTCGCCGAAGGTAGCAAAGATTGAGGTGCTGAAACGCGGAAGAGTTAGAAGAGCGAAGCTGAACTACATGCGTGAAAGAACCGGTAAGGCTGCAAGAATCAAGTCTGCAAAATAAGAACGATTTGCTGAAAATTAAAGAGCATACCTTGGCATTGCCGAAGGTATGCTCTTTTTTATCCGATATTTTCCATTGCGACGACGAAGAAGGAGGCAAATGAATGATTCAGAATATTAACTGGTATCCGGGGCATATGAAGAAGACACGGGAACTGATTCAGGAAAACCTCAAAGCGGTGGACCTGGTCATCGAACTGCTGGACAGCCGGATTCCGATTTCCAGCCGGAACCCGATTATTGACGAACTGGTGGGGGACAAAAGAAGAATCGTACTTCTGGGCAAATCCGATCTGGCGGATTCGGAAGAGACCGAGAAGTGGCAGCGTTATTTTAGCCGGAAGGGGGATAAAACCGTGGCCATCGATGCCCGCTCCGGAGAGAATATCAATCGCCTGTTCAGCATCTTGGACGACGTGCAGCGAGAACAGAATCAGCTGCGGCAGATGAACCGTTCCATCCGGATGATGGTGGTGGGCGTGCCGAACGTTGGAAAATCCTCCCTCATCAACCGGCTGATCGGAAAGAAGAGTGCGAAGACCGGAGATAAAGCAGGTGTGACTCGAGGTAAGCAGTGGGTGACACTGAAGAACGGGATGCAGCTGCTGGATACACCGGGCATTCTGTGGCCGAAGTTCGAGGATCAGCGGGTGGGTCTGTATCTGGCCTTCTGCGGAAGCATTCGGGACGAAATTCTGGACACCCAGGATCTGGCATTCGAGCTGATTAAGGTGCTGGAGAAGCGATATCCGGAATCATTGCAGAATCGCTATAAGTTGGATGAAATACAAGAAGAGACACTAGACAATATGGAAGCCATTGCCTTTAAGCGGGGATTTCTGATGCCGGGAAAGAGAATTGACTACGAGCGCACCGGTCGGACGGTAATCGACGAATTCCGGAGCGGAAAGCTGGGGCGCATTACGCTGGAGACGGTGCCGTCGGAAGGAGAGCCGGAGAATGACTAAGCAAGAACGCCTGGAAAAGATGGAGCAGCGTTTTCAGGAGATGATCCGTCAGGAAAAGGTGCTGCACGAAAAGGGAATTCAATACGTTGCGGGGATTGACGAGGTGGGCCGCGGTCCGTTGGCCGGTCCGGTGGTCACCGCTTGCGTGGTGCTTCCGGAGGATTTTCACGTGCCGGGGGTGGACGATTCCAAGAAACTGACGGAGAAGCGGCGGCTGGCCATGAACCAAGAGATTCAAGATCGGGCGCTGGCCATCGGCATTGGCATCGCATCACCGGAGGAAATCGATGAGATGAACATACTGGAGGCCACCAAGTGTGCTATGGTACGGGCTTTTCACGATGCCAATGAGAAGCTGGGCCGGAAGATTCCGGGCGCAGAAATTCAGCATTTGCTGATCGATGCCCTGGAATTGCCGGACATTTCGGTTCCTCAGGAGGGAATCGTTCACGGAGATGCCAGTTCTGTATCCATTGCGGCGGCATCCATCGTGGCGAAGGTCACGCGAGATGCCTACATGGTGGAGATGGGAGAAAAATATCCCGGATATGCGTTCGAAAGCAACAAGGGGTATGGCACTGCCGCCCATTACGACGGAATTCGGGCGCAGGGCATTACGCCGATTCATCGGAAGAGCTTTCTCAAGAATCTGGAAAGCCGTCACGGCGGCAAGGCGGTGGAGCGTACCGGGGCCAAGAAGATGACCGGAAAGAAGGTATATGCCGTTCGGGCCGGCCGGGAGACCGGCATCTTTCAGACCTGGAAGGAGTGTCAGCGGCTGGTTACCGGATATCCCGGTGCGGAGTACAAGAGCTTTACCACTTGGGAAGCAGCAGAGGAATACCTGGGAAAGAAGCAGGACGTGCAGGCTATTCCGGAAACAGCGGCGGAAATCTATGTGGACGGAAGCTTCGATGTGCGCACCGGCAAGTTCGGATGCGGCGTGGTGATTCTGTATAAAGGAGAAGTAATTACCTTGAAGCACGGATACGACGACCCGGCATCGGCGGAGCTGAGAAACGTTGCCGGCGAGGTGATGGGAGCGGTGAACGCGATTCGCTATTGCCAAGAACACGACATCGATGAGGTGTATATCTATCACGACTACAACGGAATCGGCAAGTGGGGAGATGACGAGTGGAAGGCGAATCTCCCGCTGACCCGAAAGTACAAGCAGTTCGTGGCGGACGCCCGGAAAAACATGAAGATTGTTTTTATCAAGGTGGAAGCCCATACCGGGGTAAAATATAACGAGATGGCGGACCGTCTGGCAAAAGACGCTATTGGACTTTTTTAGTCTGTGTGATATAATTGTCCTGTCTATTTTATGAAGAATCACTGAAAGGGTAGAACAAATGGCCAAATTATTGCGTGGAGCGCCGGTGAGAGATCTCATCGCGGATCAGCTCCGAAGTGATGTGACGAAGTTAAAAGAAAATGGGGTATGTCCAAAGGTGGCGACCCTGCGAGTGGGAGATCGTTCCGGGGATGTGTATTACGAGAATGCCATCCGGAAGAACTCCGATAAATACGGTATTGAATGCGTGAATCGAGTCTACACGGAGGAAACGTCCCAGGAAGAGCTGGAGAAGGGACTGGCGGAATTGAACGGAGACCCGTCCATCCACGGAATCATCATGCTGATGCCTTTCCCGAAGTTTGTGGATGAAGCTCGGATGAAACGATTGCTGGCACCGGAGAAGGATATCGATGCCATCACGGACGCATCCTATGCCAATCTTTTTGATGCGAAGAGACCTTTGGATGATTATTTTTGTGCCTGCACTGCAGAGGCCTGCATGGAAATCCTGCTGAAGAATGATGTGGAACTGCAGGGAAAGAAAGTGACCATTGTGGGGCGGAGCGTTCGAATCGGAAAGCCGCTGATGCTGATGATGCTGAATGCCAACGCGACAGTGACGGTGTGTCATACCCGCACGAAACCGGAAGACCTGAAGACCGCCTGTGAGGAGGCGGACATCGTGATTCTGGCGACGGGACAGATAGAATCCTACGGACCGGAATTTTTCCGGGAAGGACAGATTATCGTGGATGCCGGCGCGGGAACCGGATCGGACGGAAAGATGGCCGGGGACCTGAATGTCAAGGCACTGACTGCCTGCGATTGGTCGGAAAATGTGGCATACACACCGGTACCGGGCGGCGTGGGAACGGTGACCACCACCCTGCTGTTGCGGAATGTAATGAAGGCCGCAAAGCATTTTTATAAGAAAGAGAACATCAAAAACTTAAATATCAAATAGAAAAGGAAAGGTAAAATACAATGACCTTTACCCAATATTACAAACCAGACGATATGTCCGCCAGCGTGCCGGAACACCTCCAGACAGACGAGGATCTTCAGCAGCAGATTATGGACATCAACCTGCTGTACAGTGCGGCGATTCGCGAGGTAAGCACGAAGCTGGATGTGCTGGGTGATGATTTCCGGATGAAGCATTCCTACGTGCCGATTCACCACATGCAGTCGCGGCTGAAGTCCTTTGAAAGCTTGATGGATAAAGCGGAGCGTTACGGCATTGAGGACCCGATTCACAACCTGGATACGGTTCGGGCGGAGGTATTCGACATCGCCGGAATCCGAGTGGTGTGCAACTACCGGGAAGATATTTACACCATGTCCGAACTTCTCCTGAAGCAATCGGATGTGGATTTGATTAAAATCAAGGATTATTGCAAGAATCCGAAACCAAGCGGATATCGAAGCCTTCACGTGGTCATTTCGATCCCGGTGTTCCTGGTGAACAGCAAGACCACCGTACCTGTGGAAATCCAGTTCCGAAGCATTGCCATGGATACCTGGGCCAGCCTGGAACACGAATTGAAATATAAGAATAAAGGTGCTCTGACGGAGGACATCCAGAAACAGCTGACCCAGTGCGCGAAGACCTTGTCGGATGTGGATGAACAGATGGAGCGAATTCGGCATCAGGTTTTCTGATGACTGTACGAAAAATGGCGAAATACCGGAAATTATTTTTGCCGGATTGAAGATAGGAGAACTAAATGAAAAAGAATCTTGCGAAAACATATGATCCAAAGGACTTTGAGGATCGTATTTATGAGACTTGGGAGGAGTCCGGTGCGTTTAACGCCGAAGTGGATCCGGACAAAAAACCGTTTACCATCGTAATGCCGCCGCCAAATATCACGGGGCAGCTGCACATGGGACACGCTTTGGACCAGACTCTTCAGGACGTGCTGACCCGTTGGAAGCGTATGGAAGGCTACAGCGCACTGTGGCTTCCGGGCAGCGATCACGCCAGCATTGCCACCGAGGTAAAAGTAGCAAACAAGCTCTATGAAGATACCGGCAAGCACAAGAGTGAATTCACTCGAGAGGAGTTTCTGGAGTACGCTTGGGCGTGGAAAGAGGAGTACGGCAGCCGGATTACGAAGCAGTGCCGAAAGCTGGGCGACTCCTGCGATTGGCGGAGAGAGCGCTTCACCATGGATGAGGGCTGCAACAAGGCCGTAACGAAATTCTTCATCGATCTTTACAACAAAGGTTGGATTTATCGCGGAAACCGCTTGATTAACTGGTGCCCGAGCTGCAAGACGTCCCTGTCGGATGCAGAGGTAGAGCACGAGGACGAAAACGGAAAGTATTGGTATTTCCGTTATCCGGCAGTGGATGGCGGAGAGGGAATTGTAGTGGCGACATCCCGTCCGGAGACCATGTTCGGCGATATTGCCATTGCGGTTCATCCGAGTGATGAGAGATATAAGGATTTGGTGGGCAAGAACGTATACCTGCCGATTCTGAACCGGGAGATTCCGGTCATCGCAGACGAGTATCCGGATCCGGAAAAGGGAACCGGTGCGGTGAAGATTACGCCGGCACACGACCCGAACGACTTCGAGGTAGGTGCCCGTCACGATCTTGAAATCCTGAGCTGCATGAATGACGATGCCACCATGAACGAGCTGGCCGGCAAATACGAAGGTATGGACCGGTACGAGTGCCGGAAGGCGTGGGTAAAGGAGCTGGAAGAGGCAGGTTACCTGGTTAAGACGGAAGATATGGTCATTCCGGTGGGTAAGTGCTACCGCTGCCACAGCGCTATTGAACCGATGCTGTCGGATCAGTGGTTCGTAAAGATGGAAGAGCTGGCAAAACCGGCCATCGAGGCGGCAACTTCCGGAGAGCTGGAGCACATTCCGGCAAGATTTGAGAAGATCTATCTGAATTGGCTGAACGATATTCACGACTGGTGCATTTCCCGTCAGCTGTGGTGGGGACACCGGATTCCGGCATACTACTGCGACGAATGCGGTGAACTGGTGGTGGCAGACCACATGCCGGAGACATGTCCGAAGTGCGGCGGACACCACTTCCATCAGGACGAGGATGTACTGGATACCTGGTTCAGTTCGGCTCTGTGGCCATTCTCCACACTGGGCTGGCCGGAGAAGACACCGGAACTGGATTACTTCTATCCGACTTCCGTTATGGTAACCGGATACGATATCCTGTTCTTCTGGGTTATCCGAATGGTATTCTCCGCATGCGAAACGATGCACGAAATCCCGTTCAAATACGTATTCCTGCATGGTCTGGTACGTGATGAACAGGGACGGAAGATGAGCAAATCCCTGGGCAACGGAATCGATCCGCTGGTTGTCATCGACCAGTACGGTGCAGATGCACTGAGATTCATGCTGTGCACCGGAATTTCTCCGGGTAACGATACTCGATTCCTGACCAGCCGTCTGGAATCTTCCCGAAACTTCGCCAATAAGCTGTGGAACGCATCCCGATTCACCATTATGAATTTACAGGATGAAGATGGCAATTTCCTGCCGATGGCAGACGAAGCGACTGCCGTTCTCCAGGACGAGGACAAGTGGATGATTTCCAGAGTGAATGCGGCCGCAAAAGCAGTGACCGAATCTCTGGATAAGTTCGAGCTGGGCCTGGCCGGACAGAAGGTATATGAAGTTATTTGGGATGAGTACTGCGACTGGTACATCGAAATCGTCAAGAGAAGACTGTACGGTGAGGACGAGGAGGATAAGAAGACGGCGAGATATGTCCTGCAGAAAACGCTGAAGGATCTGATTAAGCTGCTCCATCCGTTCATGCCGTTCATTACCGAGGAAATCTGGGGATTCCTTCCAAAAGAAGGATCGGAAACCGGTGCGGATGCAATGCTGATTCGGGCATCTTGGCCGCAGTACGACGAGAATCTGGAATATCCGGACGCGACGGCTCGCATCGAAACGGCAATCGCAGCCATCAAGGCGGTTCGTAATATCCGCGTAGAAGCGGATGCGGCACCGAGCCGGAAGCTGAACATGATTGTCCGGACGGATTCCCTGGCGGATACCATTGAAGGTACCGGAGACATCATCCGTAAGATTGCCAACGTGGTGGAAATCACCGTGGAAGGCACCGACGGGGATGCACCGAAGGATGTAATGTCTGCGGTTATCGACGGTGCGGAAATCCTGATTCCGCTGGAAGATCTGGTGGACTTCGAGGCGGAGCTGGAAAGACTTCAGAAAGAAAAGAAGCGTCTGGAAGGTGAAGTTACCCGCGTGGAGAAGAAATTGTCCAACAAGGGCTTCGTGGAGAAGGCACCGGAAGCGGTTGTAAACCAGGAGAAGGAAAAACAAGAAAAATATAAAGAAATGCTGGCAACCGTAGTTGCCCGTTTGGAATCTATGGGAGCGAAAAGTGACAACGAATAGTCAAAAAGTTATTGATGCTATTCATGACAGCACTGCGCGAAAAGGTCCGATGGGATTGGACCGGATGAGAAGACTTCTCAGCCTTCTGGGAAATCCGGAAGAAAAATTGAATATTTTTCACGTGGCCGGGACCAACGGAAAGGGATCCGTGGCCACGTACCTTTCTTCCATCTTGCAGGAAGCGGGATATACGGTGGGCGTACATACTTCGCCGCACGTTATGGTGTACAATGAGCGATTTATGATCAACAACCACCTGATTTCCGATGAGGCCTTTACCCGATACGGGGAGGCGGTTCTGAACTACAATGAATGGCTGAATCAGGAAGGATATGGATACCTGTCCGAGTTCGAAATTCTGACGGCGATTGCTTACCTGTTCTTTGCAGACAACGGTGTGGACTACATGATTTCCGAAGTGGGTCTGGGCGGCGTCATCGATTCTACCAATACTATCGAGCATCCGGTTTCCACCGTTATCACGCAGGTGGGACGGGATCACACGGGTATTCTGGGAGATACCCTTCGGGAAATTGCCTGGAACAAGGCCGGAATTATTAAAGCCGGCATTCCGGTGATTTCGGAAAGTGTGGAACCGGAAACGCAAGAATTCATCCGTTGGAAGGCGGAACAGAAAGGTTCGGAATTTCTGGACGTCTCCGATTCGGAGTACAAGATTGTTTCCCGGCGGCCGGAGATGCTGTTCGATGTGACCATCGGAGAGAAAGAATACCGGGATTTGCACCTGTCCATGCAGGGCGACCATCAAGTACGTAATGCGGTTACGGCGATGATGGCTCTGCTGAAAGCGTGTGAAGAAGGAAAGGTCTCCGTCTCCGAGGAGCATATTCGAGCCGGACTGCAGAAGGCCCGAATCATGGGAAGATTTGAATTTCTTCAAAAGGAAAACCCGGCGGTCATCATCGACGGCGGACACAATCCGGACGGAATTCGGGCCGGAATTACTGCGCTGAAGCAGTATTACGGAGAAGAAATCGAAGATAAAAAGGTTTTGATTGTCTTTGGATGTTTCAAGGACAAGGAATACGATGAAATGGCAGAGGAGCTGGGAAAAGCACCGGCTCATGCGGATTTCATCATTACGGAGCCTCACAGCGAGCGAGCACTTTCGTGTGATGTGCTGACGGAGAAGCTGACCGAGAAGGGGTTCCATTGCACTGCGATTCCTGATGAGAGGGAAGCATACACAACAGCGGTTAATGGTTGCTATGATGTTGTACTGTTCATCGGATCGATATACTTAATTGGAGATATGAGAATACTGTATCAAATGAAAGGATGGTAAAAAATGTTTGACAGAAACGGAAACGATTCAAGCACTTATAATCAGGAGAACATTGCGGAAATCCGCAAGACCTCCCCGAGAGTCGCAGATCTGATTGAGAAGGAGTACAATCGTCAGAAGAACAACGTAGAGCTGATTGCTTCTGAGAACTACTGCTCTGAAGCGGTATTGGCTGCATGCGGAAGCTGCCTCTCCTGGAAGTATGCGGAAGGTTATCCGGCTAAGCCGATTGAAAGACATTCCGGAAACAAGGGCAGATATTACGGCGGAACCCGTTACGTTGATGAGTTGGAAGAATACTGCTGCGACATGTGGAGAAAGGTATTTGATACCGACTACCACGTAAACGTACAGCCGCACAGTGGATCTCAGGCAAACTTTGCAGCGTACAAGGCTGTTCTGGAACCGGGAGACACCATTCTTTCCCTAAATCTGGACAACGGCGGTCACCTGACTCACGGATCCGCAGTAAACTTTAGCGGCAAGCTGTACGATGTACATTTCTATAACGTAGATGAAAACGGATTCATCGATATGGAAGACCTGAAGAAGAAGGCAAACGAGCTGCACCCGAAGCTGATTCTCACCGGTGCCAGCGCTTATTCCAGAACGATTGATTTCCCGGCATTCGCAGAAATCGCAAAGAGCGTAGATGCATACTTCATGGTAGATATGGCACACATTGCCGGTCTGGTTGCCGGTGGTGAGCACATCAGCCCATTCGGTTATGCGGACATCATCACTACCACCACTCATAAGACCCTGAGAGGACCTCGTGGCGGAATGATTTTCTGCAGAGAAGAGCTGGCAAAGAAGGTAGACAGCGCCGTATTCCCATATGCACAGGGCGGTCCGCTGGAGCACATCATTGCCGGAAAAGCCGTTTGCGCAGAAGAAGCACTGCGTCCGGAATTCAAGGAATACGCTCATCAGGTTGTTGTAAACTGCAAGGCTTTTGCAGAGGAATTCATCAAGATGGGCTACAATGTGGTAACCGGCGGAACCGATAACCACGTATTCCTGCTGGATTTGTCGGATCACGAATTCTCCGGAAGAGATCTGCAGAACGCACTGGATGAAGTAGGCATTACCCTGAACAAGAACTGCGTTCCGAACGAAAAGCGTTCCCCGATGCAGACCAGTGGTGTTCGTGTAGGTACTGCACCGATGACAACCCGTGGATTCAAGGAAGAAGACTTTATCAAGGTGGCACACCGCATCGACGAAGTCGTGAAGCAGCTGGATGCAGAAAAAGCAGCGGAAAAATAATTTGAGTTATTGAACCGCTACACAAGATGTTGTATAATTAACGCAACATAAGACATATTTGTCATATGACTCAATCATCAAAAATAAATTTAAGGAGGACACTGCCATGGTTAAACTGTTAGTAGGACACAAGGGGAGTGGAAAGACAAAGAACATGATTGATTTCGCGAATAGAGATGCGGAAGAGTGCAAGGGAAGCGTTGTATTCATCAACAAGAATTCCCGCCTGATTTACGATCTGGATCACCGCATTCGTGTTATCTGCATGGAGGACTTCGTTCACATCACAAATGTAAGCGAGTACATCGGTTTTATTTTCGGAATTATCAGTTCCAACAGCGACATTGAGAAATTCTATCTGGATGGAATTATGAAGCATGCGGATATTTCTCTGGAAGTACTTCCTGAATTTATCGAGAAGATCAAAGTGATTTCCAAGGATTACGGAATCGACTTCGTTGTAAGTGTCAGCGCAGAGCTGGAAGAGATGATTGGTGTCAACTTTGACGAGTGTGAGGTTCTGAACTAGTATCGTCGCACTGTGGTAATAAGATGGTTCACAACTTCAAATAGAATAGCGGAAACTTGATTGCATCCTCCTTGCCGGTAAACCGGCAGGGAGGATGTTTTTTGGTTCTTTTTCAAATGGTGTTGGTGTAGAATAAAGGCAGTGTCATATTACAAGCGAGCGATAGAGGAGGCATAAATGAAAAAAATAAGATAATAACCTCGGTAGTAGTGATGACGTTATGTTCTTTTGCAATTGCATATGCTACAAATAAGTCAGGGGTTATTGTATTTATTCTATCCTGGATAGTTGGTATGCTAGCTTCACTACTTATACAGTATATATGGAGCAGCAAACTAGTGCCTGCAAAATTCTTAGTGAGTATAAGACTGTTGATTTCATTAATTGCAGGAATAATTGTATATTTATTTGCTTTTGTTTGATAATTTAGGGAAACGCCCATAGCAGAGGTGCACAGCGGCGAAAAGCCCCTGAAACTTGGTGCAAGCGAAACGGTACAATAAGGCTTTGCGGGTTTCCTTGCACCAAGTCCGCTGTCGCACAGCGGCGAAAAGCCCCTGAAACTTGGTGCAAGCGAAACGGTACAATAAGGATTTGCGGGTTTCCTTGCACCAAGTCCGCTGCCATACAGCGGTGAAAAGCCCCTGAAACTTGGTGCAAGCGAAACGGTACAATAAGGCTTTGCGGGTTTCCTTGTACCAAGTCCGCTGTCGCACAACCAAAAAAGGAGATGAGCCCGCGGCTCATCTCCTTTTTTTTTCTGCCTATCTTATTTCTCCCGCTCCAAGCGGTTCTGCACTGCCTTCCGGGCACTCACATCGTCCCCTTCCCAGTAGCGCTTTCCGGTGGTGCCGTCCAGATACTTTTCCGCACCTTTGCCCAGCACCAGAACGATATCTCCCGGCTGCGCCATGTCCACGGCAGCCTGGATGGCTTCTGCGCGGTTCTCGATGTATTCGTGAGGGTATCCGTCCTTCATGCCGGCGGCGATTTCATCTGCCACCTTTTTCGGGGCTTCGTCGCGGCAATCCTCCTCCGTCAGGATGGAATAGTCGCAGTACTGGCTGAAGTAGTGTCCGAAAATCTCCCGGTTGCCCGCATCTCTTTTTCCCGGTGCACCGGATACGGTGATAATTCGCTTAATGCCCGGCAGGTCGTGACGCACGTAGTGGAGCAGCTTGTTGTAGCTGTCGTCGGTATGGGCGTAGTCCACGATTACTCGGTAGTCCTGACCGAAACGGATTTCGTCCATTCTTCCCGGGATGGATGGGATGTACTCGAATTCCCGAATCACATCCTCCAGATTCAGACCGGCCTGATCCAGTGTGCCGGCAACGGCCAGCAGGTTGTACAGATTATAGGTCACCTGCAGGTTGGTAGTGACCGGATATTCCTTGCCCTCGTGCACCAGCGTGAAGGACATTCCTTCCGGACTGTAGACGATATCTTTTGCCATGTAATCCGCCGGCTGTTCGATGGCATAGGACATGAATTTGCCGGTGCACAGCTCTTCAATTCGCTTTCCGTACGGATCGTCGATGTTCACCATCGCTACGGCCGTCGGCTTTAGATTCCGGAAGAACAGGGATTTGGCCTGGAAGTAGTTTTCCATATTCTTGAAATAATCCAGGTGCTCCCGGGTGAGGTTGGTGAAGATGGCATAATCGAAATCCACCGCACCTACGCGCTTCTGAATGAGACCGTGGGAGCTGACCTCAATGGCTGCCGCCTCGGCTCCGTCTCTGCGCATCTCCTCCAGCGTCCGCTGCAGTGGAATGATGTCCGGTGTAGTCAGGGGAACATCGTATTTCTTTCCTTCCATCTGACCGCCGATGGTGCCCAGATATCCGCACTCACCCTTGTATTTGGTGTAAATCTTGCTGATCAGATAGGAAATGGAAGATTTACCGTTGGTTCCGGTGACGCCGAACATGGTGAGGTGCTTGCTGGGCCATCCGTTCAGAGAAGCCGCCGCCTCGTTCAGTGCATCCAGCGTGCTTGGCACCTTGATGTAAATCACACCTTCTTGATCCTTCATCGGCATATCGTGTTCATAGATAATTACTTTTGCCCCGTTATCAACCGCCTGTTCTGCGAAATCGTGTCCGTCCAGAGCAGAACCGTCGATGCAGAAAAACATATCGCCTTCCTGTACCTTGCGGGAATCGATGCATAGATTCATAATATTTTTAACTCCTTTATTTCAGATATATGGTACAATATCTAATGTATTATAGCACACTATGCACCCCTGTTCCATGATTCTATTGTGAGGACGGGGAAGGATTTAAAAGAATACAGGAGGACGAAAATGTCAGACTATATAGTACGAGCAACTGCGGCAAACGAAACGGTGCGAGCCTTTGCCATCGATTCCACGGAGATGACGGCGACCGCCAGAGAGAAGCATCATACCTTTCCGGTAGTCACTGCGGCCATGGGCCGGCTGATGGGTGCAACGGCGATGATGGGCTCCATGATGAAGGGAGAAGATGATAAGCTGACGGTGACCATAAAAGGAGACGGTCCCATCGGCCAGATGACCGTCACCGTGGACAGTCACGGAAACGTAAAGGGTTTTCCGGCGAATCCGTGTGTGGACATTCCGCTGAAATATGCGGGGAAATTGGATGTAGGCGCTGCCGTGGGTGCCGGTACCATGACCGTAAGCATGGATTTGGGATTGAAGGAGCCGTACAATGGTCAGGTAGAACTTCAGACCGGTGAAATCGGCGACGATTTTGCCTATTATTTTACCACTTCGGAGCAGACACCGTCCGCGGTAGGACTTGGCGTAATGATTAATACGGATTCCACGGTTCGCCATGCCGGCGGTTTTATCATCCAGATGATGCCGGACGTGGAAGAGGAAACCATCGCGGCCATCGAGAAGGTGCTGCAGAACAGCAAATCCGTCAGCGAGATGATGGAGGCGGGTATGACACCGGAGGATATGATTCAGGCCCTGCTGGGGGATTTGAATCCGGAAATTTTCGAGACGGTGCCGGTTCGGTTCCACTGCGGATGCACCAAGGAGAAAGTGGCGGGCGCGCTGGCCACTATTCAGACCGGGGAGCTGGATCAAATGATTCAGGACGGAGAAGATATCGAGGTGAAGTGTCACTTCTGCAATTCCACCTATAAATTCTCGGTGGAGGAGTTGAAGGAAATCCTGGCAAAGCGAAACGAAGAAAAATAGCTTGTTGAAATAAACAAAAAGCAATATAAAATTTAGTGAAAAATACTGGACAAATGCGGCGGGCGGTGGTATCATTATACTCACGTTCACAATTATTGGGGAAAGGAGATACGAAACCATGAACAATCTGTATTTTGCGGCAGTATTTTTCTTCTTTTTTGGGTTTTTCTTTTTCAAGAAAGACGTCTTTTGCTGCGGCAGATTCAGGTAGAGGTGGTTTCTTTTTCTGAATTGGAATAATGGTCTGCAGCTTGCTGCAGGCTTTTTTTAGTTACGGAGGGTATGAATGATTATCACACTGAAACCTCATACAGAGGAAGAGCAGAAAGATCAATTGATGCGTTGGCTGTCCGGAAGGGGACTGGAGGTTGATGTATCGGAAGAGGACGACCATGAATTGCTGCGGTTGATTGGAGATACATCCGTAGTGGATGTGAGCATGGTGGAAATGCTGAACATGGTGCAGAACGTGCGAAAGATTTCCGCACCCTATAAGAAGGCCAACCGCCTGTTTCACCCAAAGGATACCGTCGTGGATGTGCACGGTACAAAAATTGGCGGGGGATATTTTTCCGTAATTGCGGGACCCTGCTCTGTGGAATCCGAAGAGCAGATTATCGGAATTGCCAAACGGGTGAAAGCCGCCGGGGCCACCATGCTGCGAGGCGGTGCTTTTAAACCCCGGACGTCCCCCTATGCGTTTCAAGGAATGAAGGCCGACGGCATCGAACTGCTGGTGAAGGCCAAGAAAGCCACCGGTCTTCCCATCGTTACGGAAATCATGAATGAGAATCACCTCCCGCTGTTTGAGGAGGTCGATGTGATTCAGGTGGGGGCTCGGAACATGCAGAATTTCGAACTGCTGAAAGCATTGGGAAAGACACGGAAACCGATTCTCCTGAAACGGGGATTGGCCAACACCCTGAAGGAATTGCTGATGAGTGCGGAATACATCATGGCGGGAGGAAACGAGAACGTCATCCTGTGCGAGCGAGGCATCCGCACCTTTGAACCGTATACCCGGAACACACTGGACATCTCCGCCGTTCCGGCGCTGCACGAGCTGACCCATCTTCCGGTGGTGGTGGATCCCAGCCATGCTACGGGCAAGGCATCTTTCGTGGATTCCATGGCTTCGGCGGCAGCGGCCTGCGGAGCGGACGGCATCATGATTGAAGTGCACAACGACCCGGCCCATGCTTTAAGTGACGGTCCCCAGTCCCTCACGCCGGATCAGTTTGATGGAGTGATGGAGAAAATCCGCAGGGTGCGTGCTGCGGTGGGAATGGAGAATTAACATGGAGTTACGACAAATAGGGACCGCTCTCGCGGAGGTTCAGCGAGGGGGAAAAATATGCATCATTTCCGACCGCAACGTGGCGTCGCTGTACATGGATATCTGCAGGGAGAGCCTGGAAGAGGCCGGCTATGGTGTGTGGGAATACGTTCTTACGCCGGGAGAAGCCTCCAAAAACGGAACGAATTATCTTCGGATTCTGGAATATCTGGCGGCGGTGCCCTTCACCCGAAGCGACGGCATCGTAGCGCTGGGCGGCGGCATGGTGGGCGATCTGGCCGGATTCGCGGCGGCGACCTACATGCGGGGAATCAACGTGTATCAGGTGCCTACCACCTTGCTGGCGGCAGTGGATTCTTCCGTCGGCGGAAAGACCGCCATCGACCTTCCTTCCGGGAAGAACCTGGCGGGAGCGTTTCATCAGCCGAAACTGGTTTTACAAGACAGTCGCCTCTTGAACACCTTGCCGTCGGATGTTTACCGGGAGGGTATGGCGGAAGTCATCAAATACGGGATGATTCACGATCGAAAGCTGTTCAAAAGGCTGGAGAATCCGACGGAGGTTCGAAATTCGTTAGACGAGGTGATTGAAACCTGTGTGGGCATAAAAAAAGAATACGTGGAGGCGGACGAATTCGACCGAGGTCTCCGGCACAAGCTGAATTTCGGACATACCCTGGGACACGCCATGGAACAGGCGGAGGGTTACCGGTTGAGCCACGGAGATGCGGTGGCCAAGGGGATGTACTGGATAACCCGAATTTCTGCAGAACAGGGCTGGTGCAGTCGGGAGACGCTGGCTGCGCTGGAGCAGCTGCTTCGGAAATACGATTTTAATCTGACATTGCCGGAGAATCGGGAAGAAATCTACCGAATCCTCTGTTCCGACAAGAAGCGCCAAGGGGATACCATCCGAATGGTGATTCCGGAGGAAGTGGGAAGATGCGCTATCCGGGAATTCCACATCCGGGAGGTGAAAGATCTGCTATGAAGAGAATTGATATCTTGCCGTCCAAATCGGCAGCGCATCGAATGCTGATTGCCGCTGCGCTCTGTGAGGAACCCTGCGATGTAATCCTTTCGGAACGTTCCCTGGATATAGAAGCCACCGAAAACTGCCTGGCGGAAATCCGTCGGGTGCGAAAGGAAGGGGCGACGCCGGAAGGAAATGGCGAAGCGGCAGAGGAAGCGCAGCTGCACTGCGGTGAGAGCGGGTCCACCTTCCGCTTTCTGATTCCACTGGTAGCGGCGCTTGGGATGGACGCGAAATTCTATCCCGAGGGACGACTTTCTCAGCGCCCCCTGTCGCCGCTGGTGGAAGAACTGGAGAAAAAGGGGGTTACCTTTTCACCTTTAGGTGCGAATCCATTTCATGTGAAGGGGCAGCTGGAGCCGGGGGCTTTCCGCATCCCGGGAAACGTGTCCTCTCAATACATCACCGGATTGCTGATGGCACTGCCGCTGCTGGCGGACGACAGCACCATTCGGGTGACCGGAGAACGGCAGTCTGTGGGGTATGTGAATCTGACCCTGCAGGTATTGCGCGAATTCGGTATTGAAATCATTACAGAACGAATGGGAGAGGAATTGGTGTATCGGATCCCGGGAAATCAGAAATATCGAAGCCCGGGAACCTGCAAGGTGGAAGGAGATTGGTCCAATGCGGCCTTCTGGCTCACCGCCGGTGTGCTGGGGGAGGAGGCGGTTCAGGTGACCGGCCTGAATCCGAATTCGGCCCAGGGAGACCGCAAAATAGTGGAACTGCTCCGCCGCTTTGGCGCAAAAATAGAAGTTCAAGAGGATACGGTTACCGCCTATCCCTCCGGACCGTCTCTGCGGGGGATTGTCATCGATGCGTCCCAGATTCCGGACATGGTGCCGGCACTGGCATTGGTGGCATTGGCAGCAAATGGGACAACGGAAATCCGCCATGCGGAGCGGCTTCGTCTGAAGGAAAGCGACCGGCTGATGTCTGTTACGGAAGTACTGAACGCTTTAGGCGGCCGGGTGGAAGAGCGGCCGGATGGATTGATGATTACCGGAAGGGGCGTTCTTTCTGGCGGAAGAGCGGATGGATATAACGACCATCGAATCGTCATGATGGCGGCCATCGCCTCCCTGATTACAACCGATAAAGTAATTCTGACCGGCAGCGCGGCGGTAAACAAATCCTATCCGACTTTTTTTACCGTATTGGAAGAGAACAAAATGGGAAATAACCTTGAGAGGAGATAGAGAGATGCCTAATTTGGAAGAGTACAGAGAGAAAATCGATGAAATTGACCGCACCCTGATTGAGAAGGTGGATGAACGGATGCGCGTGGCGGAGGGCATTGCGAAATACAAGCAGGCCAACAACCTGGAAATTGTGGATCCGCTGCGGGAACGGGCGCTGATGGAGAAGATTACCGAGGATTCGGCCAGCGATATGGCGTATTACAACCGGATGCTGTTCAGTCTGCTGATGGAGATGAGCGCGGATCACCAGAGACAGGTGACCCACACGGAGTCTCGGGTGGTAAAAGAAATTCGTCAGGCACTGAAGGACACGTCGCCGATTTTCCCGGAGATGGCGGTAGTGGCGTGTCAGGGCGTGCAGGGCGCGTATTCACAGGACGCCTGCGAGCGATTCTTCAAGATGCCGAAAATCATCTATACAAAGAATTTTAAAGGGGTTTTCGCGGCCATCGATGAGGGTCTGTGCCGATACGGAGTGCTTCCGGTGGAGAACAGCACTGCCGGTTCGGTGAACCGTGTCTATGATTTGATGCGGACCTATGATTTTCACATCGTGAAGAGCATTAAAATCAAGATTGAGCACAGCCTCCTGGTGAACAAAGGGGTACAGAAGGCGGATATCAAGGAAATCATTTCTCAGGAGCAGGCCCTGTCGCAGTGCGATGAGTACCTGCGGAGGGAATTCCCGGAAGCGAAGATTACGGTGTGCGAAAACACAGCGGCGGCGGCGAAATACCTGTCGGAATCCGGCCGAAGGGATGCGGCGGCACTGGGTGCGGAAATCAACGGAGCGTATTACTCCCTGGAAAGCCTGGAACGGGCGGTGCAGGACAGCGATAACAATTACACTCGTTTTATCTGTATCACGAAACCTCTGGAAATCTATCCGGGCGCAAACAAGACCAGTTTCATGTGTACCACGGAGCACACGCCGGGTTCCCTGTACAAAGTGCTCTCCGCCATCAATGCCTGCGGAATCAATATCACCAAGCTGGAGTCCCGACCGATTCCGGGAAGTGATTTCGATTTCCGCTTCTATTTCGACTTTGAAGAATCCGTATACACAGAGCAGTTCATCCGACTGATGAATCATCTGGAAGGGGTGTGCAAGGATTTTCGCTATTTGGGAAGCTACATTGAAGTGTAGAAAATTGAAAAAGTTGATATATAGACAAGGTAAGTCCGGTGTTTTATAATATCTACAGAACAAATGATTAAGGAAAGATATTAGAATATGAGTATATTAGCGGATTTACAGAATGGGCTGGAACAGGGAAAGATGCTGGCGGGAGCGAAGGCGGATGTCGTCTTCGACCGGGTGGCGCAGCACAATCCCATCCCCGATGAAGAGAGCCGAAACGCCTTGGTTCTGGGAGATAATTTGGCCTATATGCAGGGTCTTTTGGAAAATGGATATGAGGGTCGGTTTCGTCTGATTTACATCGATCCTCCTTTTTTTACCAAAAGCAAATTCAACGCCACCATCGACCTGAAGGACCGAACCGGGAAGAATCACAAAATCAAGCATTTGGCGTACGACGATACCTTTGAGCGAAGCCTGGAATGCTACGTGGAGAATATGACGGCACGGTTAATCCTCATGCGGAAGCTGCTGGCAGAGGACGGACTGATTTGGGTGCACCTGGATTGGCACTCCGCCCACTATATGAAGCTGATCATGGATGAGGTGTTCGGGACGAAAAATTTTCAGAACGAAATTATCTGGCAGTACAAATCCGGCGGCAGCGGAAAGAGGCATTTCTCTCGGAAACACGATACCATCCTAGTGTACAGCAAGACCGCCTATTACCACTTGAACGTGCCGAAGGAAAAATCCTACAACCGAGGGCTGAAGCCGTACCGTTTCAAAGGCGTGAAGGAGTACAAAGATGAGTACGGCTGGTATACCATGGTGAACATGAAGGATGTGTGGTCCATCGATATGGTGGGGCGGACCTCGGCGGAGCGAAACGGGTACGCGACCCAGAAGCCGACGGAGCTGCTGCGGCGGATTATCGAAGCCACCACGGAAGAAGGAGACTACTGTGCGGATTTCTTCTGCGGCTCCGGAACCCTTCCGGAGACGGCAGAGGCGCTGAACCGCCACTGGGTGGGCTGCGATACGGAGCCTTTGGCAATTTCCACTACTCGAAAAAGACTGGAGGCTCTGGAGGGAACATACGACTACTTCCGCCAGCGGACCGGAAACAAATACGGTTGGTTCTCGGTAGAAGTGGAGGATTCTGTTCCTTTAGAAAACGGCAAAAACATGTATACGTGCAAGGTCAATCAGTTCCGACCGGAAATCGATTACGGTCATATTCCGTTAAAGGATCGGGATTTGGCCATGAAAATAGGCATTGAAGCGCCGGAGCAATATATCGACCATGTGATGGTGGATCCGGATTACGACGGTACCTTCCGGGGGCGACACCTTATCAGTGAAACTCCGAGTCAATTCCAATTCCAATCAAATGGGAATTATGCAATAATTCTGGTAGACGTGTTCGGAAAGGAATATTTCTATGATGGACGAAAAGAAAAGCGATAAGGGAAAGAAGTTTTTGCGTTCTGCGATTGTGGTGGTATGTTCCGCTTTTGCCGGTTCTGCCGCCCAGATTTTCGTGATGATTCCTAACGGACTGACCTCCGGCGGACTGCCGGGCATCGTGCGAATCATCACTCATTTTATGCCGTGGAACTATTCGCTGGTGTACTACTGCTTCGGCATGGCCGTGGTGGCATTGGTGTACTTCACCTTGGGGTGGAAGGATGTGCAGAAAATCATCGCCCTGTCCATCGCCTATCCGGTCATCATGTACGGCATGGAGCAGGTGGATTTCAGTCTGCTGTCCCACAAGGATCCGTTCCTGGCTTCCGTACTGGTGGGTGTGCTGTACGGCGCCGCCACCGGTATCGGTTACATCGACGGGTTTTCCTCCGGCGGCACGGATTCTATCGCTCGGGTCATCAAATTTCGGCTGATGAAACACGTTCCAATCGGGCGTATTATGCTTTTCCTGGACGGATCGGTCATCGTGATGTCCGCCTTCGTCTTTGACCGGAACGTGGCCTTCTATGCGTTGATTACTGTTTTTATCACCAGTAAAATAACGGAATCGATTCTTCTGGGTATTTCTGGGGTGCAGGTGTCCGTAGCGGTAATTACGAATGAGCCGCAGCTGCTGGTGGATTTCGTGATGCACGAGATGCACCGCGGTGTGACCACCTATACCTCCACCGGAGAATATACGAAAACGGAACGGAGGTCGGTGCAGATTATCTGTTCTCCGCGGGAGAGCTTGCAGATTAAAAGTTTTCTGGCGGAGCACGATGAGCACGCCTTTGTGACGGTGACAAAGCTGAGCAGCGTCTGGGGGCTGGGAAGGGGCTTCTCCGACATCCACGAGGTGGACAACAACTAGAATAGCGTGAATTAAAAATGCATCCGTACGGGATTAGAATGTACGGATGCGTTTTTCGATGTCTTCGGCGGTGAGCTGAGCCAGCATGTTGAGAGCGGAGTAGGAAAGATCGTCCCCCTCTTTGAGGATTAGATAGCCGTTCACGTATTCGCCCATCTGTTCCAAAACCTCCCGATGAGCTTCTCGAAGCTTCAAGCCGGAGACGTCTGCATACAGGGCATTATCGTAGGATTCCAGTGGCAGGGTAATCCGGTAGTCGGCGGTGCGTGCCCGAAATTCCCCTTGGAGAGGATTGTGGGCGTCCGGGAAAATCGATGCGTTCAGAGGGAACGGCAGTTCCTCTTCCCGGTAATACACCCGGGTGTTCACGTCCGGATTCATCGCCGTCATCTTCTCTACGGAGCAATGCTGAAGGCCGGACAGCTGCAGTTTGTTTCCGGAAATCTTCGGCCGCAGGGACAGACCGGCATCCGGGAGGAGCGGAAATCCGTAGTTGGCCTGGGCTTGATGAAAGTCCCCGTGAAGCAGGAGAGATTGTCCTTCGTCGGAAAACAGACGCCGCAGAATTCGGTAGAGCTGCACCACGTCCTCTCGGTTGTGGGTGAGAAGAACCTTCTCCAGCATCCCGCTGTGGCTTGTGACGTATTCGTAATAAAGGCGAACGCTTTCCCGGCCGGAGATGGCATCGATTCGGTCGGTTCCGATGTGAAAAAAATTCTCCACGGATTTCTGGGAGAGGGCGGACAGCTGTCCCGGAAGTCCGGTGTTCCGCCGAATCCAGGAGTACAGATCCAGGTTGTACATCTTAAGTGTAAAAGGAAAATGAAGGGCCTCCAGTCGCCGGTTCATAAAAGGAATATCGAAGGACGTACCGTTGTAGGTTATCAGGAAGTCCGTTTTTTGCTCATTCAGAAAATCCAAAGTAGCCCGGAGAACCCGGTCCTCTTCATAGGGATCTTCCGCCAGAAACTGAGTTACGGATATTTCATTTTCTCCCGACGGAATGAGCAGTGCCGTCATGATGACGCGGCTGGTATTCCGTCCGTTGGCGAAACCGGTGGTTTCGATATCGAAGATGCAGGGCTTGAGAGAACCATAGTATCGCCGGTACAGGGAACCGTTCAGTTCCGGCATTTTATATTTTCTGCAAAATTTTTTCAAAATACCCCTTCCTTTCCGGTGAATGAAGTGCTATAATGTCAGAGTTGCTTTCTGCAGAGAATTATAACACATCTGCAGCGGGCGGACAGGTCAAAATTTTGAAAACAAAAAAGTTTGAAAAAGTTATTGACATGAGCCCGATACTTTGCTATTATAATATGGCGACGTGAGTGAGAACGAAATTCACAAAGCAATGGAGATGGCGGCGTAGCTTAGTTGGCTATAGCGTTCGGTTCATACCCGAAAGGTCAGTGGTTCGAGTCCACTCGCCGCCACCACTAATGTGGACGCTTAGCTCAGCTGGGAGAGCATCTGCCTTACAAGCAGAGGGTCATAGGT